>Ga0187887_10000371_pt1 | contig 44912 bp, 44 predicted proteins | sample June2016WEW_7_10_FD_132977 | JGI IMG/M metagenome (GOLD analysis project Ga0187887, IMG submission 132977) | Peatland microbial communities from SPRUCE experiment site at the Marcell Experimental Forest, Minnesota, USA - June2016WEW_7_10 | ecosystem: Environmental > Terrestrial > Soil >... | reverse complement strand
ATATCCGCCTGCACGCCGATATTCTCATACAGCGGCGCCGTCGGATATCCGGCCACGCTCACCGGATTCTCCCGGATGATCAAACCCTGAGTCACCGATGCTGTCCCTTCCGAGTAGTAGCCGGCTGGGTTGCCGTCTGAAACCACGCCGCCGGCGCCCATGGTCCGCGTGCCAAAGTTCTTGCCGCGCTGCGCATCCTGGAACATCGACGCAAAAAGTTCGGCCGCCGAAGCGCTGAACAAATCAGTTAACAGCAGGATCGGCTTATCATAAACCGCCGGCTTCCCTGCGGAATTTGTGTTCGGAGCCCGTGTAGCGCCGAGCTGGCATACCGGCAGCGGAACGGTCAAACCCCCTTGTTGATAAGCCCGCATCACAATCCGGACCTGTTGCTGCAGTATCTCAATCACGTAATTCGGCTGCCCGCTGGATGCGGCTTGCTCCTCCATATATTGATACGCCTGTACGTCGGCAAGTTGGGGCCGCAGTTCGTAAACCGCATCATGAAACGGCTTGGTCATCAGACGGCTCTCCAGATCTTCCGCATAGCAAACCAGGCCGCCGGGATTGCGCATCACATCCACCACCAGCCCGTCGGTATTCTGCTCCATATAGGCGATCTCGGTATCAAACGAAGACTCCGCGCCCGTCGTGTCGTTTGGCTCAAAATCCGCGATTCGGATGTAACCGATGTTTTTGCCGCCCGATTTATATGTACCCGTGAAGAAAGCATCGCTCGCCCCGTTGCCGAGCCGTTGAACAAAGCCCGCTGGAAGATTGAATATCGGCTGCAGCGCATCAAAGTTCAATACTGCCTTCTTCATTGGCAAGCGGCTTTTCTGCAGATAAAATATCGGCAGCCGATACGCGGGAGTGTTCGGCGGAACGCTGCTCCGCTTGGTCAGCCTCGAACTGGGTTGAGTACTTTGTGGAAACGGTACCGGGCCCACCTTGGTGAGCGGCGTGCCGAATGTCACCCAAGGGACCGTATAAGTCTCTAGATTCCCAGCCTGGCGCCGGATTACCACCGTCGCCGTAGCGCCCACTGCCTCGGCCAGTGGATCAAAAGCCTGCTGTCGAAGAGGAATGCCTCCAGCGGCATCGCGGCTGGTCGACGCCGGATTTGCGTCGCTAAAGAACTGCGACAGATTTGCGATGATATCGGCCGTGGTTTGGCCATCCACCGTCACCACCTCATCGCCGACCTGGAAGGAATACTGGCCGGGCGCGATCACGGTCGGGTCTATGAAGTCAATCAATACCTTGCCGTCGTAAATGTCGGTCGTGAATCCCAGATACGCCACGAAATCGGAGGGATTAAAGTAAACGGAGTGCGCATCGTTCAGAGCTGCCACGTATTCGGCCATGATCTCGTAAAAACCCAGGTCGTCGGTGGTCTGTTGAACCATGCTGACCCAAGGGCTGATCTTAAACAGGTTGTAGTTGAACAGCTCCTCCTTCCATTGGTAGGGAGCATATTGTTTTGCATACAAACTAGCCAGATTTTGGAAATCTTCCAGCTTTTGGCCAGGCACCAATTGCCCCCAGCAGTTGGCACCAGCACTGATCGATAACAGGACAAACACTGTTCTCTTCATGGATTTTTACCTCTCTGTGGTTGGCTGAATTAATACGGAGCTCCAATTACGCTATCACGTTCGTAAGAGGGGACTGTGGTCGGAAGCAGTTACAGCAAGAACGGCGGGCCTTGAGGCACCGATGACGCCAACTGCTCCGGCTGAGGTGCCTTCGCCCGCCGGCTCCAGTATACGATCGCCACGGCAATGATCAGCAAGCTCGCCCCGGCTCCAAAATCAGCGCCAGCCATCATGAATTGCTTCAGCAGCGCCTTCAACTCCGGCTTGGCGGCGTGGCTCGCATCCTCCACCGCCCGGCCAAAAAGTGTGCCCGCTTTGGCTGTCAACCCGATCACCAGAGACAGGATCGCCACCGCAGAATACGCCCCTATCAAGAGATATTCAATGAAGCGGCTGCCCGGCAGACTGCTCCACCCGACCGCATCCTGCCAAATCTTCCGCACCCGCTGCATCGAATCCTTGCCTCCTGCTGCCTTCTGCTTTCTGCCTTCTGCCTTCTGCCTTCTGCCTTCTGCCGCCTGCCTTCTATTCCACTATCGGATCACTCCAACCCCATGGAATATGCGTACAAGCGCCTAGCACGTATACTTTAAACCTTAGGCAGACACCCGTTAAAGTGCTTATGCGGGTCTTAAGCTAGTGCCGTTTCAACGATCGCGCGCGATCGATTCCAGCAATCTCCGGCTCGCGTCAGCTACCTCGCCGACAGCGCGCTCAAAAGATTCCTGATTGGCCTTGGACGGCTTCTGGAAGCCGCTGATTTTGCGGACGAACTGCAGCGCCGCCGCGTTGAATTCCTCAGTGGTGGCGGGCTGGTCTGGATTACGCAGTCGTTTGATGCTTCGGCACATTGGTACGCAGAGGCCTATATTCGGCCCTCAAACATGGAGAATAGCACCAATAAAGGACTGCCGCGAGCGGGGTAATTGAATGCCCCGCCCGCCTCCTACCGCTGGGAGAGGATCATTCCCAGCATATGCAGCTCCAAAGCAGTGTAACTCCAAGGCCAGAGTAAGTACAGTATTATTAGTACCCCTGGTACGAAATAATCACGGCGCAGGCGCTGCCGACGCTAGAATTTCACTCATATCGAAGCGAAACTGCGGGATCCACGCGCGTCGCCCGCAAAGACGGCACATACGAAGAGGCCAACCCCACCACTACCAGCACCCCCACAACACTGCCCAGCGTCAGCGGGTCATACCATGACACGCCAAAAAGCTGACTGGCAAGTACGCGCCCCACAAAAAACACAAACAGCATTCCGGCCCCGACGCCCATCGAGACGAATCGCAAACCCGCCGTAACCACTTGTGATCGAACATCACTGGCGCTTGCGCCCAATGCCATGCGTATCCCTATTTCGCGCGTCTACTGGGAAACGCTGTAGGACATCACGCTATATACACCCAGGCTAACCAGCAACAAACCAATTCCGGCAAAAACAGAAAAGAGCACCAAACCGAAGCGCGGCCGCGCATAGGTGCTTGTTTCAAGCGCGCTATCGAGCGTCCTTGTTTCCTGCGGAACCACGTTTCTGTCCAGCGTCAAAACCTGACCTTCCAACGCCGTCGAAAGCGCTGCTGGATTCCCGACCGTCCGCACATACACCGTGTACGCTCCGTAGCCCGCCAGCGTGTAAGGAACATACGCCTCCGGAACAACCGGGCGCCGCACACCATCGTTTTTGATATCCGAGACCACGCCGACAATTTGAAACCTAGGGTTAGCCAATGGCTCCGGCGCGTTTCTTAGAGCTTCGACATCGAGCTCGCGTCCCAACGGATCCTGTCGGCCGAAATACTTCTCAGCCATGGTTTGATTAATCACCGCGATCTTCAGTTTTCTATCTTCATCGGCTGCAGTAGGCAGCCGTCCCGCAAGCAGCCGCAACCGGACCGTCTGGAAAAACTGCCAACTGCACGGCACGATATCGCCTTTCCATCGCTCCGAGTGCGTAAAGCCGGCCACATCGAAATCGCTCGCGGGCCCGCCGCTGGGAGGAAGCATGACGGCACCCGCGGCGGAGACCACTCCCGGCAGATTCTGCACGCGCGGCAACAGATCGCGCAGGAAGCGCGCCTGGCTCTCCGTGGTTTTATATTGCTTGGGCGGCAAGCTCAACCCTGTGGTAAGTACCTGGCCGGTGGAAATACCAATGTCCACCTGCCGCTCCGCAAGAAAGCTCCGCATCAGCAGCCCGGCCCCGGACAGCAGTAACAACGATAGCGCCACTTCTCCGCTGATCAAAAAATTGCGCAGCCGGCCGCGTCGAAAGCCGCTGTTTCCACGCCCCCCGGCTTTCAACCATTCGTTCAAACCACCTGCGGAAGCCGCCATTGCCGGCGCCAGGCCGAAGATCAGCGCTGTCACTATTGCGATTAACAGAGTCGCCAGAAGAACCGGAGTGTTCAGTTCAATCGCAGCTTCGTCGGGAAATGTGTATATGGGAACCATCGCCACCAGGCCCTTCAATCCCGCCCAAGCGAATACGCAGCCCGTCGCCGCGCCGGCCAGTGCCAGCAGCAAGCTTTCCACCAGCAGCTGCCGGATCACACGGAACCGCCCGGCGCCCAGCGTCATCCGAAGCACTATTTCCTGTTTCCGGGCTGTGGCTTTCGCCAGCAACAGATTCGCCACATTCGCGCAGGCGATCAGCAGCAACAGGCCCACCGCCGCCAGCAGCGTGAACAGCGTGTTCTGGACCAGTCCCGCCGCGATGTGCCCCAGCGATTCCAGATGTACATCGAACTGTTTTGGATAATCCTGGCGATAAATCTTCGACAACCGGCCAGCTAGGATTTGCACGTCCGGCTCCGCAGCCTTCGCGCTCAGACCGGGCTTCAAGTGCCCATACAAAACCAGATAGCGCCGGTTTCCACCGGCTTCGTTCCGGTCGAGCGAGGCCGGCATCCATATGTCGCCGCCCCAGAACGCGAACCTCGGCGGCATAATGCCGATCAGCGTCGTAGGTTTGCCGTTCATGATAAATGTTTTTCCGACAATACCCGCATCCAGGCCGAATCTCTTCCTCCACTTCTTGTAACTGAGAACAAAAACAGGCGGAGCGCCGGGCAGTGCATCGCTAGGCTCGATTCCCCGGCCGAGCAGCGGCGCCACGCCCAGAAACTGAAACGTGTTGCCTGTCACGGCGTCGGCATCGAATAATTCCGGCGTTCCCGAATCGCCCATCACCACGGATTCTTCCTCCACCCCCATGCTTCGATCGAAGATGTGGTTTTGCTCTTAATAATCCAGGAATTCAGGGACGGAAAAACTCTGGCGCCCGCTAAACCCACCATCGCTGGCCGGGCCACTGCTCGTATCGTGAATAGTAATCGCGAACAGGCGCTGTGCGTCCGTGTAGGGGAACGGGTTAAGCAAGACGTTGTAGATGACGCTGAAGATCGCCGTCGTCGAGCCGATACCTAGCGCCAGCGCCAGAACGGCGGCGAGAAAGAAACTACGGTCTTTGAGAATGGTCCGAACACCGAAACGCAGATCCTGCCATAGCCAGCCCATTCCGTCGCTCTAGCATGTGTTTGGCCGCGCGGCGCCCAGCCTAAGCCATTGAATTCGCGACGTACTTCGCGCGCCCTGTTCGATTCCGGGACAACGCGCGACCGTAACCGAACCGTGACCGTAACCAAGCCGCGACCGCGAGGGAGCGAAACAATCCCTCCCAGCCGCGGCCCAATTTCCTACTAATATTCCAATCCCGGCCCGACCGGACCTTCGTGGCCAAGACGGACCCCACGGCATGCTCAGGTAGCCGCCGCCTAAGCCGCTAATTTCCCCGACGCCGCACCAGTCCCCAGCCCCTAGTCCCCAGCCCCGAAGTCACTTCCCCGCAGGCAGCCCCACTCGCGCCGTCAACGCCCGGAACCGCGGATCAGATCGAACTCCCGCGAATTGCGGGATCACGTTCAACAACAAAAGCGAGCCCGATCGTTCGGTGAACGCAGTTTCAAGCCACGGCAGCATTTGCTCCACATCGCCCATGGACGCATACACCGACGCCACGTTGAACGCCAGCCCGTAGTCGTTTCGCGCCAGCCGAATCGGGCGTTCCAACATGTCGCGAGCCTCCCCGCGCCGCCCCGCGCTTGCGTACACATATCCGAGCGTCGCCAGGCGATAGCCATCGTCCTTCAAATCCCCATTGTCAAGGACCGCCACTGCTTCGTCGTGGCGGCGTTCCGCGGTCAAAGCATACGCCAGCCAGCAGCGCGCCTGCAAGAATGTGGGATCTAGTTCCAGCACTTGTCTGGACTCGGCCTCCGCGTCCTTGGGCCGGCCCATGTAATCGTAGACCTCGGCCAAGTCTGCGCCAATGATCAACGACAGCGGATCCAGCGCCTGCGCCTTCTTCAATTCCTTGACCGCGTCGTCCGGATGTCCAGCCACCAATAGATTAAAGGCGTGCCATTGATACGCAGTGGCATAACTCGGGTTCAGAACCAGAGCCCGCTGGAACTCCTTTTCCGCCTCGGCTGATATGCAGTCATAGTGCACCAGGATGAACGCGAGAGAAGTATGCGCCTCAGCCAGGTCGCCATCCTGTTCCAGCGCCTTGAGCGCCGCGGCCCGCCCCTTCGCCATTGCATCCGCACGCGACAGCAGGCGATTCGGATTCGATCCCAGCAATACGTAAGCGTCGGCTAGGCCGGCGTATGCGAGTGCATAACGCGGGTCGATGCGCGTCGCCTGCTGGAACTCCTCCACGCCCTTCTGGTACGCTTCCGGCGTTCTGCGGTTCCAGAAATAGCGTCCGCGAAGATAGGCCTGCCACGCCTCGCCGTTCTCTGTGTAGCGCCTCATCAATCGGCTGCGCTCACCGGCGGTCAGATGGAGAAGCAGCCCATCCGCCACTTGTCCGGCGATGGAATCTTCCAGCGCGAACAGATCGACGGACTTCTGATCGAACTTCCCGCTCCACAACGCTGCGCCATCCACCAGGCGATGTAACTGAACCGTCACCCGGACGCGGTCGCCGTCGCGCTGTATATTCCCGTCCAACACCAGGTCCACGCCTAATTTGCGGCCCGCTATCAAAGGGTCCGGCGCCGCATCGGAAAATTTGCGGACCGCGCTGATTGGCCGGACACTGATTTCAGGAAGTGTGCCCATCCGGTTGATCAGAACGTCAGCCAGCCCCAACCCCAAATAGGACGGTTGTTGCGAGACGGCGTCATGTGAAATGGATTGGAAAGGCAGCACCGCCAGCGAGCGGATGTGTGGCGCCTCAGCGATCGGCCCCGGCGGGCGCAGCCGGAACGCGAAAGTCCCAATAATGACGAGCGCCGCTACAACCAACACACCCAACAACCAGGCCCAGGCTCTCCGTCCTAGCGCCACTTCCTGAGCGCTCTCAAGTTTCACCGGCGCTGTAAAACGATAGCCCCGCTTCGGTACGTTCTCGATCCACTCCGGATTCCCCAGCGCCTTGCGCAGCGTCAGAATGTTCTGCGCCAGCACCCCTTCCTCGACGAAAGTGTCTGGCCAAACTGTCTTTAGAAGCTCAGCCTTGGATACCACGTGCCCGTGGTGCCTTAGCAAAACCAGCAGCGTTTCTAGCGCCTTCGGCGTCAGCGCTACAGGCCGTCCGTCCTCTAGCAGCACTCGCTCATGGACGTTAACCTCAAATGCCCCAAATCGAATCAGGCCTGCTTCACCAGCCCTTTGAACTTGAAAAGCCTGGCTTTGAGAAGTCTTTGAGGAATCTTTCATCGTGCCTGCAAGACTGACCGCACTATTTCCTCTAGTCTTTACTCTGATCGACAGACAGTCAATCTAATTATGCACAAGGTTCGATTCGCGAGTACCAGTACAAGGCCATCGTTGCGCGCCGCGCGGATCGAAGCACTGAATGCATTTTCACTGAACACGCAGAGCGGTACCGGCCAAAGAAGGGCCGGCTCAGAAAGAAAGGCAGCTATCACATGATATCGACATTCCGTCTGCGAGTAGCCCTCCCGGCGCTCGCCTTTACTGTTTTCCTGTTCCCGCACACTGCCAAGGCAGACCCCGCAATCCCAATCCCAAATACAGGCTCGTGCGGCAGTTTTGATTGCATAGACATGAACTACGCCGTATTCTTCCTTTCAAACACGTCAGCGATACCGTTAACCACGGCTACTGGAGAGCATCCCGAGGGCCTGACCAACAACATCATATCCGGCACCGCTCCAGGGTTCATGAACGCGCCGAGTGGCTCGCTCTGGGACGCACCCGGCGGCGACACAGGTTGCTGCGTCAACGGCACCGTCTTCGATTACCGGGTGATAGTCGACGTGCCGGTGGCCGAGAACATCACACTCTCGGGCAATGTCGCAGCGGAGGGTTCCGTCTCTGTTTTCCTGAATGGGCTCGGTAACTATATTCTCGGGCCAACATCGCTCACCGCGCCTTCGCCCATTGTGAATCCCCAGGGCCAAGCCATCAGTTTTAGCGCTAACGCCGGCGGCAATTACCTGGACTTCGTCTTTAGCGGCTGTCTCTCACCTCCCGCCTGCTCAACAATCAACCCTTTCGATCCCGTCAGCGCCTTGCTCGTTGATCCGTCTTGGGTTCCAGCTCTCCCCGGAGCCGTCATCGCAGATGTTCCGGAGGCCGACGCAATCGCCGACTATGGTGTCGCGCCCACTTCCATTGCTACGCCAGAGCCCCGCGGCTTCCTGTTTCTCGGCATTTCACTACTGGCGTTGGTGAGTACGAAAACCTTGCGGAAGCTGTGACAAGAATCCCCACGAGAGATCCCATGACACGCGTATCTCTGAACTTCGCTTGGCCCATCCTGTTGGCCATCGCCACCGGGCTAGCAGCCACGGCCGTATCGTATGCGGACATTACCCAGGGGCCTTCCATCTACTTGAACGCGGACGGACTGACAACGAACGGAGATTATATCAGCGTCACCATCCCTGGCGCAGCCGGCTCCGTCGTCACCGCCAACGCCTCGGCCTCCTACGACGGCGGCGCCGACTCTTCTGTGACCGCGACGAGTAACTCATACGGCGGCCTCCTGCCGCTCGGAACCACTGGAACTTACGCGCTAGCCAGCGCCAGCCTGAGCTTTTATTTCGAACCCGTTCCGCTGTTAGAGGACAACCCTTACCTGGGCGCCGTACCGGTTCTGTTCACCGCCTATTCCACCGTCACGGCCATCGCTGGGGGGATCGGCTCCGACCCCGCTGATATGGCCGCTGGCATATCACTAAACTATCGTTCCATCTCCGGTGCTTGTGCACAATCGCCGGCCGTCACACTCCAGTTTGGACAATTTGGCTTCTGCGGCCTGACCACCCAGAGTTACGCTTTAGATCAGGTTTACTTGGTATCGCAGACCTCTATCAGTCAACTCGATTTCTACACCGATGGAACCGCGGGCCTAAATGGGTACATCACCGGCACCGTGGACCCCACTATTGAAATTGATCCCAGTTGGCAGTACGCATCCGACTTCGCTATCGAAGCCAGCCCCATCCCTCCAAGCACGGTACCCGAGCCCTCATACTCATGGCTGCTGAGCACCGTCCTGCTCGCTTTGCTAGGAGCCGGCATTTACAACAAAAAGCACGCCGCCAGCCACTAACTACCCAGGAAACCCAATTTCACCGATCCGAAATTCGGAAAATTCGGAAACACCGTCGCTAACGCATTGGTCGGGAATTCCAAACCACGAACACAACGTCGCGCCATACTGATTGATCGACGTGGTCGGAATCCACCGCCCACGCACATCCGCATCGTCCGGACCCGCCAGCTTCAAACGTCGGGAACTCACCGAAAATCTGCCCGCCCTGCACCGCTCCTCCCAGCACCAAATGATGGCTGCCCCACGCATGATCGCTGCCGTCGTCAGTTGTTGGCTGGAAGGTCCGGCTGAAGTCGGACTCAGTGAACGCCGTGCAACAATCTGATGACTGAGTTTGTTAGTCTGCTGGCAGAGGAGAAAAATGCAACCCGGTCCGGATGAACTAGAATGGCGTCAGCCGGAAGCTCTTCATCGTCTCTATCAACTAACGCGCGGCGGCGAGGTTATCGCCACACTCTGCTTCGAGAAGCGCAGCGGATCGCTCGCCACCGGCGAGTCTGGTAAGAACCAATGGACTCTGAAGCGAACGGGCTTCCGATCACCACGAGTCTCGGTCCGCGAAGCCGGTTCTGAAGCGGACGTGGCCATATTCACTCCCGGTTGGACGGGCAGCGGCTGGCTCACCTTCAACTCGGACCGCCGCTATCAACTCAGGTCCATGAATTTCTGGGCAACCGAGTGGGACTTCGAGGCCGAAGATGGCAGCCCCACTGTCATCCTCACCGGACCCCATGGCATTTTCAAGCAGGGCGGACACCTAAGAGCGACCGAATCCCGAGCCACGCTGCCTGAAACTCCGGTACTGCTCCTGCTGATTTGGTATCTCCGCATGCTCATGAACGAAGATGCCTCCGCCGCAGCCGTAATCGCCACCTGCAGCTCATTTCCCGACGCCGCACCAGCCCCCAAGTCCCCAGGCCACCAGCCACCAGCAACCGGCCACCAGCAACCAGCCACCAGCCACCACTCACCACCCACCAGCAACCAGCAACCAGCAACCAGTCACCAACCTCCAGCCGCCAGCGCCTTACGGACGATCAACTCGAAACCCTTCTCTTTCGCTGCTCTCGCCACTTCCTGAAGGCGCTCGCGGCCCTGGGCCACATTCTTTCCCTTGCACTGAATTTCTCCCAAGCTGAGCGAAGCCTCCAAACGCAGCCGGAAAAGATCCCGGGGAGCTTCAGCGAGCACGCGTCTCGCGACGCGCCCGGCGCGGACCAGATCATTCGAGGCTCCCACAACGTTGGCGTCAGCGACCATGAGCGACAGCCGGGTTGGTAGATCCGAATTTTTCTCCGCCAGCTTCAGTGGGACTTCTAAAGCTGCCGCCGCATCCTTGAGTTTTCCTTGCTCGATCAGCGATCTGGACAGGAGGATGGCGGCTAAGATCTGCTCATGGGGCTCATTTTGTGCTTGAAATACCTTCAACGCAGCCCGGGCGAATTGCTCCGCCTCATTCGCGCGGCCGGAATTACAAGCCAGCTCCCCCAGCGCCAGACGGGTTTCCGCCGCGCTTCCCATCTCGCCGAGTTGCTCTTGTCCCGATAGAGCTTCGTCAAACGACTTGCGGGCTTGGTCCAACTTCCCCTGCTGCATCCATACCCGTCCCATCTCGCGGAGCGTTTCAGCGTAGTTGCTTTTCTCCCCGATGTCTTTTTCGATCGCGAGCGCCTGCTGGAACATTTTGCTGGCGCCTGGTAGGTCACCCTGGTCAGCCAACACCAATCCGATGGCTTGAAACGACAGACCAGAGGAGCTTCGGTGCCTCATTTCTTCGGACAGGGCCAGTGTTTGCCGAAACTCTGTCAGGGCCTCGGCCAATTTTCCCTGAGCCCGCAAAAGATTGCCGGTATTTCCCATGGCCGCCGCCATTCCCGCCTTGTCCCCAGCCTGCTGATAGCTGCGGTACGATTCGCCGTACATCTTCAATCCCCCAGCCAAATCTCCTTGCTTGGCCGCGATCAGGCCCAGGTTGAGAAGCTCATTCCCCAGGCCATGCTCATCTCCGATTTCCCGCAGGATCACCAACGCTTGCCGGTACAGCTTACCTGCGGCAGCCAAGTCACCTTGATTCAGGGGAACTTCGGCCATCGAATGCAGCGCGCGCGCCAACCCTCCCCGGTCGCCGGTTTCTTCGAAGATCCGGCGCGCTTCTTCGCAAGCTGCCGCGGCTTTGCCGTTCTCGCCTAAATTCGCCAGCGCACGGCACTCCGATGCCCGAGCTCGGGCTGCCAGCAACCGGGCGCCTTGGCGCTCCGCCTTGGATGCAGCCTGCTCAGCCGCATCCCGCCGCACTTTGCTTTCGCCGATGGCGCTGGCAGCTTCCGAGATAGCGAAATCGATGCGAGGATCATCGCCGGCCTGCGGCATCGACCGCGCTAATTGGGATAAATCGTTCAACGCATCCTTCCCATGCCCTCCCGATGTTTTGGCGCCGGCCAGATCGATTCTGTATTCCAAGCTATCGGGGAAGAAGCTGACCAGGACTTCATAGGTCTCCATAGCCTTCCCCCAGTTCCGGATGGTTTCGTAATAGCGAGCCTCCACCAACAAGTGATCTTCTCGCGCTAACTTGCCGGCTGCATCCAGCGCCTGTTTGGCCTGCTCGCGGGCATCCGCATCGTGGCCGAGAGTACGCCAGACTGTAGCTAGCGCGGAGTGCGATAGAGGGTAAGCGGCATCGGCCGCCACTGCACGCGTCAGCAGATCGCGCCCTCCCAGCGCATCAAAGCCCCGCAGTTTGGCCAGACCTTCTGAATAAAGCCGCAGGGCATCGGCATTGGAAGGTATCGACGCCGCAATTCCCTGCGATTCGAGTTCTGAGATCTTCGATAGCCCCAATCGCTCCCTCAGTCGCGCGCCGATCCTGGAAGCGAGGTTCGCGAGATCGCTATTGGAGCCCAGTTCCGATGCCGCCACCACTGTTTGTCCCGTCGCCGTGTCCTCCAAACGAACATCCAGCCGCGTGCCCCCGCCCGTACTGGTGGAGTCAAGATAAGACCCAACCACTACGTAACCACTTCCCAGAATTCCGCGGATTCGCTCCAGTACATTGGACGGGATGCCTTCGGCGCCCAACAATCCAAGATCGATTTTGGTCTGCGACACCGTGTCCCCCGCAATGGTGCGCAGTTCCTCACCGGCCCCCAGTTGAGCGGTCAGCATTTCGGAAAGCGCCGTCGAGATCCAGGCGGCATCGGCGCGTCCGGAAAGATTCTTGAAGCCCAAAACTGCAACCGAAGGGCGAGCACGAACTGGAAGACCCTTGCGCGTTTGCTCGGCGGGATTCTTGCGCCACACTCGATATACTTCCCAAGCCCCAATCAGGCCCACCAGAATTAACGCGACCATCGCCGTGGCGAAGGATTCCTTGTGCCTCCGCACAAACCGTCCGCTACGGTATGGCAGAGTTGGGTTGCGTGCCTTTACCGGAATGCCATCTAAGTGATGCTGGATGTCCTCCGACAACTCCCCAACCGACGCATAGCGCTGCTGCGGCTCTTTGCGGAGCGCCTTCAGGATAATAGTGTCGAGATCCCCTTCCAGGGCGCGGCGTCCGCCAGTCTCGGTGACCGCCGCGCTCGGGCGCTCGGGCGTCTGGTCGCAAACCATCCGCTCGATTTCCAAGCGAGTGCGTCCCGATGCAACGAACGGCCGTCGGCCGGCCAGCAGTTCATACAGCACCACGCCCAGCGAATAGACATCGGACGCCTCCGCAACCGGCTCTCCGCGCAATTGCTCCGGGCTCGCGTACTCCAGCGTCAACGGGCGCCACTCCGTCCTCGTGACCAGCGGTGTTTGGAGGAACTCCGGATTCAGCAGTTTGGCAATTCCGAAGTCCAGCAGCCTCGCGACGCCATCTTTGGTAATCAGAATATTGCCAGGCTTGAGATCGCGATGAATCACCAGGTTCTGGTGGGCGTATTGAACGGCCGCGCAAACACCCAGGAACAATTCGAGGCGCGCCGGAACGGAAAGCTGGTGCAATGCGCAAAACTCATCGATTGGCAGCCCTCCCACGTAATCCATCACCAGATAAGGCAGCCCGTCCTCAGTGCTGCCGCCATCCAGCAGCTTTACGATGTTGGGATGGTCGAGCGCTGCCAGAGTCTGCCGCTCGTTCCGAAAGCGGTGAACGATTTCCGCGGTGTAGAAGCCAGGCCTCAACATTTTGATGGCCACGCGTTTGCGGAACTGTTCATCGTCCCGCTCGCCCAGATACACCACGGCCATCCCGCCTTCACCGAGTTGGCGGACGATTTTATAGGCGCCGATTCTCTTTCCGGCGAACGCGGCCGGCTCGAAGGATTGCCAGCGCGCGGTAGGTGAATTCTCCAGCAGACTGTCGGCCTGATCGTGGTGCAACAGCAGCGACTCCACTTCCGCCAACAGGGCCTGGTCGCTTCCGCAGGCCTGGCGGATAAATCCGGTTCGCTGTTCGGCAGGCAATTCCAAGGCAGTTGCGAGGATCTCTCTTACCTGATCCCACGCGTCCGGCATCACGCCCTACTTTCTCTGTAGCTCACGCGCCAGCCAGGCTTTGGCTACATTCCAGTTGCGTTTGACGGTAGCGGGCGACACTTCCAGAACTTCAGCCGTCTCCTCAATGCTCAGACCGCCGAAAAAGCGCAACTCCACCACGCGCGCGTGCTGAGCGTCCACTTGGGCCAGCCGCGTGAGAGCCTCATCCAACACAATCACGTCGGCCGTGCGCTCCTTGGAAACCAAAGAGGATTCCTCTAGAAAAACGCGGTCGACGTTTCCGCCGCGCTTGGCTGACTCGTGGCCCCGGCTGTAATCCAGCAGAATGCGGCGCATCATTTGCGCGGCGATAGCCATCACCTGCGTCCGGCTTTGCCACTGCACGCCCTGCTGATTTACTAAACGAAGATAAGCCTCATGCACCAGCGCCGTGGCTTGCAGCGTATGATTGGCGCGCTCCTGCTGCAGGTAGTAACAGGCCAGGCGCCGCAATTCCGAGTAGAGGAAAACCATCCAATCCGCTAGCGCCTGCTCGCCTTCGGGGCTGGACCCGGAGGTCACAGCCACATCCTTTCGCGGGAGCATTTCATTCAGTGTAATGCATCCCCCGGAAGAGTCACCCTCCCGGCCGTACCAGTACAAAATCTCAGTGAGCTTGAGCCATTCCACCCGCGCTTTACGCGCTTACTGGGCACATGCAGAAGTTTGCTCGTGGATCTGGAGGAGGAAAAGCTATCTTATGCCGTTAAACGAATCATTTCGGATTCGCATCGTCTCATTTGCCCTGGTCTCGGCCTTGGGGCTGCTGGGCTCGTCCAGTGCCCACGCGAACGATCTCCAAAGTGGCGACCTGCTGATCGGCGCGGCCGTTCCTTTCGGCTTCGGAAGTCTCGGGAACGGCGCCATACTGCTGGTGCGGAACGGCGCAGTATCGGTGTTTTGCGAAAGCCCGTCGAATGGCGCCAACCCGGGCTACTTTGCCGATCCAATCGGGGTGATCGCGGACTCCGCGGGACGAGCGGTTTTTCTGGCCGAAGTAGGCGTTGGTCTGCCCTCCTTTGCGCCGGGTACGGCATTGCTGCGTTGCGACGGCATCGGAGCCACAGCTGAGATGCTGGGCTATTTCCCTGGTACTTTGACGCTCGGGCCGGGATATCCGGTAGTCGTGATCCCAGGAGTGCTTTCCTCTGGATTAACTTATCAATCGAACGGAGCAGAGGCCGCAACTGCATCGGCGCTTCACCTGATCGGCCTGCACACGATTAGCCTGACCGACCTGTTCGCGGGTGTGAAAACTCAGGACGCTTACAGCTTGGTGGTGAATCCCCAGGGCATCGGTGCGACGTCCATTCGATATCGAGCAACGGATCAGATATGGGAGGCCGATACCCAGGTCATGAGCCTGAACGGAGGCATCGACGTCACTGCCATCGACGCGATCAGCCACTCGGGCGCCACATACAGCACCAACGGTACCAACATGGAGAAGGTCCAGGATCCACTAACAGTGGAGGCATCCGGGACCATCCTGGGGGTAAGTTTCAGTGCGACTCTGAACCTCTTCGGGAGCGCCAACTCGTTTCCTTCGGATCCGATTTATGGGTTCACAGTGGAGTACGACCTCGCAGACCCGCAATCTCCGTCTGGCTGCCTTCCCGCCCCGCCACTCGATAATTCGATGCCGGTAAATACCGGCGGCCTCCTCGTTCCTTTTAACGGAGGCACCATGGGGAGTGTCATGTACGACGAGTTCACCGGCTACGGATTGATCATAACCACCGATTACGGCCCTTCTCAGGGGCCTTGGCTCACGAATATCTCCGAGGCGCTCCTCGATAACCCTGGCGATCCCACTCAATACTTTCAGGATGGCAATATTGGCTGCTTGGCCGTACCTTTCGTGCCCGTTACGGTACCTCTTCCGTATTTCGGCGTGGACCCGCCGCCAACCGGCTTCGCCGCAGATGCTGGGGCCAGCTACAAGCCCGCCAGTTCCATCAACGGACCGGTGGGGGCGCAGTTTTCTTCCACTTTGCCGGGCGGGACTCAAGTGGTCGGGCTGGTCACTGGAACAAACGCGTCGATTGTTGTCTCCGGGACGCAACTTACCAACGCCGGGTTCGCGGGCGCGCACGGCGTCGGCGCTTATCCCAACGGTGTGTCGGCTGGCACCGGCTTGACGGTGGTTCTCCGCGTGGACTCCCCAGTGAATATACTGATCACCGATCCCAATGGAAAAAAGCTCGGCGTGGATTCGCTCGGAAACGCGCATAACGACTTCACAGGAACCATTGTGAATTCCATAACCGGCGGTTCCGAGAATTTTAATAACGGCTTCGACAGCGGTCCCGGCGAGCCGCGATTCTTCGGCATCAAAAACCCGGTTCCAGGAACCTACAGCGTGCAAAGCATCGGCACCGGCAGTGGACCCTACACGGTCCACGTCTATTCGGTCAACCTGGCGAATCCCACCGGCCAGGCCATCAGCACCTCCGGCACAGCCTCGGTGGGCAGCCCCGGAAGCGAGAGTTTCACCCTCGACAGCGTCGGTAATATCGGATTCACCTGCTCGATCAACGTCAGCGCCGAGATCGGCGTGATACGCTCCGGCTACAGCTACAGCATCGTCACCAAACGCTACGCCCAGATCGTCACGCTTACCAATAACGGAACCAGCTCGATCGCGGGACCGATTTCGCTCGCGCTCGACGATCTCAGCAGCAACGCGTCGCTATTCAATTCCGCTGGAACCACCGCCTGCGCAGCGCCTTTAGGCAGTCCATATGTCACGCTCCCGGGGCCGTTGGCTCCCGGCGCGAGTGCGACAGTTGTCCTGCAGTTCACCGATCCCACGAAAACTGGCATCACATATACAACTCGCGTGCTCGCGGGAGGCGTCAGCCAATGAGAAAAAATATGACCAACAAGAAACACTTACTTTGGACGATCACTGCAGCTGCTGCGCTGTTCATCAGCTTGCCTGCCTATGTCCGCGCCGACATAATCGACACCGTAACGGTGGACACTTCCGCTCTGCCGTCCATCCCCGGGTCCGAAATCTTTTTCTTCCTTACCGACGGCAGCGGCACGGGCGACGGCAATAACACCGCCACGCTCTCGAGCTTCGGATTCGGAGGAGGCAGCGCCGGAACAGTGGATCTTTCAAATACAACGGGCGGCGTCACGGGCGACATGACGTCAACCGCCTCCCTCACCGACAGCTCATTCACCAACGTTCTCGCCCAATTCTTCACCGCCGGGAGTGCGATCTCGTTCAACCTGGATCTCACTACCAATGTGGACGCCGGCCCCACGCCCGATCAGTTCTCGTTCGCAATCCTCGACCCCAACGGCAACCCGATTCCAACTACCGATCCAACGGGCGACGACAATCTGCTGGTAATCAACATAAACTCGTCGAACCCAGCCGTAGTTTCATATTCCGATCTGGTAACCGTAACACCAGTCGGAGCAGTCGCCACGCCGGAACCACGCGCAAACGTGTTCCTAGTAGCAGCCCTGTTCCTACTTGCGCGAGCAAGCCGTCGGGCACGCCACCAGCAACCAGCCACCAGCAACCAGTTACCAGTTACCCTAAAAACCCTAGTTTCACCGAACCAAAATTCGGGAAGTTAGGGAACACGGCCGCGAGCGACGCGTCTGGAATCCCAAACCACGAACACAACGTCGCGCCATACTGATCGATCGACGTGGTCGGAATCCACCGCCCACGCACATCCGCATCGTCCGGACCCGCCAGCTCAAACGTCGGAAACTTACCGAAAATCTGCCCGCCCTGCACCGCTCCTCCCAGCACCAGATGATGGCTGCCCCATGCATGATCGCTGCCATCGTCCGTAGTAGGCTGGAACGTCCGGCTGAAATCGGATTCCGTAAAAGTGGTCACGTTCTGGGCCACTCCCAACTCTTGCGTCGCATCGTAAAACGCCGCCAGCGCCGGACTCAGTTGCGGATAAAGCGTATTGTGCGTGGCCAGCTCGTTGGCGTGCGTGTCGAACCCGCCCAGCGAGCAGAAGAAAATCTGCCGCTGCATCCCCAGACTCCCCTGCACCTGGATGATCTGCGCCACCTGCTGCAATTGAGCCCCCAGATCCGTGGCTGGAAATTGCGTCTTCAGAGCAGTGGCCTTCGTAAGCGCGGCTTCCAGCGTTTTCGCGTCGCTGATACCATTCGCCATCGTATTGTTCGCGGCCTGCACCAACGATACGCCGGTATTGGTGGTAAGCAAGCTCTTCAACGCGCTCAAGCGTGCATTGGACACAGCAGTACCCTTGAATCCCGCCAATCCCAGCGCTTGTCCCGGAGTAATCGCGGCCGGCTGCGTTTGAACGCCCGTCCCTTCCAGAGCGTTCCCGGCCACCGATACGAAAACGGGAAAGTTCCCCGTGTTGATTCCCGAGCCCGCGATATAATCCGCCGCGCGCCCTGCCCAACCCGTGGGATTGTGTCCCTGCGCCACCGCCGTCTGCCACTGCAATTGTTGATCGGAATGCGAAAACAAATTCAGTGGAATCGGCGCCTGCTGACTCTGGTACTGCGCCCGCGTCAGCGGCTGCACCAGCGACCCTACATTCGCCACCACAGCCAATTCTTTACTCGAAAACAAGCTCGCCACTTCCGCCAGCTTGGCGTGAAACGCGTAGGGCGCTCCCGAAACGCTGGTCACCTGCGAGGTCAGATCGCTGGCCGAGAGTCCCAGGCTTCCGCGGATGGACGTGTAGGCTTGATAGTTCACGTCGTCCATCGGGATCACGGTGTTATTCGAATCGTTGCCTCCAAAAAGGAAGACGCACACCAGCGCCCGGTAATTCCCTCCGCTCTGCGCCAGAGCCGGCAGCAAACCAAATGGACGCAGCGCGAGCGATCCCACGGTAGCCGCGCCAACCTTAATAAATCCCCGACGTGAAAACATTATTCCCATTCTCCTCTTGTAGGGCAGGTTGCCAACCTGCGCGCCGATTGCCAATCGGCGCTGCCCCTATTGAATAATCTGATACTCCCCCGAAGTCAAAACCACATAAAGTGCCGCCTGCACCATAGCTTCAGGATTCCCCGCACTCGCCTCGGAAGCCGCATTCATAGCATCCGTCACCGCCTGCTCTAATCCCGCCGACATCGAGCTATGCAGAAAAACCTGGCTAATATAATTGATGAGAAAACTCGGAGCCACGGCCGTTCGCTCAAACGGACTGAGATCCACAGTAGTCGACTTATCCAACTTCGCGAAAAGCGCCCCGTTCACCAGGTTGGCCCGCTCCGTCGACGTCGCCGTCGAATAAATCTGAAACTCCGGACCCAGCAACCCACCTGTTATTCGATACTGCGGCGAGAAATAGCTGAACACGCTGGGCTCATGGAACAGGCTCTCGCCGGTTAGCGACGCGTCATTGTAGATAGCGCTGCTCGGCCCCAGCGTCGCATTCAACCCCCGCAGAACATTCGTCATGAAAAGTATCGGCTCCCGCATGTGGCCGAACGCCGGGTTCACCACCGCGTTCGCATCATCTCCGGCGCGCGCTTCCGGATCCGTAAGAATCGCCGTAATCACCGCCTTCAAGTTGCCTTTCACGCCCGTTCCGTCATTCAGGAAAACATTCGACACCCGCGCGATATATTGCGGGCTCGGATTGCTGGTCACCAGATGTTGGATCAACTGCTGGCTCACAAACGGAGCCATGGTGGGTTGCGCCATCAACGCATCCAGCACCGATTCCAAATCCTGTTCCGCCGTTTGCCCGGCGGGAATAGTGATGTTTTGAAATATGCTCTTCGCGGTTGTATCGTGCTCGGCTTCCACGGCAAACATCGGCCCGAAATAATAAGCCGGATTCGCGCGCTTCGCCGTGGTTCCTGGTCCCGTAGGATACGTCCACCCTGTAAGCGCCTTGGCCATATTCGTAACCACCGCTTGGTTGTAAGTCGCCACCGGGATCCCGTTCTGATCCACCACAGCACTACCATTGATATTCAACTGCGTAAGCCCCAACGTGAACAACTGCATCATCTCGCGCGCATAATTCTCGTTCGCCGAAGTATTCTTCGCCGGATCGGCCTTGGCATTATTCGCCATATTCAAATAGCGCCCCATCGCGGGACTCAGCGTCACCGCCTTCATGAGATCGCGATAATTCCCAAACGCGTTATCGCGAAAGATGCGCCAGTAAGGCGGAAAGGCATAAGCGTAATTGACGCCCGATGTTTCCGATACCACCCAAATCTGGCTCAGCACAAACGCCACGCGCTGCCGAAGCTGGTCCTGACCCATCACCGCGTTCTGGAAAAATGCCTGCTCCACGGGAGCCAGCACGGTATTAGGCTTCAAGTCCGCAGTCAAAATCGCCTGATCGGGCAAATCCGAAGTGTTTAAGGCAAACTGCGTGGTCAGCCAATCGGCGATCCCCAACTGCTGCACCTGCGCAATGGAAGCCGATGTCGGCCCCCAGGTAGCCTGATCCAGAAAGCGAGCAGCCGCCCGCGGCGTCAGCATCTGAGGGAATCCGCACCCACAAGTGAGCGCAGCAACAATCAGAAGTCGTATCGGTTTCACTCCCATAAGAACCCACCGCTAACCCAAAAGTATCGGAAAAAAGTGGGGCAGGTTGCCAACCTGCGGCCGATTGCTAATCGGCCATGCTCACGCCCCGAATCCAGCAAGTGACAATTTCCCGCCCTTTTTCTCCCCTTCCACCCCAACCACTTACCACCCGCTTCCCATCCAGCCACAAGCGCAAGCCTTACCATATCCAATGTAGATGCCCACCCGCACTCCAAGCCACACCGCCGCACCAATCCCCAGCCCCCAGCCCCGAGTCCCTCACATGACGCATCGTGAATTTTCATGCGTCATCCAGGCCCTCCCCCACCAGCAACCCCCACAATCCCAACGACCTACGAACAACCACCCCCGAAACACAAGAAACGCCAGATGCGCCGTCCACAGCCCCCCAGTCCCCAGCCCCAAGCCCCGAGTCCTTGACCCATCTACCCAAGTGCTTTACAATCAATATTTAGGGCTCCCCGAAAAACAATGACCAGCCGCGAACAGGACATCCTGCATTCGATCGTTGAGTCGTACATCGAAAACGGCGAACCTGTGGCCTCGCGTACCATCTCACGCCGCCGCAGGGATGATCTCAGCCCCGCCACCATCCGAAATGTAATGGCCGATCTCTGCGACGAAGGCTATCTCGCCCAACCTCATACCTCGGCCGGCCGCGTCCCCACCGAAAAAGCGTTCCGCAGCTACGTGCAGTCTCTCGCCCCTGGCCGCCTGCTTCTGGCCGAGCTCCAACGCCTGCGCAACGAGCTGTCCCAATTGAGCACCATGGAAGCCCGCGTCGAGCGCTCCTCCCACATGCTCACCGAAATGACGCGCAGCATCGGCATCACCGCTGCCATCCCCACCTCCAGCCAAACTCTGGACCAGATCGAGCTCATCGCCCTCGCCGATCATCGCGTCCTCATGATCGTCGTCACCCGCGATCGGGTCGTGCACAACCGCGTCGTTTCATTCGGCGAGCCCGTCTCGCAGGATGAGCTCACTTCCATCCGGAATTACATCAACCGCAACTTCACCGGCTGGACTTTAGTGGATATCCACGCTGATCTGAAACGCCGCTTCGACGAGCAGAGCGCCGCCTACGACGCGTTGCTAAAGAAACTGACGCTGCTCTACGCGAAGGGCCTGCTCGATATCCAGCTCGCCCCCGAGCTGCATATGGAAGGCACCAGCAATCTGGTCGGCTTGGATCTGCACCTCACTCGCGAGAAACTGCGCGATCTCTTCCAGACCCTCGAAGAAAAGAAGCGAATCCTCGAATTGCTCGATCGTTTTCTGGAACAACCCGACGGCGAGCTAGCCGTCCAGGTGGGCCTCGCTGATGCCCACCCCAGCCTAGGCCAATTGTCTTTGATCGGGGTGTCCATCCCGCTAGCCGGTGGCGTCTTTGCCAAGATCGCCGTGCTAGGCCCCATGCGCATGAACTACGGCAAAGCCATCTCCGCCGTCCATCACGTAGGCCAAGCCTTCCGAGGACTCATGTAGCGCACGCGCCCACGCGTGCTGCGTTCACACTCGTGTGAACGCTTGGCTGACCCGATAAACTGTAACTATGAACCCGAAAGAACCGCTAGTAGACTCCGGCCCCAAAAACGAGTCAACCGGCGTCGCAGATCCGTCCACGCCGCTCGAAGCCATCACCGCTGAGCGAGACCATCTGCTCGAAGAGAAAAACGACCTCACGGATCGCCTGCTCCGCCGCCAGGCCGAGTTCGATAACTTCCGCCGCCGGGCTGAGCGCGAGCGCGCCGACGTGCTCGAATATGCCAACACAGAATCCGTGCGGTCCATCCTCCCGATTCTGGACGATTTCGAGCGCGCCCTCAAAGTGGAATGCACCGGCAACAAGGAATATGTCCGCGGCATGGAATTAATCCACCAGCGGCTTTCCGACGCACTAAAGAAGTTAGGCCTGGAGCCGATTAGTGCCAAGGGAGTGACATTCGACCCGCATATTCATCACGCCGTCGAGATGTCCGAGACTGATCAGGTCGAAGACCATACTATCCTTGAGGAGTATCAGCGCGGTTATAATTTCCGGGGCCGCCTCCTCCGGCCGGCCATGGTCAAGGTAGCAGTGAAAAAGCAATGAGCGTAGCGAAAAAGCAATGACGGTAGCGAAAAAGCAATGAACGCCACTAAGCGCGATTATTACGAAGTCCTGGGCGTCGGCCGCGATTGCGACACCCCCACCTTGAAGAGCGCCTATAAAAAGATGGCTATGAAATACCATCCTGATCGGAACCCCAACGATCACTCCGCTGAGGAAAACTTCAAGGAAGCCGCCGAAGCCTATAGCGTCCTCAGTGACCCTCAGAAGCGCGCCGCCTATGACCGTTATGGCCATAAAGGATTGCAAGGCCTCGGCGCAAATCAAGGTTTCGATCCGAACGCTTTCACCGATTTCAGCGATATTCTTGGTGACCTGTTCGGCATGGGTGATTTGTTCGGATCGGGCCAACGGCGCTCGCGCACACAAGCCCAGCGCGGTGAAGATCTCCGCTACGATATCGAAATCAACCTGGAAGATGTCATGAGGGGCATGAGCGTGGACATTCAGGTTCCGCGCCTGGATCTATGCACGCGTTGCCAGGGAACCGGCGCCGAAAAGAACGATGGCATTGTCACTTGCCCCATGTGCCACGGCCGCGGGGAAGTGATCTATCAGCAAAGCTTCCTGCAAATTCGCCGCACCTGCAACCAGTGCGGAGGACGCGGCCAGATTATCCGCCGCCCCTGCACCCAATGCCGCGGTGAGCGCTACGTGAAGAACGAGAGAAAGTTAAAGGTCAATATCCCCGCGGGAGTGGACACCGGAACCCGCCTGCGCTTGTCCAACGAAGGACAGCCCGGCTTGAACGCCGGCCCTCCCGGAGATCTTTATGTGGTCATCAAGCTCAAGGACCACCCCATTTTCGAGCGCCAGGGTGACGAGCTCCACTGCACCATCCCCGTCAACGTGGCGCAGGCAGCATTAGGCACTCAAATCGACCTGCTCACCTTCGATGGACTCGAAACTGTCAAAGTGCCCGAAGGCACGCAAAACGGCGCGCATATCCGACTCCGCAATCTGGGCGTACCGCGCTTGCAAGGCTCCGGCCGGGGCGATCTTTTTGTCCACATCGACGTGCGTGTCCCATCCAAACTAACGCGCGAGCAACGCAAACTTCTCGAAACTCTGCGCGACACCCTCCCGGCCGAAAACGAACCGCACGAAAAAGGCCTGATGGACAAAGTCAAAGACTATTTCATGTAGGGCAGGTTGCCAACCTGCAGGCCGATTGTCAATCGGCCTTCCCCATATTCACCCTCCCAGTCCTCTCCAACCACGACCGGAACATCTCGGTAAACGCCCGCACCTCCGCCGACGCCCACAGCTCCTCCACCGTGCACTTCATCTTGCGGCTCCAGTTCCGGTATTCCGCCGTGCTGCCCGGCAAATTCTGCTGCTCGGTTTCCTTCAACAGATCCTCCTGATTCAGCGCCATCAATTTGGAATTCGCCGACGCCAAGAAACCCACAATCGCGTTGTGCAATTCGCCGGTCAACTCCGGGACCTCACTGGCGTTGCGCGCGAACCAGTCCGGCAACAACCCCAGTCCGTGTAGCAGATCCAGCATCCTCTGTTTTTGCACAGCTCGCTCCTCCAGCATCCCGCGATAAGCGTCATCATCGGGAAGCAAACCCGCTCCGCGCCGCGCCTCAATGTCGCGCCCGATCCAGAAGCCCGCCAGCGTGGGCAGATCGTGCGTAGTGGCCGAAACCAGCGCGTCGCGCGGGTATTCCTGCGGAGTACGGAAACGGCCATCCCGATCCTGTTCAAAGTACAACACCCGATAACTGAAAATGCCGAACTTGTGCAGCGCCTCGCGAACTTCGTCTGGAACCGTGCCCAAATCCTCGCCCACGATCAGAAACTTCTCGCGCACGCTCTCGAGCGCCAGAATTCGCAGCAGATCCTCAAAACGATCTCGCACGTAAGTGCCTTCCGACGCATCCATGCCATCCGGAATCCAGTACAGCCGGAAGAACCGCATCACATGATCGATTCGCAACGCCCCGCCGTGCCGGCAATTCTTCCGGATTGATTCAGCGAACAGCCGGTAACCGTCGTGATAATGCCGCTCAGAGTTCGGCGGTGGAAACGCCCAGTCCTGCCCCTTGGGCGAGAAGGCATCCGGCGGCGCTCCTACCCGGCATCCCGCGATGTAATGGCCCCGATGCGCCCATAAGTCGGAGCCGAATCGATCGGTGGCCAATGCCAGATCGTGATATAAACCGATGCTGAGCCCTCGCTCGCGCGCGTGTGCCTGTGCTGCCCGAAGCTGCGAATCCAGTTGCCACTGCAAATACTTGTGAAACAGAACTTGACGGCGGTGTTTTTGCACGAATTCTCGCGTCGCAGCGGATTCGGGATCCTGGTACGGTTCCGGCCACGATCTCCAGTTCCACACATCCGGATGCTCAGCGTGAATGGCCTCGTCCAGCGCCGAATGCACCGCAAATCCGTGGAGCAAATCCCCTTCCCGTTCGATGTATTCACCGAGCTCTGCGGCGCGCGCGGTCTTGCGCTTCCACTCGGTTTCTAGAAACGTCCGGAACACCAGTTTCAGGAAGCGCAACTTCAGCCTGTACACCCGCTCATATTCCACAAACTCAGAAGCCGTGAGTCTCGCGATCTCGCGCTGCGTCCCGGGCGATTCGAGTAGCGCAACGGCCCGCCCGCAAGCCTTGAAATCCTGCATCCCCTCCACATCCAGGTAAATTGGATTGCGATAGAAGATCGAGTTCGGCAAATACGGGCTGGTATTGTAAGGCTGGCGATTCGGAATCGCGTGCAATGGGTTGAGCGCGATAAAACTGGCGCCGGCCTGCTCGGCAACCCAGTCCACGATGGCTTTCAGATCGGTGGTGTCCCCGCAACCCCAATTGCGGCCCGACCTTACTCCGTACAGGCTGATCGCAAGCCCCGCGGCGCGGCCCTGCTCCAGCCACTGCGGTTGATAAGCGCGTTCCGGAGAAACAATGAGATGCACACGTGCCCAGGCTTCGCCCGCGATCTGGAGCGACAGCTCGTGATATCCGAGCGGCAGTTCTATGTTCAGGCGAATCCGCTTGCGGACCAATCGTTCCCCGCGCAGTACCGTCTCTTCGAGAATCGGGAGTTCACCAAGTGCTGCACGGATCGATTCCCCGCCGCCATTCTCCAGCCGAATGTCCAACAGAGCCTCGCTAGCTGATTGCACCTCGGTGAGCGAAATCGGGATCTCGTACTGCTTCCCGGCTTGTGTCAGCACCACCGTGGGCGCAATCGGTGGATGCCACTCCCGCCACGCGCGCGCTTCCAGGGCCTGAGCCAACGACTCCCGCGACCGCGCGTCCACGCCGAGCGAACCTAGAATTCGAGTCACCAATTCAGGCGTTGCGTGATGCTGGTGTCCCCACATATCCCAATAGGAGGTTTCGATGCCCCAGGCATTGGCAGCATCAGCCAGTTCCTGTGCAGGTGGTGCGCCGGTCTGAGCAGTGTCTGGGGTTGACTCCATGTGATAATAGGATCGTGGACGGAGACCTTACATTTCAACCCAGTCTTCCCGCCGCGCTATTTGCGCGCGCTGACAATGAAGATGCCGAGCATGGCTCCGAGAGTATCATTACTACCACCATCGATAAGGCCATCAACTGGGGCCGCAAGAACTCCATTTGGCCCATGTCTTTTGGATTGGCTTGCTGCGCCATTGAAATGATGTCCATGATCGGCTCGCGTTACGACATTTCGCGCTTCGGCGCTGAAGTGATGCGCGGCTCCCCCCGCCAATCGGATCTGATGATCATCGCCGGACGTGTTTCCAACAAGATGGCTCCGGTGATTCGCCGGTTGTACGAGCAGATGCCGGAACCGAAATGGGTGATTTCCATGGGCGCCTGCGCAACATCGACAGGCGTCTTCAGTAATTATGCCCTGATCCCGGTAAACCAAGTGATTCCCGTGGATGTTTATGTTCCTGGCTGCCCGCCCCGCCCAGAGCAACTAATCTACGCTATCATGATGCTGCAAAAGAAGATAGAGGAATCTAAGGGCACCACTCTGAAAGTCCTGAATCTGGCCTGACCGCGAAATCCTCATACTTTTTTCCAACTGGTCGATACGAATCAGTACAAGGTAATTTGTATCGCGGGAAAGGTTTCAGATGAACATATCATCTAGCAATCCCAATGCTCCTTCTTCAATTCTGCCGACGGCGGTCACTGTCCCGCCGGAGGAGGCTGCCCAACGCCGGCAAGTGGTACAAGCCGCCAAGTCGGTCAATGCCAGCGGCATGCTCGGCCAAAATCAGTTCGTTTTTGCTGTGGATCCCTCCACTCACCGCATGGTTATGCGCGTAGAGAATCGCGACACGCACGAAGTAGTCCTGCAGGTGCCGCCTGAATACGTTTTACGCATGGCCGAGGACTTAGGGTCACCATCCTCCCATACTTCGCTCTCAGACGCCGATACGTTAGGGTAGAATGTCGAACAAGTATCCAACCTACGTTGACGAAGAAATTCTGGCCGCCACTCCCCTGAAGTTCGTCCTTTTGCTCTATCGCGGGGCTTTGGATTCCATTGCCTCCGCTCGCCGCTATCTCCGGTTGGGAGATATTCGCTCTCGGTCGCGCGCGATCACCAAGGCGATGGCCATTGTCACAGAACTGTCGCTATCCCTTAACCTGCAAGCCGGCGGGGAATTGAGCAAGAACCTGTCCGAGTTGTACGGCTACGTGGAATTATTATTGATGAAAGCCAATGCCAAACAATCCGATCCGCCTCTCGCCGAAGCCGAACGGTTGCTCAGTACCCTTGCCGAGGCTTGGGAAATCTGCGCGCAATCCACCCCTGCTCCTCTGGCTTGCCCGGAGCAGTTGGAGCCCAGGAGTGAGCCGTTGTCCTGCGCCTACTGATCCTCACTCCTTCAAGTGAGCATTGATAATTGATTTAGCCAGTGCGCCGGAATTCACTTCGTACGTCCCGGATTGCACCTGCAGGCGAAGCTGTTCAAGACGGGCTGGATCGCTCGTCGAAAGCGCCTGCGCCAGCTGAGAAACTTCAGCCTGGTCCGTGCCATCCGTCACGCTGTTCTTTTCCAGCGCGCGCTTTTCGGCGGCCTGGTCCGTCTTCTCCGTACCCTGCGTTAACGGAGTGCGATTCAGATCATCAATCCGCATGTTTCGTAAGTCCTGCTACCACCATCTTAGCGATACCAAACCCTCCGCTGTTAGCCATGGCTTGCGCGAATTGCTGTTCGCCGTATTCAATCAGCGTCGAATTAGGGTCCTTTTCGTCATCATCGCCTTCGCCGGCTTCTCGCGCTGCTTTGAGCATTTGGCCCAGCAACAGGGCTTCAAAGTCCTTCGCGGCATGGCCAATGCGCGCAGGGCTGTCCTTGGTATTCCCGGAAACAGGCTGCATGCTCGGACTGATCGAGGGAAGCGACATGCGTTTAGATGACCTCCAATTCGGCTTCGAGCGCTCCGGAAGCCTTGAGATTTTGCAGAATAGCGATAATGTCGCGGGCCGTGGATCCAATGGCCGTCAGTGCTCGCACCAACTCCTCCACGCTGGCGCCCTGTTTGAGCACCACGTTGCGAGCTTTCTCTTCCTTCGCCGTGACGTTGACTTCAGGCGTGACCGTTGTCTGTCCCTTCGATAGTGGCGCGGGCTGCGAAACATTGAGGGTGGTCTGGATTTCCACCGTCAAGTTACCCTGCAAGATCGCCACCGGCGCGATCCTTACGTCTTTGCCCATCACGATGGTGCCGGTCCGTTCGTTCACCACGATCCGAGCCGGCAGGTCGGTCTCCACCGTTAGATTCTCGAGCTCACCCAGGAATTCCACGCCCTTGCCCTTGTACGCAGCCGGCGTGTCCACCAAAACTAGCGCGGAGTTCTCGGCACGCGCTGGCTGCATTCCCTCACTTCCGAACCTCTGGTTGATCGCGCTCGATACGCGGCCCGCGTTCGTGAAATCGGCCAGCTTCAATTGCAGCTTGATGCGGCCCTCGGGAGCGATGGACGGCGACAGCTTCTCGATGATCGCGCCGTTCGGTATGCGTCCGGCCGTCGGATGGTTCACGGTTTGACTCGTGCCTCCGCCAGCGCCACCGCGCTTTGCGACGAAGCCCGCCGTGACCACCGGTCCTTGAGCGGCAGCGTAGACCTGGCCATCCGCTGCTTTAAGCGGTGTCAGAATTAGGATGCCTCCTTGTAAATTCGACGCATCGCCGATAGCCGCCACTGTGATATCGATTCTGGTGCCAGGTTGCGCAAACGGCGGCAAGTTGGCGGTCACAAGCACTGCCGCTATATTTTTGACCAGTATTAGGGTCGGATTGATCTGCACGCCCATCCGCGCCAGCAGATTGGTGAGACTCTGGGTAGAGAACACCGTCTGTACCTTGTCACCGGTACCGTTGAGACCCACCACTAGACCGTAGCCTACCAACTGATTGTCCCGTACGCCCTCAATGGAAACCAGGTCCTTTAGGCGTGTTCCAACGGGCGCCGCCCGGAGCGGAAGAAGCACCAACGGGATCGCGAGCCATCGAAAGTTCATAAGCTAAAACGGCAATAGTCCCAGCAAGAGACGATACAGGATGAAGGGGCGCTTGACTGCGTCGTTTACCACTCCTTTGCCGTTCACCAGGACTTCTATCCTCGCCACCCGGTCCGCGGAGACCGAGTTGAGCGGGCTCAAATCATCGGGGCGGACAATGCCGCGTAGCGTGATAATCTGCTTCTCCGAGTTCACCAGGATGGCCTTCTGTCCCTGTACTACCAGGTTTCCGTTTGGTAGGACAGCGGTGACTTCGGCGGTAACGGTGGTGGTGAGCGTGGTTCCCCGCGTAGTGGTCCCCTGCCCGTTGAGTGCCTGATTGTTGGAGGTGGTCGCCAAGTTAGAAAGCGCGTTCACGGAACCCTTCGGGAGCAGGCCCGATGCAACGCTGGCTGCGACGCTCGACGCCCGTGAGGTCTTGGTTGTCCCGGTGGAAACCGCCGAGGTGTTTTCGTTTACGACGATGGTCACGAGATCATAGACCTGACTCGCTCGAACGTCGCGAAAACCATCCGCCAGCCGTCCGCTCGAGGTGTACAGCGAACCAGGGGACGCGCTGGAGGACTGATGCGAGCGCTGGTTCACTTGCTGTACGTATTGATCGAGCGGAATCTGCTGCTCGGCCGAGGGTTTCTTGTTCGCCCCGAGCAAAGGCAGCGCTGACAATATTGCAATCCGGGAGTACCTCATTCGTCCACTGTAGGCCGGACTAGCGCCTTTCCCTTCTCCTCAACCACGGCTCGGAAATTCCGTCCGCTGGCGGAATTGTGCACCAGGATGATATCCCCTTTTCTCCCGGATGACGCCGCAATGCCATCCAAAGAGAGGGTCGCCGGTCCATCGATCACCATCACCTGCACTATGTCTCCCCGGACCACCTCCTTTGGCTCATCCAGCGCGCTGGCTGTAATTTTTTGCCCCGCCCGGATGCCGCGGCGAGCAACTTTGCCGACAATTTCGGCGGCTGAATCCAGCCTCGGCCCCGACAACGGGAATTCATGTACAGTAACTGCTTTTACCTCAACATCGCTAACAGCAGACCCGGCTGGAATGTCGACGTCAGCCACGAAAACGGAACGCTCCACCGTGATCTTGACTTTCGCCCATACCGCGGCGCTGTGATGCTGGTCGTAAACCAGCCTGCCTCTCCAAATCACCGGAGAGTCGGGGGCGATCAGTGGCGGCTGGCTGAGCGTCGAACGCTGGAATTCAAGCCGGCCTGGTGGCAGCGGCTGGCTGCTGAACTCCGTAATGTCCAATTGCGCGTCCGGCATGCCTAGCGCCCCCTCCAGCGCGGCCTGCATTTCGGCCGGGGTGATGACCCGCAGGGCGCGCTCAACGCACACGTCGGGGACATCGGTGAGGGCTAGGCCATGGCGGAGCGCGATTAGGGTCAGCTCTCGCCCCGAGATCGTGCGTATGGTCCCGGGTAAAGGCGCATATCCAACCAAGGTGTCCGGATCTAAGTCTCTAAGAAGCGGCGCCGCTTCGAGCAGTTCCCGGACGATGATTCGCTCAGAAGAGACTTGTACGCAGGCGCCTGGGGCAGGCGCGGCAGCGGCAACCAAAATCAATCCCAGCATCAGTCTCATGGCGTCACGATATTGTTTACTTCTTGATACATCTGATTAGCCGCCGTAACCACTTTCGTGTTGGCCTCGTAGGCCCGCTGGCTAACGATCATGTTGATGAATTCTTCTACCACGCTGACGTTGGACCCCTCCACGTAGCCTTGCATCAACTGGCCGTTGCCTTCCGGCCCGCCCGGATTGCCGACCGTGGGATCGCCAGACGCATCGGTCTGAGCAAAAAGGTTTCCCCCGAGACTATTCAAGCCGGCGGGATTGGGGAAGTTGGCAAGCTGAATCTGGCCCGCCACTTGAGCGGCGGTCTGGCCCTGTTGCGTGTAGCTGACCGTACCATCGGCGGCGATGGTGACGCTCTGCGCCTGTGCCGGAATGGTAATCTGCGGCTCGATGAGATTGCCGCTGGACGTCACGACGTTGCCGGTAGCGTTCAGTTGGAAGCCTCCGTCTCGCGTGTAGGCGATTGTTCCGGTGGGCAGCTGAACTTGGAAGAAGCCTTTGCCTTGAATGACCAGATCCAGCGGGTTATCGGTTTCCGTGAAATTCCCCTGCGTCATGATGATCTCGTTCGACGCCGGCCGCGTTCCCAGGCCTATCTGTAGACCGCTGGGCACGATGGTTTGCGCACCAGCGGCCGCGCCGGGCTGCACATAGTTCTGATAGAGCAGGTCCTGGAACTGCACCCGCCGCATCTTGAAGCCGTTGGTGTTGGCGTTAGCCAAATTGTTCGCGATGTTGTCGACATTCAGTTGTTGAGCGGACATTCCGCTGGCCGCGCTGTAGAGTGCTCGAATCACTGCTCGTTTCTCCGTTTATTATTCACGAGGTAACCATCATTATTCACGACGAAACATTCACGAAACATTCACGACGAAACATTTCACGACGAAACATTTCACGACGAAACATTTCACGACGAAACATTCACGACGAAACATTTCACGACGAAACATTTCACGACGAAACATTTCACGACGAAACCTTGGCCACATCCTGCACAACCTCCCGATTCATCTCATTCCCGATTGCCAGAGCTTTCTGCAACGATTCGAACTGCCGCATCACGCCGACTAACCGAACCGCGGATTCGGTCGGCTGCGAATTGGCCGCTTCGAGCTTGCCCTGCTGAATCTCGGCATTGGCCGCGGGCACGGGCTTAGCCGTTGAGACATTGATCCGGAAATAGTTGTTGCCTTGTTTTGCAAGCGCCGAGGAGTTCGGGAAATCGACCACTGCTATCTGGGAGATGTCCTGGCCATCTTGCCGGACCTCGCCGTCCGGGCCGATGTCCACCGGCTTGGTGCTATCCACTTGAATAGGTTTTCCGTCTTGCCCCTGAATCGTGTAGCCGTCCAAGGTTTCGAGTTCGCCCTGCTTCGATATTTGTAGATTGCCGTCTCTCGTGTAGATCGATCCGGAGGGCGCATTGGCGACGAGGAAACCCTTTCCGTTGAGAGCAAGATCGAGTTGATTTCCGGTGGGCGTTATCGAACCCTGTGCAAAGTCGGTCCATTGGCGTTCGGTTACCGGCAGAACCGTGGGGGAAGTCCCGGCCGGCGAATCGGCAGCCTCCGAGGAAAGATACAAGCCAAAGGACTCTCGGTCAGTTTTGAACCCGGGAGAGGAAGCGTTCGCAATATTGTTGGCCAGCATATCCAGACTCTCAATTCGGGCCCGAATTCCGCTGGCTGCCGCACTGGTAAGAGGATCCATGGCGAACTCGTCGTCTGAGCGAAATGCAAGTTAGTGGCCGGAAGGGAAATGTTGTCAAATTCCCGCCAAACCAGCCGATGAGTCCATCGTAGGGCCAGTTTCGAGTGACCAGAATGTGTCACAACGGGATTTGTGCCAATTTTGTACCACGGTGAAATGGGTAAGTGTATGAAGAGTGGTAGCGGCGGGATGGTGTTCCAGTTGCGTTAAGCCAGGGCGTGAATGTCGCCAGCCCCTTACCGGTTTCAGCGTCCACCCTAAACACATCCCATGTGGGTTCCGTTGCGTTCTTGCCGGCATCCGCGCCGGACGGACAGTTAGGAGCATTCTCATCCTTATTCAACGGGCTGCTTAGCAAAAGCGAAACATCGTTCCAAGCAGGATTGATTCCCGCGGCAACTAACCAGGAACAACCGATAGAGTTTGCCGCCTTGCATGCGATTCCTGTTTCGGCGAAACCGAAACCCAAAGATGCGACCAGCCGAGAGAACGATGGTGACACCGGAAAGAAAAGCGAACCCAAACCGAAGCTGGCCTTGGTTCAGACAACCGAAGCTCCACCATCGATGTTCAAGCCGCCGATCCTGTTCCGCGCTCTCACTTGGGACACCCATCCACAAAGCACCCAGACTCCACCGCGCGAAGACGCTGTGGACGCTGCCCCGGAGGCGCACATCGGGACCGCCGGCACTTCAACTCCTCTCAGCTCGGGAGAAGCCGTCTCCAGCCCCAAGGAAACCGGGCCAGCTGCCGCGGAGGGAATCGCATTCGGATTGCAATTGACTATCTCTCACCGGGAGGCGAGCACGTCCGGTCAGTCATCGGCTCCGGAGCCTCAAGCCGGCCTAGTGGTGTCCAATCCTTTGTCCAACACGTTACCCAATACGTTATCCAATATCGCTGCAGCTGAGAGTGTAGAAGACCATCGCGGATCGCCGCAGGCTTCCTCGGTTCGCGTGGCGGCTGAGGCGACCCTTGCAGCGCCTAATGGCAGTCCGATACGAAACGACACTGAACCTCCGGTGCCGGACCTGTCGCTTGCATCGCGCGCTAAGGATCCATCGCCCATGAACGAGACCAGTCCATTTGTATCCGCCGGCTCAGACGACGGCGGCCTAGATGACACCTCAGTGGACAACATCCCATTAAATAACGTCTCAGATCCAAAGCCAGCGACCGACATTAGCCGGGCCGGAGGCGTTACCGCGGCGCGAGGCCAGGTCGCGAGTAGTTACCTCACAGTTTCAGGGAAGCAGCCAGATTCCAGCCGGCGCGTTCCACCCAGCGCACTGCCACAGAGGCCGGATCGTGACAGCGCCGCACCGGCTTTGGTTCTCTCGAGATCCTCAGAAGATCCCGAGCCAGAGAATCCTCAGGTCAGCGATGATCAGAACCCGCTGGAGCTGGCCGGGAAGCAAAAGCCGGCTCCGGAAAACAGCTCCGCCACGAATGATGGCGGCCCGATGCCCGCTAGTGCTTCCATCCCTGAGCGGACCAGGCCCGCCGCAATGCAGCAACAACACACGCCGTTAGAGGAACTGGACCATAGCGCACCTGCACAGAATGCGACTCGATCCGAGCCCGTCACAAAGCGGGATGTTGAATCCATCCACAATGAGAGCCAGGAGAGTGGGGTTACCGCCGCGCTCGAAGCCCGGCCTGCGCAAGCTTCCGGAGCGCTGGACCCACGTGCGGAAAGGCCGGGTGCCGACCCAGCCCGGACAACATCCTCCCAGGCAAGCTCACAGCCAAGCTCCCAGGCAAGCTCCTCCCAGTTAACGCCACCGCAGGCAATCTCGTCTCAGGCCATTCCATTTGAGACCACCGCCTCCCGTCAGCCACCGGCATCGGGGGCCACAAATGCTGCAATCGAATCTGAAACGAACGCGACACCGCAACCACCACCTGCCCGGCAGATCTCATTGAAGCTAACCGGCGATGACTCGACCAAGGTGAGTGTCGACGTCAGCGAGAAAGCCGGCAAAGTGCAAGTCACGGTGCGTACCGCGGACCCGGATCTGGCTAAATCGCTACAAGGAGATTTGGGAGACCTGGTCGGGAGATTAGAGAGCAAAGGCTTCAAGAGCGAAGCATGGGTTCCCGCAGCGTCACGACATGCTGCAGCGGCTGCGCCTGAGCAATCGGGTTCCACCAACAGCCAGGGCAACCCGCGGCACTCGGGCTCAGGGACGGAGCAGCGGCCGGGCCGGCAGGGCCAGAAGGGATCGAATCAACGGCAACAAGCTCGTTGGGCGGCACAGCTGGAACAAACACTGTCTACAACGGAAGAAACGGGGACGAACAACCAATGATTATCAACTCAGTGCAAGGCGTGAGCCCGGCCCCACACGCGGTGTCAGGTTCAACAACGAGCTCGACCTCCAGCTCGACTTCGAACACTACGGGGCTCAATTCGTTGGCCAATGAGCAGACTTTTCTGCAACTGCTGGTGGCTCAGCTTCAAAACCAGGATCCGACACAGCCGCAAGATGGAACCCAATTCGTTGCTCAATTGGCGCAGTTCGCCACACTCGAGCAAGAAGTGGAGATGCGAACGGACTTGGATTCCATCAACAAAGTCCTGACCACGCCTCCGCCCGCAACCACTGCAACGCCAACAACTTCCACGAAACCAGCAACCTCGACTACATAAGGAGACTTCATGGCATCATTTTCAACCGCGCTTTCCGCACTGTCGGCCATGTCGACAGCGATCGATGTGACGGGCAACAACCTGGCCAACCTGAATACGGTAGGCTACAAAACCAGCGCGGTCTCATTCCACGATCTGGTGACGCAATCCATGGGGGCTAACCTGGGCAACACGCAGGTCGGGTTTGGCGTTGGCGCGCCTCTCACCGAGCGACAGTTCACCCAGGGCGCTATTCAGACCACGGGAGGAACCCTCGACGCCGCGATCCAAGGACTTGGATTCTTCGTCGTTCAGGGCGCCAACGACACTACCGAGTACACCCGCGCCGGGAACTTCCAGACTGACGAAAACGGCAACTTGACCACAGCGACCGGAGAGCTGGTCCAAGGCTGGACCCAGGTGGTCAATGGCCAGCTCGATACCAACGTCGCTCCGGGGAACATCACAATTCCAACGGGGACGGTGCAGCCGCCCGTTCCGACCCAAAACATCTCTTTCAGTCTCAATCTGGACGCCGCTGGGATAAGCGGCGGGACGAATGGCACGTTTGCGACGTCGGTCACCGTCTATGACTCGCTCGGAACCTCTCACATTGTAACGGCTACCTTCACGAAAGATCCAACCACGCCGAACCAATGGGACTACAGTGTTGCGATCCCGGATGCGGACATGCAAAACCCACCCTTTACGCCGCTCACCGGCAGCCTGACGTTCAACTCGGACGGATCACTCTCTTCGACCACACCTACGCCGGCGCCGCTGGTGATCTCAGGGTTAGCGGATAATGCAGCGGACATGTCGATACAGTGGAATCTATATACCGGCACCACGCCTGACGTCACGCAATACGCCCAGCCGTCGTCGACTTCGGCCGTTACGCAAGACGGATCGCCAGCCGCACAATTAGTCCAGGTAGGTGTCGGCAATGGCGGACAGATTCTGGCGCAGTATTCCAATGGGGATCAGACCGTGGTGGGCCAGATCGCCATGGCCACGGTCCGAAATCCCGATTCGCTGGTCGCGGTCGGGAGTAACAACTATGAACTCAGCGCCAGCTCGGCACTTCCGGCGATCGGCGTACCCGGAACGGGAGGACGTGGCACGGTGCAGGGCGGCGCGCTGGAGTCGTCCACAACGGATATCGCGACCGAGTTCACCAACCTGATCATCTTCCAACGTGGCTATGAAGCCAACTCCAAGGTAATCACGACGGTGGATCAACTGAGCCAGGACACCATAAACTTGATCGCCAATACTTAGAATTCAAATCCGGGTCGCGCTGACTAGGTAGATCAAATGGATGCCGGATCCCGATCATGAGTTCCCTCGAAGAGATCGCGGACTTCGCCGATGTTCCCGTCGAAGTGTCCGTAGAGTTGGGCCGAAGGATCATGACCATCGCTCAGATTCTGGAGTTGGGGCCGGACAGCGTAATTCGGATGGCGCGGTCGGCGGGCGACAACATGGACATCCTGGTGGGAGGGTCGCTGATCGGCTACGGAGAAATCGTGATCATCGAAGACTCGGTGGGTGTTCGAATCACGGATTTCGGCTTGGAGGAGTGAGATTTCGTTAATGGATATCGTTCGACAATCGCTCGCCATCACGTTTGTCTTCGCGCTGCTGTGGACCGCGCTGTGGCTGCTCCGCAAGAAGGGCAGCATCCGCATCGGACCACGCAAGGCACGCGCAGAGTGCGGAATGCTGGAGTCGCGCGGAAAGCTGGTCCTCAGCCAGCAACATACCATTCATCTGGTGCGGATTGGACAGCGCGAATTGGTTTTGGCGATGCACCCCTCCGGTGTCACGCTTCTGGCTGAGCTTCCAGTGGTAACCGGGAGCGAAACATGAGACCGATTCCGCTGGCAGTAGCTGCATTAAACTTGTGGCTCGGGCCGGGATTGCTCGCCCAGAGCCAAAACGCTCTCTCGGGAGTTTCCGTGATCCAGTCCAAGGGCTCGGCGGCTTTGAGCGCACCGATGCAGGTCATCGTCCTGCTCACGTTCCTCACGGTTCTGCCAGCGGTCATCATGTCGGTCACACCCTTTCTCAGGATTACCGTGGTACTGCACTTTCTTAGGCAGGCTTTGGGGACACAAGGAACGCCCTCCAATCAGGTGCTGATCGGGCTCTCTCTGTTCCTGACACTTTTGGTGATGCAGCCGGTGGCGATGGACATGTATGCCAAAGGCTGGGAGCCGTTCGACGCCGGACAAATCACCTGGCAGCAAGCCTTCCAAGATGGCACCGTACCGCTAAAGACATTTCTCGGAAGATATGTGCGCGAAAAGGACGTGAAGCTCTTTCTGGACCTCTCACATACCGAGCCACCCAAGCGCCCATCAGATCTTGGTCTCACAGTGCTGCTGCCCGCCTACGTACTTTCAGAATTGAAGACCGGGTTTCAAATCGGCGCGGTTCTATATCTGCCGTTTCTAGTGATCGACCTGGTGGTAGCCTCGGTGACGCTCTCCATCGGGATGGTGCAGCTGCCACCGGTGATGCTGTCGGCGCCATTCAAGATCCTGCTGTTTGTTCTGGTGGATGGCTGGAACCTAGTGGTGGGATCGCTAATAAGGAGCTTTTACTAAACCATGACATCCGCAATGGCGGTGGAACTGTTCCGTCACGCGCTGCTAGAGACTTTTTGGCTAAGCATACCCATTCTCGCCATTGGGTTCGTGGTGGGAATCACGATCAGCTTGGTGCAGGTTCTGACGTCCATTCAAGACACCAGCTTTGGAGCCGTGCCTCGCCTGATTTCGTTCCTGTGCGGTCTGCTGATACTGCTTCCCTGGATGACCGCGAAGCTGGTCTCTTACACGATCCTGCTTCTCGGCGATTTCAGCCCGTATGCACGCTGAGGCCACGTTCAACCTGTCAACAGTGTACGGCTTCCTGTTGGTGCTGGCGCGAGTCTCCGGCGTGATCACGTTCGTGCCGCTGCCCGGGTTTTCCGCCGGTCCGGATTCGAGCCGAATCGTGCTGGCGCTAGCGTTGACCATGGCGCTCTCACCGGTCTGGCCGGCTCCGTCAGTAGAGGGTCCGGTGCTGATGCGGCTGTTGGGATGGATGGGCGCGGAGGCGGCATTCGGATTGACGGTAGGAGTGGCCGTCGCCTTTTTGTTAGAGGGAGTCCAGATGGCTGCCCAGGTGATCGGACTGCAGGCCGGCTACTCCTACGCCTCTACGGTGAATCCGGATACGGAGGCGGACACCACCACCCTGCAGGTCATGTCCCAGCTGTTTGCCGGAAGCCTGTTTTTTGCTTTTGGTTTCGATCGTCAAGTCATTCGCATTATGGCCAAGAGCCTGGAATCGGTGCCGAGCGGAAGTTATCTTTTGGGCGCGAGCGCGGTGGAAGCGGTCACGCGGCTGGGCACGGGAATCTTTTTGACGGGGCTTCAGATGGCAATTCCGGTGTTGGCCTTAATGCTATTGCTCGACATCGCGTTTGGAGTGCTCGGGCGGCTGCACCAACAACTCCAGTTGCTGGGCCTTTCCTTCGGCGTGAAGATGCTGGTGGGCATGGCGTTTCTAAGCGGTGTGGTGAGATTCTTCCCGGCCATTTTCGAGAGAGCTGGGGCCGTAACGTTTGCGGTGCTGCTGCGTCTGGTAACCCACTAAAATGGCGGACCAGGGACAGCGCAGCGAGAAACCGACCAAGCGCAGGCTGGACAAAGCCAGACGCGAGGGCCAGTTCCCGGCCAGCCGCGAATTTCTGGCGGGATTGCAATTCCTGACTTTCGTCATACTGGCCGGCCTCGGAGGAGCCGGATTTCTTGAGCGAACCAGAGAAATGGCGCGCTACTTTCTGGCGGCAGCCTTCCGCATTCAGCTAACTCCGCATGCGCTGGTAAACATCTACCGTACCGCGCTCCGTCACGTGTTCATGCCGCTGCTCTGGATGGGGGTTTGCCTGACCGGCGTGGCGTTGGCGGGTCAACTGGGCAGCACGCGCTTAGGACTATCCTGGCAGAAGCTGGCGCCCGATCTGAAGCGGCTGAGCCCGGCGCAAAAAATCAAAAACCTGCCGGCGCAAAACACGGCGTCTTTTCTTCAGGCGCTGGTGTTCCTGCCTCTGATCGCGTTCGCGGTGTACACCATCGCGAGGGACCATTTGGCCATTTTTGCGGGATTGTCGCACGAGGCCATTTTGCCGGCCTTGCAGGTGGTGGCCGCGTCGCTCAAAACTCTGCTGTGGAAAGCTGCGATTTTGTTCGCGGTGATCGGGTGCCTGGACTTCTTGCGCGTATACCGCCGCCACAACAAGTCTCTGCGGATGAGCAAGCAGGACCTGCGGGACGAGGCCAAGGAGACCGAGGGTAATCCACAGATGAAGGGCCGCATCCGGCGCCTCCAACGCGACCTGGCGCGCCGCAACATGATGAAGGACATTTCCAAGGCCACGGCCGTGATCGTGAACCCGACGCACTATGCGGTCGCGATTCGATACGAGATGGAAAGCATGGCGGCGCCGCTGGTGCTGGCCAAGGGCCGGAATTATCTGGCGCGGCGAATTCGTGAGATCGCCATGGACCACCAGATTCCGATCATCGAGAATGAGCCGCTGGCGCAGGCGCTGTACAAGTCGGCCGAAGTCGGTCAGGAGATACCGGCCCATCTGTATCGGGCCGTGGCTGAGGTTCTGGCTTACATCTTCAAACTCATGCACCCGAGGAGGCCCTAGGTGGCCGCAGCACGCACAGCTCCCGCCAAGAAAGAACGTACCGCAACCGCCGCAGCACCCCGCCCGGCGGCTGTAGCGCCTCCGACGGGCTTCCTCGCTAACTGGCGCGAGTTCGTCGTCCCCATCGGCGTGCTGGGCATCGTAATGGCGATGATCACGCCGCTGCCGCCTTTTCTGATGGACGTTCTGATCAGCGCTAATATCACGCTTTCGGTGATCGTATTGTTGGTCGCGCTCTACATCACCAAGCCGGTGGACTTCAGCGTATTTCCCACCACGTTGTTATTGATGACATTGTTTCGGCTGGCATTGAATATTTCCTCCGCGCGCTTGATTCTGCTGAACGGAAACACCGGGACATCGGCGGCGGGCGATGTGATCCAGGCCTTCGGGGCGTTCGTGGTGGGGGGGAACTACATCATCGGCGTGGTAATCTTCCTGGTATTGATTGCCATCCAATACGTGGTGATCAATCACGGCGCGGTCCGCATTTCCGAAGTCACCGCACGTTTCACCCTGGATGCCTTGCCGGGCAAGCAGATGTCGGTGGATTCCGATCTGAATGCCGGCCTGATCGATGAGAACGAAGCGCGCGCCAAGCGCAGAATGCTGGCGAGCGAGGCGGAATTCTATGGCGCCATGGACGGCGCCTCGCGTTTCACGCAGCGCGATGCGGTAGCGTCCATACTGATTACCTCCATCAACATCATTGCCGGCTTTCTGATTGGCGTACTGCAACACGGGATGGACTTGAAACGAGCGCTCCAGACTTATACCGTACTTACCATCGGAGATGGGTTGGTGACAGTGATCCCCGCGCTAATGATTTCCATCTCCGGAGGTTTGATCATTACCCGTACCAGTTCGGAAACCAAACTGGGAATCGACTTCCAAAAGCAGGTATTCAGCAACGCACATCCCTTGCTGCTCGCTTCCGGCGTACTGATCGCGATGGCGGCCTTTCCAGGCTTGCCCAAGATTCCATTCCTGGTGTTGGGCGGCGGTGTGGGCGCCCTTGCATGGCGCGTACGGCAAAAAACTGCCATTGGCGAAAAGGCTAAGGCGCCGGCTGCCGTACCTGCGCGGGAAAGCCTGGAAGGCCTGCTCAAGGTGGAACCGCTGGCGGTAGAGGTGGGGCTCGGGCTGGTGCAAATGGTGGAGGGCGGGCAGAATTCGCCTTTGCTTAAGAGAATCGCGAGCATCCGCCGGCAGTTGGCAACAGAGCTCGGGTACATCCTGCCGCCGGTGCGCGTCACCGATAACCTGACGCTGAAAGCGCGGGAATACGTATTTTCCATTAAAGGCATAGAGATTGCGCGCTTCGAATTGGTGCATGGATGCGAGCTGGCGATTCATTCCGATGAAAAATCCGAGGCGATCGAAGGCCTTCCAACCCGCGAGCCGGCGTTCGGAATTGCCGCGGTTTGGATTGCGCCGGAGAACGTGGAGAAGGCGCGCAAGGCGGGCTACACGATCGTCGATACCATCAGCATTCTCGGAACACATTTGGGTGAGGTGGTGCGGCGGCACGCGCACGAATTATTCTCGCGGCAGGACGCCAAGAACGTGCTGGACCGGGTAGCGGAAGAGAATCCAAGGCTGGTGGAAGATTTGGTTCCAAAATTGCTCACCTTGGCGGTGGTGCAGAAAGTTTTCCAGAACCTGCTGCGGGAGCGAGTGTCAATCCGCGACGCAGCCAGCATTCTCGAGGCGTTGGGAGAGGCAGCGCCAATCACCAAGAGTACCGTACTCCTCACGGAATATGTCCGACAGGCTATTCGGCGGCAGGTAGTAAAACCACTGCTCGATACAGCCGGTGATTTGACGGCGCATTTCCTCGATCCGGCGGTCGAACAGGTGATCGAATCCGCAGTGGAACACACGGAGAATTCCAGCCATCTGAATCTTCCGCCGCAGCGGATTCGAGACATTCAAGAGCGCATCAAGAAGTGTTGCGGGCCCGCCGAGTCGCCGGGGGTCCTATTGACGAGCTCTGGCGCGCGGTTCTTCGTGCGTCAAATCACAGAGAGTATCATTCCGAATCTGACGGTGCTATCCCACAATGAAATACCTCCCGGAAACAGGATCGTATCCCTGGGGGCTGTGAACTAGGGTTGCAGGTGAAATGCCGCAGTAACTCGTCGCAGTGAAATTGCCGCAGTGAATTGTTCGTGAGTGAAGTTGTTTCGAGTAGAGCCAACGGTCATGAGATTGAAATCGTATTTCGCGGACACAATCGAGGAAGCCATCAGCCAGGCGCGGCGCGAGATGGGTTCGGACGCGATGCTGGTGAATTCCAAGCGAAGTGGAGTGGAAGCACGGCATCTGGGAGCTTACGAGGTAGTCTGCGCCGGGGAGACCGAAGCGCGTTCCGAGACCCCGGACACGCAACGAAAACGCTCGGCCGCCGCCGCGCCACCCATGGACCGTCTGTCGCAAGACGTGACCGAATTGAAACAGCAGATGGAACGTCTGGCTTTGACGCTGGCGAGATCGGGAAGCGGGATGGCGGGCATCGCGTCGGACCCGGAACTATCGAAGGTCTTCACTCAACTGACCGAAGCCGATTTCTACGCAGACCTGGCATATGAGGTAGTCGGCAGAATGACGACTCCAGTCGCGCCGGACGCCCTTCGGCGAGAGCTCGGGGCGCTGGTCAATATCGACTCCCAGCTGGGCTGCCAGGGGGGGTCTCCGGGATGGCCCGCTCGCACGGTAGCGCTGGTTGGGCCGCCGGGCGCGGGCAAGACCACCACGCTGGTGAAACTGGCACTGCAACACGGAATCAATTCGCGAAAGCGATCGCAAATCCTGACGCTGGACACTTTTCGAATCGCAGCGGCCGATGAGTTGCAATCCTATGCGGCCATTTTGGGTATCGGTTGCGAAGTGTTGGAAACCACCGCGGCATTGGCGCAAGCATTAGAAAGACATCACGACAAAGATCTGGTCCTGATCGACACGCCAGGACTAGCGAACGGCGAAATGGATGGTTTTGAAGAGATGGCTCATTTCCTTTCCAGCTATTCCGGCATGGACACGCATCTGGTGCTTCCGGCCTCGATGCGAACCGCCGATTTGCGGCGGGTGGCCCAGCGATACGAGATATTCGGACCACGCAAACTGCTTTTCACGCGGCTGGATGAAACCGAGACATTTGGCCCCATCCTAAGCCAGAGCGTACGCATGGGAAAGCCAATATCCTACCTGTCGGGAGGGCAGCGCATCCCAGAGGATCTGGAGGCGGCCACGCTGGACGGAATCCTTGACCTGATCCTGAAGGCCGAGCCGGCCGGACAACCCAGGTTCGGAATGGCGGCGGCATGAGGGCGCAAGGCACAGCCAAGGAGCCCAGCGGCGGCGTGAAGAAGTACCAGACGCTGGAGAGCGCGGCGGAGGAGCGCGAACGCTTGATTCTCGAGCATCTGCCCCAGGTCCGTTTGATCGCCCGCCGAATTCACGAGAGGCTGCCGGAAAGCGTAAACCTGGACGACTTGATATCCACGGGGACCCTGGGGCTGATAGCCGCGATCGACCGGTTCGATCCGCGTCACAACGTAAAACTCAAAACTTACGCGGAATACAAAATACGCGGCGCGATCCTGGACAGCTTGCGCGGCCTGGATTGGGCGCCGCGCCAGCAGCGTAAGCGTTCCAAACAAATCGAGGTTGCGATTTCGGCAGCCGAGCAGCGGCTCCATCGGGGGCCTACCGAAGAAGAGATCGCGCACGAGTTGAAGCTGACGCTGGAGGAGTATCACGAATGGCTGGTGGACATTCGGGGCGTCAACCTGGGGAGTCTCGAGGCGGCATCGCCCGACGACGCCGGCCGCAGTCTGTTGAAATACATCTCCGACGATGAAGAAAACTGGCCCTCGCGTCTGCTGGAGAGATCGGAACTGCAAAGGCTGCTGGCTGACGCCATCGAAAGAATGCCCTCCACCGAGCGGACCGTAATCAGCCTGTACTACCACGAAGAGTTGACTTTGCGTGAGATCTCCAAGGTTGTGAACCTGCACGAATCCCGCGTGTCGCAGCTCAAATCCCAGGCGATTCTCCGCTTGCGGACCTACATGCAGAAACGCTGGCCCATCGAGAAAGGCGCTTAGCCGTGGCGGAGAAAAACGCGGCGCCGGTGTGGCTGTCGGAGTTACTGGCGCGCCAGCTAACGCAGGTCATGGAAGCTATGATGGGCGAGGCCCCGAATGTGACCTGCGTACCGCACGAGCTTTCCGCCTCGGATCTGGAAGCGGGCGAGAAAGCGCTGCTGTGGTGGGAGCAGCGGTTCAGCGTGAGCGGCGGCGCGTTGATGTGGGTAGGGGCCAAGCGTCAGAGCTGGGAGGAAATCGGGAATCGGATACTAAAGAGCGCCGGGGTGGACGACGGCGATTCCGACAGCATACGCAGCACGTATCTCGAGATTGTGAGTCAGGCCCTGTCAGGGGTCGCAAGCGCGCTCGCGGCTCGCGCCCGCGAGGACGTGGCCTGCACGGATGGCCACGAAGCTCCACCGAATTCTGATAGCGGAACCAGCTACTCGTTTGAGATCGGCGTGGGGGATCAGACTTTCCCCGTTATCGGTGTGTTCAGCAAGACGCTGATAGAGCTGCCCGACACCGCCGCTCCGGTGGATACGCCGAAACGAGCCGATCCACCCGCCAAGTCGGCGCCCGGAGAAAGCGGCAAACCGACCGCGATCGACCTGCTGCTGGATGTTGAGCTACCGGTGAGCGTTTCTTTTGGGCGGGCCCAGCTTGCGTTGAAAGACGTGATCAAACTCACCACAGGGTCCATTGTGGAATTGAACCGCGCCATTTCAGAGCCGGTGGACGTGATTGTCAACAATTGTGTGATCGCACGGGGCGAAGTGGTGGTGGTGGAAGGAAATTTCGGTGTGCGGATACGCCAGGTGATCAGCCGCCAGGAGCGGCTCAGAACATTGTACTGAGGCCAAGCCATGTTCGAACGAACTTTTATCCTATTCGGTTCCTATGCGTTCCAGGCAGCCGGCGCCATCGTATTGCTGCTGGTGTTTCTAGCGCTCAAAAGAGAACTGCACGAATTGCGCTCGCGAGTTACCAGGCTCGATTTTTCGCTCCGGCTGGATGCTATGAACACGCGGCTGCGTGAGGCCGAGGAACGCGCCGCCAGCATATCCGGGGCGCCGGCGCCGGCCCGGCGCAGCGTGAATCTCAGCAAGCGCAGCCAGGTGATCCGTCTATCGCGCCGAGGAGAGCCGGTGGATACCATCGCTTCGACTTTGGGACTTCCACGCCGGGAAGTGGAGCTGCTGTTAAAGGTGCATGAGGTAGCGGCCGCCAGCGTGGGCGGGTCTACATCCTGACGTCATGCACCGCCCGGGTACGAGGGGCAATTCTTTCGGAGCGGTCGTCGATAGTAACGTTCACGCTGGTCTCGT
>Ga0187887_10000370_pt1 | contig 44950 bp, 47 predicted proteins | sample June2016WEW_7_10_FD_132977 | JGI IMG/M metagenome (GOLD analysis project Ga0187887, IMG submission 132977) | Peatland microbial communities from SPRUCE experiment site at the Marcell Experimental Forest, Minnesota, USA - June2016WEW_7_10 | ecosystem: Environmental > Terrestrial > Soil >... | reverse complement strand
TGGGCCCCGCGATTACCGTCCGGCCCGTGGCATCCGCCACCAACTGGTTCAGCAGCGCATTCCGCGACCCGCCGCCGACAATATGTATAACGTCGAACCGCTGCCCCGCCAGCGCTTCCAGCTTCTCCAGCACCTGCCGGTACCGCTCCGCCAAGCTCTCCAGAATCGTGCGCGTAAACTCGCCCGGCGTCCGCGGCGGCGCCAGCCCCCGCGCCCGGCAATGCTCCGCGATCTTCCCTGGCATCCCGCCCGGCTCCAGGAACGCGTCCACATCGATCAGCGCCCGCGCCGGCCCCGACTCGCCCGCCAGCCGCACCAACTCCTCGTAGGTGTACTCTTCCCCAGAAAGCGCCCACGCCCGCCGGCACTCCTGCAGCAACCATAGTCCCGCGATATTTTTCAGGAACCGCACCTTCCCCGCCGCGCCAATCTCATTGGTCAGATTCTCCGCCAGCACCCGCTCGTCGATCACCGGATCGTCCAACTCCGCGCCCATCAACGACCACGTCCCCGAGCTGATGTAGCACCAGTTCGCGCCCTCCGCCGGTACCGCCGCCACAGCCGATGCCGTATCGTGGCACCCCGTCGCGTATACCGGAACCGCCCCCAGCCCCGCCGCCTCCGCCACCGAGTCGAGCAGCGGACCGAGCCGCGTCCCCGGCGTTACAATCTCCGGCAGGATGTGCGCCGGCAGCCCCAGCCGCTCCAGCAGATCGTACGCCCAAGTCTTCTTGCGCGGATCGTAGAACTGCGACGTGCTGGCGATGGTCGCCTCCGCGCGCGCCACTCCCGTCAGCCAGTAGTTCAGCAAGTCCGGCATGAACAGCAGGGTGCGCGCGGCGTCCAGCGCCGGCGACCCAGCCAGCTTCAGCGCGTACAATTGGTACAGCGAATTGATCTGCATGAACTGGATGCCGGTCTCGGCGAACACCTCCGCACGCGGCACGACATCGAAGACCTTCTCCATCACGCCGTTGGTCCGCGCATCGCGATAGTGCCGCGGATTATCGGCCAACGCGCCGTCCGCCCCCAGCAACGCGAAGTCCACGCCCCACGTATCGATGCCGATGCCGTCCAGCCGCAGCTTCCGTTCCCGCCCCGCGATCGCCAGCCCGCGCTGGATCTCGTGCCACAGCCGCAACGTGTCCCAATACAGTGCGTCGAACACGCGCACCGGCGTGTTGGCGAAACGGTGCAGTTCTTCCATGGTCAGCCGTCCGCCATCCAGCGTGCCCAACATCGCGCGTCCGCTCTCCGCGCCCAGATCGAAAGCCAGGTAACGTGACATGTGGGGCAGGCCTCTAGGCCTGCGGCGGGTCTCCAGACCCGCCTTTTCTCTTCCGCGATCCGATTGCCCGCTCCTCTGCCAGCGCGCGCGCGAGCAGCGTCTTAATGGCCGCCTGCCGGCTGATATTCAGTCGCGCCGCGCGGTGATCCAACTCCCGCAGCATGCCCTCCGTCAGATCGACATTGACCCGGCGGACCGGCCGCACAACGGTGAACTTATTCGTGAAGTAGGCTGAAATGTCTTCGCCCCGCGATGCCATTTCCGCGACTTCATCGGCAGTTGCGGTTTTCTTAGATGTTCTCGACATAGCTCTGTGCCTCCTCTTCCGTCGCTTTCCAGGCCGTCACCAAATGGTAAAACTCGCCCGCGGCGTCATGCCTGACCTCAAAGATGACGGAGCACAGGAGGCCGTGGCACCAACCGATGGCGCGAAATTGCTCCGGATCGCCGCTCTTTTGGTCGACCAGATACGCTTGATCGAATATCTCCCGCGCCTCCTGCAGGCTGATGCCGTGCTTCCGCCTGACCTCCCGGCTCTTCTCTCTGTCGAACTGGAAGCGCATTGTGAATATATAACTGTTATATCATCAAGCCTGTGGAATGCGGCCGCCAACAAGGGGCCCGCTAGCCTGCCAGTTGGCCGGACGCCTTATCGAACCGCTCGTAATAAATCGGCAGCGCAAACCGATTTCGCAGACGAGCCAGGAACGCCTCCGTATCCTCATCCAGGTCGGGCTCGCCAACGATGATCAACCGCTTGGCCTCTTGAAGGCGCGGCCAGAAGCAGTATTCAAGCAGTTGCGCGAGTCCCTCTCGAACGCAGCCTCGGGCTGAGAGCGCTGTTTTGATTTCGTAGAACCAATAGTCCGATCCAAGCCTGAGGACCACGTCTATACGAGATCCGCCGCCCGTGGATCGCTCGTCACGCACCACCTCACCGTACTTGCTCTGAAGGTGGCGGATGAGTGCCAGTTGGATCTCATTGTGGCGCAAGAAGACGTCTAGTTCCGCTGAGGCACGGATGCAGTCGTCCTCGCAGGCTTGACCGTGCATCCTGGTACGAAATTGAAGGCGCCATCGACGGCACCAATTGCTGGATAACTCGCCGAGCCCTCGACGTAGCGATATAGTGCAAGGAGTCGATCGAAGACATCGAGGATTCTGTCGTAGTCTATGTCCATTCTCGGCTGCAACTCGCCCAAAAAGATGAATATTCGCGGACGAAACAGCTCTGGTGGAATGGGGCTAGGCGGGTAATTGGCTGAGCGAGAGCTGGCGGCGTAATGCCAGATGCGCAGATCGCCGTATTCATCGGGATGACTGGTAAGAAAATCGCTAAAGCGGCTCACACTCCCCTCCAATACACTGATGTCGGGAAGCGTCTGGTTGGTTTCCAGTGAAAACGCGGCGCCGTATCTCAGGTCCTCGTCACCGGATTCAAGCCCTATGTTGAACTGAAGCTCAGTCCTGCCGCCAACGTGAAAGGCATAACTATCGAAAGTGGTGCGAGAGTCAAACAGCTTGTACGTGGGCAGGCGAGGATGCCCCTTCAACTGGCGTCGAATCTCCTGAAGTTCGCCTATGGCACGTCTGCGCGCGCTCTCATTCAGTTCGGCCGCAACCTCCGCAATGGTCGCATATCGTGCCTGATCGTGTGGCATACCCTCTCCTCGGGCGCAGTGGCCGCGCCCCTACCGCCAAGCATTATATAATGCGGTAGCACTCCCCGCTGTCGAATGAAGCTCGATTCCAAGTACGAGCAGGAACACGGCGCAGTCTACCTCACCGGCATCCAGGCGCTCGTGCGCCTGCCCATGGACCAGATGCGTCGCGACCGCCGCGCCGGCCTGAACACGGCCGCCTTCATCTCCGGGTACGAAGGCTCGCCGTTGGGCGGCTACGACATGGCCCTCGCGCGCGTGCGGCATTTGCTCGACGAGCACCGCATCCATTTCGTGCCGGGCGTCAACGAGGACCTCGCCGCCACCTCCGTCTTCGGCAGCCAGATTCATCACTCGCTCGGCCAATCGCGCTACGACGGCGTGGTCGGCATCTGGTACGGCAAAGGTCCGGGCGTCGACCGCTCCGGCGACATCTTCCGCCACGCCAACATCGCCGGCACCGGCAAGAATTGCGCGGCGCTGGTCCTGGGCGGCGACGACCATGTCTCCAAAAGCTCCACTATCCCACACCAGAGCGACCTCAGTTTCTACAATCACGCGATGCCCATTTTCTATCCGGGCAACACGCAGGAGACGCTCGATTACGGTGTGCTGGCTATCGCGCTCTCGCGATTCTCGGGCGCGTGGGTGGCCATGAAAATGGTGACCAATGTGTGCGACGCCGGCGGCACCGTCAACGTCGATCCCGAGCGCATCGCCATCCATATTCCGCAAGGCTACGAAAAGAAAATCGACGCGCGCTTGCTGATTCCCATGACGCTGATCCTCGAGCCGGAGGTGCTTTACCGCCGCCTGGATGCCGCGCGCGAATTCGCCCGGCTCAACCAAGTGAACCACAGCTTCGGCGCACCGCCTGGCCATGCCGGCGCGCGGCTGGGAATCGCCAGCGCGGGCAAGGCCTATTACGACCTGATGCAGGCGCTTGCCGATCTCGGCCTGAACCGCGCCGGCGATCTGGCGCGCGCCGGCATCCGCATCGCCAAGTTCGGCATGACCTACCCGCTCGAGCCGCGCTTTACCGCCGAATTCGCGCAGGGGCTTCCAACCATCCTGGTAGTCGAAGAAAAGCGCAGCTTCCTCGAACTGCAGCTCCGCGAGTCACTCTACAACTCCCCCGACCACCCCGCCATCCTAGGCAAAGGCGACCCGATGGCCGCGCCGCTCTTCTCCGCAGCCGGTGAACTCGATCCTGAGACCATCGCCCGCGTCCTGGCCCAGTTGATTTGTGGGGCAGGCTCGCAGCCTGCGGCGGCCTCGCAGGCCGCCTCTTTGCGGTTTGCCGATCGCCTCGCCCTCCTCGATGAAATCGAATCCCGCGAACGCAGCCTGGTTCCCGGACGCTTCCCCAATTTCTGCTCCGGCTGCCCGCACAACCGCTCCACCCTGCTGCTGGAAGGCCAAGCGGCGGGCGGAGGCATCGGCTGCCACGCCATGGCCGCGCAGCTTGGGCACTCGCACCATGCCTACACGTTCCTCACCCACATGGGCGGCGAGGGCGCGCCGTGGATCGGCATGGCTCCCTTCGTCGAGCGCCAGCACATCTTCCAGAACGTGGGCGACGGCACGTATTTTCATTCCGCCTCGCTGGCCGTCGAAGCCTGCATCGCGGCGGGCGTCAACATCACTTACAAAATCCTATACAACAGCGCTGTCGCGATGACCGGGGGCCAGCAGGCCGCGGGCGCCGTACCGGTTCCCGAACTCACCCACAAGCTACAAGCCGATGGCGTCCGCCAAATCGCGGTGCTCACCGACGACCTGCCGAAATACGCACACGTCAAATTCGCCGCCAACACCCAACTCCGCGATCGCGACGAACTGCCCGACGTGCTGCGCGAGTTCGAGAAACTGCCCGGCGTCACCGCCATCGTTTACGATCAACAGTGCGCCGCCGAAAAGCGCCGCCTGCGCTCGCGCGGCAAACTCGCCGAACCCACCCTGCGCCTGGTCGTCAATGAAGAGGTCTGCGAAGGATGCGGCGATTGCGTCACGCAGTCCAATTGCCTGAGCCTGCATCCCGTCGAAACGGAATACGGCCCGAAAACGCGCATCCATCAATCGTCCTGCAATAAGGATTATTCCTGCGTGTTAGGCGATTGCCCTTCGTTCGTCACTGTCAACCTGAAGCCCGGCACCGGCCAGCGCCGCCGGACGCAGGCCAAACTGCCGGAGACCGAGGTCCCGCCCCCGCGCGAGCGTGCCACCATCGGCGAGCGCTATTCGATCCTGATGCCGGGCATCGGCGGCACAGGCGTGGTCACAGTGAACGCGCTGTTGGCCACCGCCGCTTGGATCGATGGGCTTTCCGTCATCACGCTCGATCAAACCGGCCTCGCGCAGAAGGGCGGCGCAGTCGTATCGAGTGTCATCTTAAGTGAGCGGCCCATCGAAGCGTCGGCCAAGATCGGCTACGGCAACGCGGACCTGCTGCTCGGCTTCGACCTGCTAGGCGCGGGCAGCGCGGACAATCTCAAGCGCGCGCATCCCTCGCGCACCGTGGCCGTGGTGAACACCGCCGAAGTGCCCACGGGTGACGCCATACGCGGCGGCGCCCGCCTCGCCGGTCCCGGCGCGGTAGTCGATCTGATCAACACTTACACGCGCCGTGACCGCAACCTATTTCTGGACGCCTCCCGCCTGGCCGAAGGACTCTTCGCCAGTCACATGGCCGTGAATATCTTCCTGCTGGGCGCGGCCTGGCAGGGCGGCCTCGTTCCGATTTCAGAGACAGCCATCGAAGAAGCCATCCGGCTGAACAAGGTGGACGCGGAGCGCAACATACAGGCGTTCCTCTGGGGCCGTAAGTATTATCACGACGCGCAAGCCGTCGAGGCGCTCATCGCGCCGCCCGCCACGCCCGCCGATCATCGCACGCTCGTCGAGCGCCGCACGGCCGATCTCGCGCGCTACCAAAATGCCGCCTACGCCGAACGCTACGCCATATTCGTCCGCGAGGTCGAATCCCGTCAGCCCGCGCTGGCCGAAGCCGTCGCGCGCAATCTGTACAAGCTGATGGCCTACAAAGACGAGTACGAAGTCGCACGGCTGCTCACGAATCCCGAGCGCGAAGCGCAAATCCGCGGCATGTGGGAAGACGTGGAATCCATCGGCTATAACCTGTTCCCGCCCCTGCTCCGCGCCATGGGCATGAAAAAGAAGCTGAAGCTCGGCGGCTGGTTCCGCGGACCGCTGCGCGCGCTGGCATCGCTGAAAGGGCTCCGCGGCACGCCGTTCGATATCTTCGGCTACGCCGCCGTGCGCGGCGAAGAGCGCGCACTCATTGGCTGGTACGAACAGTTAGTACGTGACTGCCTGGATCGCGCCACGCCCGACAACCTGGCTCTGGCACAAGAAATCGTAGCCCTGCCCTCCCAGATCCGAGGCTATGAAAATATCAAGCTCGTGAACATCCAAAAGGTGAAGGCTCAAGCAACCGGGAAGATGTCCGCGCTAAAAGAAAAACTCGTGCAAGTGACCTAGGCAGAATTGGAGCGCGGGCAATTCTGCCCGCAGCCGGCTTTCAGCCGGCTCTTGGGTCTGTTAGCCTATACACATGAAACGCACAAATCTTGTGTTAGATGAGCATCTGCTGGAGGAGGCCACCCGTGAGTTGGGCGTCAAGACCTATTCCGCCGCGGTGAACTATGCGCTGAAGGAGGTATTGCGGATACGCAAGGTCCAGGGTCTCGCGGACTTTTTCGGGAAGAAGCTTTGGCGGGGCAACCTGCCGGAGATGCGGGAAGACGTCAAGCCGCGTGCATCGCGGAGGCGTCCGTGATTCTGGTGGACACCTCGGTCTGGATTGAGTTGCTGGGCGGGCGCATTCAGCCGCCCACGCCCGACCAGTTGTCGCAGTTCGTCACCTGCGGGCCGATCGTCCAGGAGGTTCTGCAGGGCTTGCGCAGCGGGAACGCTAGCGATGCGTTTCAAGAAGGGTTTCTGGCGCTGCCGTGCCTCGGCGATCCGCTCCCACGCGGCTTGTTCCTGGAGGCCGCGGGCATCTACCGCGAAGGGCGGCGCAGAGGTTGCACCATCCGTTCCGCGACGGACTGTTTGATTGCAGCCATCGCTCTCGACAACGGCGTCCCGGTCTGGCATCGCGGCCGGGACTTTGCCGCCATCGCGCAATACACGCCTCTGAAGATCACGCGGGATTTTGCGCCGCGCGGGCATTGAAGCGACGCTCACTCCGCCACCATCGGCCCCTCCCCGCGCGATAGCTCCGCCAATATCGCTTCCCGCCGGTTGCGCGCCGTCGATACCGCCGATTCCATCGCCATCCAGTAAATCGCCGCGCCCAGCCCGGCGGCGAACGCCAGGATCGCGTAAAACACCGCCTGCTTGTCAAAAGCGTAGCGCGCCAGGTAAGCGAGAAACACCGGCAGCAGCGCTACCGGATAGAGGAGAAACAGCAGGCCTTGCGCCCGCCCTGCGCCGCCGCCGCCCGAGACTCTTTGCGCCGTCATGGGACGCGGATAATTGACCGAGCTCAAATTACCCACCGCCAGCAGGTACAGCGAGGCGATGGCCGTCACCAGAAATGCCTCGCCAATCTGGCCCGGCGAAACGCCCAGACGCAGCACCGAACAGGCCGCCGCCACCGCCGCCACCTCCAGGAATATGAAGATGGCGGCCGCGATGTTCTTGCCGGCCAGCGCGCGCCAGATGGCCACCGGCGCCGCATAATAGAGTTGCGCGGCGGACCGGTCGAAGCCGAACGCATTGCCGTAAGTGACTTGCGCCAGCAGGAACAAGGCGTAAAGGCTCACCACCGTCAGGAAATTGCCCGACACCGCGGAATGCGTCACGCGGCCGCGCAGCATCATCGGCAGCCAGACGATCAAGCCGAACGAGAAGCCCATCACGAAGACCAGCCGGAAGCGCGGCGTGCGTACCAGCGAGCGCAGTTCCTTCTCCACCATGGCGGAAAGCGGATCGGGCAGCACCAGCGCCGGCAGCCGGTACAGCCGCTCGGCGAAGCGGCGGTCTTTGGCCGATGCCACGGTGGCTTGGGCTGCCTGAAAATCGTATCGCAAGCTGCGCGCGAACTGCCAACGGCCGAACACATAAGCCGCCACTGTCCACCCGCCAAGCGCCATAGCGGCGCGCGCTCCGCCCGCGAGTCCAAGCATGCACTGCGCCGCGGCCCCCCAGGGCCAAATCGGATTTGCGGCCGCCGGGAATAGGCGCTCGAGCCGCCGCGAGGCCACGCCCGTGACCATCAGCAATCGCGGCACCACGCCCACCAGCATCAGCAGCAGCGCGAGCACTTCGCGGATGCCCCTGCGGCTCAGCAGCCGCTCAATCAGGTTGCGCAGTCCGGCCGCCAGCATCAGGTTGAACGCCGCGAAAAGGATCGCGGCCAGAGGCGCGCGCGCGATCGTCGCCCACCCGCCGAACGCCGGATTGCGCACCAGCCCGATCGCCGTTCCCGCCAGCAGCAGCAGCAATTCCGCGCAGGTGGTGACACGCAGCAGGATTTCGACCAGAAACAGCGAGCGCCGCGGCACCGGATAGACCAGCAACTTCCGCAGATCGAGCGAGGCGCCCATGGTGGCGGAAGCCAGCGGAGCCAACTGCCAGTAAGCGAATACCGCCAGCAGCCCCACCGGCAGCCAAGTCTCGATTTGCGTCCGCAGCTCCGGCGCCGCCGTGAGTTCCTCGGCAACCGCGGCGAGCAGCGTCCAGAAGCCGTACCAAAGCACTGCGATAATTACGGAAAACACCGCGCCCCGGCCGGACGCCATGCGCGAGATGCGCATGCTCAGCCACTGCGCGCGCAGGATGGCCCGCATCATTTCAGCCACTCCAACTCGCGGAATTCATGCCCTGCGCCCACCACGCGCACGAAAACGTCTTCCAGCGATTCTGTTCCGCCGCGCAGCTCGTCCATCGAGCCTTCCCGCACGATCTTGCCTTTATCGATGATGGCCACGCGGTCGCACAGGCGCTCCACGACCTCCAGCACGTGCGACGTCAGGAAAATCGTGGCGCCGCGGCGCACCTGGTCCAGCAGGATGTCCTTCATCAGGCGGGCGCCCACGGCGTCCACGCCCTCAAAAGGCTCGTCCATCAAGAACAGATCGGGATGATGGATCAGCGAAGCCGCCATCGCCAGGCGCTTGCGCATGCCCTTGGAATACTCGGCGATCAGTTTGCGCTTCTCGCGCAGCTCGAAAAGATCGAGCAGCGACTGCGCGCGCTCCACGGCCATGGCGCGCGCCAAGCCGTACATGCGCCCTACGAACTCCAGAAACTCCACGCCCGTCAGGCGGTCGAACAGCAGCGATTCGTCGGGCACCAGTCCGATGCGCCGCTTGATCTCCAGTTCCCGATCCGCCAGTGGCATGCCCAGCAGTTCGATGGAGCCGGACGTGGGCGGGATCAGCCCCGTCAGCATGCGGATGGTGGTGGATTTGCCCGCGCCGTTGGGGCCCAGGAATCCGAAGAAGCAGCCGCGCGGCACCACTAGGTTGAGCCCGTCCACCGCGGTTTTGTCGCCGTAGAGTTTGCGTAGATCGTGGACGGCGATGGCCGGTGCGGGGTCTGGCATATTGGTAGCACAGGTAGCGCAGGCTTCAGCCGGTGCCGTCCTATCCGAAAAACTTCACGGCCATGCGCTGCCACCAAGGCCAGTCGTGGCCCGTCCCGTCGCCCCAAACGTCCAGCCAGTGCGGAATCCGTTTGCCATTCATGATGCCTGCCAGGCGCAGGTTATCGTTCAGGCAGATGTCGGTTTCGCCGGTGGCCAGCACCAGCCGCATGCCGTTGCGGTACTCGCTCAGATAGCGTTCGTCGCTCAGGTTGGGCAGGAAATCCGGCGGGCAGTTGAAATAACAGTTGTCGTCGTAATAGCCGTTCAGGAATTGATGGATGTCAAAAGCGCCGCCCATGCTTACACACGGCCCCACCAGCTCGGGATGCCGCAACGCGAAGTTGACGCAATGGTAGCCGCCGAAACTGCAGCCGGTCACGGCCACGCGGGCCTCCGGATTGCGGGACCGGATGAACGGCAGCGCCTCGTGGATCACGTAATTCTCGTACTGCAGATGGCGCAGCGCGCGCTCCCGCGGAGCAATGCGGCGGTTATACCAGCTTTCCGAATCCACGCTATCCAGGCAGAATCCTTGCAGGCGGCCGGCGTCGTACTGATAGCCGACCGCGCCGATCATGCCGCGGTCTTCGTAATCGTAAAAACGGCCCATGGAGGTGGGAAAAACGATGAGGGGCATCCCCGCGTGCCCGTACGCCACCAGCTCCATATTTCGTTGCAGATGGGGACTGTACCACTTATGATATTCTCGGTTCACTCGGAACAGTATAACTGGAAGCCCGTCATTGCCGCGCGCAGGGCGCTATCATGACGGCAGATGCGCCTCACAGGATATGGGGTTTGGTTGTGCGGGATCTGCCTCGCCATGGCGGGCGCTGCCGCCGGCCAAACGCCCGACGCGGCTCAATACGCGCAGTTCAGGAACAAGGTCCGCCAGGACATGACCACGATTCCCAATTATACCTGCCTGGAGACTATCGAGCGCACGCACCGCGAGCCGCGTGCGCGTGCTTTCAAGCCTGTCGATACGGTTCGCGTGGAGGTCTCGATGGTAGCCGGGAAAGAACTCTTCGCCTGGCCCGGCGCCCGCCACTTCGAAGACAGGGATGTGACGTCCATGGTGTCGGGCGGAGCTATCGGCTCCGGCATGTTCGCCATGTTCGCGCGCAGTCTGTTCGTCAACGGTAATGGCACGCGGCAATACGGAGGGCTGGACGACCTGGACGGCCGCGCGGCCGTCCGTTACGATTTTCATCTCACGCTGCAGGAGAGCGGCTTGCGTATCACGGTGGGCGGCGCCTCGGAAACGGTGGCCGCCAAAGGCTCCTTCTGGTTCGATCCCGTCTCTCTGGATCTCGTCCGCCTGGATGTGCACGGCGAGCAGATGCCCTATAGCCTGCACCTAGCGGAATCCGTCTTCCGGACGGACTATGCGCGCGCGCATATCGGCAATGCGGATGCCTTGCTGCCCAAGCGATCCGAACTGACGATGGCGCATTTCTCAGGCGAGACCAACCGCAATGCGATCGAATTTTCCGCTTGCCGCGAGTACCAGTCGGAATCGACGATCCGTTTCGATGCGCTTCCCGCCACAGAGCCCCAGGTTCCCAAGCCGCAAGTGCGGGCGGTGGATCTGCCGGCTGGGCTGGTGGTGCCCATCGAGTTGAATACCGCTATCGATTCAAAGACCGCGGCGGTGGGCGATACGCTGCATGCGCGGGTGGTGCAGGACGTCCGCTACAAGGGGCAGTTGGCGGTGCCTCGGGGTGCGCTGCTCACGGGGCACATCTGCCGGCTGGACCGCGGCGCCGCGGCGGCGCGTTTCGCGGTGGGCGTCGAGTTTTCCGAAGTTGAGTGGGAGGGCGCGCACGCGGCGTTTTATGCGGAACTTATGGACCTCGACCGCAAGTCGGCCGGCACGCACAAAGTGGCCACGTACTTCGACGGCCATGCCAATAAGGTCTTGATTTATGGCGACACCCCCGGCGCCGGATTTTTCTTCATGGAAGGCCGGCGGTTTCGCATCGAGCCCGGGTTCGACATGGTGTGGCGCACCCTCGCGCCTGCTGCAGGCGCGGATCGGCAGCCGCTCTGAAAAATCCCGGTATGCGATTGCGCTTCCTAACGGACGCCGTCGTCATCCGCGGTTCCGTCCGTGAAGTACTCCTGGACGTCGCCGTGCGCGATGCGCACGGCCATCTCATCGTCGATCTCAAACCCGGCGAGGTCGCTGTCTACGAGGATGGCGTCCGCCAGGATGTCCGGCCGTTCCACCTTGTGGCCGGCACCGAGGTCCGTATCGAAGATCAAAAACAGCAAATAAGCCACGCCCGGATCCGGCGAAGGTTAGGTAAGCGTGGTGGCGCACACCGGCGGCTTCAGGTAGAATCGAAGAATAACCAATCAGACAGAGCGCGTGCGTGCGGCCACGAAGCCGCCCCGATTGACGGCCATCTATCCGGGTTCTTTCGATCCGATCACGAATGGCCACCTGGACCTGATCGTACGCGGGTGCTCTCTCTTCGACAAGCTGATCGTCGCGATTTTGCGCAACGAAACCAAGCAGCCGCTCTTCAGCGTGGAAGAGAGAACCGAGATGCTGCGGGAAGTGGTGGACTGCTACCCGAATGTGGCGGTCGACTCGTTTGACGGCCTGCTGGTGGATTATGCGGCCGAGAACAGCGCGACGGTCCTGTTGCGCGGCATACGGGCGATCTCGGATTACGAGTATGAGCTGCAGATGGCCTTGATGAACCGGCGGCTGCGTCCGGATATCGAAACGGTCTTCATGATGGCCAGCGAGGCGCACTCGTTCATCAGTTCGCGTCTGGTGAAGGAAGTGTTTGGGCTGGGTGGAAATATCGTGGGGCTGGTGCCGCCGCCGGTGGAAGTCAGGCTCAGGAAGCGGTTCGGCCGGAGTTAAGTGGGGCAGGCGTCCACGCCTGCGCGGCACGTCCGCGTCCCGCCCCGTGGCCATAGGGAGGAAGTGAAGATGTTAGTGCAAACGAATCAGGAAATCGCGGAACGCATCTCTTTAATCAGTGTGTCGTCCACCATGAAAGTGGCGGCCGATGCGGAGAAGCTGCGCTCACAGGGCGTGGATGTAGTGGACTTCGGGGCCGGCGAGCCGGACTTTCCCACGCCGGACAACATCAAGCGCGCTGCCATCCGCGCCTTGGAACAGAACTTCACGAAATACACCAACGCGGGCGGCACGCTGGAGCTGAAGCAGGCCGTCTGCGAGAGACATGCCACCGATTTCGGCACGAACTACCAGCCCAGCGAGTGCCTGGTCACCGTGGGCGGCAAGCACGCCATTTTCAACCTGACGCAGGCGCTGTTGAATCCCGGCGACGAGGTGGTGATCCCGGTGCCGTATTGGGTCACCTACAAAGACGTGGTGAATTACGCGGGCGCCAAGTGCGTGTTCGTGGGCACCGATGAAGACCGGGGATTTACGCTGACGGCGGACATGATCGAGCCGTACCTGACCCCGCGCACCAAGATCGTGCTGATCAATTCGCCGTCGAACCCCAGCGGCGCCGTGTTGGATCGCGAGGAGTTCGAAAAGATCTACCAGATGACGGCGGAGCGTGGCATTTTCCTGATGACGGACGAATGCTACTGCCGCTTCCTCTACGATAGCGAGCCGTTTTCGATCGCGTCGCTGGCAGGAGCGAAAGAGAACGTGTTAGTGGCTGGATCGCTCTCGAAGACCTACGCTATGACGGGATGGCGCATCGGCTTCGTGCTGGCGCCCGCGCGGGTCATCGGGGCCATGCTGAAGCTGCAAAGCCACGCTACTTCTAATCCGACGTCGATTGCGCAGAAGGGCGCGGTGGAGGCGTTGCGCGGCCCGCAGGATTCCGTGGCTACCATGCTGGCGGAATACGCGAAGCGGCGCGATTTCGTCATCGGGCGGCTGCGCGCCATTCCCGGTGTGCGCTGCGCGGAGCCGCGGGGCGCGTTCTACGCTTATCCGAATGGCGGGGTGGCGTTCCGCAACGGCATCTCCAGCACCTTGCAGTTCGCCGAGCAACTGCTCGACAAAGCGGCCGTGGCGGTGGTTCCGGGCGAGGCGTTCGGCACCGACCGGCACGTGCGGATTTCGTACGCCACATCCATGCATGAGCTGGAGCGCGGCCTGGATCGCCTGCACCGCTTTATAGTGGAACAGTGAAACTGCGGCGGCTCGACGGCAAAGCGCTCGACAAGGTCTGGGGCACTCCGGAGACGGAGCCTTGGTATCCGCGTGGCGCGGGCAACACCGGCGAAGTCTGGTTCGTCGCGCCCGAGGAGCCGCGCCTGTTGGTGAAGTTCCTCTTCACTTCCCAGAAGCTCTCGGTGCAGGTGCATCCGGGGGATACCGCCGGTCCGGACAAAACGGTTCCCGGCAAGACGGAGATGTGGCATGTGCTGCGGGCCGCCCCGGACGCGTGCGTGGCTCTGGGATTCCAGCGGCCCCTGGAGCGCGATGAAGCCCGCGCGGCGGCGCTTTCGGGCGAGATCGAAGGGCTGCTGCACTGGGTGGCGGCCAAGCCCGGCGGCACATTCTTCGTGCCGGCAGGAACGGTACACGCCATCGGGGCGGGCTTGGCGCTATGCGAAATCCAGCAGTTCAGCGATGTGACTTACCGGCTTTATGACTACGGCCGTCCGCGCGAACTGCACTTAGATGCCGCGCTGGCGGTGGCGGATTTGGGCTGCCATCCGGGGGCCAGCGTGCCCGAAGATCTGGGCCGTGGACGGCGCTTGCTGGTGGAGTGTCCCTACTTCCGGACGGAGTCGATTGCGGTCGATGGCGAGTTGGAATGGACGGCCGCGGCACGCCCCGAGTTGCTGATTTGTCTGGAAGGCAACGGGCAGTTCGGCGATGAGGATTTCGCGCCGGGCCAGGTTTGGGTAGTGCCGGCGCAAGCGCATGCGTTCGGCATCCGTACGCGGAATGGCGCACGCCTGTTGCGTGTGGTGGTGCCTGATGATTCCATCGCGTCAGAGCCGCCTGAAAGGCGGCTGCGGCCATGATTGGCCGCCCCACAAGCGGCTCGCTGGCCTCGTCATTCGCGGCGGTGGTGAGCGCGCTGGCGGCGCTCAGTTGCTGCCTGCCACTGGGACCGTTCCTATTGGCGGCCACGTTTGCCGGCGCGGCCGGCGTGCTCTTATCACTGCAACCTTACCTGATCGCCTTCTCAGTCTTGATGCTGATCGTCGGATTCGTGCAGGCGTTCCGCTCGCGCAAATGCGATCGCCGCCGGCGCGCGCTGAACGTCACCGTGCTGCTGTGCTCCACCGGCCTGGTCGCCGCGATGCTATTCGGCTACGTGCCCGCCAGCGCGCCCCCGGGCCAACCGGCGGTCGCCGATCTCCAATTGAATACCTTCCGGCAATCTTTCAACGCAGCGGCCGACCGCACGCGCGTGGTGGTGTTGCTCTCTCCCACTTGAGGAACGTGTCTGCGGGGGGCCTCCGCGGTCGAGTCGGTGCTGCGCGACGTACACGATCCCAATGCGCGCGTGTTCGTGGTCTGGGAGCCGGTGCTGTTCACCGATTGGCATGCGCCGGGCGCGGGCGCCGTGGGACGCATTCCGGACGCGCGTGTGACACAGTTCTGGGATCCGCGCCGCGCGCTGTCGCAGGCCATCCGGCGCGGCCGCGTGGTATGGGATTACGTGGCCATCTTTCCCGCCGGTCTGCGCTGGGGCGATGTGTTTCCTCCTCCGCAGTTTTCGGGCGCGCCGGTGGTGCGGGTCGTCGACGATTTCCGGCGGCAGTTGGCGGCTAATGGTCGTTCTGCAGGCGGAAGCTCACGTTGATCGTAGCGGCGACGTTAACCGTCTGCCCGTCCTTCATGCCGGGACGGAACTTCCATTGGCTGACCGCTTCGATAGCCTTCTCATCAAGGCCATACCCCAGACCCTGGATCACTTTGAAATTACGCGGGTTGCCGGCACGGTCTACCACAATGTGGAGAGTTACTGTACCTTGAATCCTCTTCTTCAGCGCCTCTTTTGAATACTGGGGTTCCGGCATATAAATGGCGACAGGGTTCGTCACGCCGTCACCACCGATGTGATAGACGGCCGGTGCCCCAGGGGTTTGTTCGCTCGCGAGGTGGGTATCGGGAGGTATCGCATTCAACTCTGCCAAGACTGCCGCGGAAGCGGGTAGTAACTCGATCGAACTGTCGCGTCCTTCGCCCGGACAGGTGAGAGTGACTCGCCGGACCAACCTGGTAGGCGTCGCGCCCGGCAAGATAGCCGCCGGAGTTACCTCTTGCACAACTTTGAAGAACGGCCGCAGCCTATCGTCGCCGCGGATAAACTGCGCCTCCGCCACCGCCGGCTTCCGCGCCTGCACCAGGTAGAAGTCGGCCGAGGCCGTCTCGGCGAGGAGCTTGCCGGCGGGAACGGCCGCGACGAGTCGATCGACTTCCGGAGCGGCCTCTCCAGCGCCCACGAGCGCCTCCAGCCTACGCCTGGTTTGCGGTAAGGCTCCCGGTCCAGCCAAGGCCCTCGCATACGCGCGGAGCGCCTCGTGCTTTTGGCCGCGGCGTTCGTAGATCCGACCCAAGTGGTCGCCAATCGGACCGTCGGGGTTTGCTGACCAAGCCGCGGCGATGAACCTTTCCGCCTCGTCCAGGTTACCCTGCTGGAAATGAACCCATCCCAGGGTGTCCCAGCAGTGGCTGAGCATGGATACTTGGCGGAGTGCGCCTAATGTGGGCGGCGCTTCCGCGCCCGCGGCCAATGCGGTTTCGGTACTGGTTAGAGCGGTTGCCGCATACCTTTGGGCCAGGTCCAGCCGCACGCGATGCGATGCCAGCCTGTACGCCACGCTATTCAAGGTGGTGGCCGTGGGCTGATCCTGTGCCAATTTGTTCAGCATCGCCAAACCCTTGTCAATCTCGCCCAGCGCCAGGTATGCGCCGCCCAGATCCTCTTGGCCGAGGGCGTTGTTTGGTTTCATCGCGACGGCGGTCTCTAGTTCAGGCACGGCTTCCGCGTATTTTTCGAGTTCGCAATACAAATGTCCAAGACCGGCGTGCGCGGACCAATCCTCAGGATCTATTTCGATCTGGCGGCGAAGGGCGGAGATGGCTTCGTCGCGTTTGCCCTTTCGCCAAAGAGCCTGGCTGAGGATGCGGTAGACCTCCGGGCCATCCGGGTACACATCGATCTGCCTGTGACAGGCATCAATGGCGGCCTCGACCTGGTCGAGCGCCAGGTATGCGCCGCACAGGTCTTTCCAGGCCGACAGGTGCCTCGGCTCAGCCTCCACAGCCTGTTTGAGGAAATAGACCGCCGTGGTGTATGCGCCGGCGAAGAGGGCCTGGTGGCCGGCGCGGGCGGCGCGCTGGTCCTGCGCGGGCAGCACGCCAGGTAGGAGCGCCAGAACGGCCACCAATCGCGCGAGCCGCATTGACTCACTCCTCCGCAACAACCGGATTGCGCAGATCTCCCAAGCCCTCCACGCGGATCACCACTTCGTCGCCGGCCATCAGCCATCGCGGCGGATGGCGCGCGAAACCCACGCCCGAGGGCGTGCCGGTGGCAATCACGTCGCCGGCCTCCAGCGTGAAGACGCTCGACAGGTGCGCGATCAGCTCTGGAATCTTGAAGATCAGGTCGTTGGTGTTGCTGTGCTGCAGCACTTCCCCATTGATGGTGGTGCTGATGTCCAGCGCATGCGGGTCGGAGACTTCGTCGGCGGTGACGATCACCGGTCCCATGGGCGCGAAGGTGTCGAAGGTCTTGCCGATCGTCCACTGCGACGTTTGCATCTGGAAATCGCGCGCGCTGACGTCGTTGAAATTCATGTAACCGAACACGTAGTCGCGCCAGTGCTCCGCCGGAATGTGGCGGCCGTGCTTGCCGATGACGAATGCCAACTCCGCCTCGTAATCGGGCTTGGTGGAATTCTTGGGCAGCACGATGGCCTCGCCGCAACCGATTGCCGCCGTGGGAAACTTGGCGAAGATGGTCGGCACCTGTGGGATCTCCATTTTGGTTTCGAGGGCGTGGGCGCGATAGTTCAGGCCTACGCAAACGATCTTGGGCGGGCGTAGCAGCGGCGCGCGCAGCTTCACGTCCGCGGCTTTTGAGACTTCGCCCCAGGGCGGATCGTACAGCCAGCGCTGCACGCGGTCGAGGGCGTCGGCGCCGCCGGCCACCACGGATAAGAGGTCGTGGAATCCCGCGCCGCGCAGGCTGACGATATCTTCGCCCAAGAGAACGCCGGGCTCGGGGTGCGCGTCGCGTTGGAAAGTCAGTAGCCGCATGTGGGTGATTGTAGCGCGCCGGCCGCGCTTTGCGTGCAGCCCCCGGCGCCCGGTCCGATCCGGTCCGCGGCTACGGCTACGGCTTGGGCGGATACTTCTTCAACGATTTCTTAACCATATCGTCGATCTTGCCCTCCACTTTCAGGGCATCGCTTTTTTCCACTTCGGCGCGCGCGCGCCAAACCAGTGAGTGCGTAGCGGGGTCGCGCAGATCGATCACCAGCGTGCCCTCGGCAAAAGGCTCCCTCACCACCACCGTGCCCCAGCCGCGCCATCCCACGGGATAAGCCTCCGGCCGCACGCCGCGGGCCGCCCCGAACGTGTACGTCACAATCAGGTCGGCTGGCGCAGGATCGGCCACCGGGACCAGGTGTCTGGCGGTCAAGTCGGCCGCGATGTCGGCCTCGATGCGCTTCTTCACCAGTTCGCCACTCACTCTGGGATTCCGGCTGGTGAACTGTCCGTCGCGGATAGCGAAAGTACGGTACTTGGGGAAAGGCGCGGCCGGGTCGAATTCCACAGAGACTTTTTGGGCGAATGCGCCCGTGGCTGCGAACGAGGTCGCGAACAGCGTGGCCAACAAAGCTATGGGTAGGATTCTCATGCTAGAGACTCTAACACAATCTCAGGACCTTAGTTCTTCGCCCTTTGTTTCCGGCAGCAGGAAGATCAACGCGCCGCCCGTCGCAAAAAACACCGACGTGAACGCCAGCGCGCTGCCGATGCCGAAACGGTCCGCCAGGGCGCCGATCGTGAACGGCGCGAGCGCACTGGCGGCGCGTCCCACGTTGTAGCATAGACCCTGCGCCGTGGCACGGATCGCGGCGGGAAACAACTCCGCCAGCATGGCCCCGAAAACGCTGAAGTAGCCGTGTCCGAAAAACCCGATCAGCGGGCCCAAAAGCATCAGCGCCGTCCGATGCCGTCCCCACTGGCCGTAAATCGGAACCAGCACCGCGGCGGCCAGCACGAACGCCAGAAATACGGGCCGCCGGCCGAAGCGGTCCGCCAGGAAGCCGAACATCGTGTATCCCAGAAACGCCCCGATCTGCATGGGCACGATCCAGCCGCTCGACTGCACCACGCTCATGCCTGCGCCGCCGCGCGCCACCGGAGTCGAAAGGTAACTCGGCATCCAGGTGAACAGTCCCCAGTAGGCGAATAGCACGCAGCTCGTGACGCTCGTCGCCAGGGCCATGCGCCTAAACGTAGCGCGCACCCATGGGCTCGCCGCGTCGCCGCGTCGCCGTGTCGCCGCGTCGCGACGCGGCTCTGCCACGCGCGTCAGCCCCCACGCGGCCACCAGCGCCGGCGCGGCTCCCGCCACGAACAACGGCCGCCATCCCCAATGCGGCATCACCGCGGCCGCCAGCAGCGCGGCCAGGATATAGCCCAGCGCCCAACCGGATTGCATGAATCCGGCGGCCTTGCCGCGATGCTCCGCCGGCCAGGATTCCGCCACCAGCACCGAGCCTGCCGACCACACGCCGCCCATCCCCAGGCCCACCAGCGTGCGCCAGACCAGCATCTCCGCCACGCCGGTTGCGGTGGCCGTCAGCCCCGTGAAGCCCGCGTAAATCACGATGGCGTAGACCAGCGCGCGCGCCCGGCCGAGGCGGTCCGCCAGCACGCCAAACAACACGCCGCCGAATGCGGACGCCAGCAGCGTAGCCGAGGCCATCGCGCCGGCCGCCCCGGAGCTCAAGTGGAATTCATCGCGAATGGCCGTCAGCGCGAACGCATACAGCATGACGTCCATGGCGTCCAGCATCCAGGCGGATTGCACGGCTGCCAGCGTCTTCCATTGCGCGCGGGTGATGGCGCTATACCAGGGAATGGAGCCACTCCTCCTGCGCTTCGAGAAGCGTGAGCGCCGCATCGATGGAGACCTGCTCGAAACGTACCTGGTCGCGGGGGCGCAGTTGCCCGACCGCGTGAAAATCGGCCGAAATTACATTGGCGATTTTGGGGTAGCCGCCCGTGGTCTGATGCTCCACAAACAAGATGATGGGCTGGCCGTCGGGCGGCACTTGCACCGCGCCCAGCGGCACGCCTTCGGTCAGCATGTGGCCCGTGTGGCCGTCGAGCGCCTGCCCGCGCAGCCGGAGCCCCATGCGGTCCGAATCTGCCTGCACTTCCCAGGCTGTGTTGCATAGAGGGTCGGCACTTGCGGGAGAGGTCACCCGTATGGCGCGTGAGTGGGGCGGCGCCATGCGCCGCCAGCCCGCGGTAGTCGTGCGCTGCCCCCTCCCCACCGCCAACACATCGCCCCGCCTCAAAGCCCGCCCTTCGAATCCGCCCAAGCCGGTCAATAAATGCGTCGAAGCGCTGCCCAACACCAGCGGCGCCTCAATCCCGCCATTCACGCACAAATAGCATCGCGCGCCGGACCGCGCATGGCCGCAACGCACCTGCTCGCCGGGCTTCACCCAGACGGCGGTCCACATCGGAATGCCGGCTTCGAAATCCGCGCCGGTCAACGCGACCATCGCCCCGGACTCGAACTCAAATGTGCCGCCCGCCAGCGTCATCTCCAGCGCGGCCGCGCCTTCCGCGTTCCCCACCAGCAGATTTCCGGCGCGTAACGATAGCGCATCCGCCGCTCCGGAAGCCGAGATCCCCAGATGCGCGTAGCCCGGCCGTCCCAGATCCTGGACGGTGGTTAACAGACCCGGCGAGATCGCGCGAATGTGGTTCAGATGGAGCCTTTCTGCATCGGCACGAACCTTACATGATCGCCCATCCGCAGCAGGACCGGCGGATCTGCGGCTACATCGAATAGCCGCAGCGCCGTGCGCCCGATGATGCGCCATCCGCCCGGCGAAGCCATCGGATAGACGCCCGTCTGCCGCCCACCGATGGCCACGCTACCTGCCGCCACGCGCCTCCGCGGCGTTTCCAGGCGCGGCGCGGCGATCGATTCCGGCAGCCCGCCCAGATACGGAAATCCCGGCGAGAAGCCCAGAAAATAGACCAGATACTCGGCGCCGGCATGTATCGCCACGACTTCTTCCGCCGTGTGTCCCGTCAACGCCGCCACCTCTTCCAGATCCGGGCCGTCCTCGCCGCCGTAAGCCACGGGAATCTCCACCGTGCGCGGCTCGGGCAACGTCGCGCCGGCCGTTTGCGCGAACAACTCCGCCGCCGCGCGCTGCACGCCCGCGTGGCGGATCGCGCGCGGGTCGAAGTCGATCAGAATCGAAGCGTACGCCGGATGCACGTTCGTCACGCCGCGCACCGATCGCAGCAAAGGTGTGAGGCGCAGCACGTCTGCATGCGCCGCCGGCGAGATCCGATCGTCGAACACCAACAGCAGCGAACGGTCGCTGGCATCCACAACGCGCATGCCGGGGGATTGACTCACTCTTCCCAGTTTGCTACTTTTCAGACTGTCGGGAGGTGACGCAACTTATGGCATCGGCGCAACTCACATCGGCAGGCGGCGCGGAAGTGGTTTGGCAGGACGGCGACAAGAAGCACACAGGCTGGACGGTGCATCTGCATGTCGGGTCGGAGGTGATCAAACACACCCATCCGGATGCCGCACGGAACACGGGCGATGCCGAACTGGTTTCGCTGGCCGTCGCGGACGCCAAGGACGACGGCTACGAACTGAATCCCACGGCGGTCAAAGTCACGCGCTGAGCGCGCGCCGGCCTCAAACGTTCATCACGCGGTTCATGCGCTCGATGGCTTCGTCGATCTGCGCCGTGTTCGTGAAGCCGATGGTCACCGCATCCACGCAGCCCAGGTTCATGGCGAATTTCATGGACGCGTCGCGGTCTTCCGCTTTGGTAAATCGTCCTTCTCCCACCAGCTTCATACTGATCACGCCCATGCCCTGCTTGTGGACCGCCTTGGTATGCGCCACCACTTCCTCTACGTTGCCCAGCTTATCCACATCCTTCATGTCGGGCGTGTCCATGCGCGTGCCGTTGTGGTTCATGCGGATCATGGCGATTTGCAGCCATTCGTTGCCCGGAATTGTCCGCAGCGCCGGCAGGCCGTGGATGGATGCGCCATGGGCCACGATAATCTTCTTCTGCTGCGCGAGCGAAAATCCGTCCCGCAGGCTCTCGTAATCCGCGGCCCAGGTGGGCGGGCGCAGGCAGTGCAGCAGCAGAATGTCGATGTATTCCGTGTTCAGTTGCTTGCGGAATTGGTCGATCTTCGGCGCGGGATCGCCCGACGCCGGCGTGCTGTACTTGGTCATCAGGCGGTAGCTGTCGCGCGGCAGACCCTTCAGCGCGATGGCCAGCATCTCCGGCATGCCGTGATAGCTCTCCGCGGTTTCAAAGAAGCGCACGCCGTGGTCGTAAGCGTAGCGGACCAGGCTGGTGAATCCCTCCTGCCCCAATTCGCGTTGCGCGCGCCCGCTGGTGGTGCCGGTGCCGAAGGCCAGGCGAGTCACCTTCACTTTGGATTTGCCGAGCGTTACCCAGTCGGTAGCCGAGCGCTTGTGCTTGGCCAGGGCGGCGGCGCCGGTGGTGGATAGCACCGAAGCGGCCACGCCGGTCTTCAAAAAATCGCGTCTGGTGAAATGGGGCATGCAACCCTCCTGAGTGACACTTTACCAGCAAAGTGGGGTAGGACTCCAGTGCAGTGTAGTGCGGTGGGGCAGGCGTCCACGCCTGCGGCGGGTCTCCAGACCCGCGCTTCCCACCACGCGGGACGGGTTTGCTACTTGATCTCCAGGATTTCCTTTTCCTTGGTCCGCGCCGCCAGATCGATCTTGTCCATATAAGCGTTCGTCAGCTTCTGGATCTCGTCGTGCGCCCGCTTGTCCTCGTCTTCGGTGATCTTCTTGTCCTTCAGCAGCGCCTTTACCGCCTCGTTGCCGTCGCGGCGGATGTTGCGCACCGATACGCGATGGTGCTCGGCCACGCCGTGCAGCCGCTTCACGAATTCCTTGCGGCGCTCCTCGGTCAGCGGCGGGATCGGCAACCGGATCGTCTTGCCGTCATTGGCGGGATTCAGACCCAGGTCCGAAACCCGGATAGCCTTCTCGATCGGCCCGATTTGCGAGGCATCCCACGGCGTGATCGTGATCATGCTGGGCTCCGGAACGTGCAGCGTCGCCACCTGGTTCAGGGGCGAGGGCGTCCCGTAATAATCCACGCGAATGTGGTCGAGCAGGCTCAGCGTGGCCCGTCCCGTGCGGATGGTGGCCGCTTCGTGCTGCAGGTCGCCGATCGCCTTCTCCATGCGCGCTTTCACGTTGCTCTCGACGTCTTTAATGGAATTGAAAGCCGGCCCTGCGGGGGCGGCGGTGTGTTCGGTTTTCATAAGTGGCCTAGTGGATGAGCGTACCGACGGGCTCGCCCATCGACATACGCATTATATTGCCGCTCGTATTCAAATTGAAAACAATGATCGGAAGTTTGTTGTCCCGGCACATGGCGATGGAAGTGGCGTCCATGACGGCCAGCGACTTGGACAAGACCTCCAGGTACGAAACTTCACGGTACATCACGGCGTCGGGGAACCGCAAGGGGTCCTTATCGTAGACGCCGTCCACGCGGGTGGCCTTGGCGATCACCTCAGCCTTGATTTCCAGCGCCCGCAGGGTGGCTGCGGTATCCGTCGAAAAGTATGGATTGGAAGTGCCGGCGGCGAACACGCAGACGCGCCCTTTTTCCAGATGGCGTATGGCGCGGCGGCGGATGTACGGCTCGGCCACTTCGTGCATCTCGATGGCGCTCATCACCCGGGTATAGACGCCGATCTGTTCCAGGGCGTCCTGCAGCGCCAGGGAATTGATGACCGTGGCCAGCATGCCCATGTGATCGGCGGTCACGCGGTCCATGTTCTGGGCCGCGGCCGCTACGCCGCGGAAGATATTGCCGCCGCCCACCACCAGGCCCACCTGCACCCCTTTGGCGGCCACCTCGGCCACTTCCCCGGCCAGATCCTTCACCACCCCGGCATTGATGCCGAAAGCGGCCCCTCCCGCCAGCGATTCGCCGCTGAGCTTCAACAGGATGCGCTTATACTGCGGCACTGGCGTCGGGCGGCCCTTCGGCGCCGGATTCCACCGCGGCGATGTCGCCCACCTTGTAGCGCGTAAACCGCGAAACGGTGATATTCTCGCCCAGCTTGGAGATCTTGGTCTTGATCAACTGGCCGACGGTTAGGCTGGCTTCCTTCACAAAAGGTTGCTCCAGCAAACAGACTTCTTCGTAGTATTTCGCCAGCCGCCCTTCCACGATGCGGTCGATCACATTGGCGGGCTTGCCTTCGAACGCCGCGCGCCCGCGCTGGATGTCGCGCTCTTTCTCCAGCGCTTCATCGGGTACGTCCTCCTTGCGGATGAACTTCGGGTCGGCCGCGGCGATATGCATGGCGATATCGTGCACCAGTTCCTGGAAATCCTCTGTACGGGCCACAAAATCGGACTCGCAGTTGATTTCCACCAGCACGCCGAGTTGGCCGCCGGAATGGATGTAGCTGCCAATCAAGCCCTGCTTGGTGACCCGCGCGGATTTCTTGTGGGCGGAGGCGATGCCGCGCTTCCGCAGAATGACTTCCGCGTTGCCGATGTCGCCGTTGGCCTCAATTAAGGCGGTCTTGCATTCCATCATGCCGGCGCCGGTGCGGTCGCGGAGTTGCTTTACGAGTTGAGCCGTAATGTCGGCCATAGTTATCAAACCTAAACAAACAGTATGGAACCACGGATGGACACAGATGCACACAGGTAAAACCAAACCATTCTTATCTGTGTTTATCTGTGTTCATCTGTGGTTAAGTTCTTAGTGTCCGCTTTCGGTGACCACGGCTTCGGCCACCGGTTCGGCGGTTTCCGAGGCGGGCCCCTTACGTGGCGACACCGGCGGCGGTTCGTCTTCCATCAGCGACTCCGCCATGATCTTCTCGGCGTACTTGGGATCCACGTATTCGGTGTATTCGGGCACCTCTTCGACCGGCGTCTCGTCGGTCACGATCTTCTCCGAGGTGAATTCCTGCTCGCTAGCCAACGCACGGCCTTCCACTACCGAGTCCGCGATCTTGCTGGCGAACAGGCGGATGGCGCGCAACGCGTCGTCGTTGCCCGGTATCACGTAGTCCACTTCGTCCGGATCGCAGTTGGTGTCCACAATGGCTACCACCGGGATGCCCAAACGGCGCGCTTCCTTCACCGCGATGGCCTCTTTGTTCGAATCGATCACAAACAGAATATCGGGCAACCCGGGCATGTCCTTTATGCCCTGCAGGTTCGAATCCAGGTGCTTGCGCTCGCGCTCCAGGCGGATGATTTCCTTCTTGGGCCGGCCCGTGTAGCCGCCCTCCACGCTGGCCATCGCCTCCAGTTCCTTCAGGCGCTTGATGGACTTCTGCACCGTGGCCATGTTGGTGAGCAGACCGCCCAACCAGCGCTGATTCACGAAATACATCGAGCAGCGGCGGGCTTCCTCGGCGATGGCTTCCTGCGCCTGCCGCTTGGTTCCCACGAACAGCACGTTCTTGCCTTGCGCCGCCATTTCACCCACGAAGCGGGCGGCGTCCTTGAACATTTTCAACGTCTTTTGCAGGTCGATTATGTAGATTCCGTTGCGTTCGCCGAAAATGTATTCTTTCATCTTCGGATTCCAGCGCTTGGTCTGGTGCCCGAAGTGAACACCGGCTTCGAGCAATTCCTTCATCGATATTGCGGGCGTAGACTACCTCCTAAATGAATCCGTGCCTAAGGCCCCGCGCGCGGTCCAAAGCGAGATTTGCGCGCGCGGCCCGGACACACCAACTGCAACCAACAAGCAAGCGCAAAACGGGGCGCATCGCGCCGCTCGAATCTGCGGACTTCCTTCCTAAATGGCGGCGCGAAACCGCGCCCCTTTGCGCTTCAGACATTAACGTTTGGAGAACTGGAAGCGCTTGCGCGCGCCCTTTTGGCCGTACTTCTTGCGCTCGTGCTGCCGCGGATCGCGGGTCAGAAAGCCGAGCTTCTTGAGCCGGGACCGCAGCTCCACGTTGAACTCGCACAGCGCACGGGAGATGCCATGCCGGGCGGCGCCGGCTTGGCCGGAAATACCCCCGCCGTCGATGCGCATCAGGATGTCGAATTTGTCGGCCGTTTCGGTGGCCAGCAACGGCTGGCGCACGGAGGCGCGGGCGGCTTCGGTGGGGAAGTAATTCTCGAAGGGCCTTCCGTTGATGGTGAAATCCCCTTTGCCGGGCCGAAGAATCACACGCGCCACCGATTCCTTACGGCGGCCGGTACCAATATATTGAACTGTGCTTGCTGCCACTAAATAAACCTTTCGCTATTTGAGAGCCAGTGCGGTGGGCTTCTGCGCCGCGTGCGGATGCTTGTCGCCCGCGTAGACCTTCAGCTTGCGGTACATCTGTTTGCCCAGCTTGGTCTTGGGAAGCATGCCCTGGATGGCTTCTTCCACCATCCGTTGCGGCCGCGTGGCGCGCACGCGCCGCGCGCTGGTTTCCACCAGCCCGCCGGGATATCCCGTGAAATGCCGGTAGACTTTGTTATCGTCCTTCCGGCCCGTAAGCCGCACTTTCGCGGCGTTGACCACCACTACGTGATCGCCTGTGTCCAGGAACGGGGTGAATGTCGTTTTATGCTTGCCCATCAAGAGCATCGCGGCCTTGCTGGCCAGCTTGCCGAGGACTGCGTCTTCGGCGTCCAGCACATGCCACTGGCGGACAATCCCGTTCTTGGAGGGGAACTCGGTACTCATTGACACACGTCTCCACTTCGTCGGTTCAAACTATTTAGATTACCGGGCTGGAGGGTGAAATGTCAAATGGGGGTAGCCGGGAGAACTGCCCCGTGGAACGGGATGTATAATGGGTGCATTGATGAACGCTCAGGTTCAAGCGTGGATGCCCGCAATTCTGGCCCTGTTCGGCAGCTTGATCGTAGTCGTGCTTGCGGCCTGGATTAACACGCGCATGCTGAGTGCGCAGATTGAAGCCGTACACTCAGAGATAGGAGCCTTGCGCGCCGAAATGCGGCAGGGTTTCGCGGAGCTGGAACTCAGGCTCACCAAGCAAATCATGGAACTGGATCATCGGATCGAGCGACTGGAAGAGCAGCGTGGCCTGATTCGCACGCCCTAGCAGGCTGCGGAAAAATGTCACGGACCGCTTGCGAAGGCGCGCGGCCCGGAGTCGTGCGCACCTGTTGCAGCAACTTACCGAGCCGCGACCGTGAGGGAGCGGTTTGGCGGACCCTTTTTTCCGCAGCCCGCCAGATCGGCCTGACATACTCGGTGCCGGGCAGGTTGACCTGCGTGGGTGCGGGGAAGTTTCCCTTGCCGTGGTTGAGGTAAACATACGCCGTCGGATTCGCGTATGCCACCAGGTCGCGTGCCCGGCGCCGTTCAGATCGCCGGCCTCTAGCCTGTGCGAAACGAAGGCCGCTCGAAGGCGGAGCGTCACTGCATCGTCACGTTGACCGTGTTGGCTGCCTGACCGCCTGCCGTAAGTACGATGTTGACGCTGCCTGCCCCGGTCAACGACTGCGGGACCGGGCCAACGTTCACCTGATCCTCTCCAGCGAACCCCGGTGCCGGCCCGCCGTATAGAACCGGCACGCTCAGGCCGCCTACCAACGCCGTGACGCTGTTGGCGTTGCGGATGCCCGTGCCGTACATCTCCAAATAAACTTGCTCCGTCGACGGCCCGAGATTGATCGGCAAAGGAACCACGCTTCCTGATGAAATCTGGTACACGGGCTGCAACGGCTGCTGTACCCCTGAAATTACCGGCAGGACCCAGGCCGCCACCAACCCCGAACCGTTCAGCGCAAACAACCCAGGCGAAACGTTGCCGATCTGGATGGTTGCGGTCTGAATAGTCCCATTTTGATTCTGGATGCTCACCGTCGCCGTTCCCGTCGCCGTCCCTGCGGGAATTTCGCAGTTGACCTGCGCGGGCGAGACGTAGAATAGGGGAGCGAGGCGCGCGGCTCCGGCAGAGTCCGTCACCGTCACGGTTGTGCCATCGAGCGATGTTGGGATGGGTAAGCTCGACGCAGAAGCCGTACCGGTCGCTAGATTGGTGCCATATGCCGAAACGATGGATTGCGCGGCGAAGGGTTCGACTTGGCCGGCCGTGGACAACGCGACTGTGAACGCAGGCGCCGGACCTTGTACCACGAAGGCGGCATTGCTGAGCAGCGTCCCGCTGGGGGTTGTTACCTGAACCTCGCCGGTGCTCGCGCCGGAGGGTACGGTAGTCGTGATTAAGGTACTCGATACCAATGTGAATGTCGCCGCGGTACCGTTGAAGGTGACGCTCGTCGCCCCGGTCAAATTCGTTCCCAGGATCTGGACGGCCGCGCCCACGCTTCCCAAAGCTGGCAGAGTTTCAACAAACGGGGCCAAGCCTACAGACAGGCTGAAGACCGTGCCAGCCCCGTTTGGTTCGCCATAAGACGTCGTCCCGTAAAAATCTCCATTGGTGGTCTGAACCAGCCCTGCCACGGGCAGCGCGCCGTCCGCGCAGTCATCTGAGTCTGAAAAGACGCCTTGTGAGCAGAAGCTGTATAGCGTCGTCAGCACGCCATTCGGTGTGATTTTGAAGACCGTGCCGGCGAAGTTGAGCCCGCCATATTCAGTTGTGCCGTAGAAGCTCCCGTCCGTGGCCTGGACGAGTCCCGCCATGGGGGTCTGACCATCTGCGCAGAGCCCCTTGGCATTTAGTTGGGAGCAGAAAGTATATAGCGTGGTCAGTACGCCGCTCGGAGTGAGCCTAAAGACTGTGCCGCCGTTGCCGTTGTTGTTAGCACCGCCCTGAGGCGTTGTCCCGTAGAGGTTCCCGTCGGTGCCCTGGATTAGCGCGGCCACGGGGTACTGGCCATCCGCGCAGACCCCACTGGCATTTGGTTTGGAGCAGAAACTGTACAGCGTCGTCAGCGTGCCAGTCGGGGTGATTTTGAAGACCGTGCCACAGCGGGAGGACGGGTAGCAGGGGGCCCCGCCAAGGCGGGTTGTCCCGTAGAAGTCGCCGTCGGTGGCCTGGACCAGCCGCGCCGAGGGGTTATCGCCGTCCGTGCATTCACTCTGGGAGCAGAAGCTGTACAGCGTAGTCGGCATGCCACCCGGGGTGATCCTGAAGACCGTGCCACCGGTTACGCTGTTCACGGGCTCCCCCCCTCCGCCATCCGCCGTTGTCCCGTAGAAGTTGCCGTCCGTGCCCTGGACCAACCCCGCCAGGAGTTCGTCGCCGTCCGTGCACCCGCTTTGGGAGCAGAAGCTGTATAACGTCGTCAGTACGCCACTCGGCGTGATTTTGAACACCGTGCCACCGAAGCCCTCGGCCACGTATCCGTTGTCATAGGCCCCAGCCCCCCGCGTGGCGGTGGTTCCGTAGAAGTCTCCATTGGCGGTCGGGACCAGCGTCGCGACGGGCGATCCGCCGTCGGCGCAGGCATCGTCAATTATTTGGGAGCAGAAGCTGTAAAGCGTCGTTAGCGTGCCGCTCGGGGTGATTCTGAATACAGTGCCCGAGTTGTACGTCCCGCCCCCAGCAGTTGTACCGTACAGGTTTCCGTCGGGGCCTTGGGCTAGCCCAGCCCCGGGTGCGCTGCCCAACGTACCAAGGAAAGTGTTGTTCACCGTGGTGAGAGTCTGCGCAGGCAGGGCAATCGCCATCGTCGCGCACAGCACAAAAACAGCGCTCACCCGCTTTCCGCAATTTAGTTTGCCCAACGCGCTGGCGACTCGTTTCATCGATGAATCACGTTCGCCGAAGAGGCCGGAAGATTGTTGAATGCGGCCCCCAGGTCCTTGGCGCCTCCACCCGTCGTCACATAGAGGTCGCAGTCGGCGACCTGCATTAGCGCCACGGAGGGCAGTGCGCCGTCCGCGCCATCGAAGTTGCACAGCGCTGTGAACGTCTGCGCGTGCAGGGCAATGGCCATCGTTGCTTACAGCACGGAAACAGCCCACGCCGGCATCCCCCCGGTGGACGGAGATCTCTGTGCGCGCGTCAATCCCGGCGCTCTGGGTGCCCGGGCCGCTAAGAACTGAAGTTGCCACATCTTTGTACCTGCCTGCTACTCCATACGAACCGGCATTCCGAATACGGGAGAAGAATTATTGATGCGACGGTCCAGAGAGTGAATCGCCCCCGGGCGTTTCAAGATGCTGATGGGATGTATACATCGATGCCGTTGGGGCTCACCATAGCTACATCCGGTATGCCGTCGCCGTTGAAGTCCCCGAGTACCATGTTGCCGAAGCCGCTGCCGGCCGGCCCGTAATATACCGCCGGCTGAAAAGTGCCGTTCCATTGCCGAAGCAGACTCCCATGCCGGAGTCCGCGGAGAGGATCAAGTCTAACTTGCCGTCGCCGTTCAGATCGATCTGTATTTGGGCGTATAAATCCTGGTCGCCGCCCGGCAGGCTGTAGGGACCTTCACGAAAGGCGCTGTCTCCGTTTCCCAGCAAGGTCGCGATGTAGGTCTGGTATATCGAGATCACATCCGGAATCCCATCTCCGTTGATATCGGCGACGGAGACGTATCCGCCCGCGGACGGGTAATCGCGCCGGGCGGCGAACTTGGGTTGCGGGACGTGGGCGGCGAGCGCGCCACGGCACGCGCCAAAGCAAAGGATGGAAAGACAGAACGCTCGCTTCATGGGTTGTACCTACGTTGGATTCAAGTATATCGGGGCCTGCCGGCGGCGCATGTCGCCGTCCTACTGGGTGGTATTGATCAGGACCACGACGGCTCCGCCGTTGGGCGCCACCAGGTCCGGCAAGCCGGCCGACGCTAGCTGCCCATGCAAGTTCTCCAGGAACATCTGCGCGACATACTAATCGGACAAGCGGTGCCGGACCCGGGAACCATCGCGCCTAGGGTTGCCCGGCAGGTCGACCACGGTGGGTGCCCAGAAGTCTCCCTTGCCGTCGTTGAGGTAGATATTAGGCGCCCGAATTCTCATCCGCCACCAGGTCGGCGTGGCCGGTTCGGTTCAGATCGCCAACCGCCAGCCACTGCGGCCACTCCATAGTCTGATGAAACACCGGCGCCTGGAACGTCCCATTGCCGTTGCCCCGAAACAGGCAGGTGGGGCGCCGCCATGCGCCGCCGCGGCGCTTCCCGCTCACTTCGTCGTAGTCAAATTGTGCTCGATGGCAAACTTCACCAGCCCCACCAGATCGTGTATATTCAGCTTGCGCATCAGGCTGGCGCGATACGTATCCACCGTCTTAGGACTGATGTCCAGCAAATTCGCGATCTCCTTGGCCCGCAGACCGTTCACTAAGTGGAAAAATACATCCCGCTCGCGCCGGCTCAGATGCGCCAGCGGATCGTCCTCGTGCGCATCTCGCGTGGACGGCAACAACCCCGCCACCTTCAGCAGCGGCGACACGTACACCCCGCCATCCCGTATATAGTTGATGGCGTCCGTCAGGTGCCGGGGAGGCCCGTCCTTCAACAGATACCCGTCCGTGCCCACTTTCAAAGCTTCGCGGATCGCGCTCTCCTCGCGGCTGATCGTGAGGATGATGCAACGCGTCGGAATCTCGGCTTCCCGCACCTTGCGCACCACCTGCAAGCCCGTCAGCTTCGGCATGTTCAAGTCCAACAGTGCGAAATCCGGCTTCAGCGCGCGAATCGACTCCAGCGCCGCCAGCCCGTCGGCGCACTGCGCCAGCACCTGCAAGTCCCGCGCCTGGCAAACCAGCGCCAGGCCTTCGCGAATGATGGCTTGATCCTCCGCAAGCACGACCGTCGTTTGTTTGGGGTTATTCATGAATCACCGGAATTGAAATCGTCAATTTCGCGCCTTCTCGAGTGCCCTGCGCCAATAGTTCGCCGCCAAGCTGGCGCGCCAGGTCGCGCATGGACCGCAGCCCGATGCCCGCCGCCGCCGACGGCCGATCCGCGTCCGCGGGCGGGCGAAAGCCGGATCCGTCGTCCGCCACTTCGAGTTCCAGGCGTCCGTCTTCCTCGCGCAGCGCCATGCTCACGCGCCGCGCATCCGCGTGTTGCACCACGTTCGAGATGCCCTCCTGCGCCACCAGGTAAATCGCGCGCCGCACTTCCGGTGGCGGCTCCGCGGAAAGCGCCCGCAGATCCAGCGAGCCCGCGAATTTCTCGGATATTCCCGAAGCCACCCACAGATCCCGCAGAGCTTCCACCAGCGGTTGCGCCTGCCAGGCCGGTATGTACAACCGCCGCGAGACGCCCCGTACTTGCTCCAAAGCGGTACTCGCCAGAGCCGCAATTCGATTCAGGCTTTTGCGCACAGCCTCCGGCGGATCCGGCAGCGTGGCTTCCAGCAAACTCAGATGCACGTGGATTCCCGCCAGCGCCTGCCCCACTCCCGTGTGCAGTTCGCGCCCCAACCGCTGCCGCTCCGCCTCCATCGAATCCGCCAGGATCGCGCCCGTCGTCCTGGGTACCCTGCCGGTGCGTGCGCGCAATTCCCGATCCGCTTCCAGTAGACGAAAGTAGTTTCGCGAGGCGCTGTGCTGCATCGCTCCGAGGCGCTCCAGTTCCCAGCACGAGTGCATGCGGTCCGCGGCCAGCCCCGCCATTTGCTGTAGCCGGCGTACATTGCCGCCTGGACAGTCCTGCAAAAAACCGGAGGCCAATTCAGTCGATCCTTCCTGTTTGCCGAAGCATTTCCCAGTTCATCGCTAAAGCCATAGCCTTACCCAGAATGTCAAGTAAGATGCAATGATGCAATCCCATATGTACTTAGTACCTCAGTGAGATTCCTAGTACTTGCCTCGCTAGACTACCGCGTTTAACCTAAGAGTGTCCGAACTTCACTAAATGTTCTTGCAGCGATTGGCGGTGTTGATCGGAGGTTTCGCCGCAGGTGCGCTCGTCCGGCGTTGGCAGGCGCACGATACGGCGGCTCCCCAGCGCTCCCTCGACAGATCTTCCCGGGAGTGGAAGGCGCAACTGCGCGCGCACGATCACCGGCTCAGCTTGCTCGAAACACGCTCCGACCGGCACGAAGCCAGGCTCAAGGAACTGCCCTCCACCGTGCAGATCGTTTCCGCCATGGATGAGCTCCTGGGCAAAGCCATGTCCGGATTGGAAGGCCGCTTGGCCGCGCAAGCCCGCTCCATCGAGACGCTGCAAACCACGGTCTCGCAGACCGACGAGTTGCTCGAACGCGTACTCGAATCCCTAGACACATTGGCGCGGTAGCCGTAGGGCGGCGCCATGCGCTGCCCGCCGAGCTTGGCTCGCGTTTGGATTTTGGCCTTTTGTGGGGCGCGCGGTTTCGCCTGCCGCGCGGCGGACAGATCCCTACGACATTTTCTTGGTGCGGCGCTTCCAAGACGCCACTACGCTTCTATATGCCGGGATTTAGTTAGGGGACGGAGCTTTCCAGCGGGTCCAGGCGGCTCCAAGGCAGGCTTCGCGCGCCGCGCGATGTTGGCCATTTGAGTCAGGTGGCCCGCGTGGCGCACGCTCTCAGCGTGCCGTGTCGGCACTCTGCCGACACACGCGAGTGAAGCTCGCCTCTCTGGAGACTGGCCTTTTGCCCGGCTTGGTGGCATAGGCTTCAGCCTGTGGAGGGCGGGCAATTCTGCCCGCAGCCGGCTTTCATCCGCCTAAGGCGAGCGGCTTCCGGAGAATCCGCGCAGGTCCGGACGCCGCTCCGCAAAAAGGCCACCATCCATCCAGCCGTCCGAAAGCCGGCTGCGGGCATAATTGCCCGCCCTCCAGTACGCGCGGCATCGCGTATGGAACCTGTCGTCAAGGATTAGCTGGGACAGGACCCTAGCCTAGCCAGGCTAGTCGTCGGTCACATGCTTCGATAATAAGTTTCCTACGCGCATCCCCCGCCGGCCGAACCACTTAATAGCCTAAGTCCTCTTCGCTAGGCTCGTTTCCCAACACCCGCGTTCTATTCTGGAAGTGGGGTGAAAGTGGGGCGGCGCCGTGCGCCGCCTGCCCCATCCCGGAAGGAAAATTCAAATGATAATTTCAGACAAGCAACAACAAGCCAATCGGCGGAATGCGCAGCAGTCGACCGGTCCGGTCACTCCGGCGGGGAAGGCTGCCGTACGCCTCAACGCCCTAACTTACGGCTTGCGCGCCCGTAGCAGTATCATCCACGGCGAAGATCCCGAGGACTACAAGCAGCTCTGGGCCGAGCTCGCAACAGAGTGGCAGCCCCAAACCCGTACCGAACGCTTGTACCTCGAACAAATGGTTACGTCCCAATGGTTGCTCGCCCGCGTGGCCCACGGCGAGAGCCAAATCTACGAGGCCGCCATCCCCGCCTGCGGGAATTGAAGCAACTGCAAAAGGAGCGCCGCCAGCAACCCGCCAGCCATCCGCGGCCCGCGCAAACCGCGAAACCCGCGCCCGCCCCGGCCCATCCGCCGGCCGGCCCACCCGCTCCGCCCCCCGATCATGCGATGTCGGAGGACGCGGAAGCCCACCCGGTCTTCTGCGCTCCCGCCACCACCGATACCCGTTAGTAACTTGCCCCCCCCTGATCTTTGACAACCTCACCCACGCCTCCCACTCATACGCCACCACTGTCCTTCCCCAATCCGCGAAACACAACCACAGCCCCAAGCCCCAAGCCCCCCGCCCCGGTCAGCGAAGCGAGCCCATCCGCCGCCTCCTGTAAATTCAATCGCATGGGCTTTGATCGCGCGGAAACACAACCACCAACCACCAGCCACCAACCACTAACCACGGCGAGCGGAGCGAGCCAACAGCCGCTCCAAATTTCCCCCCAATATCAGCCGCGCCTGCTCCGCCGGAATCTCCATCCCGCACAGCGCCTGCACCTGCGTCTGAAAAATCTGCGCATGCCACCCCCGCGGGAAGTACGACGAGTCCGAGCCGAACAGCAACCGCCGCGGCCCTGCCACTTCCAGCGCCCGGCGAAATACATCCTTCAGATCTACCTTCCCGGATTGATAGCGTACCCAACTGTTACTGCTCGAAGTATCCAGATACACGTTGGGGCATAGGTCGCATAACATCAGGGCCTCGCGAAAGTAGCCCGCGCCGAAATGCGGGATCGCAAAGTTCACGCCGGGAAACTCCATAGCCACGCTATGCAGGTCGATCGGGTTCGAGTAGCGCATATCGAATAGCGAAGGCAGCCCCAGCTTCCGCCGCACGCCCACCGTCAGCACCCCGCAATGCACAAACACGATCGTGCCGGGATGCGCGGCGGCCGCTTCCATCACCGGACGCACGCGCGCGTCCGCAACCGAGTAACGGTGCATCGCGGGAAACAGGCACACGCCCTGCATCAGGCCGCCGGCCAGCGCTTTCTGCACGCGCGCGACGCCATCGGAAGCCAGCGGATTCGCCATGAAGTAGCCCCAGAAACGGTCCGGATGAAGGGCCACCGCCGCGGCCACCGAGTCCTCGTCCCCCGGCGCGCTGGCGATCAGCGCGGCCTTTGCCACGCTGTTTTCGTCCAGCTCTTGTTTCCAGGTTTCGGCGAGTTCCTCGCACGATGCGGGCAGTCGCCACTCCAGCCTCCGGTCAACCTCTTCCATCTCCAGCGGGGGCTGCCCGCCTTGCGCCGCCAGCAGCGCGAAGAACGCGGGCGAGAAAAAATGGACGTGCGCGTCGCAAACGGGGAAATCACCCCAAGGTGTTTGCATCGCGTTTGTTCCAGTGCATCAGGCCCGCCGCCAACGCCACTTGCGTCAGGCCGGCCACGTTGTTCACGCCCAGCTTCTTCATCAGCATCTTGCGGTAACCGCGCACCGTTTGCAAACCCAGGTCCAGCAGCACTGCGATGTCCTTGCTGGTCTTGCCGTCGGCCACCAGCCGCAGCACTTGCAATTCCCGCGGCGACAGCGTGTCCAACGGCGCATGGCTGCTGGCGGTCCGCAAATCGCCGCTCTGGATGCGCGTCAGCAGGCTGTCGGACACCTGCGAGCTCAGGTACGATCCGCCCCGCGCCACCGTGCGTAGAGCGTCGATCAGATCCGCCGACGAGGCCCGCTTCAGCACGAAGCCGCGCGCCCCCGAGCGCAGCGCGCTCACCACCGAATTCTCATCGTCGTATATCGAAAGGATCACCACCCGCGTTTGCGGCGAATAGCGCAGAATCTCCATCGTGGCTTCGATCCCATTCAGACCCGGCAGTCCGATATCCATCACCACCAGGTCCGGACGCGACTTCTTGCAGAATTGCACCGCCTCCGTTCCCGTTTCGGCTTCACCCACGACACGGAATTCCGCGGTACGCTCCAGAATCGCGCGCAGCCCGTCGCGCATCATTCTGTGGTCGTCCACCAGGAGAATATCGTATGCCATAGCTCTTGTGGGGCAGGCTCGTAGCCTGCGGCGGCCTCGTAGGCCGCCAACGCGCGCGAGCGCGTCTCTTTCATACCCCGTTCATACCCCGTTGTGGCCGCGGACCATGGGCCGTTCACACGTTGCGGCAAAACGCCCGCACCACATTTCCACCGTCCGGCGCCCTCTCGAACCGCAGCTCGACACCCGCCCGATCCGCGAAGTGCCGCATCACCAAAAGTTCCAACCCTCCTCCAAATCCGATCGCCGCGTCCGATCCGGCCCCATTGTCCCGAATCTCCAGGGCGATTCCACTCCGCAACGACTTTACCAGTATCTCAATCGCGGAGCAACCCGCGCGCCGCGCCGCCAGCCCCGCCGCCTCCTGCGCGATGCCGTATAAGGCCGCCGCCAACTGCGGAGCGGGTTGCGCCGTGGCATCCGCGAACACCCGCACGTTGCCTTTGAAATCCGCGCGCAGGCGCCCCGCCAGCCCGTCCAGAGCCGCCCGCAACCCCACTCGCTCCGCCACCGCCGGATTCAACTCGCGGTTGACGTCCCGTACCAGTTCCATGATCGTTTCGAGCGTCCCCTGGATTTCGCCGATGCGCTGCGGAACCGGAACCGCGCTCTCCGCCAGGTCCATGCGCAACAGGTCGAGCTGCAGGCCGGCCGCGCTCAGGCTTTGTCCCACGTGGTCGTGTAAGAGCTGCGAGAGCCGCGCGCGGCTCGTCTCCAGCGCATCCAGCGTGCGCAGCACCAGATCGCCTTCCGGCAATTGGTGCGCGATACATCCCGCAAACGCGATTTCGCCTGCCGGTCCCCGGACCGGGAACATGGCGATGGAAAATATGGGGGCACCTTCGCGAAACCGGCCGCCCGCGCCGACTGTCTCGCCCGTGAAGACGCGCTCCACACGCGCCATCCAGCAGTCCCGCGCCGGCGGTTCAAACAGATCCGCGAAAGGCACGCTTTCCAGCCCGCCGGCCGCGCGGCCCAATACGCGCATCGCGTCCCCATAGACGGCCTGGAATGTCCCGTCGCGCCGCAGCAGCCATGCGCAGCCGGGGCTCTGGCGCAGCAGCATCTCGCCCAGCGCTGCGGCGGACCGCGGCTTGGCCGTGGCTGGTTTCATGGTGTTCGCTTGTTAGCGCACAATTTTAGCAGGGTGTGGAGGCCGGCGTCATCTAAACACGGCGGCGCTAAACACGGCGGCGCCATTGCCGGCTACGCCCCAATCCCCTTGCTTACGCGCGCGGCGGCGCAAGACTTGTCGCGCTCCGGCCGATTCGGCTATGCTGGGTTCTCACTATGACCTTCGGATTTGACATGCACCGGGTGTTCATCTCGGCTCCCGGAGATCTGGCGCTGGATCGCCAAGCCTGCAACGCGGCGATCGCCACGGCCAACGAGACCACGGGAATGCCCGCCAAGGTCCTGCTCGTCACCGTTGGCCTGCGGGAAGACGAACACATTGCCGGATCCCGCTCCATCGTCTCGGACAATGTCCGATGGTCCACTTTCTTCATCCAGGTGTTCGAAGACGATTGGGGTCCCAAGAACTTGTTCCGGAAACTGTTCTACTTGGCTATCGAGTGCCGCGACGATGCCTCAATGCCAATGCGCGAGGTGGTGGTGTGTCTGAAGGACGCACCGCACGAAACCGACCCGGAGATCCTGGCGTTTCGCCGGGAACTGCAGGACCGCGACGATGTTCGCCTCTTCCGCTACGCCAGCCTCGACTCGCTAAAGGCGCATTTGATCGAGGTGTCTACCGGCTGGGCGCAGGCCATCGTGCAGGCCAAAACCGCGGCCTCCGGCGCCGCCTGCTGAACCCAACGGCCCGGCGGGCTTTCCTACAACAGCGGGGGCGGTTGCCACTCCATGTGAAAGTGCATCGCGTCTTCGCGCACGATCTGAAATCCCAGCCGCTGGTGAAACCGTAACGAACCTGGGTTGAACCGCAATACAGTCGAGCGGATGGGTAGTTTCGCCTGCTGCGCGTCGGCCTGCAAACGCTGGATCAGTGCCGCGCCGATCCCCTTGTTGCGTAGATCGGGAAGAATGGCGATGTCCACTAAGTCGTACCCATCCTCCTGCCGGGCCACCCATAACCGCCCAATCGGACGGCTATCCAGCAGCACAATGTGATAGCAGGAGTTCGGATACATCGCCGCGTAGGCGCCCATCTGCGCCCGGAACTGCATTTCAATCAGGGCTAACCGCTGCGCTTCGGAGATAGGGGCCAGCGCGAATTCCGGACCGCGCACCGCAAAATACAGGTCGTGCAGAAATACCTCGTCCTGCGGCAGGGCGGGGCGTACGGCCAGAAAAGACATAACGGTTTGGAAAGCGGACCGGCCGCGCGGCCGGTCCCGAAGCTTAAGCTACCGGCGATTCGTCAGGAGCGCGGCGGAAACACCCCCTGCAGCGCGATGACCCAGTTTAAGCCCACGTACGGCATTAAGTTATTGTGCGGTTGGCCGCCCCCGAAAGCGGAAATTGCAGCCGTACTCATCTGCGTAACCGGCGAGGTGGACGTGGAGTAGATGTTGCCGGACTCCGATTCGGCGAAGGCATTGCCTACCGGTGTGGAAGGGGACGGTGGCCGCGCCACGGACATCGGCGTATGGTTATGCAGCGGGGTTTGGGAGGCGATCAGCGTTACGGTTTGCTCGCCGCCGCTTTCCCCTTGCACGTAATTTTGCAGGCCCGGACCTTGCCCGAAACCGATGGCCACGGCCCCCTGCAGGTTGGGCAGCGCGAAGGTCGACCTCCCGTCGCCGCCGTACATGGTTCCTAGCAGTGAAAACAGCGCCGTATTCTGCGAAATCGACATAAGCTGACCGCTGGCGAAAGCCCACCCCGTGGGAGCGAAGTTGAAACCCACTAGCAGCAATTGACCGACATATGGATTTGCCATGTTGTCTCTCCTGATCTCGAGCCCCTAGTTTTGGGATGGGAAAATTCCCGTCAAAGCGATGCACCAGTTCATCACCAGATACGGCTGCCGGTTCTCGTGGGGCAGCCCTCCTCCGCTATTGCCGATGGTGCCCGCATTCATCGCCGCCAGATTGGACGCCCCCGTGTATAGGCTGGCCCCACCGCCCGCCACCAGAGCTCCGCCGGGCTTGGTCAGATTTGCCCCGGACGCGGCCTGCAGCGGGTGGCTGTGCGCGGGCACCTCGGCCGAAAGCAGCGTGTGAAACTCCTCGCCGCCCACTTGCCCCAACTGAATGCCGTTGCCGAAACCGGCCGGAGTGCGGCCCTGCAGGTTCGGCAGCGCGAAAGTGCTTATCCCGTCCCCGCCGTAGGTCGTCCCCAGCAGCGAAAACAGCGCGGCATTCTGATTGATCGGCAAGAGCTGTCCGTTGCACATTGCCCAGCCCTGAGTCGTGTAATTCCAGGAAGCCAGCATGAGCTGGCCCAGAAACGGCGTCATTCTGTCTCTCCTTCCTCTTGTGCTCTCAATATGCAGCGGTCAGCCCTGGGCCGGATAGATACCATAAAGCGAAACGATCCAGTTCAACACCAGGTACGGCTGCCTGTTGTCATGCGCAAGGTTTGCGCCAACGTTAGACCCCACCATGCTCGAATTCATACTCGTCGCCGGTTGTTCGGACGAGTAAACTTTCAAACCGCTGCCCACCGTATCGTTGGCCGGGTTGTTCACGCCGCCGGAATTCGAGGAACTCAGCAGGGCGTGGTTGTGGCTGGGGTACTGGCTTACGTTCAAGGTCACGGTTTCCAGGCCGCCCGTTTGCCCGATCGCGTAGTTGCTGCCGCCGCTCGACCCCTGGTGGATGGGAACGCGGCCTTGCAAGTTGGGGAGCGCGAAAGTGCTTTGACCGTCGCCGCCGTAAGTCGTGCCGATGAGATTAAAAAGCGTGGTGTTTTGGGAAATGGAGATCAATTGGCCGTTACAGAGCGCCCAGCCGACGGGCGCGAAGTTAAACCCAACCAATCGGACTTCCCCCACATAGGCCGTGCTCATACGCGAAGCCTCCTTGAATTCGCGCCACTTTATGACGCGCCGAAGTAGAATATCATCATTGTCGATCCATTTCAAGAAAATTCGACGGAAATATCTGGCGCGGTTTCGCGGAAAACGCCGTAGCTGCGAAACCGGGAATGTGGTAGACTGGCGCGAGGTGCGTCGGCACGAACTGCGCCGGGGGCACGGGCTCGGGGCCGGTACTGAGATCGGGTTTGTGCCGGGGCGGATCTTCTTGCCTCGCGAAAGAAGGAAACGCATGCGTATCGGTGGATTTGGCTTGTTGTGCATGGGCGCCTTGTTTGCGCTCACCGCGTCGACTGGACGGGCGGCCACGTGCTCGACTTCATGCTCGACCTCGGGTTCCACGACCACGTGCACCAGTTCCGACGTCATCAAGACGCCGGACGAGGGTGGAAACGGAAACCTCTATACCGCGGGGATCTACCCGTCCTGCATCACTGTTCCGAACAGCGTCACCGGCACGGTGTCCAGCGCCGCGGGCAGCGTCGAAGTCCAGCTCACCAACGTGGATTCCAACGGCACCGGCAATTATTTCAGCCTCCAGGGCACCGAGATCCTGCTGGTATCTCCGACCGGCGCGCAACTGGAACTGCTGGGCGGTCCTGGAGACGGCAGCGAAACCCTGACCGGTCTCACCATGCTGATCGCCAACAACACCGGTTTCAACCCCATGCCGAACGGCAATCCGGCCGGCTTCCCCTCGAGCGGCACCCAGGACTATGAGCCGAGTGCGTACGAGCAAGGATATGGGGAATATTTCCCGAGCCCCGGCCCGGGACCTGTGGAGCACTTGCCGCAAACGGATGGCACCGCCACGCTCACCAGCATCTTCAACGGCGTCACTGCGGCGGGCAACTGGGAGCTCTACATGATCGACAACTTCGGCGATCCGGTGACCGTGAACGGATGGAAGCTGATCCTGACGGTGAATGCTAGTGCGGAAGGTACCGTCACCGTGGTCTCGTCGAGCCAGCAGCCCGCCTATACCGCCAGCCCGAACAACACGGTGACGTTCACCGCCACGGTGACGGCCAACGAGAGTCCGGTGACAGGCGGGGGCACTGTGGCGTTCTACGCCAACGGCAGCACCACGGCCATCGCCTGTTCTTCCGGCAATCAAACGTTGAACAGCAGCGGCCAGGCCACCTGCGGGACGACTCTTTTGGCCGGGTCCCAGGCGCAATGTACCGCGTCGACTCCGCCTGCGTGGCCGACGGTTTGCCAGGGCAATAACCCGATCGTCGCGACCTACTCGGGAAGCGGCAGCTACACCGGCAGCAGCAGCAACGACCTCTATCAACTCGTAACCGTACACTCCACCAACCCATCCGGGACGCAATGGTGCAATAGCGGCCCCTTCGCGGTTCCGGAGTCCGTCACTCCGCTGGCTTATCCCTCCTTCATCCAGGTCTCTGGGTACTCCAACACGATAGCCAATCTGACGGTGGCGCTAACCGGGGTGGCCGGGCAAGTAGCCGGCATTCCCGGCCAGTTCCTGCTGGTGGCGCCCGACGGCACGCATAACCTGGATTTTCTGGACGAAGCGTTCTACGCCGGCGGCGCGACCAGCGCCGTAAATCTGACGTTTTTCGATACCGCCGGCCAGACGCCGGCCGGCCTGCAGCCCACCAGCGGCAGTTACGAAGCATACGACGGTAATCCGACCGGCAACCCGGACACGTTCCCCTCATCGGAGTCGCCGAACGTCTATTCGAGCGTCCCGCAGGTTCCAGGCACCATCAATTACGCGGAGCCGCGCGGCGGGACCAGTGTAACGACCTTCGGAGGCGCCTTCAGTGGCGTCCAGCCCAACGGAATATGGGCTTTGTACGCCTATACCACCGAATCCCTCACCGTGAACGGCGGCTGGTGCGTCACCTTCGAGGTCAACAACGGCACGGTGACCACCACCAGCCTGACGTCCACCCAGCAGCGCGCCACCACCGGGCAAGCTGTCACGTTCACCGCGACGGTGACCAGCGGCGGGAATCCGGTGACCACCGGCACAGTGACCTTCGAAGACGGCGGTTTGACACCGGCCGGTACGGTAAGCGGCGACAACGTGGTCACGCTGAACGGCAGCGGCCAAGCCACGTTTACCACCAGTTCCCTGGCCGAAGGCGATCACAATTTCACCGCGGCCTATAGCGGAGTGTCGGGAACCTACGATGTGAGCACCACTTCCCTGTACCAGCGCATCGACGACGCTTCGATTGTCACGTACGTGAACAGCACAGGGGCGCAGTTCTGCAATACGGGGGGCGTCATCAGCCCGAACGAGGCCTTCGGCGCCTTTACCCCGAATCCATCGAACATCTTTGTTTCGAATCTTTGGGGCACGGTCAGCGCCGTGACGGTGACGCTTGACGATTGGAATATTCCCACCCAGGACGTCGAACTCTATAGTGTTGAATCCCTGCTGGTGGGTCCGACCGCCGCGCTGGACTTCTTCTCGGTGACCGACGGCACCGCGAATGCTTCGGACGGCAACTACATCTTCTCCGACACCGGGAGCACGTTGAACACATCGAATGTCGCGCCCGGCAACTATAAGCCGGCCTCCGACGACACCTCCGCCGATACGTTCTTCCAGGACCCCGGCAACTTCTACACGCTACCCGGCTCGTTCTCCTACGCCGCGACCCATGGTTCGGCGACATTGACCAGCACGTTCGGGAGCAGCATCCCGAACGGCACCTGGAGCCTTTACTTCAACCAGACCGCCTCCGCCACAAAAGGTGCGTACAACGGGTGGTGCCTGAGTTTCACCGAGAACCCGGTGACTGTAGACCCCACCACGGAAAGCACCGACAGCGTCACGCAAGGGCAGCAGGGCGCGCAATTCACGTTGAACATCAAGAACAACGGGACCGGTCCCACCGGCGACCCAAACGGCAGCAATCCGTTGACCGTCACCGATACGCTGAACTCAGCCTTCAGTTATGCGAGTTCCGACGGCACCGGCTGGAATTGCGGGGCGAGCGGCCAAACCGTGACCTGCACCAACGACAGCGCGATTGCCCAGGGCTCCAGCTACCCAGCGCTGACGATCAATGTGAACGTGTCGGCGAGCGCCACGCCCGGGCCGGTGACCAATGCGTTTAATATCACCGGCGGCGCCGGCGTCACTGCCACCAGTTCGAACACCGATACGGTCACTATACTGTCAGCTCCGAAACTGGCGGTGCAGAAGACCCATCCCGGCACCTTCACGCAGGGCCAGACCGCCGAATGGGATATCAGCGTGAGCAACACCGCGTCCGGCGGGGCAACCTCCGGCACGGTGACTGTTTCCGACGCCCTGCCTTCGGGCTGTACGGTGGCCAACTTCGGCACGACCTCATCCTCCTGGACCTGCGGCGGCACGACCACCGTTACTTGCACGGCTACGTTGTCGGTATCCGCCGGCAGCGGTTTCCCCTTGATTGAGGTGATCGTAAACGTGCCGGCCAATTCTCCCACCTCGGTCAGCAACACGGCGCTGGCGTGGGGTGGAGGCGATCTGAATCACACCAATTCGGGCAACGCCGCCACGGGAAGCGACAACAACGTGCCCGTCGTGCAAACGCCCGCCTCCATCTCGGCGTCCGGCGGTGCGGGGCAGAGTACAAATGCCGGCACCACCTTCGCCCAGCCCTTGCAGGCTACCGTACTGGACGGCGGAAACAATCCGATCAACAATCTAACGGTGACATTCACCGCTCCGGGCAGCGGGCAGAGCGGCACTTTCCCCGGCGGCTTCCTGACGGCCACCGCCGCAACCAACAGCTCCGGCGTGGCCACTTCGCCGTCGTTTACGGCTAACTCGACTTCGGGCTCCTACAACGTCGTGGCCAGCGTTTCCGGCCTCACACAGACCGCCCTCTTCGGGTTGACCAATAACGCGCTATCCCAGACCATCACCTTCAACCCCATCGCGAACCAGACGCAGGGGACACAACTCACCCTGTCTGCCACGGCCAGTTCCAATTTGACGGTCAGCTTCGCTTCGCTGACCACCGGAGTGTGCACGGTGTCGGGCACGACGGCCTCCCTGACCAACCCCGGAACCTGCACCATCCAAGCGACGCAAGGCGGAAATAACACGTATGCGCCGGCCCAGCCAGTGAACCAAAGCTTCACGGTGCTGCAAACCCAGACCATCACCTTCAACCCCATCGCCAACCAGGCGCAAGGGACACAGCTGAACCTGGTGGCCACCGCCAGTTCCGGATTGACCGTCAGCTTCGCTTCGCTGACTACCGCGATATGCACGGTCTCAGGCACCACCGCGTCTCTGACTAACCCAGGAACCTGCACCATCCAAGCTACCCAAGCCGGTAACTCTACGTATGCCGCGGCTCAGCCGGTGGACCAAAGTTTCACGGTGCTTCAGTCACAAACCATCACTTTCAACCCCATCGCCAACCAAACACAGGGGACCCAACTCAGTCTGTCCGCTACGGCGAGTTCCAATTTGACGGTCAGCTTCGCTTCGCTGACCACCGGAGTTTGCACGGTCTCAGGTACCACCGCGTCTCTGACTAACCCAGGAACCTGCACCATCCAAGCCACCCAGGCCGGTAACGGCATCTACGCCCCGGCGCAGCCGGTGAACCAGAGCTTCTCGGTGCTGGGCACCCAGAGCATTACCTTCAACCCCATCGCCAACCAAACACAGGGGACGCAGCTCAATCTGGTCGCCACGGCCAGTTCCGGATTGACAGTCAGCTTCGCTTCGCTGACCACCGGAGTTTGCACCGTCTCAGGTACCGTCGCCAGCCTCACCAACCCTGGAACCTGTACCATACAGGCAACCCAAGCGGGCAATTCCACCTATGCCGCTGCCCAACCGGTGAACCAGAGCTTCTCGGTGCTGGGCACCCAGAGCATTACCTTCAACCCCATCGCCAACCAAACACAGGGGACGCAGCTCAATCT
>Ga0187887_10000369_pt1 | contig 45050 bp, 33 predicted proteins | sample June2016WEW_7_10_FD_132977 | JGI IMG/M metagenome (GOLD analysis project Ga0187887, IMG submission 132977) | Peatland microbial communities from SPRUCE experiment site at the Marcell Experimental Forest, Minnesota, USA - June2016WEW_7_10 | ecosystem: Environmental > Terrestrial > Soil >... | reverse complement strand
CTTACCATCGGCCGGCGCTGGCGGCGGCGGGCTTCATCCAGCGCACGATTGCTGGTTACCCGGCGCAGCCAGAAGAGGATGTGCTCCGGCGATTCCAACTCCGCCAGATGCTGGTGCAGCGACAGAAACACATCTTGCGCCAGTTCTTCGGCCACCGCCCGGTCGCGCAGCAAGTGCCAGGCGATACTGAAGACCATGGCCTGGTGTTGCCGGACCAGGCTCGCGAAATCCGATGCGGACGCCGCCGCGGGCGCCGGCGCCCTTCTGGGCATCTCTAGTACAGTCACCGCTCACTCTTATCGTACGCGATCTTGCTCGATACTTTCGCGCGCGTGAAGCCGCTGTTGACCATGTTGATCGACATGTTCCGCGCATAAAAGAACACCGCCCGGATATGAAACTCGCCGCCGTAGCTGACCGGAAACCAGAGCCCGTCGTCGAACTTTTCGTAGCTGACCGAGAATCCCGCGCCTTTGATGTCGGTCCCCAACAGAACTTTCGCCGCCATTGGGATGTGCCATGCGAGTTTGGTGTTGACCACCACCGGCTGGCACTCCGCGGCGTCGATGAACGCATCCCCGTTCCAATCGGCGTCCTCCTCGTGCGGTTTGGGACGGAAGCTGACCCGGTAGATCGGCCGGCCGCGATAGCTTTCCTTGCCTTCCAGGGTAAATATGTACTTCTCCTGCTCCTTGGCGGTGAGGGGGAACAGGTCGTGCCCTATGCCATCCTTGGCATCCTTGTCGCCGGTCATGTCGTTGACCATGTCCCGGATGAGGTCGCCGTCGATATCCAGGCCCTTGATTTCCTTGCCGGGATCGTTGTAGGAAACGATCCGGCCGCCGCGCTCGACCTTGCCTTCGAAGTGCGTCAGCTTCTTTTCCACGCCGGCGGGGCTGGGGGTGACCAGGTATTCCAGATCCTCCTGGCGCGCCAGCTTGCCGTTGGTGCGATGAAAGCGCGCCAGAACTTTCTGATTGTAGACGTACGCGCTACGCATGTCCTGCGCGCGGGCCTGGTTTTCGGCCACACGGGCCATGATCTGGTCCACGGTGGGTTCCTCCGCCAGTGCGGGAAGTATGGCTAGGGAAAGGAGGATGATCGGCAAAACGCTCATAAATGTCCGCTCATTTAGTATTACGCGCGGCAGGGCCGGTAGAACGCAGAATGTTTCGCCGCTGGTGGGGCAGGCTCGCAGCCTGCGGCGGCCTCGTAGGCCGCCTGCCTCGAAGCTCTGGCTGGCTTTCTTGCAGGGCTTGGTGGCATAGGCTTTAGCCTGTGGAGGCGACCTATGCTCGCCTCAAAAGCGGCTGCGGCCAGGATTGGCCGCCCTCCAATCGAGCCCGGAGTGCCAGCATTAGGAAACTAAGTGGCACTGGGCTGCGAGCCTGCCCCACAAAGCCAACCCAGCTTACCTGCGCAGCACGCGGACGCCGTCGGCGTCGGCCACGTGCACCTCTGCCGTCAAACCGATGAACAGCCCGTGCTCCACCACGCCCACGACGTGGTCGAGTTCCCGCGCCAGCGATTCCGGCGGGATCGCGGCATCGAATGGGCAGTCGAGAATGTAATGGCCGCCGTCGCTCATAAAAGGCTTGCCCTTGGGATCGAGGCGCAGCAAAGGCCGCCCCCCGAGGTCCGAGAGCCGGCGCGCGGTTGTTTGCCATCCGAAAGGTACCACCTCCACTGGAATGGCCTCGCGAACCGTCAGACGGCTTACCAGCTTGCTGCCATGGATCGCGATCGCCAGCCGCACCGTGGCGCTCGCCACAAGCTTCTCGCGCAATAGAGCCCCGCCGCGCCCCTTGATCAGATTCAAACTCCGCTCGTCAACCACGTCCGCGCCGTCAATCGTCATGTCGATGAGCGGGTATTCGTCAAGAGTCGACAGTGGGATTCCCAGCGCTCTGGCCTGTGCCGCGGTGCGCTCCGATGTGGGGATCCCGACCACATGCAAACCGTCCCGCACCCGTTGTCCCAGAATTTGCACGGCAGGCGCGGCGGTGGATCCCGTACCTAGCCCCAGAATCATCCCATCTCTGACCTGCGCGACCGCGGATTCGGCCGCGGCCAGCTTCAGTCGATCGGAACCTGGTGCAATTTCGTCTCGCATCCGACTGCGTTAGTCAGCACGTATATTACCTCAAACCGCCGCTCCACGGCCAGCCGGGTTTGGCGCGCGGATTGCCATACGGTAGACATGCAACAAGAAACTGAAGCCGAATTGATCGCGGACGGACAGCTCGGTGGCGCGCGTTCGCCGATGTCCGATTTCGCACCGTTCCATGTGTCGAATCCGGAGACGGCGAGTCCGTCACTTCGACACCCGAGACACCTGAATTTCAGCCGGCTCTGGAGATTGGCCCTTTCAGTTGGGTAGCACCCGTGGCGCACGCCCCCGGCGTGCCGTGTCGGCACTTCTGCCGACACAGGCGAGCTGCGCTCGCCTTAGCCGCGCCTTAGCCGTGAACAAGCCATTGAATCGGTTGCAGGCCGTCTCGCATCTGAAAGGAAAAACGGAGGGCTATCGGCATGCACGTCGGACGCACGCTACACAGCGAGGGATTGATGTTGCGCTTGCAAATGGGATCCTCGGGATTCACGCTGGCTGTGCTGGCAGCCAGTCTTCTCGTCGCGGCTTCGGGATGTTCCCGCGGCACCGCCAGCGCGACCGCTCCCCAGCCACCCGAGGTGCGCGTCGTGGAGGCTGTACAAAGAGACGTGCCCATCTATAAGGAGTGGATCGGGACGTTGGATGGTCTGGTCAACGCGGACATTAAGGCCGAGGTGTCGGGCTATCTCGTCGCGCAGGCATATACCGAGGGTTCTTTCGTCAAGAAGGGCCAACTCCTCTTCCAAATCGATCCCCGGCCGTTTCAGTCGGCGCTCGACCAGGCGCGCGGCCAGCTCGCACAATCGCAGGGACAGGTGGCGCAGGCGCGCGCGCAGTTGGTGGAGGCGGAAGCCCAGGTGGCGGTGGCGGAAGCCAATCAACGCCGGACCCAGCTAGACGTCGACAAGTACACTCCACTGGCGCAGCAGCAAGCCATCACCCAGCAGGATCTGGACAACGCCACCCAATACAACATGGCGGCGAAAGCCCAGGTGCAGGCGGCGCGGGCGCAAGTCGAGACCGCCAGGGCGCAAATCACGGCCACCGAAGCCGCCGTGCAGTCGGCCAAAGCCGCCGTGGAAACCACGCAGATCAACATGGGGTTCACCCACCTGACTTCTCCGATCGAAGGCATTCCGGGGATTGCGCAGCTTCAGGTGGGAGCGTTGGTCAGTCCCGCCAGCGGCGTCATCACGACCGTCTCCACGCTCGACCCCATCAAGGTTTACTTCACGGTCAGCGAGCAGGAATATCTGGATTTTTCGCGCCGCTTTCCGACGGCGGAACTGCGCCAGGCCGATCTCAAGCAGCGCGACCTCGAGTTGGTGCTGGCCGATGGCACCACCTATCCGCGGAAAGGCAAGTTCTCGTTTACAGACCGCCAAGTGGACGTCAGGACCGGCGCGATCCGCGTGGCGGGGCTGTTCCCGAACCCCGGCAACAACCTTCGGCCCGGACAGTATGGAAGGGTGCGCCTGGCCAGAGTCCAGCCGGGAGCCCTGCTCGTCCCGCAACGCGCCGTCATGGAACTGCAAGGCACCCGCCTGATCGCGGTCGTCGACGCGAGCGACAAAGTGAGCGTTCGGCCGGTACAGCTTGGCGACACAGTCGGCCACGACTGGATTGTGCGCGAAGGCGTCAAACCCGGCGAGCGGGTGGTCGTGGAAGGCCTGCAGAAGGTCCGGCAAGGAATGCAGGTCGATCCTAAGCCGTACGAAGCGAGGTGACCGGCGATGTCGAAATTCTTTATTAACCGTCCGATCGTAGCCATCGTCGTCGCCATCATCACCGTGATTGTGGGGGCCGTGGTGGTGTTAGGCCTGCCGGTGGCCCAGTTTCCCGCCATCGCGCCGCCCGAGGTCCAGGTTTCGGCCATCTACGTGGGCGCCGACGCCCAGACGATCGAGCAGGCCGTGGCAACTCCCATCGAGCAGCAGATGAGCGGTGTGGACAACATGAATTACATGTATTCCCTCAACGCCACCGCCAACGGGCAGATGCGGATGATCGTCGATTTCGACATCGCCACGGACCCCAACACGGATTTAATTCTGGCGCAGAGCCGCGAGACGCAGGCTGCGTCGCAGCTCCCGGTGGATGTCACGAATTACGGCGTCACGGTGCAGAAGTCGGTGCTCGCGCCGCTGATGCTGGTGGCTCTGAACTCGCCGAAGGGTACCTTTACAGACCGGTTCCTGGCTAACTACGCGTATATCAATCTGGCCGATCCGCTCACGCGCGTGAAGGGCGTGGGCACGGTCCAGATATTCGGCGCCGGGCAGTACGCCATGCGCCTCTGGGTGAAACCCGATCAACTGGCGAAGCTGCAGATCACGGTTCCGGAGATCGTCTCCGCCATCCAGACCCAACACACCGTCAACCCCGCGGGACAGGTTGGCAGCGAGCCGATTCCCAGCGGACAGCCGTTCACCTACTCGGTGCGCGCGCAGGGCCGCCTGACCTCCCCGGAGGAGTTCGAGCAAATCGTGGTTCGCGAAACTCCCGAGACCGGAATTGTGCGCGTGCGGGACGTGGCGCGGGTGGAATTGGGATCGCAGGATTATAGCGTCACCGGCAAACTCGACGGCAAGCCGGCCGCCGTGATCGCGGTCTACCAGTTGCCGGGGTCGAATGCGGTAGACACCGCCGCCGGCGTCCGCAAGCTGTTTGCGCAGTCGAAACAGCGCTTTCCCGACGACATCGACTACACCATCCCAGTGGATACCACGCGGGCGGTGAACGAGGGGATCAAAGAGATCGTCGAGACGCTGGTGATCGCCATCGCACTGGTGGTCGCGGTGGTCTACCTTTTCCTGCAAGGTTGGCGATCGACGCTGATTCCGCTGCTGGCGGTGCCCGTATCGTTGGTAGGCACTTTCATATTCTTTCCGTTGTTCGGCTTCAGCCTGAACACGCTTTCCTTATTCGGCCTGGTGCTGGCGATCGGCCTGGTGGTGGACGATGCGATCGTGGTGGTGGAGGCGGTCGAGCGGCACATCGAGGACGGCATGGCTCCCAAGGAAGCGGCCCTGAAAGCCATGGAAGAGATCTCCGGCCCCGTGGTCGGAATCGCGCTGGTGCTTTCCGCGGTGTTCATTCCGACGGCGTTTATCCCCGGCATCACCGGCCGGCTCTATCAGCAATTCGCGGTGACCATCGCGATTTCTGTGATTCTGTCCGCATTCAATGCCCTCTCGCTCAGCCCCGCGCTGGCGGCGCTGCTGCTGAAGCCGCGAAAGCCAAGCAAGGGACCGCTGGCGATATTTTTCGGCTGGTTCAACCGCTCTTTCGGCCGGGCGACCAATGGCTATGTGCGCGTCTCCGGGGCGCTCCTGCACAAGAGCGCCATCGCCATGATTCTGTTGGCCGGCTTCGCGGTGGCGGGCCTCTTGATTGGCGGCAGACTGCCCAGCAGTTTTGTTCCGGACGAGGACCAGGGTTATTTCTACTTGAATGTCCAGCTCCCCAACGCCGCCTCCCTGGAGCGCACCGAAGCGTTGGTGGCGAAGATTCAAAAAATCGTTTCTACCACACCCGGCGTGGAACATTTCACGAGCATCTCGGGTTTCAGCCTGCTCAGCCTGGTGCGCACCACTTACAACGCATTCGGGTTTATCAGCATGAACGAATGGGGCGACCGGAAAACCAGGGCCGAGCAGTTCCAGGCGATCAAAGCGCGTCTCAACGCGGAATTAAGCAAGCTTCCGGAGGGCGTGGCTTTCGGATTCTCGCCGCCGGCGATCCCCGGAGTAGGCACTTCCGGCGGGTTCACCTTTATTCTCGAGGATCGGTCGGGCGGCGACGTGAAGTTCCTGTCCGACAACCTGAACAAGTTCATGGCGGCCGCGCGCAAACGCCCGGAGATCGGCAACCTGAGCACCACATTCCTGCCGAGCGTGCCGCAACAGTTCGTGATCGTGGATCGCGATAAAGTAATCAAGCAGGGCGTGGCCATCAACGACGTGTATCGCACCATTCAGGCCTTCATGGGCGGGCTGTTCATCAACTACTTCAATCGCTTCGGACGCCAATGGCAGGTGTATGTCGAAGCCGAAGGCGACTACCGCACCAAATCGGAGAACGTGGGGCAGTTTTATGTCAGGAATGCGGCCGGCGAGATGGTCCCGCTCTCCGCGTTGACCCGGTTCGAAGCGCGGGAGGGCCCCGAATTCACCATGCGCTTCAATGAATACCGCGCGGCGCAATTGAATGGAGGAGCCGCCCCCGGCTACAGCACCAACCAGGGGATGAAGGCCCTGGAGGAAGTGTTCGCCGAAACCATGCCCTCGGGTATGGGTTTCGACTACTCCGGCATGTCCTTCCAGGAAAAAAAGGCCCAGGAAGGCGTGTCCTCGGGAGTCATATTCGGCTTCTCGCTGCTCTTCGTGTTTCTGATTCTCTCGGCGCTCTATGAAAGCTGGACCCTGCCGTTCAGCGTTTTGTTGACGACGCCCGTCGCGGTTTTTGGCGCGTTCGGAGTGCTGTGGCTGCGCCGCACGATCTTGGGGTTCTTCGCACCGGCTTACATGGTGCAGATCGAGAACGACGTGTACTCGCAGATCGGCTTGGTCATGCTCATCGGCCTGGCCGCCAAGAACGCGATTCTCATCGTCGAGTTTGCCAAGGACGAATTAGAGAAAGGCAGGCCGCTGGCGGAGGCGGCCATGGAAGGCGCGCGGCTGCGCTTGCGGCCCATCCTGATGACCTCGTTCGCGTTCATCCTGGGATGCGTCCCGTTGTGGATCGCCAGCGGCGCCGGGGCCGTGTCCCGCCAGATCATGGGAACCACGGTGATCGGCGGGATGTTGGCCGCCAGCGGCATCGGTATATTCCTGGTACCGGCGAGCTTCTATGTGGTGGAGAAGCTTTCGGGCGCGGTGGCGCGCCAGCCCGCGGCGATGCTGCCCCCGCAACCGTTGCCGGGAGAAGGAGACTGACCTATGCGCAGCCGCATTTGCCTGGCTGGGGCCGCCGCCCTTCTCGCGGGATGCGCGGTGGGACCAAATTACAAGCGTCCCGCGACGGACGTTCCCGCCAATTTTCGCGCGCCGGAGGCGCTGCCGCCCGCGCAAGCCGCGTCGCTCGCCGACCTGAAATGGTTCGAAGTCTTCAAGGACGAGAAGCTGCAGGATCTGATCCGCAAATCGCTGGCGGCCAACTACGATCTGCGGGATGCGGTCGCCCGTGTGGAAGCCGCCAGGGCCAGTTTAGGGATCACCCGTTCGAACCAATACCCGAGCTTCGGCGCCAGCGGCAATGTCGCGATCAACCGGCTCTCGCGCAATGGCGCGACGCCCATACCGGTGGAGCTGCTGCCCAACCAGAATCGCAACTTCGGTACAGCCGCGCTGGACCTGCTGTCGTTTGAGGTCGACATTTGGGGACGGCTTCGCCGCGCCACCGAGGCGGCCCGCGCCAATCTTTTGAGCGCCGAGGAAAACCGCAAAGCCGTGGTGACGACGTTGGTTGGCGACGTGGCCACCGCCTACCTGACACTGCGCGAGCTGGATTACACGCTCGAGATTTCCGAACGCACTCTACAAACGCGCGAGGAATCGCTGGTGCTGACCAAACAACGCCAGAGCGGCGGCGTGGCGACGCGCCTCGACTTGCGCCAGGCGGAACAGCTCGTGTACACGGCGGCTGAGACGATTCCCACAATTAAGCGGCAGATCGAGCAGACGGAAAATCAGATCACGCTACTGCTCGGTCAAAATCCGGGCGGCGTGTTGCGCGGGCACAGCCTCACCGAGCAGAATTTGCCGCCCGAGGTGCCGGCCGGCTTGCCTTCGGCCTTGCTCGAACGGCGCCCCGATATCCGGGCGGCCGAGCAGGATCTGATCGCCGCCAACGCCAACATCGGCGTGGCCAAGGCGGCATATTTCCCGACATTGAGTCTGAGCGGATTCCTTGGCGGAGAGAGCACGCAGTTGTCCAACCTGTTCAGCGGGCCGAGTAGTGCCTGGAGCTTGGTGCCGCAACTGACGCAACCGATCTTCACCGCCGGACGGCTGAAATCCGGTGTGAGACTGGCGCAAGCCCAACGAGAACACGCGCTGGTCGAATACCAGAAGGCCATTCAGACCGCCTTCACCGAGGTTTCCGACGCTCTGATCGCGCACCAGCGCGTGCGCGAGAGCCGCGAAAAACAAGAGGCCCTGGTATTCGCGCTGCAGGACCGCCTGGGCTTGGCCTATGCCCGATATCGCGGCGGCGTGGACACGCAGCTTAACGCATTGGACGCCGATAGGGATTTGTTCCAGTCGGAGTTGGACCTGGCGCAGATCCGTCTCCAGGAGCTGCTCTCAGTAGTCCAGCTTTACAAAGCGCTGGGCGGCGGTTGGCAGTAAGGCGCTGCCGCTCCCGGATGATGTTGGTAAATTGAGGAGAGCAGGTATGCAGAAAAGCGCAACAGCGAAGCAGGATGACAACGGGCTTGCCGGGAAAGCCGGCGCATTCAAGTTCGGAGCCGATCTCCAGGTCGCGCGGTTGGGATTCGGCGCCATGCGCATCACCGGCAAAGGCATCTGGGGCGAGCCCGCAAATCGGGCCGAGGCCATCCGAGTAGTGCGGCGCGCGGTCGAATTGGGCGTCAATTTCATCGACACCGCGGACTCCTATGGCCCCGGCGTGAGTGAAGAGATCATTGCCGAGGCCTTGTATCCGTACCCGGCGGGCTTAGTCATCGCCACCAAGGGCGGCTTCGAGCGGCCGGGTCCCGACCGATGGGTCGAAAACGGACGCCCGGAACATCTGAAATCCGCCTGCGAAGGAAGCTTGCGCCGTTTGCGCTTGGGCCGGATCGATGTTTATCAGTTGCATCGCATCGACCCGAAGGTTCCGGCCGAAGATCAGCTCGGCGCGCTGCAGGATCTGCGGACGCAAGGCAAGATCGGGCACATCGGCTTGTCGGAAGTGAGCGTCCGCCAGATTCAGCATGCGCAATCGATCGTGCCGATTGTCAGCGTCCAGAATCGTTACAGTCTGGCGGACCGCGGTTCGGAAGACGTTCTGGAATATTGCGAACAGAGAGCCATCGGCTTCATCCCCTGGTTCCCGCTGGCGGCTGGCCGGCTATCTGGGGCGGACAGTTCCGTCAGCCGTGTAGCCGCGCGACTCAAAGCCACGCCATCGCAAGTTGCGCTAGCATGGCTGCTGTCGCGATCTCCGGCGATTCTGCCGATCCCCGGAACTTCCAGTGTCGGCCATCTCGAAGAAAACGTCGCGGCCGCGGGTCTGGAGCTTGACGAAAGCACCATGCGGGAGCTAAGCGCGCTGGCATGACGGACAAACAAATCGCCGGGAGTACTCTATGAATTCGATTTCCGAACGCGATCTCGATAACTTATGTATCAACACACTCCGCATGCTGTCGGCGGACGCGGTGCAGCATGCGAACTCGGGGCATCCTGGTATGCCCATGGGGGCTGCCGCCATGGGCTACACGCTGTGGACCAAGTTTCTGAAGCACAATCCCGGTAACCCGCATTGGTTCGACCGCGACCGTTTTGTGCTGTCCGCCGGACACGGGTCGATGCTTCTCTACAGCCTGTTGCACCTGACCGGCTACGACCTTTCGATGGACGAGATCCAACACTTCCGGAAATGGGGCAGCCAGACACCCGGACACCCGGAGCGAGGGCATACCGCCGGCGTGGAAGTATCCACTGGACCGCTCGGACAGGGCTTCGGCAACGGTGTCGGTATAGCCATCGCGGAAGCCTGGCTGGCCGCCCGCTACAACCGGCCGGGGCATAACATTGTCGACCACTATACCTACGCGATTTGCGGCGACGGCGACCTGATGGAAGGAGTCACGCAGGAGGCCGCCTCGCTCGCCGGGCATTTGCAGCTAGGCAAACTCATCTACCTCTACGACCAGAATCATATTTCGCTCGCCGGCGCCACTGGTCTCGATTTTACAGAGGATGTCGCAAAGCGATTCGCAGCCTACGGCTGGCACACACGCAGTGTGGCGGATGGCAACGACACCGGCGATATCGCCCGGGCGATTCAAGAAGCGCAGGCGGAGAACCGGCGGCCTTCGCTCATCCTGGTCCGCACTCACATCGGCTATGGCAGCCCACACAAGCAGGACAACTTCTCGGCGCATGGCAATCCTCTGGGAGAGGACGAACTGGCGGCCACCAAGAAAGCGCTGGGATGGCCTACCAGCGACATGTTCTATTTGCCGCCGGAAGCCGTCGCGCGTTTTCGCCAGGCCGTTCCAGCCGGCGCGGCGGCCGAACAGGAATGGCAGGCCAAAATCGCCGCTTATCAAGAAGCGTTTCCAGCCGAGGCGGCGGAGTTCGCGCGAATCGTGAGCGGACAACTTCCCGACGGTTGGCGGTCCGACCTGCCCAAATATACGCCCTCCGACAAACCCATCGCCACCCGAGCGGCCGGCGGGGCGGCGCTGAACGCACTGGCGAAGCAGTTGCCCAACATCATCGGTGGGTCGGCCGATTTGAATCCTTCGACCGATACGGCCCTGAAAGGCCTGGGAGATTTTCAGCCATCCGAATCGGAGGGGCCGGGAACGCTGGGCGCCGTCGGCGGAGAATGGAGTTACGCGGGACGCAATATCGCCTTCGGAGTGCGCGAGCACGCTATGGGCGCGGCGGTGAACGGGATGGCCGCGCACGGCGGAGTGCTCCCCTTCAGCGCCACGTTCTTCACGTTCTCCGATTACATGAAGCCCGCTATCCGGCTGGGAGCGTTGAGCCGGCTCAAGGCGGTCTACGTCTTCACCCACGATAGCGTCGGCGTGGGCGAGGACGGCCCGACGCACGAACCGGTGGAGCAACTGGCTGGCGTGCGCGCCATCCCCGGATTAACGGTGATTCGTCCCGCCGATCCGGCGGAGACCGTGGAGGCGTGGGCCTTCGCCGTGCAGCACGACGGTCCCACACTGCTGGTCCTGACCCGCCAGGCGGTCGCGCACCTCGATCACGGCCAGGCCAACCCGCCGGATGTGGCGCGCGGGGCGTACGTGCTCTCGGCGGCAGGCGGCGATTCGCCCGATGTGATCCTGATGGGAACCGGTTCGGAGGTGCAGTTGTGCGTGCGGGCGCAAGAGGCGCTGGTCCCTTACGGGATCAAGGCCCGCGTAGTGAGCATGCCGAGCTGGGAATTGTTCGACGCACAAGACGAAGCGTATCGCGAAAGCGTGCTGCCAAAGGGCGTGAAAAAGCGCGTTACGGTGGAAGCCGCGGCGTCTCTCGGCTGGCATCGCTGGGCGGGCGATGAAGGCGCGGTCATCGGTATCGATCGCTACGGAGCGTCCGCGCCCGGCGAGGAAATCTTCAAACACTTGGGCATCACCGCGGAGCGCGTCGCCGCGGAGGCGCTGCGGCTGTTAGGCAAACCTGTTGAAGTGGGGCAGGACTCCAGTCCTGCGCGGGTCCTCTAGGACCCGCTCTTATCGCCTAACTCGTGGCGCAGGCGAGCGTAGCTCGCCCCGGAGCTTGGCCTTTTTGTGGGGCAGGCTCGCAGCCTGCGGCGGCTTTGTAGGCCGCCTGCCTCGAAGCTCTGGCTGGATTTTTGCAGGGCTTGGTGGCATAGGCTTTAGCCTGTGGAGGCGAGCGTAGCTCGCCCCGGAGCTTTCATCGCTCTTCGTGGGCGGCGGAACCATCCGGCAGCAGTGAGACACTTTTCGACGCACCGCCCAGACACGTTCTTCCCAACCGCCGTGCGCCCAACCTGTACTTATTGTTTGCGGGCGAAGGAATCTACCAGACCGCTGCCGTTTCGGTATTGCTCAGTGGTGTCACGGTCGTAGCCACGGGCCAGGTCGGTAGCGATACCGGCCTTTTACAAGTAGGATACAAGCCGGAACCGTTTTCACCAAACCTTCTCCTCGTTGTCAGCCGTCTTGGTAAAGGACTAACAACGCCGCGGCACCACTGCTTTTCGGCATCAGGCGCCTGGTTGGGCGCCATCCGCCTACGGAGTTAAGACAAAGCCCATCAGGGCTTCGGCGTCGTATTGGCTTTGCCTGCCGTATCCATTCGTCATGCTCGCGGCCACGTACACCTCCGCGGCAAACCCGGCGGTAGGGCATGTCCCCATTAGGGCGCTTACGGTTGCCGTGATTGGCGACGTCACTGTACTTACCGGAGCGCCGTCCGGCAAGGGCGGAGTCAGAGTCACGGGCGTCACGCCCCGCACCAGCTCGAAGGAGTATGTTGCGAAACCCGCCGGCTGGCTGGCCGTAAATGCCAACGAGAGAGTCGTGGTCTGGTTTGTGCCATAGTGCAGCACGCCGCAGGCGTCGGCGGTCGCCGGAGGCGTGGAATTCAGCACGGGCGGCGAAAGGGTGGCCACGCACGACTGATTGTTCACCAGGATCGTAAGTGGCTCGCTGACCACGGTTGGCATGGGAATGCCGGCGCTATCCAGAAACTGCAGCACGATGGTGTGCAGCCCATTGCTCAGGCTGCTCGAATCGAGTGTGTCTCCCAGCGCGGTCGGCTGCCACAGAAAGAGCTCGCTCAACGGGTGCACCGGGTAGCATCCGGCTGAGGGTCCGATGGTGCTGGGACTAATGGTCTGCAAAACATTTCCCAGAAGCGCGCCCGTCCACAAGTAACTCGTCCAGGTATCGGTGCGCGGGATGCCATCCACCAGCACTTGATAGTACGAAGCTCCCGCGGCGTCGGCCGCCTGATAGTTCACGTTGATGGGCAGCGCTCCGCCGAATGGCACGTTCGTGACCAGCAGAGGCGGGTTCACATCGACGGAAGTATTAGCCATGCCGAAGGTCGGTCCCGCGGCCGTGTTCACTCTGTCAAAAGGAATCAGACCGATGCCCATCAGCAGCGGCGCGCCACTGAATATCGTGTAACTGATTTCTTCAATCACGGAATCGGAACAGATCAACATCTGCCCGGAGGGCGGCAAAGCCACACTGGACGGACGGAACGGCACGCCGCTGGCCACCACGCTCCAAGTGCCGGTGGCGACACTCACGCCGGCGATGGAGTTGGCGGGGTCGCGCTGCGGTACGAACAGGGAATCCTGCGCCGCATCCGCCCATGTCAGGAAGAACGGAGAGGTCAAACCACTGGCGAGCGTGGTGCGCGTGGCGGTGCTGAGCTGGATTTGGCTGACCCGTCCCAGCGGGGCGGTTTGCTCGGTGACATACGCGTACTGCAGATCCGAGCTCAGCACTACGCCGACCGGATTCACCAGGCCGGCGGCCACCACGGTCTTTGCGCCGCTGGTAAGATCGACCTTGAGCAGGCTTCCGGATGACGCGAACTGAACCACGTAGCCGGCGTTGTGCGCTTCATCCAGAAACAACTGTTGGGGCGCGGTCATCCCCGACGCCACTACAGTCGCGGCGCTGCGATTCGCGCTGCTCAGCGCGACTTTCACCAGGTCGCCGCTACGCTCCGTCACATAGGCGTGCACGCCATCCACGCTCAGCTTCACGTCTTCGGGCTGATTGTAACCCGTTCCCAGCACGCTATAACCGGAGGGGATGGAGTAGGTCACCCAACTAATGGTCAGATCGTAACCATAGGCCAGCACCTGGACCTTCGCATAATTCCCCTTGTTCGTGTGAACCGCGAAGACGTCGCCGGCCGTCAACAGATTCGTGGCGTTGTCGTTCCCCACAATGGGCGTCGCCGAATAGGGTAGGCCTTGCAGATTGGCCGCGGTCAGCGCGCTGAAGTCGACGGCGCCCAGGTTGACGATCTGCGCGCCGTTTTGCGGAGCCATGCTGCGCAGTATGGCTGTCTCTTGTTCCCACCAGACATCCGCGTTCCCAGACGCGCCGCTCTCGACTCCGGCATCGAAGTCGAACAGCCATGTGCCTTTTAGCACAGTGCTGCTGGATTGAGCCACGATGGTCGCGGTTGGAAACAGATTCAGCGCGGACAGTTTGCCTGTATCGAATTCCACGAAGATCAGTTGATTCTGCGTCGTGCGGAAATCGCATCCGATGGCGCCGCCCAGTCCGGTGGCGAGTTGCGTTGAGGTTGACATTTCGAATTTCTCCTTTGTAGGTGGGCCCTACATCGACATAGTGCGGCGGAGACACTCGACATTTCACAGTGGGGCAGGCTCGCAGCCTGCGCGGGCCTCGCAGGCCCGCTCTTTTGGCGCGCGGGTCACGGCTTCTTACGCAGGATACACACCGATTGTCCCAGGCAGGCCATGCCTTCGACCACGCGGCCATCTTCAAGCGTCAACGGTTGCCGCAGCGGGATATGCGGCGTATCCCCATCGTAAGTCGACTCAATCGAGAATCCCAGGTGCGCGCACCAGGACGCAATAGCGTCGCGGCTGATGAACTGGTTGTGAACCTTGCCTCCTTCGCGGTGCGTGATCATACCCGCAAAAACAGCCCAGTGCGAAGGAATCTTGAATTCCAGGAAGCTGAAGACCACCGCCCCTCCAGCTTTCAAAACGCGGTGCGCCTCTTGCAAATAGCGGTAAGAGTCTTCATGCAGCAGATGCGTCAACACACTGAAGAAGCACACCATATCCGCCGCGCCGGCTGCCTCGGGGATCGCCATATCGTTCACCAGCTCGAAGCGCCACGCGGGATTGGGGCAGCGCGCCCGCGCATGCGCCAGCAACTCGGGGACGATGTCGGTGCCAAGATATCTTTCGATCGTAAGGACGTGCGCCAATCTGCCGGATCCGCAGCCTACGTCGATAAGGTAATCGGAGTCCCGCAGGCCGGCGCCAACCAGAATTTCCCGCATGAGGAAACCAAAAGAGTCGTAGTTCCCGCCGACCGCCAGGGACATGGCCTCATCGGAAGAACGGACCAGGTTTCCGACGTGACGCCGGTAGCTTGACGCATAGTCCGCAAAGCTAGGTGACTCCGCCATATCTCTTGTCTCCGCCAGTAACAGGCCTCGCTGAGCCGCGACCGTGCTGCGCCGCGACCGTCAGGGAGCCGTTTCCATCGCTCGGAAATCCCCAAAACGGTCAAGCACCCGCATACCTACGCCGCGTTACACTATCAGTTTAGCCTCGATTGGATACACATGCGCCATTTGTCTCTAATCCCCGTGGCCGTGCTCATCGGAACGGGCTTCGCCCAGGCCCCGGATGCGATCATCCGCAGTTCCGTCCGTGAAGTGCTGTTGGACGTTGTGGTGCGCGATGCGCGCGGCCGCCTGGTCTCCAACCTGAAGCCCGGCGAGGTGACCGTGTACGAAGACGGTGTCCGCCAAGACGTTCGTTCGTTCCGGCTGGTGGCGGGCCACCAGGTCCGCATCGACGACCAGAAACAAGCCGCCGAAGCGCAGGCTGCCAGGACCGTCGCGGGAACCGGCGCCGTTACGCCGAACGCCCCCCGCCCTTCCTTCAATCCGTTGCGCACGGTAAACATGGTTTGCCTCATCTTGAACGATCTGAATCCCGAAACGCGGTCTTTCGCTTTCGAATCGGCACGTAAGTTCGTGAATCGGGAGTTGCGCCCCAACACCTTCATTGGCGTGTTCAGTTTGGATGCCAGCGGCCTGCGGCCCCTCTTTCCCTTTTCCAATAACCGCGAGCATCTGCTGAAGGCCGTCGAGCTGGCCGCCGTCAACCAGCTTCCGTCGGTCAATATCAGCTCCGCGGCCCTGCTGAACGGCTTGAGCATGTCGGCCACCGGGAGCATTGTGCCGGGCGCCAGCTCGGAGGGGTTTGCGGACGGCGCGAGTCCCACGGACCCCTTGGGCACGCGCGGCGACATGGGTTTCACCGTCAACGCCGGGTTGCGTGAGATCGACGCGCTGAAAGGCCTGGTCCGGCAACTCACTCCCCTGCCCTTCCAGAAGACCGTGCTGCTTCTGAGTACCGGGCTCACCCGGCCGCCCGACCAGTTGGAGTATTGGGATGCGCTCATTCACGCGGCCACCCAGGGCGGCGTTACCTTCTATGCCATGGATGTCTGGGCGTTGGGTGTTTGCCAGGACGCCCTGAGCGACTCGTGCGTGTCGCCGCAATCGGCGATCGCGCCGTCAGTCGGATTTATGCAGACGACGGCCGCACTCAGCCGCGCACAGGGGACTGCCGGAAACAATAATCTGCCGAACACACCCACCGGCCCGCCGCAATCGTCGCCCACCGCGCAACTGATGGAGCTGGCGCATCAGGACGACTATCTGAAGTTCGGAGTGTCCAGCGCCAACCGGCAGGAAGCCATTCGCGAGCTGGCCGAGCGCACCGGCGGATTCCTGATCGCCAACACGAATAACACGGACAAGCTTTTAACGCGCGTGATGGAGGAAGTGGATACACATTATGAGATCGCGTATCCGCCCTCAGGGCGCGAAGACGGGCATTTCCGGAAGGTCGATGTGAAGCTGGCGCGGCCCGGGTTGCACGTGGAAACCCGCAGCGGTTATTTTGCACTGCCCGGCACCGGAGAACGGCCGGTGACTCCCGAAGAGATGGCCGGTCTGAAAGCGCTCGACACACAGCCGCGTCCGCACGCCTTCGATTTTCTATCGCGGGCTTATCGTTTCCGGGATGCGGGCGGCACCGCGCAGTATGCCATCGCTTTCGAAATGCCGATCTCCAATCTGACGGCCACGCCCGCGGCTACCGTGCACAAGCACCGCCTGCACGCTAGCTGGCTGGCGCTGGTGAAAGACGCCCAGGGACAGATTGTGGAGCGCGTGAGTAAGGACGTCCCATCCGAGGTTTCCGACGATCGCCTCGCCGCCGTGCAGGTGGAGTTGATGACGTACGAGCACGCCGTGAACCTGCCGCCGGGACACTACACGGTGGAGGCGGCGGTGGTGGATCACGAAGGCAACCGGGCCAGCACCAGCGTGATCCAGATCGACAATCGGGAGCAGCGGGGGGTAGAGCTCAGCGACCTCGCGCTGGTGCGGCGGCTGGACAGTGTCAACCGGCCGCCGGACGCCGCCGATCCGTTTCAATATACAGGCAAGCGGGTGTTGCCATTTGTAACGACCGGCCTGTTCGCCGGCGCGATGCCGTTTGTCTATTTCATGGTTTATCCGGACGCGGGGAACGCGGCGCAACCTGAGTTGCGGGTGCGATTGATGCGAAGTGGGCGCCTGCTTACGGCCCAGAAGCTCGCGTTGCCGGCGCCCGATGTATCTGGCGGCATTCCGATGGTGATCGAGGGGAATAAGCAGCCGGGAAGTTATGAAGTAAGTGTGACGGTGGTCCAAGGGGATGAGTCGGCGGAGCGCAGGCTGGCTTACACTATCGGGAAGTGACAATTCCACACCCCGCGCCTCGATGTAACATTGTTACTTCGGCCTCGATGGCAGGGCGGTTTCTTGTAGTCACACATCTTCCCACACCCGCGCCCCACTGAAAATAAACGCCCAGCACCAATCGGTCTCCCGTATTCCCGCTGCTGGCGTGCTATCCTCACCTGATGGAGGGTCCGGTCTTTGACCACTGAATTCGGGTAACAATGTTACAGCCAATCGACAAGCCATAAACCGCGTCGCCTAAACCCGTGAGAATTACCATTCAAACCCAAACCAACAACCTAACTGACTGTAAGTAAACGGGCGCATCGGAAACGAGAGGCGCTCGCCTACCAGTTCACCAGCCGCCGGATCCCCCTGGCCTGCCTCTTACTGGCGATGAACTCCTGGTCGTTGCTCAGCGTGATGAGCCAGCGCTGGCTGCTGAGCGCGCTCATCTTGCGGACATGGTCGACGTTCACCAGCGCGTTGCGGTGGATGCGCTGAAAGGTGGCGCTTCGTAACCGCTCCTCCAGCACCTTCAGCGTCTGGGTGGCTTGGTAGCGCTTGCGTGCGGTGGTGATCCAGACAATGTCGCCCTCGGCGTGGAATGCGAAGATCTCGTGGGCATCCAGCAGGAAATATTCCGGGCCGGCCTTGCCCACGATCTTCTTCAGACGCTGGCCGGGAAGCAGCGGGTCCGCAACCTCCTGCAGGCGCGCCAGCCGCTCCACCGCCTCATGGCTCGTGATGCGCCGGGCTTTCTCGATGGCCGCGGCCAAGCGGTCCTGCCCGACGGGCTTCAGCAGGTAATCGATAGCCCCTGCCTCGAAGGCCTCTAGCGCGTATTTGTCATAGGCGGTGACGATGACGATTACGGGCATGTGCGCGCCGTGGCGGATCTTGCGGATCACTTCGAAGCCGCCCATCCCGGGCATCTGGAGGTCCAGTAGGACCAGGTCCGGGCGCCGGCCGGCGATCTGGTCGAGCGCGGCTGCGCCGTTGTCCGCTTCGCCCACCACTTCGACGCCGCCGATGGATTCCAGGTCTTCGCGCAGCACTTTGCGCGCGACCGGTTCGTCGTCCACGATGAGGGTCTTCAATCGCATTGCCTAGCGCCAGGGCTCACACACTTGTAGCACATCGGAGGTAGGTCGCCGGGATGTCAGTGAAGCGGAAGAGGTCTCCCTACCAGAGGGGACACGTCACGCCCGGGCCCAGCGTGCCCCCGGTGCGCCACGGGGATGGTGAAGGCTACTATGGTTAGGCCGTCCGCCGCGCGGATGTCGAAGACCGCGTCCGGACCATAACATAGTTCCAAGCGGCGGCGGACGTTGCTCAGGCCGATACCCCGGCCGGATGACGACCTGTCCCACTCGCCCGAGTTGGAGACTTCCACGGAGACGGATTGGCCGTCTGCCCTGATTTTGAGATGGACGAATCCGGAACCCACGCGCGAGGCCACGCCGTGCTTCACTGCATTTTCCACCAGCGGTTGAATGGAAAGCAGGGGGATGCTGACCGGCAGGGCGCCCGGGTCGGCGTCCACCTCGGTGTGCAGCTTCGAGCCGAGGCGCAATTCCTCGATTTCCAGGTAGGCGCGTACGATGCGCAACTCCTCTTCGACGGTCACCACCGCGCGCTCGGAGCGTAACAGGTAACGGTACACGTCGGCCAGATTCAGTACCAGGCGGCGGGCTTCGGCGTTGGCGCGGTCGATGGTGCCATACAGCGTGTTCAGGGAATTGAATAGAAAGTGCGGGTTGATCTGCGCCTGCAGAGCTTTCAACTCGGCCTGCGACATCAGGTTCTGCATTTGGACGTTGCGGAGTTGTTCGACATGTTCGGTGACCGCGGCGCCCAGGCGGGCCAGCACGCTCAGGTCTTCGCTGAGATAGCGGCGTCCGCCGTTTCGCGGACCGAGCAGGAGGTATGCCGCATCGCCGCGCGAGAAGCGCATGGGCAGTACGGCGTGCACCCAGGAGGGAACGTCGACAGACGCATCGAGCACCGCCACCGGCGCCGCCAACGGACGGTCGGGCGTGGGATTCCGCTCGGTCAGGTCGCAGCGCGGGGCATGCAGGAAACGGGCGATCGCCTCGGCGGCCAGGCGCACGTATTCGGCTTCGCCGCCGGCGGCCAGCGACAGGTCCTGCAATTCGCGTAAAGCTTCATCCACGTTGGAGCGCAGGAAAATGGCGCTGGTCAGCAGGCTTTGGATGCGATTGTGCACCCAGACGAATAGCGTCAACAGCAGGCCGGCCGACACGAAGATCACACCCGCGTCGAACGGGTGTTGCAGATGCGCGGCGAGCACCCGCGACTGCAGGATACGGATGGTGGCCAACAGCGCGGCCGCGGCCAGAGTGGCGTTCACGATGAAGCGCAGAAAGGCGTCCATGAGCAGGAAGCGGTAATCCTGCAGCAATACCAGTAAGGCCAGGGGAAGTCCCGCGTGATGCAGCGCGGCCTCCTTCGACCAGGCCAACTGCTGGGAGTGCGCGGCGCCGAAGTGGGCAAAGGAAATCGCAAAAAGAAATAAGCCCATGGCGCCGGCCAGCCGCGATCCGGATGCGCGGTTCTCTTGGCGCCATTCGAGGATTACGGAGAGGATGGTGAGGCCGGCGAATCCGAGAGTGACTACCAGCAGGGCGGCATAGTGCAAGCCCGTTACGTGCGTAAACCAGTCGGCTAGGTGCAGTGCCACGGCTATGCCACTGAGGACGTAACCGGCGATCCAGACGGCGCGGCGCCGCGATTGCAAAGAGATGTGCAGCAGAACGGCCGGCAGCAGGCTCAACACGGAAAAGCTGAAGGCCCCGATGGCGCCGGCGATCGGGTTGCCGCTGGGGCCGGCGGCCAAAGCCACGAGTGACCCGAGATTCCAGAGCATGGCGAGCGCCGCGGCTACTGCCGGCAGGCTGCTGCGTTCATCGCCGGCGCGGCGGCGGTTCACCAGGAAAAAGTACAGCAGCATGCCGAAGATGACCGCGCCGGCGCAGTGGCCGATGGTGTTGACCAGAATGGGCTCGTGGATACTCAGCCAGTCGGGCATAATAAGCTATCGGCTATCAGCTTTCAGCTTACTGCACAGGGCCGCGTGGTGGGTCATTTTTGGATTTGGAGGAGATTGGCCTTTTGGGGCAAGCGCTCTTGGGGGGCGGGGTTTATCCCGCGCGGGGCTTTAGCCCCGCTGGTGGCACAGGCTTCAGCCTGTGGTCGCGCGGGGCTTTAGCCCCGCCAAGATTGGCCGCCCTCCAAACAGGTCAGGAGCGCTATCCCACTGGGATACCCGGCTATTGGTATCATGGAGGGGATGAAATCTCTGCAACTCTTGCTTTTCTTGACACCCCTGGCCTGTCTGCTGGCGCAGACACCGCCAGCTTCGCAATCTGCGCCCCCTGCTACGCCCGCTCCCGCACCCGCGGGTCTGCCGGGCAAGCCGCCGGCCGTGGCGTTGCAGCCTCCGGCTCCGCCCGTCCCGCAGGTTCCTCCGGAAACAGTGGTCCTGACGATTGGCGACGAGAAGATCAGCGCGGCCGACATGGATCGCTTGATCGAACAGATTCCCGAACAATACCGCCGCCAGATGCGAACCACCGGGCGCCGCCAGTTTGCCGACAACATCATTCGCCTGAAGGTGATGTCGCAGGAGGCACACCGCCTCAAGATCGAGGACACGCCCGGCTTCAAGAGCCAGTTGGCTTTTCAGACCGAGCAGATACTGGCGAACCAATACTATCAGCATCTGGTGGCCGACACCAAAGTGGACGAAGCCACCGCGCACAAGTATTACGACGAGCACAAGTCGGACTATTTGCAAGTCAAAGCGAGCCACATTCTGATTCGGTTCAAGGGATCTTCGGTTCCCCTGAAAAAGGACAAGAAGGAACTGACGGAGGAGGAAGCTCTGGCCAAGGCGCAGGAGATCCGGAAGAAGCTGGTGGAAGGCGCGGATTTCGCCACGCTGGCCAAGGCTGAATCGGACGATGCCGGGTCCGGAGCCAATGGCGGCGACTTGGGGACGTTCGGACACGGCCGCATGGTGCCGGCTTTCGAGGCGGTGGCATTCACCATTCCCGTGGGCGAACTGAGCGAGCCGGTGAAGAGTCAGTTCGGATATCACGTTATTAAAGTCGAGTCGAGGCAAGAGAAAAGCTTCGTCGAAGTGCGGCCGGAGATCGAGCGGAAGTTGGACGGAGAACTGGTGAAGAAGACCATGGACGATCTGAAGGCTGCGAAGCCGGTGGTCATGAACCCCGACTATTTCGGACCGCCTCCCCCGCCTCCCCCGGCGCCCGCGGCTCCGGCTCCAAAGTAAGTGGGGCGGCGCCATGCGCCGCCGCGGGGCTCTTAGCCCCGCTCGGGCGCGCGTAGCTCGCCTAACCCGGCTGCGGGCGGAATTGCCCGCCCTGCAAATTCTTCCTCCCGGCTGTAATGTTTCCTAGCCTCAAATCACTCTTCTACAGCGGCAGAATGAATCCAATGACCTACGACGGCGATTTTCTGGGCAAATTGCGGCAGCGCGATCCGGCTGCGTGTACACGGTTCGTTTTCACCTTTACTCCGATTCTCGAAGCCAAGCTGCGCTATAAGTTCCGGGATCACGCCACCGTCCAGGACCTGGTCAATGAAACATTCCTGCGGGTGCTGGTCCAGATAGACAAAAATGCCATCCGCGACCCGGCGCAGTTCGGGTCGTTTGTACGCGGAGTCTGTGAGAATGTGGCCCGCGAATTTATCCGCCGGGAATATTCAACCTCCAGTTGGCCGGACGGCTTCGAGCCGCCCGACCGCGTACTGGCGATCGACGAACTGGTGGCGGACCGCGAATTGAAAGAACTTCTCCGGAGCGAGCTCAGGAAGCTTACCCACGAGGAGGAGAAACTGATTACCGACTACTTCGAAGGCAAGGACCGGCGCGACCTGGCGCGCAAACGAGGGATCACCCGTTCCGGGTACAACGTGAAGCTCCATCGGGCGTTGCAACACCTCATCCGGGAATTCCGCAAGAATCAAATCTGACCCGGCCATGAAACAAACACTTCACGCGCGTCACAAAGGGGTGGGAGAGGCAATCGATGCTAAGTCACGAGGAAGCCATAGAACGCGATTGGAAGACGCCGTACGTGCTTGGAGAACTTCCGGAGCGCGAGCGCGATCGTTTTGAAGAACATTTTTTCGATTGCCCGGCGTGCGCGGAAGGCGTGAAAACAGCCTACCTGTTGTTGCGGGGGGTGGAAGCGACCTTGAAGCATCCGATCTTCGGAGCGGAGGTGGAAGAGACGCCTTCCATTCCGCGGCGGAAGGCCGCGCGTCCGATACGGTCGTGGGCCATGCGGGCATTGCCATATGCCGCCATGCTGTGTTTATCGGTGGGAGCGGGAGTGGAATACGTGGCGCTGCAGACGGCGCGTTCTCCGCAAATCGTCGCTTCAGCCAGAGTTTTTGCGCAGGCCAAGGGCAGCACCCAGGAAATCGTATTGCCCGCGGCGGGCGGACTTGTGGAATTGGAGTTCGATCTTCTGGAGACGGCGCCGCAATACCATTACGAGATTAGATCCGCGGGCGCGGATCGCGCGTTGCTCAGCGGCCAAGCGCCGGCGCTGGCGAACGCCGTTGTTCTCAAGCTGCTGGTGCCCGCGAATCGATTGCGCCCAGGCCGGTATGAGGCAGCCATATCCTTCCCGCCCGGTCACAAAACAACGTACCCGTTCGACGTGGTTAACGGTCCCGCGCGAGAAACCGCTCCCTGACGGTCGCGGCTCGCTAACAGTCGCGTTGACTTCGCCAGGTCCCGCGCGAGAAACCGCCCAAACGGCGGCGTCCAGGCGCCACGGCTGCCGGATTGTGATATTATCGCTCGCATTGCAGCTCGTGCGTGGCAGCCCCACAAGGAGAGGGTGAAGAACAATGGCCAGCAAAACGGCAGATGCTTTTCCACGGCGTTTCGTGTTCCATGGCAATGCGGTCGCCGCCGAGGTTTTCCTGACGCGGATTGGCAGCGTAAAACAGACGGTGATCAACCCGGTCACGGGGCAAAGCAGCCTGCCCGTGATCGGCGGGGAATCCTCGTCCGAGGTGCTCACTCCCACCTTTCCAGCACAACTGGCCGGCGTTTTTTCCTACAGCGCGGCCCGCACACATGCCAAGGGGATCTTCGACGGAGAGGATGCCGTGACCACCGTGGACGCATCGGTTCACGACGTGCGCGTGACAAACAGTCCAGTGCCCAAGGAGTGCGACGATCTGAGTCCGATCGAATTCCGCGCGGGCACGCTGTCGCTGAGCTTGCGTTCCACGCATCCGCCGAAGGGGCAGCCGTGCATCGAGTTCGCCGAGACGCCGCAATTCGCAGGTTTGTCGCTCAAGGGGCTGCCGATCGAGTTGGAGTTGAACGAAGAACTGATGCGTCTGTCGCGCTGGAAAGACCTGGAAAAGAGATTTCGCACCAACCGTGCGTTCTTCGATAGCTGCCCCTTCGGAGTGGCCAATCCAAAACGTCCCCTGACCTTCGGCCAAGACATCCCTTACACGCCAAGCTCATACGCGGTCTGCTCTTTCGTGCGCAGCGTCAAATGGGGCGATCGAATCATAGCGGGTCATGTGCTGGAGCAGCGCGGTTTCGGCACGATCTATTTTGGAGAGATTCTATTGAACGACAAGGAGCGCAGGGTTACCATGGTGCGGATGCAGCTTGGGTCGAATAACAGCGGCCAAGCCGTATTCGCGGAGGGCGACCCCAACGGCACCACCATACCACCGCGGTGACACGAAATGGCTGGCGGCCGTTCTATTGTTACTCTCGTGTGGTCATCCAAAGCCGGAGTCACCGGCAGCAGCCTACCAGCGCGCCCTGGCCACGTTTCGGAATGGCAAGTATGCGGAAGCCTGTGAGCAGGCCCAGCGAGGGGCCCGGCAGTGCGGCGCCGACGTGCAGTGCCGGTGGAAATTCCGGCTGCTCGAAGCCGAGATCCTGATACAGCGGATCAAGGACAATGAGGCCGGTGCAATTCTGTCGCAAACTCTGCCCAGTGGTTCGGATTTCGCCGGACTGGACCTCCGGCGGCGCATGCTACAGGGTTATCTCCTCACCTTCTCCGGAGATGAAACAAAGGCCGCGGCCGGCCGCGAGCTTTTGGACGACGCTTACCTGCGGGCCGCGCAGCTTGGCCCGCGCGATTTGCTGCCCGAGATGGAAATCTTCGAGGGCAAGCTTTTCGTCCGGAGCGGCAACCTGGACAAGGCGCGTGCGCTGTTCCTCAAGGCGGAACAACACGCCGTAGAGCAACGGGATCGATACAACGAGTCCGCGGCGCTGAACGATCTGGGCCTGGTAACCTTGAAGAGATCGCGATACGACGAAGCGATTCCATTTTTCGAGCGGGCCCTGGACCTCGCTAACCGGGTGAACGCGGGGGAGACGGGTACGTCGGCTTACAACAATCTCGCCTTGTGCTATACGCAACTGGGCGACTATGATCGCGCCCTCGAATTCCAGAAGAAAGCGCTGGCCTGGATGGCAACGGGCGATTCACCGGTATTGCGCGGCAATCTCCTGGGCGAGATGGGGCGGACCCTTGCGCTGAAGCGCGATACGGCGAAGGCCATTGAGTCCTACCAACAGGCTCTCGCCATTTTCAAGAACCTGAAGGATGTTTCCACGGACGATACCAGGAGGTGGACCAGCAACCTAGCTACCGCGCTCGCCGCCAACGGGGACTGGGACGCCGCCGGGAAAGCCAACCAGGAGGAACTGGCTCTCGCCCAAGACGACCGCTCCAGGGCATACGCCGCACTAAACGCCGCGTCCATAGCCGCTGGTCAAAACCGGACCGGCGACGCGATTCGCCTCTACCAAACGGCCATCCGCGTCAAAGTGAACGACCCATCCATCGTATGGGACGCATACGACGGACTGGCCAGGGCGTATGCCGGCGCCGGCCACAAGCCGCTCGCCCGGAGATACTTCGAGAAAGGCATCGAGACTGTCGATAAGGAACAAACCGGGCTATCCCGCGACGACTACAAACTGACCTTCCTGGAGTCCGTGATCCGGTTCTATCGGGACTATGTCGAATTTCTGATGCAAAGCGGCGATTCCGATACGGCGCTCGAAGTCGTGGAATCCAGCCGGGCGCGCATCCTGGCGGAACCCTTGGCGCGGCGGAAACCCGCCGGCCGCTTCAGCGCCGCCGGGCTGCGGCAAGCCGCACGGCGTTCGGGTAGAGTCTACCTGTCTTATTGGCTTGCTCCGATCCAATCTTATGTTTGGGCGATCTCGCCAACGCGCATCGAGCATTTCGCGCTGGGGCCGGCCGCTCAGATCGAGTCGCTGGTGGAGCAGTCCCGTCAGTCCATGCCGGAATGGGATCTGGCCGACAAAGAGAGTGCCAACGCGCGCCGCCTCTACGATACCGTGCTGCGGCCCGTGGCTCCGCTCATGCCCCCCGATGCGCGCGTCGTGATTGTGCCCGACGGCGCTTTGCACTATCTGAATTTCGAAACTCTGCCGGCCGGCGGAGTTAAGCCCCACTACTGGATCGAAGATGCGACCGTGGCCGTGGCTCCGTCGTTAGCCATCGCTGCGGCGGCGCCGCCCCCGAAAGCCAGCCGGCACGAATCCTTGCTGATCATGGGAGACGCGCTCGCCTCCGGCAAGGACTATCCCAAGCTGCCCTATGCGCCGATGGAGATGGGCAAGGTCGGAAGTCACTTTGGGCCGGCGGGAAAGACGATCGTGACGGGGGCCGCGGCCACCCCGGCCGCGTATCGCCAGGCCAATCCGAGACGGTTTTCCGTCATCCACTTCAGTGCGCATGGGGAGGCCAATCCGCAAAGCCCGCTGGATTCCGCCATTATCCTGTCGCCAAAAGATGGAGGGTTCAAGCTCTATGCGCGCGACGTGATCGATGTGCCGCTGGATGCCGATCTAGTGACACTTTCGGCCTGCCGCAGCGCCGGGGCGCGGGTGTACTCCGGCGAAGGGCTGGTGGGTTTCGCCTGGGCGTTCCTGAAAGCGGGCGCGCACTATGTAGTGGCCGGCCTGTGGGATGTGACCGATAGTTCGACACCGGAGATGATGGATGAGTTTTATGGGGCCATGCAAGCCGGCCAGAGCCCGCCGGATGCGCTGCGTATCGCGAAGCTGTCGATGATTCACTCCGCGAAGGCCATTCGAAAGCCTTATTACTGGGCGCCGTTCCAGATGTATATTCGCTAAGTTGTGAGGAGAAAGCAATGCGGAAGCCACGCCCAGCCACTTCGCATACGACCCTGATTTGCGCACTGTTGGCCGCCCCGCTGCCGGCAGGGGGAGACCAAAAGAGCAAGACCGCGCTGATCGAGCGGCTACTGGTTCCCAGTTCGTCCTCGCTGAACGAGGTGTCGTAAGCGGCAGCCAGCCGCGGCTTCGCGGATCCCCATTGCGCCGCATTCCGCGCCATCCCGATTACGTTTGCCTCGAACTCGCCGGACCTGCTCACCCGCGGCGCTGCGTTGGCGCGTGAAGCCGCGCAAGCCTTGACGCCGGAGATTCGTGTTCTGGTTCAGCAGATGGCGGAGCAGGCGAAACGGCCGGCCCACACCGGGCCTCCATTGCCTTCGAGCGGCGGCATCATCGGATCGGTTCCAACCGGCGCCCCTCCTCCGCTTCCTCCGCGGCTGGGCGGCGCCGCGCCGCCGATTACCCCAACCCGCATCCGCGTGGGAGGCAACGTGCAGCAGGCCAAGCTCATCCGGCTGGCGCCGGCCGCCATCGAGGCGGTGGAGCAGTGGGTTTACCAGCCGACCCTGTTAAACGGAGAGCCGGTGGAAGTGGTGACTCAGATCGACGTGAATTTCACGTTGTGCCAGGATGGCGGGAAATCGGTGTTCGCATGAGTGCGAACACGGCACGCTGAGAGCGTGCGCCACGGTCCCAGCTAGTCTTCGATCGCCGCGAGGCCCGAAACCTCCCGGCCCCGTGGGGATAGATCGTAGCTGATCGTGGTGATCTCGGGGCAACGTTTGCACGCGGCTCCGCCTTCCTGCGAGTACCAGCGGCAATCCTTGCGAATAATGCACGGGGGCAAAGCCTCGACAGCCGCGGGCAGAATCCGGACCACCCTGGTTGCCAACCGGCAGTCGGCCCCGTCGAAATGCGGGCATTTCCCCTCCGCGCAGGTGGCGGACAGGCGAAAGATCTCGGTAGGCTTCAGCGGGGCAGCCAGGGCCAGAACGTCGGGCGTGGCCGGCAGAGGCTGATTCAGGTACACCAGCCTGGGGGTTGGTCCATCTTGCTGAACCACCCCCAAAACCTTGCAATTGTGCATGCCCGGTTGTGCGCTGGGACAAAGCTTGGACATAGCGCCGCCCCGTTTACTTCTCGAGCAGCAGCGGTTCCACGCGAGGAATTCCGACGATTACATGCCCCCCCGAGGAGTAGAATGCTCCCTGGGCCGGACCGGCAGCGTCGGGCGCCGCCGTCAAGGCTTCCGGCGCGGCGGCCGCGATATTGGCCGCAACGGTGTTTGCGAACGCTTGGGTTTCGACGACCGAGACGTTCGCCAGAATGGTATCCGGCACGGGTATGCCCCGGATCAAATAGGAAACCGCCACCGCCTGCGGCGTATCGAGTTTGAACTGCGGGTGCGCGCGCACGGCAGCCTTGACGGCCGCCTGCACGGTGGCGGTGAACCCGCTCAGCGAAATAGCTGTTAGTTGCGCCATGGATCCTTCTCCTTTACCCACTATTTGCAATTCGCGCGACGCACGCGGAAACCATCCCACGCGCATCGTCCGGTCACTTAGTGACGCCGGCCCGCGGAACGTTTCACCGGTGAACGAATATTTTGCGCAAACCGGATATCCTGTAACGATAAATGGACCGGGGAGCCGGCTGCCGGCGATTCGCACGATAATTTCATCCGCCCTTCATCTTTCCGCAACATAGCGCGCCTTACTCTCGGATTAGAACATTTCCTTGTCGAAATGTTTGAATGCCCGGAGGAGGCCCCGTGAAGAAAACTTCGCTGCATTTTCTGTGGAAAGACGGTGACGCGCCGCATCGTTACCCAACCGCGGTTTCGCTGCACGGCCACACGCTGCATTCGTGGGAGAACCTGCGTTTCCTGCATTCGTTCAAACTCCCTTTACCTTTGATTCCCGCCGTGCTGCGCGTCGCGGGCTGGCAACACCGCCGCGCCACCGGACGGGACATGGCGCTGGGACGGGTGCTGTGGACTCCGCCGCTGGCGCCGGATGAGGCGTACCGCTTGGAAGCCCGGCAAATCGGAAATCTGGGCCTACGACCCATCGTTTCGCTCACCGATCACGACGACATCGAGGGCGGCTTAGCTCTGCGGCGGACTCCCCTGGCGCCCGCCGCGCCGGTTTCCTTCGAATGGACCGTGCCCTTCGGCCCGACCTTTTTTCACCTGGGCGTTCACAATCTGCCTGCCGCGCGAGCGCGCGCCATGTTCGCGGATTTGCGCGAGTATACCGCGCGCCCGGAACCCGCCCGGTTGGGAGAATTGCTGGAGGTGCTGCACACGCACGAAGACCTGCTGGTGGTGCTGAACCATCCGCTTTGGGACGAGGCGGATATCGGTGCGCGCGCCCATCGACAGACGCTCGACGCCCTGCTTTCCGGCCATGGCAAATGGATTCACGCCGTCGAGTTGAACGGCTTGCGCTCCTGGGACGAGAACAGCGCGGCTCTGGAACTGGCGCACGCCTGGCAACTGCCGGCCATCTCGGGCGGCGACCGGCACGGCTTGGAACCGAACGCCAACCTGAATTTGACGCACGCCGCTAGTTTTCCCGAATTCGTGGCGGAAATCCGGCGGGAGCGGCTCAGTTCCATACTGTTCATGCCGCAGTACCGGGATACGCTGGGGTTGCGTTGGTTCGAAACCGTAAAGGACATTGTGCGCTCGAATCCAGGGGCGCAACGGCCCCGTTGGGTGGACCGTTTCTTTTACGAGTGCGAAGACGGCGTGACGCGGCCCATCGCGGAACTCTGGCCGAATGAAGGTCCGGCGCTGCTGCGCTCGGTGTTTGCCATGCTGCGCTTGTCGGAATCGCAGAGCCTGCGCGCCGCGCTGCGCTGGACGGTTCCCGACCCCGCTGAGATGCTGCCCTGAGAGTGCGCCGCTCGCTTACGCGCGCGGCTCGGTCATGCCCGAACCGCGGCCGTAAAGGCGCGGTTCTCGGGCGGGCTAGGCTCCTGGTACGTACCCTGTTAGTACCCGCATGACTAGGTCTAAGGTACATTCCTGCCGCATAATGAGGCTTCCAGGAGAACCACGTGGCGAAAGACACTATCCGGGGCGACCGCCGCTTGCAGCGGCGCTACCCCCTCGAATTGGATTTGGAATTCAGAATCATGGATGGAGACAAAGTTGTTTCCACCGGCGCCGGCCGGACCGGAAACATGAGCAGCGGAGGCGTTCTGTTTCATGCCGCGGACGGCATGCTAACCGGACCCCACGTAGAGCTCGCGGTGCGCTGGCCCGCGGTACTGGGGAACGCGCCATTTCTCGAGTTGCGCATTTTCGGGCGCCTGATCCGGAATGACGCGCACGGAGCCGCAATGCGTATGAGCAAATATCATTTTGAGAAGCTGGGCAACCCGCGCGGCGCCTTCGAAGAACTCTTCACCGGCGCCGCGATCCAGTAAGCCGGCTTGGATACGACGGGCGGACCGCGGCCTGTCACGCGAGGGGCGCTTGGCCCGGGCGCTTGACAATCGCCGGTGTTGCAGGACAATGACACTTAGCGGTCCAAATGCCCATTCGAAGCGAATATCGGAAGTATTACGATGCGCGCTGGCGGAAGTTCCGTCTGACGATGTTGGAAGCCGCCGGCAACGTCTGCCAGATGTGCCACCAGCCGCACCGGTTGCTTAACGTGACGCACCTCGCGCACGATCCGGCGGACCGCACGCGCCTCACGGTGTTGTGCCCCAGGTGCCACTCCAAACATAACGCCGGCCAGCGCACCGCCATAGCGCGCCGCACACGCGCACGGCAGCGCGGCCAGCTATGGCTGTCCGACGAGTTGGAGGTGTCTCCGATGCCGGTGCGGTTGTGGCCCATGCGCCTGCGTCAGATGGATCTCTTCTGAAACTCTGCCTGGCGCGCGCCGGATCCGCGCGAAGTCTTACCCGGTCAGGTTAGCTCGGCCAGGGAAAAAGCAATCTGAACCAAGCTCTGCGCCGCGAGACTCTCCGGGTCGAAGGCGACAATAGCGCGCCGCGCCTTCTGTGCCGCGCTGCAGAGGTCGCCGGCGGGAGGAATGGATCCCAGGATGGGGATGCCGATCGTCCTTTGCAATTCATCCACGCCGATCGGGCAGGCCAGGGACGCGCGATTCACCGCTACCGCGGCGATGGATCCGCGCGGACAGAGGCTCTTCTGGCCAATCGTACTCAACATCCGCCGCGCGCATTCCAGCGATAACATCTCCATATCTAAAACCACGCCGAGAACGTCCAGCCGCGGCAAGGCGCAATTCACCAACTGCGTGAGGCTGGAGCCCAAGTCGAGCACCAGGTAACCCGCCTCGGCGCCCATGTCTTCCAATTCGCCTGCGGCTGTTTCGGGAGTCGATATATCCTGCGCCAGCGCGATACGCAGCCCGGGACTCCCCTTGACAGACCACAAGGCGCTCAGCGCCGCGCCCGTAGGCCATACGGATTTAGCGGTGGTCCGGACGCGCAGCGCGAGCGTATCGATGCCCGAGCCCAGTTCCGCCAGCACGGCGCTACGCTTTTCCGCGAGTGCGCAGGCCGTGTTAAGAGCCACCGTGGTGGTGCCGACGCCTCCCTTCGCGCCGAGAAATCCGATCAGCTTCGGTCTGTGCGCCTGGCTTGCCGAGGGATGCGTGCCGCGCGGCTCGGGATGGAGCAGGCCGCGCGCGGCCAGCCGCCGCAGATCCGCGGTCCAGGCGCCGGACCCTGAAACCACGATCACTTCAGTCCGCTTGCAGGTTTGACGCAACCGATCGAGCCAATCCCGCAAATTGTCGCCGCATCCGCCGATGACGGACGGATCGACGACCAGCGCGTCAATATCCCCTCCGCCGACGCGCGCCGCCGCCACGGCGGGATCCCGTAACCATTGCACGTCCACCGGCGGGCGGTTTTCCGCGACGCATCGCCGGGCCTCCTCCACCAAACCCGGGTCGCCGCCCACCACCAGGACACGCAGATGGTCACGCATGCAGCCTCGACGAATCGGAGGCGCCGCCGGCCGCCGCCGGTTCCGGCCGCCTGCTCCCCCGCAGGAAAGACATCAGGCTGGGAATCGTGCGCCGGCGTTTGACCTCTTCCAGACCCATCAACTTGCGCGCCACATTTCTCACATGCGCACTGAAGGCGCCGGTTTCCGCCGGCAGCTTCCTGTCCGCGAGAGCGCCGCTCAGCGCGTGCCCTTCATATGGCAAGCGCGTGCATACCTCTACGCCGAAGAGTTTGACAAGATCGCCGACGCGTTGCGGCTCAATGTCTTCATCCACTTGATTTACGAGCAGTTGGATGCGTTCGCGGTCGAATCCGCCGGCGCACATCACTTCGATGGCATGCTTGGCTTCGTGCAAGGAGGCGATGGAATCCGTGGTCACCAGCATCGCCTCGGTGGTTTGTTCGAGCAGGGCCAGATTGCCGCTGCGCAACCTCCCCAGGTCCAGCACCAGCCATCGATAGAGCGGCGTAACGAATTTGATCACTTCCAAAATGTTGGCCGGGGCGACGCGGGCCCCCAGCGCCAATCCCGTCGACGCGACCACATGGACGCCGCCAACTTCCGTCACCAGGTGCTCCCAAAACGTGGCGTCCAGACGCTCCAGGCTCTGCGCGGCGTCCACAATGGAAAAGCGGCTGTGCACTCCCATCAGGAACCCCAGCAGGCCCGAATCCAGGTCCAGGTCGGCCAGCAGCACGCTTTCATCGCTCTGGCGCCGCAGTTCCGCCGCCAGGGTGCAGGCAACCGTAGTGGCCCCGGTGCCCCCCTTGGCCGAAACGATCGTCACAACTTTGTTCTGGGCGCCGCCTGCCTGGGCTTCGGCCTGGCGCCGATGCCGCACGACGGCGTGCGATATGTTCCGGATCAGCAGGTCGCGTGTGCACGTGCTCTTGACCAGATAATCCTCTCCGCCGTGGCGGATGGTCTGCAAGGCCATCGGCTCGCTATCGGCGGAGCTCAAGACAATCACGGGAACCTCGGAGCACCGGCTGCGGAGAGTCAAAAAGGTCTCGATTCCGTGGCTGTCGGGAAGGCTCAGATCGAGCAGCACGATGTCGATGCCTCCCCGTGCCAGCCGGCTCAGGGCCGAGCTCAACGATTCGGTCCAGTTCAACGAAAATCCGGGATCGTCTCCGGTCCCGGCCAGCCACTGCTGGACCAGAGTTGCGTAATCGGGATCGTCTTCGACGAGTAACACGGACAGGCGATTCAGAGATCCATTCATCGGCATTACAACCGTTCCAATAGGTTATTCGGCACAATACGCGCCCCGCATTAGCTGGGCGGCGCAAGGCTAAGCTCCCGGCGCCATCCGCCGATAGATGGGCAGAGCGGTGTGATGACCAACAGGCATGTGCAATTCGTGCAGACAGTGGCCGCCGCCTGGTGCGCGGGGACCGGCGCCATGGTGCTGGTAGTGGGGTGGGGCCTCGGTGCGACCCCGCTGACCACCGTTCTGGCCGGCGCGGCTTACATGCGAGTCAACACGGCCATCGGACTGATCCTGCTGGGAGCGGCGCTGTGGGCGAACCGGCGGTGGCGTCAATGGGCCGCAGCCGCGGGATGCCTGGCTGCGGCGTTGGGTGTCGTCACCCTTATTGAGTATGCCTGCGGGTTGAATCTGCACGTGGATGAACTGGTAATGCCGGATCGCATGCGAACGGTTCCGGGATGGCCGCGGGGAAGGATGGCGCCGGCCACGGCCGTCTGTTTTTCGCTGTTGGGCGCCGGGCTGGGGCTGTCGGCCTTGCGCCGTGCGCGCGGTGCGATTCAGTGGCTGGCACTTCCGGTCGCCGCTCTTTCCGCGACCGGTCTGATTGGGCACCTATATGGCATCGATGTATACGGCACCGGTGCGCTCATGCATATGGGTGTGCTTACCGCGCTGACCTTATTTGTCGCCTCGACCGCGCTACTCTTCCTGCATCCCCATCGCGGCGCGATGCGCACCGTCACCAGCGGCGGGCCCGGCGGTTGGACAGCCAGGCGGCTGCTGCCGGCGGCGATTCTGGTTCCGCCGCTGGTCGGATGGCTGCGCTGGCAAGGTGAGCGCCTGGGTTATTACGACACGGCGTGCGGCGTCGCGCTATTTGCCTCGGCCAACGCCATCGTGTTTACGGCGCTGATCTGGCTAGACGCGCGGGCCCTGGACGGTAGCGACGGGCGACGATCTAGAGCGGAGCGGAACCTGCGCGCGAGTGAGGAAAAGTTCCGGGCGCTGCTCGAATCCACGCCGGACGCCATGATCATCACCGACCGGGAAGGCAGGATAATTTTGGTGAACGCGCAGGCCGAAGCGCTGTTCGGCTACGCGAAGGCGGAACTGCTGGGAGAGCCCATCGAAAAGTTGGTGCCGCACGAAGCCCGCGCACGGCATGTGGATTATCGCGCAGTCTTTGCGGAAGCGCCCCGGATACGGCCCATGTACGCCGCGCCGATGGACATTCGAGGTCTGCGCAAGGATGGCCGGGAGTTCTCGGCCGGCGTCAGTTTGAATTCGGTGGAGACTCCCGACGGGGTGCTGGCGGTGTGCGCGGTGCGCGACCTGACCGCCCGCGAACTGGCGGACAAGGCCATGCGCGAAAGCGAAGCGAGTTTCCGGCAGCTCGCCGACGCCATGCCGCAAATCGTGTGGGCCGCCAGCCCGGACGGCCATGTCGACTATCACAATCAGCGTTGGTACGATTACACCGGACTCACCTTTGAACAGAGCCGGGATTTGGGATGGCAGCCGGTACTGCACCCCGACGATCTGGGCAACTGCCTGGATCGGCGGAGCAGGGCGTTCAAAGCCGGCGAGGCGTACGAGGTCGAGTATCGATTTCTGCGCGCGGCCGACGGCGCCTACCGATGGCACCTGGGACGCGCCATGCCCATTCGCGACCCCGACGGCCGCATCGTCCGGTGGTTCGGCACCTGTACCGACATCGACGACTACAAGCGCGCCGAGCAGCAAGTCCGGGGCGCCTGGCACGAAATCAAGAAACTGAACGACACCCTGGAAAGAAGCGTCCAGGAGCGCACCCTGCAACTGCATGACAGCGAAGAGCGCTTCCGCAGCCTGGTGGAGGGTGTGAAGGACTACGCCATCCTGATGCTGGATCCACAAGGGTGCGTGGCGAGCTGGACGGACGCCGCGGAGCGCCTCAAGGGATACTCCGCGGCGGAGATCCTGGGCACGAACTTCTCCCGCTTCTACACTGCCGCGGACATTGCCCGCGGGTATCCGGAGGCCGCCCTAAGAGACGCAACGCGGAACGGCCGTTGCGAAGAGCAAGGCTGGCGGGTCCGCAAAGACGGCTCACTATTCTGGGCGGAGGTCTTAATCACCGCCATGCGCGGGGAGAACGGCCATCTTCGCGGATTCTCCAAGATCACGCGCGACATCACGGAGCGCAAGAGGAGCGACGAGAATATCCGGCAGAGCGAAGAGAAGTTTCGCGCGCTACTGGAATCCGCTCCCGATGCCGTGGTAATCGCCGATGGGCAGGGTACTATCGTTCTGGTGAATGCGCAAGCCGAGCGCCTGTTCGGCTGGGGCCGGCAGGAAATGGTCGGGCAGCCGGTCGAAATGCTGATTCCCGAAGACAAGCGCGCGGGCCACGCCCCGCAGTGCGACAGTTACCGAAGGTTCAGCGGCATGCGAAAGATGGGAATGGGAACGGAACTGAGCGGGTTGCGCAAGAACGGGGAAGAGTTCCCGGTCGAGGTCAGCTTAAGTCCCATTGAGACGGCGCAGGGTTCCTGGGTGGCCGCCGCCGTCCGCGATATCGCCGAGCGCAAATTGGTGGAGCGGCAACTAGTGTTCGCCCGCCAGCGGGCCGAGGAGGCCAATCGCGCCAAGAGCGCCTTTCTGGCCGCCATGAGTCACGAGATCCGAACGCCCATGAATGCCATACTGGGCATGTCCGACCTGTTGCACGAAACCCATCTGAACGACGAACAGCGACAGTACGTTCAGATTTTCCGCCGGGCCGGCGCCAGCCTGCTCAGTCTGATCAACGATATTCTGGATTTCTCGAAAATCGAAGCCGGACACCTGGTCCTGGAGCAGACCGAGTTCCAGCTTCGGGAACTGGTGGATCAAATCGTAGAACTGGTCGCGCCCAAGGCGCGGGCGAAGGGCATCGCGCTGGTCTCGCGTTTCAGTGCAAACGTCGCCACTTGGTATGCGGGCGATCCGGCCCGCCTGCGGCAGGTGCTCATCAACCTGGTTGGCAATGCCATTAAGTTCACGGAGACAGGCGAGGTCGCTTTGGCGGTACAAGAACCGCCAGGTGGGGTGGGGGGCTCCCTAGGTTTCTCGGTTTGCGATACGGGCATCGGCATCCCGCCAGAGCAACTGGAGACCATTTTCGAAGACTTCAAACAAGGCGATTCCTCCACGACCCGGAAATATGGTGGCAGCGGGCTGGGTCTGGCCATCAGCCGCGGCATCGTCGAACGGATGGGCGGCACGATTTCCGTAGCTTCGGAGATTGGAAAGGGTAGTACATTCAGGTTCAGCGTGCCGCTGCAGCCCACAACCGGCCGGCGGGAAGAGCCGCTGGTGGCGGTCCCGGACTTTCACGGACGGTGCGTCGCGATCATCGACAGCAACACTACCAACCGCTTGATTTTGCGCGAGACTTTGGGCGCATGGGGGCTACAAACCAGAGAATTCTCATCCGGTGAAGACGCTCTAGCCGATCTGGCCGGACTTCCGTACGCGCGGAGCCCGTTTTCATTCATCATTGTCGATAGCCGGGTCGATAGCCGGGTCTGCGGCGGGGTGGATGGCCGGCGGCCGCCTGCGAACGGCTTCGAGACCGCCGACCGGATTCGCACGATCAGTCCGGATTTGCCGGTAATCATGCTCTCCACCGACGACGGTCCGGGAGATGAGGCGCGCAGCCGCGAGAGTGGCTGCTTGGGTTATGCGGTGAGACCGGTCGGCCGGGCCAGTCTGCTGCAACTGGTGTCCAAAGCGCTCGAGTGTTCGTGCCCCGAGGGTACCGGGCCGGCCGGACAGGCGGCGCGGGGATCGGTGGGCGAGCCGAGGAAGCCCCTGCGCGTTTTGGTGGCGGAGGATTCGCCGGACAACCGGCTGCTGGTGCAACTCTATATGGAAGGAAGCCCGCACGCGCTGACCTTCGTCGAGAACGGCGTGGAGGCGGTCGAGCAAGCCGCTTCCGGAGCGTTCGACATAGTCCTGATGGATGTCCAGATGCCCGTTATGGATGGACTCACGGCGACCAGCGCGATTCGCGCCATGGAATTGGAGAGCGGCCGGCGGGCTGTCCCGGTACTGGCGTTGAGCGCAAATGCGCGTCCGGAAGATATCCAGAGCAGCCTGGAAGCGGGTTGCACCGCGCATCTCTCCAAGCCGATCTCCAAACACCGCCTGGTGGCCGCCCTGGATGAGTACGCCCGAGATTTGACACCAGTCGCCGCGTAAGGATTCCGGGAGGACCGGAATTTCACTAGGTTTCCAGGACTTCGAAGGCTCCCAGGTGCGCTTCCAGTGTGGCCGCGGAGGTCCGTAGCGCCGCGCCGTCCCGGACACCCGCCGCCTGCTCTATGGCGGCTGCGATTTCCGTCAGCTCCGGAAAGCCATATGCCCCTCCGGAACCTTTCATCTGGTGTGCGTAAACACCGATATAATCATAGTCAAGTTTGTCGATCGCATCCTGCAGCGATTGTAGACCTTTGCGGCATTTGTCCAGATATGCCGCGACCACCTTGTAGGGAAGATCCTCCGGCGGATGAACGAAGACTCTAGACTTGCTATCCGTTTGTTCGTGGAACATCTTGGAACTCCTCTGCGATGCTTATCGGCACAGATTCGCCGAAGCTTGACCCCTACCTGGAATCGCCGCCGAGCCACCCTCTAAAGGTTCCACCAAAGCCCGCCGATTGAACCATTGATATGTTTGAATGGAAACCCGAATACAGCGTCAAGATCTCGGAAATCGACGACCAGCACCGGCACCTATTTGCGCTGGCCGAGGAACTGCACGCGGCGATGGCGAACGGCAGGGCAAAGGCTGTCCTCGAACAGTTGCTGGCCGCCCTGGTGGATTATACCAAGGCGCATTTCACGGCCGAAGAGCGATTGATGAGCCAGTATCGCTATCCGCATGCGGCCGAGCACAAGGCGGAACACGATAAGCTGACCACGCAAGTTCTGACTTTGCAGAGGAAGTTCCGCGCCGGTGAAAGCACCTTAAGCATCAGCCTGATGGTGTTCCTGAAGAATTGGCTGGAGCACCATATCGCCGGCTCCGACCAACAGTACAGCGCCTATATCCGCCCCAAACTCGCCGCCTGATCGCTTTAGCGGATCATAAACGTCGCCGGCGCCGACGTGCCGCCGCCGGGCGCCGGTGTGGTTACCGTCACGCTGGCCGTGCCCGCGGCCGCGATATCCGCCGCCGCGATCGACGCCGTCACCTCCGCGGCGTGCACGTAGGTGGTGGCCCGCGGCGATCCATTCTAAAGCACCGTCGAGTTGCCCTGGTATCCCGTGCCGCGCACCGTCAACGTAAACGCCGCGCCTCCGTGCGTCGCGCTAGCGGGCTGCAACGACGCGATTGTGGGCACCGGGTTGTCGATGGTGAATGCGATCGCACTGGATGTGCCGCCGCCTGGCGCTGGAGTCGTCACCGATACGCTGGCCGCGCCTGGATTGGCAATATCCGCCGCAGTGATTGTCGCCGACAGCGACGTGGCGCTGCCATGGTTGTCGGTGGCAAATGCCCTCACGCATTGTCACGTGGGAGTACCAGTAAGTCTAACCGTGCGGACGCGCATACTTACAGATCCAGCTCGCGTGAGAGCTTCGTGAGACATATTTGGGGCTTGCATCGTGTACCTGCCGGTGCTATCTTTCGTTCTGGCACTTTGGAAGAGGCGATCGTATGCATACATCGTTGAAATCAAACCTGGCGGTTCGCGTAGCGCTGCTGGCGGCACTGTGCTCCCCAGCCTATGCCACAGTCACGATCACGTCGATGAAGTCATCCGTCAAATCGCCGCAGCAAATCGGCAGTCTCATTACGTTCACCGTGACGGCTACCGACAGCGCTTCCGGCCAGCTCGCGTTTCGTTTTAACATAACTCCGCCGGGCGGGACCAGCACCATGGCGGACGATTTCAATTTAGGTACTCTCAGCGCCGGCGCCTGGACGGTTGTTTTCGTTTGGGCGCCGACCGCATGTAGTAACCTCGTCCAAAGCACCGGGGTGGTGGCCCTCTCCTGCCAGGAGATCGAAGGAACCTATCAGGTTCAAGTGGTCGCCAAGGACTTCGTATCCGGCGAAAGTGCCGACAAGATCGTGCAGTTCCAGATCGATCCGCTGGCAGGCGGCAGCCCGGTAGTGACGGCAATGGCCAACCCATTGGTGGCTTTGTTCAGCGCGCCCGCGTGCCTGGTGGGAAGCACCATGCGGGTCAACTTTCAGCCGCAATCGAAAAGTGCCCCGGCCACCACAACAAGTTGGGTGCCGTGCCGTGGCCGCGAGACCATGAATTTCGAAATCGCCGGCATGTATCCGGCGACCGCCTACCAGATGTTCGCGCAAACCGATACCGGCGGCGTAATCGCCAACGGACCCACCGTGAACTTCACCACCGGGCAATTGCCCACCGATGTGCCGTTCCCCTCGTTCACGGTCAACACGCCGGCCGGTCCGAAGACCGATACGGCCGCCCCGGTGCTGCTCCTGAATCCCCATCAATTCGGGGGCGGAGCCATTTACCCCAACCTGGCCACCGACTTGGCCGGTAATATCATTTGGTTCTACGGCCGCAACCCGCCGCAAAACCTGGTTTTGGCCCGCCCCCTGGCGTTCGGCACCATGCTCACGATACAGAGCGACCCAGCCTGGAATCCAGCCTCGTCAGACAAACAAATGCTGGTCCAGATCGATTTGGCGGGCAACCTGATCCGGCGGACCAACACAGGTATCCTGCAGCAGGAACTACTCGCTCTGGGCGCCACGGATGCCGGGCCGTGCACTGCGATTCCGAGCCCGCCGCCGGTCGGCTCGGCATGCCTTGACGATTTTCATCACGACGCCATCCAGACGTTGCCGAACGGCGATACCGCAGTCCTGGTGAGCATTGAAAAGATTTTCCCGCCCGGGACCCAGGGGGATACCAGCGGCCTTCCGGTCGACATTCTTGGAGACATGATTGTGGTGCTGGATTCGAACTGGCAAGCCATTTGGTATTTTGACGCCTTCGAACACGATGGCGGACCACCGCAGCTCGATATTAACCGCCCGGCCGTTCTGAACATTACCTGCGGCAAGAACGCCGACGGCTGCCCGCCGATGTTCCTGCTGGGGCCGGGCATCGCTCCGTTGGGATACGACTGGCTGCACGGCAACAGTATGTATTACTGGCCGCACGACCAGGCCGGCGTTGCCGGAGAAATCATCTGGTCGGCGCGCAACCAGGATTGGGTGATGAAGATCGATTATCAGAACGGCGCGGGCAGCGGCAACATCCTGTGGCGCATGGGCAACGCCGGCGACTTCACATTTAATAACATCGATAACGACCCATGGCCATGGTTCTCAGGCCAGCACGACGTGGCGATGGAAAACAATGGCGCGGGGCCCTTGTCGGCGATGGATAACGGCAATACGCGAACCTCTCCGCCGCCGCTCGGCCTGGGTTCCGCCTGCGGGCCCAGCGACTGCAATAGCCGGGGCATGGCGCTCCGGATCAGTGAATCGGCCATGCAGGTTACGCCGGAGTTGAGTGTGAACCTGGGAGAATTCTCCACTTCGGGTGGAAATGCCCAGTTGCTGCCCGACGGCAACTACTACTTTCAGTTGGCGACTGTCTTGATTTCGCTCAGCAGCGAGGACAGCTTCGCTCTGGAGATCCTGCCCAAGGCCGGCGCGCTCACTGGCAAGCAGGTTCTGAACGTGGAAACCACGGAGAGCTACAGGGGCTGGCAGTTGATCAGCCTGTACGACCCACCGATTTCGTAATCGTGGGGCACGTCGCTCCGGGAACAATCCGCGTCCGCCGGTGTCTCCACATCCATGCGCAGTTTCCGGCAGGACCTCACCTATTCGTTCCGGCTCTTCCGCAAGGCTCCCGGCTTCACATTTTCGGCGGTGCTGTGCCTGGCGCTGGGCATCGGCGTCAACACGGCGGTCTTCAGCATGCTCAACTACCTCTTCTTCCGGCCTTTGCCGGTCCAGGCGCCGGACCGGCTGGTGGTGGTGGGCCGCGACGGCAGCCAGCTCCTTTCCTGGCCGGAGTTCCGCGACCTGCGCGACCGCAGCCGCTTGCTCACGGGTATGGCGGCGTCCAACCCTACGGAATCGAGCCTGGATTTCGACGGCGAAACGCATCCGGCGGCCGCCGAGGCCGTGTCGCCAGACTATGCGCAAGCGATCGGCGTGCGCCCCTTCATGGGCCGCTGGTTCCAGCGTGAAGACGAGCGGGCCGCGGTCATCGGCTACCGCACCTGGCAGCGCCTGTTCCATGCCGATCCGCATATCCTCGGCAAGCGCGTCCGTTCGGAGACGCAGTGGTACACGATTGTGGGCGTAGCGCCTCCCGAATTCGCCGGCATTTACCTGCCCCTCAACATGGATATCTGGGTACCGTTCCGGACGTGGGCCAGCCAGTATCCAGGACTCGCCGCGGAACTGGAGGATCGCGCCCACCCGCGCGTCTTCGTATTCGGCAGAATGAAGCCGGGCGTCGCGCCGCCGCAAGCCGGCGCCGAACTGAACGCCATCGCGGCACAAATCCAAAGGGAACAGCCGCGATCGGAAACCAGCGCCGCACCTCTGATTGTGGAGCGGGTGCGCGGCATTCCCAACGCCCGCAGCCGCGGCGCGTCGGTGCCGATCGCCGCCGTCCTGCTGGCGGTGGTGGGAATCGTGCTCCTGATTGCCTGCGTGAACGTCGGCAATCTGTTGCTGGCCCGTGGCGCTGCCCGCGAACGGGAGATCTCTTTACGCATGGCGCTGGGGGCGCGGCGCGCCAGAGTGGTGCGGCAGCTCCTGACCGAAAGCCTTTCGCTCGCGGCCTGCGGCGGATTGTTGGGCCTGGTGCTGGGCGCCTGGACCGGCAAGCTGCTCGAGATCCTGCTGCCCACCACCGCGTTCGGCGAAGCTCTGCGCGTGGACTTCACGCCCGACGCGCGCGTGCTTCTCTGCGGCGCGGTGCTGGCTTTGTGCACAACCCTGATCTTCGGATTGGCGCCGGCCTGGCGCGCCAGCCGCAGGGATATGCAGGCTTGCCGAACCGCGACCGCTAGAGAGAGGTTTCTCAGCTTGCGCCGTGTCTCGCTCGTCGCGCAAGTCTCTCTGTCCCTGGCTCTGCTGCTCACCGCCGGACTGTTCCTGCGCGTACTATTCGCATTCCAGGCAGCCGACCCGGGCTTTGCCGTGACAAACCGGACCTATATCACGACCCTCGCTTCAGCCCCCGAGTTTACGCCGGAAACCAGCCGCCAGTTCTACGCGCAGGCTCTCGATCGTCTCCGCGGGTTGCCGGGTGTAAGAAGTGCGGCCATTACGAATTTGCTGCCGTTGACGCCGGTCAACCCGGACTGCGTTTCCGAGCCGGGGCGCGATCCGCTACCGGCAACCACCAGCACCGTCGGCCCGGGCTATCTTGGGACGATGCGCATTCCGCTGGCCGTTGGGCGCGATTTCAGCGCCGTCGACCGGCCTGGCGGGACGCCCGTGGCGATGGTCAACGAAGCGCTGGCCAGGCGCCTGTGGCCGGGCCAGATGGCAATCGGCAAACGCCTGCTGCTGGGATGCCACGATCCCCGCCCGCTGCAGGTGGTAGGAGTCGCGCGCGATGCGCGTGTCGTATCGCTGGGCGAGGCTCCCAAGCCGCATGTCTACCGCGCTTTTGCACAGGATTCCGGAGGTATCCAAAACATCGTCGTGGAGACGGCCTCCGCTGGCGGCCCCTCGCCGGAAACCCTGCGCAAGACCATCGCGGCTTCCGCCGCGGCAGCCCGTATTTATGGCGTGCATCCGCTGCGCGAGTGGATCGACCGGTCCTATTGGCAGGTGCGCTGGGAGGTCTGCATGCTCGGCGCGTTTGGCGGCTTGGCGCTGCTGCTGGCGGCCATTGGTCTGTATGGAGTGATTGCCTACCATGTGACTCTGCGTACGCGCGAAATCGGCATTCGCATGGCGGTCGGCGCGCAGCCGTCCGACGTGTTGCGCATGGTGTTGGGCCAAGGGTTGTTCCTGGCGCTCCTGGGAGTAGGTATCGGTCTGGCGGCCTCTGTGGGGCTGGCGCGTGCGATGACCCGCCTGCTATACGCGGTCAGTCCCACGGACCTGCCAACCTATGCGGCGGTCTCGCTGCTATGGCTGGCGGTGGCCCTCGCCGCGTGTTACTTGCCGGCGCGGCGCGCGGCCCTTGTGGACCCGACGGTCGCGCTGCGCTATGAGTAGGTGGAACGGGGCTGCCCGGTTTCCATGGGCGGTTAACCGTGGACGAAGACGGTCCGCAGCAGCGCGCTCGTTCCATTCCAAACGATCTGCACGCCGATACACAGGAGAATGAACGACGATAATCGGATGACGATATTCATGGCGGTATCTCCTAGAATGCGCCCGATCGGTTCGGCAAAGCGATACGTCACATAGATCGTAATCGCCAGGAACGCGCATCCCAACAGCGCGGCCACCAGTAGGGTCCAACGGGCCGCGTCCGCGGGCGGCCGGCTGGCGCCCACCGCAATCGCTACGGAAATAGATCCAGGTCCCACGGTCAGCGGGAGGGTCAATGGATAAAACGCCCGGCGGGATAGATAGGAAGCCTTCGGCGCCTTCGCGGGAACCACCGGCGCGTTGCCGTCGTCATCCGGCCGATTCAACAGCTTCCAGCCCGCGGCCGTGACTACTAAGCCGCCGCCCACCTGCACGACAGGCAGAGAAATGCCGAAAAAAGCCAGGATGTGGGTGCCGATCAGGACAGAGACAACCAGAAGCGCGAAGCCGTTCACGGCAATCTTGCGTGCCATGACCGCGCGATCCCCGGTTGAAAGGTCCGCGGTCAGCGACAGAAAGATGGGCAGGTTTTCGGGGGAGTTGACGATAGGAAATAGCGCGCCCACGATCATCAGCGAGGTGCGAACCAACTCGGCGACGGTCTCACGCATGCATCCAATCGTAGCATTCGGGGAAGCGATTCAGATCGCCGAAATGTTATCCAGATCCGATCGCTTGATGCGCCACCGCCCGCCGAAGCGCGGGCCCGTATCCAAACCGGGGAGTTTGCGGTTTGCCAGCATCTTGCGGAGGATGGATTGCGGCAGTCCGGTGTAAGCGGCAGCCTCGGCCAACGAAAGCCATTGGCCGGGATGATAGATGGGGGGCTGAAAGACGGATGCGGCGCCAGCTTGCGAAATTGGCGGAAACGCGGCGGCGGCCGTCTCGCGAACCACGAGCTTCCTCCCAGGCGGTTTGTTTTCACTCATATTCCGGCCAACCCGCTTACGCTACCCTTTCATTACATAGTGTAGCGGCGAAGCACGATGTTGCAAGACCGGAGATCACCTCAGAGCAAAATGCGCTGCAAAGTGGGGCGGGACTCCAGTCCTGCGGCCGACGTCTACGTCGGCCTGAGCCCGCTCGGAAATAGCGGATTTCGTAAGACGACGAGCGAATACTCGAAGACAAGCCCCACTCCGGCTTGGGGGGGGAAGGGGCGGGTCTGGAGACCCGCCGCAGGCGTAGACGCCTGCCCCACATCACCGCTGCGCCCAATACCTGCCCCGAGCTTGCACCGAAAGCCCTTTCTGATGCGTAGTCAGTTGTATCTTACGGAATTCCGACACACTCACCGGCTGATCCGAGACATATCCGATGTTATACTGGCTGCGCAACTCCTCCTGAAGCTGCGTGAAGATGGCATCCAGGCTCTCTTTCTTGGAAACCTCGAAAAAACCGCCGCCCGTCTCGCGCGACATGCGCATTAAGACGCTGCGTCCGTCCCCTCCGCCAAACACGCCGTAGAAGCCCTCATCCGAAAAGAGAATCGAATAGATGAGCGTGTCGGCCTTCTGGGCGGCTTCGATGGCGTCCATCATAGGCACCTCGCTGCCTGTATCTACGCCGTCTGAGAGCACGATCAGCGCCTTCCGGCCGGTCTGATTCATCATGATTTCCCTGGATGCCTTGAACATCGCATCGTATAGCATCGTGCCGCCGCCGGTCTGGCTTCGCAAGTCATTCATGTTGGGCGTATCTACTCGCTGCAGCGCCTCGCTCAGCTTCAGGAAAGATGAAGTCAACTCCTGCCGCAGGATGGGCGAGAGATCGAACTGCATGATAAATACCTGATCCTTCTTCTCCCGCAGAACCTGCTCCAGAAAGGTGTATGAGGCGATGCGCTCCGCTTCCATCACGCGCTTCTGGCTCATGCTGGTGTCGATCATCAGGCCGATGGTGAGGGGCAAATCGGTCTCCCGCGAAAAATAGCGGATGGTTTGCGGCCGGCCGTTTTCCACGACCGCGAAGTCGTCTTTGCCCAGATCGCGGATGAATG
>Ga0187887_10000366_pt1 | contig 45215 bp, 41 predicted proteins | sample June2016WEW_7_10_FD_132977 | JGI IMG/M metagenome (GOLD analysis project Ga0187887, IMG submission 132977) | Peatland microbial communities from SPRUCE experiment site at the Marcell Experimental Forest, Minnesota, USA - June2016WEW_7_10 | ecosystem: Environmental > Terrestrial > Soil >... | reverse complement strand
CGCGCCAGGTCTTTCCGGTGGCGGACCGGATTATCCGCCACCAGGGCAATCTGCTGATGAGCGCGACCGTGGAGCTGCAGGATGGCAAGTGGATGCCGGTGCTGCCGGGGCAGTGACGCGTGGGGTCGCGGACCCGGAAATACTACGCGCGGAATCGGAGACCGATGTCGCGAGATCGCGGGCGGCCGTGATCGAAGCCGTCAGGCGCCGCTACGCGGCGGCGAATGTGGGGTGACGCGATCGCCACTGAAGGGGTGAAGGCGATCGCCACGGCGGGCTCGGGGCGAGATAACCTTGGGCGACACCTGCTACCCGCGGGGGGGCTGAGACATTCGGTCGTCGATCGCCGTACTCATCGAGTAGAAGGGATTCTTCGGCCAGTTCGATGGGCTCCCAATCGGCGGTCTTGTCTCGGTCGATGTGTTGGAGCACGAACCGACCTGTAATAGATATCGCGCCGCGCGCCCCGCGCGTCAAGCCTTCAATCTGGCCTGTTCGTTCGGAAAGGCGATTCCGAATCCCCAGGGACGTATCAGGGCATCAGACTATTCTCGCGGTGGATCCACGCGGACAAGCGCATCTCTCCCGGCGCGGCGTCAAATCATCGGTAACCGCCGAGGTTTGCCCGCGGGAAAGGCCGCATCGATGCGGGCAATCTCGGCAGGGTTCAGCACGAGATTCGCGGCGGCGGCATTGTCCTCGACGTGCGCGATGCTGGCCGCCTTCGGGATGACGAAGGCATTGGGGTGGCGCAGCAGGAACGCGAGCGCCACCTGTCGGGCGGTGACTCCGCGGGCCGAGGCGATCTCGCTCAATACGCGGCCGGAGCGGTCCTTTGGATCGAACGGCGCGTTGCTTTGACCGAAGGGGGTGTACGCAACGACCGCCGTGCCGTGCTGGCGGCACCAAGGTAGAACGCCATGTTCGATCGCACGTTCCTCCAGGTGGTAGAGCACCTGATTGCAGACCGGGTGACCGGCGCCGGCTATCGCGGCAATTTCTGCCAAATCGTCCACATCGAAGTTACTGACTCCCCAGGAGAGGATGTTGCCGCGCGCCATCAGCGCGTCGAACGCGGCGACCGTCTCCTCGAGCGGGTAGCTCCCGCGCCAGTGCAGGAGATAACAATCGAGCCGGTCCGTCCCCAGCCGCGCCAGGGATTGCTCGCACGCCGCGATGGTGCCGCGCTTGGAGGCATTGCTCGGCAATACCTTGGACACGAGGAACACTTCGTCGCGGCGGCCTTGAATGGCCTTGCCGATGATGCGCTCGGCCGCGCCCGAACCGTACATCTCGGCGGTGTCGATGTGGGTCATGCCCAGGTCGAGCCCGCGGCGCAGGGCTGCGACGGCATCGGCGGTGGACGATTCGTCGGATCGCCACGATCCCTGGCCGACGAGCGGTACCTCGCGGCGCGTGGTTCCGAAAAGCCGACGGGGAGCTTTTGCAGTCACTGGGCGGGCTCCGTCACGGGCCGAGCCGCTTCGTCATCCGAAGAGCCGGCTCGACCCCTTGATAGTATCCCTGAACCACGTTCAGAGCCTCGAAGCCCAGGCGTTCGTAGAACGAGCGCGCGACCGCGTTGTTCGCGCGCAATTCGAGGTCGATGCGGAATACCCCCGCTTCAATGGCGGTCGTCGACAGCCAGTGCATCAACCGGCGGCCGATCCCCTGGCGGCGGTTGTCCGCGGCGACCGCGAGCAAATTCAGATGGGCGACATCGTCCCCGAAATACATGATGGCGAACGCCGCGACGCGGCCGTCGCGCCGGGCGACGACCACGCTGCAGTCGCGGCTCATGATGGAGCGGCGCACGCGCGCGGGCGTCCACGACCAGGTGAGGCCGCCCTCGATCGAGTCGCGCGACATTTGCGCGATCTCTTCGGCCTCCTCGCTCCGGGCGAGGCAGAGCGTCGCCAGCTCGGACATGATCAGTGAGTCTCCGTCTTCACGGGCGCGGCCGGCCGCGACGGCAATCCGGAGGGCTGCGCCGGCAACAGCTTCATCAACTCGGCAACGCCTCGTTCGAGCTGCGGATCATGGCCATGCAAGACCTCCACGGGATCCTCCTCCACCACGATGTCCGGATCGACGCCATGACCCTCGATGATCCATCGGCCGTCGGCGTCGGTAGTGCCGAACTCTGGCACATATACGGTCCCGCCGTCGAGCAACGGGCCGTGATCGGCGATGCCGACCGCTCCGCCCCAGGTTCGCTTGCCGATCAAGGCCCCGATCTTCCATTGACGAAAGGCGTTCGCGAAGATATCACCGTCCGAGCCCGTGGCCTCGTTGATCAGCGCGACCTTCGGGCCGGGCTGCACCACGCGGGGATAGGTGCCCGGTGTATCGTGATTGCGCGAGAAATTCATTCCATGCAGGGATCGCGCCAGCCGCTCGATGAGCATTTCCGAGATATTGCCGCCGCCATTGTCCCTCTCATCCACCACCAGAGCCTCCTTGCGGACCTGGGGGAACCACCATTTGATGAATTCGCGGATGCCCGCACTCTCCATGTCGGGGATGTCAATGTAGCCGATGCGGTTATCGCTCAGCCGATCGACGCGCGCCCGGTTGGCCGACACCCATTCGAGATAGCGCAGGTCGGCCTCGCTCGCGATCGGCAGGTAGCGGATGGTGCGCACCGGTTTGCCTTCCGGAGCAGCGGATATCCGCCACTCCACCGGTTGGTCCGGCGGCGCCACGAGCAGCTCGTAGGGATCGGTGCCCGCGCGGAGCTCGCGCCCATTGATGGCGAGCACGTAATCGCCCACGTGCGCATCGATTCCCACCTCGGTCAGCGGCGATCGATAACGCTCCTCCTCGTTTTCGCCCGCATAGATCTTGGCGATACGGTAGCGCCCCGATTGCGGGTCGAGCTCGAACCGTGCGCCGGGAAGGGCGACGAACGGCCGTCTGGGAAGTCCGAGGTCTCCGCCCTCGATATAGGCATGCTGAACGGTCAGCTCCGAGATCATTTGGGAGATGACGTAGTTGAGGTCCGCCCGGTGACCGACTTGATCGACGAGAGGCGCATATTTCTTGCGTAGGGCGAGCCAATCGTAGCCATGCATGTTGGCCACGTAGAAGTAGTCGCGGTACCGCCGCCACACCTCCCTGAAGATCTCGTGCCATTCCTCGGCCGGCACACGAGTGGTCATGAGGCCGGCGACCGATACGCTCGTCGGGTCGTCGCTGTCCCCGACATCGTAGTACTTGAGCTCCTTCGAAGCGAGCCGCGCCAGCACGTGTTTGCCGTCCGCCGTGGCGGACCACGACGTCACGTCCTCGGCGACGGTCTTGGCCTCGCGGCCCTTGATCGAATACGAGATGACGCTGGTCTTCACGCCCGAGTCGCGCCCGTAATAGAAGGCGCCGTTGCGCTGATAGAGGAGCGTGTCGTCCCCCGCGCGCAGGTCGCTCAGGTTGTCGGCATCCACGGGTACGCGGATCACGCGTCCCACGATGCCGTTGAAATCGATGGTCATGGGCGCGGTTTTCGCCTCGCCGGTGTGAGCGGAGCGCCGCTCCTTGCTCGAGCCCTTGTCGTCCTTGCCGGGACCGTTCTTGCCCGCATCGTCATTGCTCGTATCGTCCTTGCTTTCAGCCTTGTCTCCATCGCCGGGCTCGTCGTTGCGCACCCCGAACGGGTTCTTCACGCCCGGGCGGAGCGCGACGGCGAAAATTCCGGTCTGCCGATCGGTGGCGAATTCGAACTCCACGGTGCTGATCAGCGGCGCATATTCGCGCGCGCTCAAAAAATACAGCAGCTCGCCGTTCGGAGCCCAAGCCGGGGACTGGGCATTGAAAAACTCGGGGGTCACGCGCCTCGATATCCCGTCGGCCGCCGACCAGATGAAGACGGAGGAGAAATCGTTGGTCTCATTGAGCGTGTAGCTCAGGAACCGGCCGTCGGGCGACCATTGGTAGTCGAGGGCGAGATCGAGCGGATCCTTCGCCACTTCGATTCGGCGTTTGGAGGCAAGATCGACGACGTAGAGCCGGCCGGTCTGATCCGCGATTGCGATGTGTTTACCGTCGCCCGACCAGCGCGGCGAGTAGTAACGCGACCCTGCGCCTGCGGTCACCGCCTCGGGCGGTCCGCTGCCGTCCTGCGCCTCCACGTACAGCTCCTCTTCGCCACTCGCATCGGACACGAACGCGAGGCGCTGCCCATCACGGGACCAGGCGGCCTCGCGCTCGTGAGCGGTGGAGGTATGCGTCAGATTGCGAGTGACGCCGTGTTCCACGGGAACGGTGAACACATCGCCCCGCGCCACGATGGCGACCCGGCCCCCGACCGGGCTGAGCGTGATGCCCTCGATGTTGTCGGCGGCGTTGACCATTTGTGCCCGTGACGTCGTATCGTCCGTCGGTACTTGGATATCGAGCGCTCGATCCTGGTTGTTTCGCGTGTCGAATATATGGAGTGCGCCGTCCAGCTCGTAGACGATTTGACCCTCGGCGTCCGCGCTCGGCCAGCGCACGTCCCAGTCCGTGTAACGGGTGATCTGCGTGGTTTGCCGCGTAGCCAAGTCGTAGCGGTATAGATTGAACACGCCGCTCCGATCGGAATTGAAATACACCGCGGAGCCGATCCACATCGGATCGCGGTCGGTGCGCGGATTGTCGGTCACTCGCTGAAGCGCTGGGTGCTCGAGATCGAATATATAGAGATCGTTGGCCCAGCCGCCTTGATAGCGCTTCTCGCTGCGGAAATCCCTCCATAGCGGCGAATAGACGATTCGGCGGCCGTCGGGAGAGAAATGCCCGGCGCCCGACATGGGCATGGGCAATGCCGTGGCGCCGCCGCCGGTGGCCGGCACCGTGTACAGCTTGCAGTCGACTCGATCGTGGCCGTCGCGCGTCGAGCGAAATAGAACGGCCTTGCCGTCGGGCGTCCAGCCGTACACTTGATTGTCGTATCCCCAGCGCTCCGGAAGCGGTCCCGGGGTGGGGTAGTAGGTCAACTGACGGGGTGCACCCCCGGTCGAGGGCATGACGTACACCTGCTCGTCGCCGCCATACTGCCCGGTGAAAGCGAGTTGACGGCCATCGGGTGAGAACTTGGCGAAAAGCTCCATTCCCGGATTCGAGGTGAGGCGCGCTGCCGTGCCGCCCCGCGTGCTGACCGTCCACAAGTCGCCGGCATAGGTAAAGACCACGCGGTCGTGCCATACGTCGGGGAAACGCAAGAGCCGTGTGGCGGCCTGCGTTGGCGCCGGCAACAGGTGAGCCGCGGCAACCAGCGCCGCTGCCGCGAAGATCCGGCGCGTGAGAACTCGTGGCAGGTTCACCGGCTCCGGTATCGGTCCGTCGCGGTCACCAGCTCATGAATATTGCCGGGCTCGAACGCGGAGTGACCGGCGTCGGGGACGATGCGGAACTCGGCCTCGGGCCAGGCTTTGTGCAGATCCCATGCGCTCGTCGCCGGACAGACGACGTCGTAGCGTCCCTGCACGATGGTGGCGGGAATGTGGCGAATGCGCGGAACATCGTCGATGAGCTGCGATTCGCTGCGCAAGAATCCCCGATTCACGAAGTAGTGGCACTCGATGCGGGCTACGGCGAGCGCGAATTGGTCCTCGCCCCAACGGCGGATGTTGTCGAGATTGCTGTGCAGGAAGCTGGTGGACGCTTCCCAGACCGACCAGGCGCGCGCCGCCGCGAGCGCGGCTCGCTGATCGTTGCCGGTGAGGCGTTGATGATAAGCACGCAAGAAGTCATCGCGCTCGTCCGGCGGAATCGCGTCGCGGTACGCCTCCCAGTAATCGGGAAAGATCTCCGAGGCGCCGTGCTGGTAGAACCACCGAATCTCGCTATAGCGCAGCATGAAGATGCCCCGCAGCACGAGTTCACTGACCCGCTCGGGGTTCGCCTCGGCGTAGGCCAGGGCCAAGGTACTGCCCCAGGAACCGCCGAACACCAGCCAGCGCTCGATACCCAAATGCTTGCGCAGCCGCTCGATGTCGGCGACCAGATGCCAGGTGGTGTTCTCGATCAGGCTGGCGCTGGGCCGGCTTCGCCCGCAGCCACGCTGATCGAACACGATGATGCGATAGTGGTGCGGATCGAAGAACTGGCGAGCCCGCTTGTCCGATCCCGCACCGGGGCCGCCGTGCAGGAAGATGGCAGGCTTGCCGGCCGGGTTGCCGCATTCTTCGTAATAAATCTCATGGACGTCCGATACGCGAAGATACCCGTGCTTGAGCGGCTCGATCGCCGGGTAGAGCTCGCGCTTCGGAGGAGCCGTGGAAACGGACTTCGATGCACTGCGCGAGGCGGAAGCGGCGCGGGTCGCGAGCTTGGCGGCGCTGCTCACGGTCCGCGGCTTGGATTGATAGGAGGGCTTTTTCGCCGTCCGCTGCGGCGTCGCCTTTTTCTTCTTCATGATGCCTGCTTCATGGCCGATTCCTCTGCGTGTCGATTAGCTGCGTTGTACCAATGGGCCGAGCGGTCTTCCGCCCAGCAGATGAAGGTGCAAGTGGTACACCTCTTGGCCGCTGTCCGGATTGCAATTGATGATGAGCCGGTAGCCGCTTTTCGCGACTCCACGCTGACGGGCCAAATCGCGCGCGACGATGACCATGTGGCCTATCAAGGATTCGTCATCATCCTCGATGTCATCCGTTGTCGGGATGGGCTTCAAGGGGACGATCAAGATGTGCACGGGGGCGGCCGGGCGAATGTCCCTGAACGCGACCACGCGCGAATCCCGGTAAACGATGTCCGCGGGCAGTTCTCCCGCAATGATTTTTTCAAAAATCGTAGGCATTTCATATGCCTCTGAATATCTGGGACCCCAAGCGTATCAGGAACGCGGCGCGCTGCTGGAATCCGAGCGCTCGCGGGTACGGTTCCACGATGCATCTTATTATAATTTTCAAAGAGTTACACCCGTTTCGTTGCCCCGGACGGGCTGCTCGGCGCACGCGGGCTCACGACCAGCGAGCCGTCCCGAAGGCGAATAGTAATGGGAACGATTCTCATATACACTCGCCACATGCACTTGAAGTATCAACCGCCGGGGGCCAAGCAGCGCGCGCACGAGGCGCAGCGGACACGGGGCGCCGCCCTGAGCGCCGCCGGCATGAAGCTGACCGATTTGAAGACCGGCGCGAGGGCGCGGGTGGTCTCGGTCGTGCCCGCCGAGGGAGCGGCTCCGCAGGAGTTGGAACGCCGGCTGGCCGAACTCGGCTTCCTGCCCGGCGAAGCGGTTCGCGTGGTCGCACGCGGACTTCTGTCACGCGAGCCGCTTGCGGTTCGGGTCGGCACGGGCACCTTTGCGCTGCGGCTGTTCGAGGCCGCCTGTATCCGCGTGTGTCCGGAGCAGACGCCGGCGGCATAGCCTCATGGGCGCCTTGTCCGGTGCGCATCCAATTCCCCTGGTTGCGCTGGTAGGTAACCCCAACTGCGGCAAGACTGCGCTGTTCAACGTTCTGACCGGCAGCCGTCAGAAAGTTGCGAATTACGCAGGCGTCACCGTCGAACGCAAAGAGGGCGCGCTGCTCACGCCGTCCGGCTCGCGCGTCAGAATTCTCGATCTTCCCGGGGCCTACAGCCTCGACCCGCTGACCCCGGATGAACAGGTCACCGCCGACGTGCTGCTCGGCCGCCGGGCCGGCGAGAGCGCCCCCGATTTCGTCGTCTGCGTCACCGACGCCACCAACCTTCGTCAGAATCTGCGGCTGGTGCTGAGCCTCAGGCGACTGGGCCTACCCATGGTGGTCGCGCTCAACATGACGGACATCGCCCGCCGCAAAGGCATCGTCATCGATGCCGAGCGGCTTGCGCGCGAGCTCGGCGTCCCGGTGGTCGAAACGGTGGGCGTCAAGGCCTCGGGCGCGAAGCCGCTGATCGAGATGCTGGATTCGGCCGCGATTCCGGCCCGGACCGCAGGCGCCTTCGAATGGCGCACACCCACCTCCGCCGACATCGAGCAGGATCAAGCGGAAGTGCGGCGAATTCTGGGAGCAGTCGGCGGCGATCGTATCGACGGCGTGACCTTCAGCGACAAGCTGGATGCCATCGTGCTGCACCCGGTGCTCGGACCGGTGATCCTCGCGGCGATTCTCTTCCTCGTATTTCAAGCCGTATTCGCCTGGGCGCAAGTGCCGATGGATGCGATCAAGGCCGGCGTCGGCGCGTTCGCGGCTTGGATCGGGCAGGCGATGCCGGAGAGCCTCTTGAAGGGCTTGCTGGTGGACGGGGTGCTGGCGGGAGTCGGCAGCGTATTCGTGTTCCTGCCGCAGATCATCATCTTGTTCTTCTTCATTTTGTTGCTCGAGGACTCCGGCTATCTGCCGCGCGCGGCGTTCTTGCTCGACCGGCTCATGGGAAGCGTCGGATTGTCGGGCCGCGCGTTCATCCCGCTGCTCTCCAGTTTTGCCTGCGCCATACCCGGGATCATGGCGACGCGCACCATTCAGAACCCGCGCGATCGCCTGGCGACCATCATGATCGCGCCCTTGATGACGTGCTCGGCGCGCCTGCCCGTCTATGCGTTGATCATCGGGGCATTCATCCCCCGGCGCACGCTCTGGGGCGGATTGCAGCTGCAGGGATTGGTGCTGTTCGTGCTGTACATCGCGGGCGTTGCCGGCGCCATGGGGGTCGCGTACGTGCTGAAGCGCGCGGGCGCGGCCTCGCGTTTTCAGGCGCTGATGCTCGAGCTTCCCACCTACCATTGGCCGAGCCTGCGCAACCTCGCCATCGGCTTGTGGCAGCGGGTGGAGATTTTCTTGAGCCGCGTGGGCACCATCATCTTGTCGCTGATGGTGATCCTCTGGGCGCTGAGCTCCTTCCCGGCGCCTCCGCCCGGCGCCACCGGGCCCGCGATTCAGTACAGCATTGCGGGATATTTGGGATCGTGGCTCGCAGTGATCTTCAAGCCCATCGGCTTCAATTGGCAGATCTCGATCGCGCTGGTGCCCGGCCTGGCGGCGCGGGAAGTGGCGGTCGGTGCGCTCGGCACGGTATACGCCTTGTCGGCCACGGGCGAGGACGTAAGCGGCGCGTTGACGCCCTTGATCAGCCACTCCTGGAGTCTGCCGACGGCCCTCTCGCTGCTGGCCTGGTACGTGTTTGCGCCCCAATGCCTGTCCACGCTGGCAACGGTCAAGCGCGAGACCAATTCGTGGCGCTATCCCATCATCATGGCGGCGTATCTGTTCGCACTGGCCTATCTCGGCTCCTTCATCACCTTCCGCGTGGCGACGGCACTGTCGCATCTTGGGTAGCGCGCGTGAGTCACGTTCTCGATAACCTGTTGGTTGCCGCCGCCCTCCTGGCGAGCGCCGTTTACGCGTTGTTCGCGCTGGGGCCGCGCGCCTGGCGGCGGCGTGCGCTTGCGCGAGCAGCCGGCTGGGCGGGGCGCGCGCCCGCCTGGCTCGGGCTCCGCGGCCTCGCCGCGCGGATGGACGCGGCGGCGGCCAAGTCATCGGGGGGTTGCGGCGGCTGCGGCGACTGCGGCAGCGAAAGCTCTCCCGCCGCGGGAGCACCAGCCTCCGCCCGTCCGGGCGGCGGGGACATCAAGATCCCGCTGGCAAGCATCGGCCGGCGGCGATAGGGGCCTTTCAATTCGATGTGCGGCGGCACGGCGGAGTACGCCATAATGCCATCGGCGCCCACGTTGGCCGCGCTCTCCGGAATCGATAAAAGATGCCCATTCCCCGCGCTTTGGAAGGTTGCTTGCGCCTGCCGGTGATCGGCGCGCCGATGTTCATCGTCTCGACGCCCAAGCTCGTGCTCGCGCAGTGCCGGGCAGGGGTGATCGGTTCGTTTCCGGCGCTGAACGCGAGACCGGCCGCGCAGCTCGACGACTGGCTCACCGAGATCACCGAGACCCTGGAGGGGTACCGGCGGGCCGATCCGACGGCCAAGATCGCTCCATTCGCCGTCAATCAGATCGTGCATGCGAGCAACGATCGTCTCGAGCATGACGTAAGGCTGTGCGTGAAGCACCGAGTTCCCATCGTGATCACCAGTTTGCGGCCCCCCGCGGAGGTCGTACAGGCGGTGCATTCCTACGGCGGCCTCGTGTTCCACGACGTGATCAATCTGCGTCATGCCGAGAAAGCGGCTGCGCAGGGCGTCGATGGCATCATCGCCGTGTGCGCCGGCGCCGGCGGTCATGCGGGCGTGTTGAGTCCCTTCGCGTTGGTGAAGCAAATCCGTTCGGCCTATCCGGGCACGATCATTTTGTCGGGAGCGATGAGCACCGGCGCGGACGTGCTGGCCGCGCAGGCACTCGGAGCGGATCTCGCGTATCTCGGCACCCGGTTCATCGCCACCGAGGAAGCCAACGCGAGCGAAGCCTACAAGAGCATGCTGATCGAGAGCCGCGCCGAGGATATCGTGTACACATCGCTCTTCAGCGGCGTGCTTGGCAATTACTTGCGCGCGAGCGTCGTCAAAACGGGCTTGGATCCGGAGAATCTCCCGCAGGCAGACAAGGCCAAGATGAATTTCGGCACCGGAGGGGATACGGAGCTCAAGGCGTGGAGGGATATCTGGAGTGCCGGTCAAAGCGTGAGCGGCATCCGCGAGGTTCTGCCGGTGCAGGCGTTGGTCGATCGAATGGCCGAGGAATATGAGGCGGTCCGCAGCCGCCTCGCATGCACCCCGTGAGGCTCAGTCCCGATCAATTGTCCGGCGCGCTCCAGCGCGGCCTGGCGCACGTCTATCTCGTTTCCGGCGACGAGCCGCTCGCGGTCGGCGAATGTGCGGACGCGATCCGTGCCGCGGCAAAGGCGGCGGGCTATGCGGACCGAACGGTATTCTTCATCGAGCGTGGATTCTCGTGGGACGAGCTGCGCCATTCGACTCAAGCGCTCTCCTTGTTCGCGGAGCGCCGCTTGTTCGAGCTGCGCATGCCGAGCGGCAAGCCGGATAAGGGAGCGCAAGTGCTGCTCGATATCGCGGCCGCGCCGCCACCGGACGTGTTGACGCTGATCGTCACCGACAAACTCGACCGCAAGACCAGCGAGGCTCCCTGGGTGCGCGCCGTCGAGAAGAACGGCGCATGGATTCCGGTGTGGCCGGTGTCGGCCGAGTCCCTGCCGGGGTGGCTCGGGCGGCGCGCGGCATCGCTCGGCCTTGCGCTGGAGGCGCCCGCGGCGCGGCTCATCGTCGAGCGCGTCGAGGGCAATCTGCTCGCGGCCAAGCAGGAACTCGAGATTCTGGCGCTGCTCGCGGACGGCGGCGCGATCACCGAGTCCCTGGTCATGCGCACCGTCGGCGACAGCGCGCGCTACGACGTGTTCCAGTTGGCGGAGGCCGCGGCGGCGGGTGATGCGGCGCGCGCGCTCCGCGTGCTGACGGGGCTGCGCGGCGAAGGGGCGGAGCCGACGCTGATACTCTGGGCGTTGGTGCGCGAGCTGCGCGGGCTCTGGCAGGCGCGCGAGCGCGATCGCATGGGCGGGCATGGCGGCAGCGGCGGCTGGAGTCAGGCGGCAAAGCCTTCGCCGCGAGCGCTGCGCCGGGCGAACCACATGCCGCTGGCGGCGTTACTGCGGGAAGCAGCCATCGTGGACCGCACCATCAAGGGCATCGCGCCCGGCGATTCGTGGTCCGCGATCGTTTCTCTGACCATGGGCATGGCCGGCGCTTTGCAAGCGACCCGAGAATCAGGCAGGGTAGCCGTATGAACCCGATGGGAATATTCGGCGGCACTTTCGATCCGATCCACTACGCGCACTTGCGTACCGCCTTCGAATTGCAGCAGGCGCTGCGCCTCAAGGAAATTCGCTTCCTGCCCGCGGGCAATCCGCCGCACCGCGATCAACCCCTGGCCGATGCGCAGCTGCGTCTCAAAATGGTCCAGCTCGCGACCGCCGATCAACCCGGCTTCGTCGTCGACGATCGTGAAGTGCGCAAGGAGGGCCCCTCCTATTCCGTCGAGACTCTGGGAGAGTTGCGCCACGAGTATCCGGACCGCAGTCTCTGCCTGATCGTCGGGATGGACGCGTTCCTGAGTCTGCCCAAATGGCATCAATGGCGAGAGCTTCTGCAGCTTGCCCACCTGGTGGTGGCGCATCGGCCCGGTTGGCGGGCACCGGGCATGGGACCGCTGGGAGAGCTGCTGGTGGATCGCGGCACGGGCCGAATCGGCGATCTGCATGAGCAGCGCGCGGGATGCATCTACATCCATGCCGTCACGCAACTTGAAATTTCTTCCACGGAAGTGCGCCAGCTCATTGCCATGGGACGCGACCCGCGCTTCCTCATGCCCGATTCAGTGCGTACACTGATCCTCGATACCCGCTGTTACGCCAAATCACGGACACCCTAGTGCCAATCGAGAAAAAGCCCCCGAAACCGAGAGCCTCGCAGAAGAAACAGCCGCCGCGCGCGCCGAAGGTACGCGCCGCGAAGGCCAAGCGCACCGCCGGCGGCGTCTCCCCCATGCCGGCCCCCGGCAAATCCGCCGTGAAGCTCGCCGCCAAGCGTTCTGCCGCCAAGCCTTCCGTCACCAAGCCGGCCGCCAAGCGCTCTCTCAGGAGTGTGGTGCTCGACGCGCTCGACGACATGAAGGCGCTCGAAGTGAAGGTGCTGGATGTCCGCGGGCTCACCGACATTTCGGATTACATGGTGATCGCGAGCGGCACCTCGGACCGCCACGTGCGCTCGGTGGCGCAGCGCGTGGTGGAGAAGACCAAGGAGGCGGGCTTTCGGCCGCACGGGGTCGAGGGACAGCAGGACGGCGACTGGGTACTGATCGATCTGCACGAGTACATCGTGCACGTCATGTTGCCCCGCGTGCGCGAGTTCTACGGGTTGGAGAAGCTGTGGGACATGACGGCGAAGCGCGCCGTCCGCGCCTGAGATTCGCCGCGATGGCGGCGGAGCGCGCATGAAGTGCCGATTGCTCGCGGCGGGAACCAGGCTGCCGGAGTGGGTCAATACAGGATTCCGGGAGTATCAGAAGCGCTTGCGCGCGCCGCTGGTGCTCGAACTCGAGGAGATTCCCGTCGCCACCCGGCGCGCCGGCGAGAATCCCGAACGCGCCGTCGCCCGCGAAGGCGAACGCATGCTGGCGGCGGTCTCGGCGAAGGATTATGTCGTCGCGCTGGAGGTGCAGGGCACTCCCATGAGCACCGAGAAGCTCAGCAGCTGGCTCGCCGAACGGTTGCGCGACGGCAAACCCCTGGCGCTTCTGATCGGCGGACCCGACGGACTCGCGCCCGAGTGCCTGAAGCGCGCCGACCGGAGGTGGTCGTTGTCGCCGCTCACGTTGCCCCATGCCCTGGTGAGGATCGTGGTCGCCGAGCAGATCTATCGGGCCATGAGTCTGTTGGGCGGCCACCCCTACCACCGCGCATAACGCCTCCCCTGCGCACAGCGTGCCCAAGGTATTCTTGACGGATGAGCGTGGACTTCGTGTATCTCGCCTCCGGTTCACCCCGGCGGCGGCAGCTGCTTCAGCAAATAGGGGTGCCTTTTCAGGTACTTAGCGTCACGGTAGACGAGTCCATCGGGCACGGTGAAGAGCCGCTTGCCTATGTATCCCGACTGGCCGCCGCAAAGGCCGACGCGGGCCTGGCCCGGAGCCGAGCCGCCGGCGCCCACCCGCGGCCCGTGCTCGCAGCGGACACTGCCGTGGTCGTCGACCGCGAGATCTTGGGCAAACCCACGGGGCGGGACGATGCGTTGCGCATGCTGCGGCTGTTGTCGGGCCGGACCCACGAGGTGTTGACCTCGATCGCAGTGGCCGCCGGCGGGAGCACGCGCTCTTGCGTGAGCCGCAGCGAGGTCACTTTTCGCGATATCAGCTGCGCCGAGGCGAGCGATTACTGGGACACGGGCGAACCCAACGACAAGGCGGGCGGGTACGCGATTCAGGGCCTCGGAGCCGTGTTCGTCGCGCAATTGCGCGGCAGCTTCTCCGGGGTCATGGGGCTGCCGCTGTTCGAGACGGCCGTGCTGCTGGAGGCGGCGGGCGTGCCGCGATGGATGGCGGTGAGCGGCGGCCCATGAGCACCGAGATCCTGATCAATGCCAGCACGCACGAGGCGCGCGCAGCGGTAGTCGAAAACGGGGTGCTGCAGGAAGTGTATCTCGAGCGCTCGAGCCGCCGCGGCCTCATCAGCAACATATACAAGGGGCGGGTGTCGCGGGTGCTCCCGGGCATGCAGGCGGCCTTCATCGAGATCGGCATGGAGCGCACCGCCTTCCTGCATGCCTCCGATATCTTCGATCCGCGGCACGCAGGCACGGGCATCGAGGCGCCGCGCACGGAGAATATCCGCACCTTGGTGGCCGAAGGGCACGAAATCCTGGTGCAGGTCGTCAAGGATCCGCTGGGAACGAAGGGCGCGCGGCTCACCACGTACATCACCCTGCCGTCGAGGTTTCTCGTGTACATGCCGCAAGGGCGCGGCGTCGGGGTGTCGGCGCGGATCGAGCATGAGGGCGAACGCGAGCGGCTGCGAGCCGCGGTTCTGGACGGCATCGAGCCGCAGGAGAGCGCGGGATACATCGTGCGCACCGCCGCGGAAGATGCGCCCGCGGAGGCCTTGAGGGCCGACATGGTGTACCTGCGCAAGCTCTGGGAGTTCGTCCGCCAGAAGGGGTTGCGCACCAGCGCGGGGAATCTCGTGCACGCCGACCTGCCGCTGCACCTGCGGGTGCTTCGCGACATGCTGCGGCCCGACGTGGACCGGGTGCTCATCGATCAGCCGAGCGCGCATCGGGAAATGCAGGACTTCGCAGCCTCGTTCGTTCCGGAAATGCTCGAGCGAATCGAGCTTTACGCGGAGAAGCGGCCGGTATTCGAACTGCATCACGTCGAGGAGGAGATTCAGAAGGCGCTCGATCGAAAGGTCTCGTTGAAGTCCGGCGGCCATCTGATCATCGACCAGACCGAGTCCATGACCACGATCGACGTCAACACGGGCGCGTTCGTCGGGCATCGTAATCTGGAGGAAACGATTTTCCGCACCAACCTGGAGGCGGCGGTGACGATCGCGCGCCAGCTGCGGCTGCGCAATCTCGGCGGCATCATCATCATCGATTTTATCGACATGGAGGAGCCCGAGCACCGCCGCCAAACGCTCCAGGCACTCGAAAGGGCGCTCGGCGACGATCACGTGAAGACCAACATCTCCTCCGTATCCCCTCTGGGACTGGTGGAGATGACGCGAAAAAGAACCCGCGAGAGCCTGGAACATCTGCTGTGCCAGCCTTGTCCGAGTTGCGAAGGGCGGGGCTTCGTGAAAACGGCCGAGACCGTCTGCTACGAGGTATTTCGTGAGATCGTCCGCCAAGCCCGTCAATTCGAATGTCGCCAGCTGATGGTCCTGGCGCATCAGGACGTGATCGAGCGGCTGCTCGATGAGGAATCCTCCGCGCTCGGCGAGTTGGAACTGGTCACCGGCGTGCCCATCCGCCTGCAAACGGAGGCTCTTTACGGCGTCGACCAATACGACGTCGTGTTGATGTAATGGCTCCGCGCAAAATCGCCAAGGTACTGCTGTTCACGGCAGCGGGGCTCGCGACACTGATCGGCTGCGTGCTGCTGGGGATGAAGCTCGCGCTCGATCGCGCTCCCAGATATCAGGCTCAAATCAAGGCGTGGGTATACCGCCAGACCGGATACCACATCGCGTTCGGGGGCGTATCGCCGGCGTTGCGGTGGTACGGTCCCGAGTTAACCTTTCGCCGGCTGGAGCTTCGCTCGCGCGACGATCGGCGCGTGCTCGCCCGAGCGGCCGGCGGCCGGGTGGGCGTCGATGTCTGGCAGTTGCTGCAAAACGGCAAGCTGTTCGCTTTGCGGGTCGAGCTCGACTCCCCGGACATCGTCGTCGATCGCCTGGGCCCCTCCAAGTTCGCGCTCGCATCCGAAATCGTGCTGGGCGGCGAAGGTTCCCCGGTGTCGGCGCTGACGCTCAACGACTTGCCGGCCGGAGCCCTGGTCATACGGCGGGGCTCCGTCACGTTGCGGCATTGGGATCCGGAACTGCCGCTACTCGAACTGCGTGCGGTGGATATGGATCTCACCCGCGTCTATCACCTTTTCGAAGCGAGCCTTTCGGCGAGTCTGCCGCCGGTTCTGGGCGGCAGGCTGAGTTTCACGGGAACTCTGCAAGGATCCGGCCATCTCGATGCACTGCAATGGACGGCGGCGGCGAATGCCGACGGCGTGTCGTTTCCCGGCTGGCGCCGCCTGCTGCCGGAATACCTGGAGCGGCTCGATGCCGGAGCCGGCGCCTTCCAAACGGCGGCACACGGCCGCGGCGCCATGCTCGAGCGCATGGATCTCGACTTCGCTGCGCAAGACGTGGTGACCAAGCTGTCCGACGGCGCGAATACCCGAATGGACGAAGTGAGCGCCGCGCTGTCCCTCACTCATGCGGGCGACCGCTGGACGCTGCTCGGCCGACGCGTTCGCGTTCAGCGCGACGGGCGCCGCGACCCGAACTCGGAGTTCGACGTGAGCTGGAGGGACAACGAGTCCGGCATGCTGGAACTCAGCGCGAAGGCAAACTATCTGCGTGCCGAGGCGCTCTTGCCGCTGGTCGGGCTGATGCCGCAAAAGGAGATTCGGGACCGGCTGCACGAGCTTGCGCCCACCGGCGAATGGATGGACATGCACCTCGCGCTGCGGCGGCAGTCGACTGACGATCCCTGGCGATTCGACGCGCGCGCCAGCTTCCGCGCGGTCGGCTTCGCGCCGCTGGGACATGCTCCGGGTTTTCGCGGCCTATCGGGAGAGGTCGCCGGGAACGAACTGGCGGGCCACCTGATTCTCGACACCAAGACAGCCGTGTTCAACTGGCCCAATCAGTTTCCGCAGCCCATCGACATGCCGCTGCTCAAGACCTCGCTCTATTGGAGGCGCACGCCGGAAGAACTGCTCCTCGCGACCTCGGATCTCGAGCTGCACACGCGCGATGCGACGCTGCACGGCAAGGCGGCCTGGCGTCAGCCGAGCGACGGCAGCTCCCCGGTGCTGACCATGGCCGACAGCATCGATAACGGCAATGTGGGAGACGCCCACCTCTACTTTCCCCGCGAGCTGCTGCAGCCCGACGCGTTGCAATGGCTCAACCGCGCGTTCATCGCAGGACACGTCTCGCACGGCGATGCGATCTTCGACGGTCCGGTGCGCCGGTTCCCGTTTCGAGAAGGCGGAGGACTGTTCCTGATCCGCTTTCGCGTCGACCATTTGACCTTGGACTATCGCGAGGACTGGCCGAGGATCGAGAACCTCGCCGCGCAGGCGGAGTTTCGCAACCAAGGCATGGATGTGAAGGTGGTGAGCGCGGATGCCGCGGATCTCAAGGTGGATTCGGCGCAGGCGCGCTTCGCGGACTTCAGGAACGGCGAGCTGGAGGTTCAAGCGGCCGCGCACGGCGATGCCTCGGCTGCGGTGCATTATCTGGCCGCCACGCCGCTCGATCCCATGGCGGAGCACGCGTTCTCGAACATCGAGGCGCGGGGACCGCTGAAAGCCGGCATCGATCTGTTCTTTCCCTTCCTCAACTTCGATCAGCGGCGAGTGCGCGTGCACGTCGATCTGGACGGCGTGTCCTTGAATCGCACGGGCTCGACGCTGGCCGCGACCGAGCTGACCGGCGGCGCGGACGTCGACGGTGATCAGGTGGTGCACGCGGATGTTCGCGGCCGGGCGCTCGGCGGCGTCGTGCAGATGACGGCTCGAGCTCCCCGCAACCGGCAAGCCACCCGCACTCACCTGGATTTTCACGGCAGCGTGACGGGCGAGGCGTTACGCGCCGCGTTGTCGCTGCCCGCGAACATCGCGGTGGGCGGGCAGACTGACTATCGTGCCGTGCTGCGTATGGCACCCGACCCGGCGCGCGAGCGGACGCTGTACGTCAGTTCGAGCCTGGTCGGCCTAGAGCTGAAACTACCCGCCCCCTTGGCGAAGCCTGCTCCGGCAACGATGCCGACCACCGTCGCCATCCAGTGGCCCGCGAGCGGCGGCGAGGAGGTCCGCGTGAGTTTGGGCTCGGTGCTGCGCGGTGCCGCCATGCTCGATTCGGATGCAAGCGGACTGAAACTCGGGCATGCGGCCGTCAGTTTCGGGGAGGGCGACCCGGTGTTCAGCGACACTCAAATAGTCAACGTGGGAGGCAACATCGGAGAGCTGGACCTTGCCGGGTGGCTCAAGCTGATGGGCGCCCCGGCGGCTGCCGGCGGCGGGGCCGGTAAGGCGCCGAAGCCGTTGACCGCCTATTTGCGCGCTGCGAAATTCGGTGTCGGTAAGATCGATTATCTGGGGTTGTCGTTCAGCGACGTCTCGGTCGCGATCTCGGAGGCCAACGGCGCCTGGCGCATCCAGACCGACGGTCCCAACGTCGTCGGTTCCATCTCGCTGCCGGGGGCACAGAACCCTGCGGCGCCGTGGGACCTTCAGTTCGAGCGCCTGAAATTCACCGAGGGCCCGGAGGAGCCTTCGGGCGACGATCGTCCGGGCGATGCTCACCCGGGCGACGGCGATCAGGGCGCCCCCTCGGGTCAGAAACTCGATCCGCGAGGCTTGCCCTCGATCGAATTCCATGCCGCGGAACTCGTCTGGGATGACCGGCAATTCGGGGACGTCCGGGCGACGCTGCAAAAGCGGGACGATGGCGTCGACCTGAAGCAATTGACGGCGACCAACGCGACCTGGAACGCCAACGTGACGGGAGAGTGGCGGGGCGGGGAGGGCGGCACGAGCCACATTCAAGGCACGATCACCAGCACCGATGTCGGCAACACGCTGAAGGAGCTGGGTTTTGCCTCGGTCCTCGAGGCCAAGAGCGGGCACGTGGAATTCGACATGCAGTGGCCCGGAGGCCCGAGCGGCGAGGTGCTCGCGGGGGCGAGGGGTCATGTGCAGGTGGCGCTCGACAAGGGTCAGATCGTCGGGTTGAAACCGGGTGCCGGCCGAGTTCTCGGACTTGCGAGCCTCGCCGAATTGCCGCGCCGCTTGGCCTTGGATTTCAGCGATCTCACCGATAAGGGCTTTGCTTTCGACACCGCACGGGGCGATTTCGATCTCTACGACGGCAGCGCCCATACGGAGAACGTGCTCGTGAAGGGGCCGGCGGCGGAAATCGGCCTGATTGGCCGGATCGGCTTGAAAAATCACGATTACGACCAAATTGCGGTGGTGACCGGCAACGTGAGCAGCACTCTGCCCCTGGCGGCCTTCGCGGCGGGGCCGGTGGTGGGGGGGGCCGTGCTGCTGTTTACGCAGGTCTTCAAACAACCGCTGAAGGGGCTGGTGCGGGGGTATTATCGAATTACCGGCAGCTGGGACAACCCGGTGGTCGAAAGGATCAAGAGTGCGGAGGCCTCCGCGGAGACGCCCAAGGAGGCGGCCAAAGGCGCGCCCCAGGGCGCATCCAAGGAGACGCAGTAGCTGATGAGTACGGTAGCCGCGATTCAAATGACTTCGGGCCACGTGGTCGAGGACAATCTCGCCGCCGCGGGCAGACTGCTGCGCGAAGCAAAGGAGCGCGGCGCGGAGGTCGCATGTTTGCCCGAGAACTTCTCCTTCCTCGGGCTGCGCGATGCCGACAAGCTGCAAGTGGCGGAGGCCGACGGCGACGGACCGGTGCAGAGATTTCTGAGCGAAACGGCGCGCGCGCTGAAGCTGTGGATCCTCGGGGGCAGCACGGTGATCAAGGGCGATGATGCAAAGCGCGTGACGAATACGTCGCTCTTGATCGATGCCGACGGCAAGCGGGTTGCCCGCTACGACAAGATCCACTTGTTCGATGTCTCGATTCCGGGGCGCAACGAGCAGTACCTGGAATCGCGGCATGTGATGCCGGGCGATGCGATCGTGCTGGCGGACACGCCGGCGGGGCGGCTCGGTATGACGGTGTGTTATGACATGCGCTTCCCCGAGCTCTACCGTGAATTGGTCGCGCGCGGGGCGGAGTGGCTTGCAATGCCGGCGGCGTTCACCGTGCCCACCGGCCGCGCGCACTGGGAGATACTGCTGCGGGCGCGTGCAATCGAGAATCTGTGCTACGTGGTGGCGCCGGCGCAAAGCGGCACGCATACCAGCGGGCGCGAGACTTATGGCGATACATTGATCGTCGACTACTGGGGCCAGGTGCTGACGCGCTTGACCAAGGGTGAGGGCGTGATTACAGCGGAATTCGATCTTGCGAAACAGGCGGAAACGCGCGCGCGTTTCCCGGCGCTGGAGAACCGGAGGCTCGGCCTAGGCGCCGACGAGGCGGTGCCGGCATGAGCGCCGCCCCCATGTTCGACGTGGCGGAGAGGATGATCCTCACCCCCTCGGGGCTCGACGAGAACCGGCTGTCGTCCGTGCTCGGCACGGTGATGAGCCGCGGCGTCGACTACGCCGATCTCTACTTTCAGCTCTCCCGCGAGGAGTCCTGGTCGCTCGAGGACGGTATCGTCAAAGAAGGATCGCACAGCATCGAGCAGGGCGTGGGCGTGCGCGCCATCAGCGGCGAGAAGACGGGCTTTGCCTACACCGACGAGGTGCTGTTGCCCGCACTGGTCGAGGCCTCGGACGCCGCGCGCGCCATCGCGAGAAGCGGCGGCGCCAACGCCGTCCGCGCCTGGCAGCGGCCTCTCACGCATCGGCTGTACTTGCCGATCGATCCTCTCGAGGCCGTGCGCGACGAGGACAAGGTCGAATGGCTGATGCGCATCGACCGCGAGACGCGCCGCATCGACCCGCGAGTGAAGCAGGTCATGGCCTCGCTGGCCGCCGTGCATGAAGTGATCTTGATCGCCTCCAGCGATGGGACGCTGACCGCCGACGTGCGCCCCCTGGTGCGCGTCAACGTGTCCGTCATCGTCGAGCAAAACGGCCGCCGCGAGCAGGGCTACAGCGGCGGCGGCGGACGCTACGGGCTCGACGAGCTGCTGCGCGGCGATGGGCCGCTCGGGCACGGCCGTGAGGCGGTACGCCAAGCTCTCGTCAATCTCGAGGCCGTGGCGGCGCCGGCCGGCTCCATGCCGGTGGTGCTCGGCTCGGGCTGGCCGGGCATTCTGCTGCACGAAGCCATCGGCCATGGACTCGAGGGCGATTTCAACCGCAAGGGCACGTCGGCCTTCAGCAACCGCATCGGCCAAAAGGTCGCGGCGGATGAGATCACGGTCGTCGACGACGGCACGCTCGATCGCCGGCGCGGCTCGTTGAACGTCGATGACGAGGGCACACCGACGCAGTGCACCGTGCTCATCGAGAAGGGCGTGCTCAAGGGCTATATCCAGGACAAGCTCAATGCACGATTGATGGGCATGCCGGCCACCGGCAATGGACGGCGCGAATCGTTCGCGCACATGACGCTGCCGCGCATGACCAATACCTACATGCGCGCGGGCTCGCGCCCGCCCGAGGAGATCATCGCCTCGGTCAAGAAGGGTCTGTATGCGGTGAACTTCGGCGGCGGCCAGGTCGATATCACCTCGGGCAAGTTCGTATTCTCCGCGAGCGAGGCCTACCTGATCGAGAACGGCAAGATCGGCGCGCCGGTCAAGGGTGCGACTCTGATCGGCAACGGTCCCGACGTACTCACCCGCGTCAGCATGGTGGGCAACGATATGCGGCTCGATACCGGTGTCGGTACCTGCGGCAAGGAGGGCCAATCGGTGCCGGTGGGAGTCGGGCAGCCGACGCTGCGCATCGACGCGCTGACCGTGGGCGGGACGGGCTAGCGGGGAAGTCGCATGAGGCTTTGGCAGTGGAGCGCAGCCGCGGTCGGGCTGTCCTGCGCATTGGCGTCCGGCTCGCCGGCGGCCCCCGATCCCGCGGCTCAGCTGGGCCTTTCACCGGACGTGGCCGCGGCGATGCAGGGGATCAGTCCCGACCGGATTCGCGCCCACGTTCAATTCCTGGCCGATGATCTTCTGGAGGGGCGAGGTACGGGTACGCGCGGCGGCGATATCGCCGCACACTACATCGCCACCCAATTCGCGCTCTATGGCCTGAAGCCTGCCGGCGATGGCGGCGGCTATCTGCAGCGAGTCGATTTCACCGGCGTACAGACGCTCGATGGAACGACGGCCTCCCTGGTTCCCGCGCATGGCGCGGCCGCGGATCTCGCGCGCGGCGCGGACTACGTGGTAAGCAATCAAACTCAAACGGAAACCATCGACATCGACGCGCCCGTCGTGTTCGCCGGCTACGGCATCGAGGCGCCGGAATATCGCTGGGACGATTTCAAGGGAGTGGACGTCAAGGGCAAGGTGATCCTCGTCATCGTCAACGAGCCTCCGTCGAAGGACCCCAAGTTCTTCGCCGCCGCGACCATGACCTATTACGGGCGCTGGACTTACAAGTTCGAGGAGGCCGCCCGCAAGGGAGCGATCGGCGCACTCATCATCCATCGCACGGACCTCGCGAGCTACGGCTGGAACGTGGTGCAGAGCTCCTGGAGCAACGAGCAGGTGTACCTCGCCGACGACAAGGATCCGAAGCTCGAAGCCGCCGCCTGGATTCAATGGGGCGTGGCGCGCCGGATATTTGCCGAATCGGGACTCAAGCTCGACGATATGGTCGCGCTCGCCGGCACGCGCAAGTTCAAGGCACGGGAACTGCCGGTGCGGTTCAAGGCTCACATCGAGAGTCATGTGCGCAAGTTCGTCTCCTACAACGTCGTCGCGATGCTCCCGGGCACGGATCCCGGCCCGCCCGATCAAGCGGTGATGTACACGGCGCATTACGATCATCTGGGCATCGATCCGAAGCTTCCCGGCGACAAGATCTATAACGGATTCGTCGACAATGGGACGGGCTGCGGCATGTTGCTGGAGCTCGCGCGCGCCTTTTCCAGCTCCGCGGCGCGGCCGCCGCATCCGGTTTTGTTCGCTTCGGTGACGGCGGAGGAGAAGGGACTGCTCGGCTCCGAATATCTCGGCAAGCATCTGCCCATTCCTGCTTCACGGATCGCACTCGATCTCAACTACGACGCGATTTCGCCGCTCGGCATTCCGGAGAGCGTCAACGTAACCGGCGCGGAGCGCACCACGTTTTATCCGGCGGTGCAGAAGACGGCGCGGGCGTTCGGCTACGAGATTCAGCCGGATGCCGAGCTGGGTGCCGGACACTACTACCGCTCGGATCACTTCAGCCTGGCGCGCGTGGGCGTGCCCTCGTTCTCGATCAATGCCTCGACCAAGTTCCGCGGGCATACGCCCGAGTGGGGCAAGGCGCAGCACGAGGACTATACCGCCCACCGCTACCATCAGCCGAGCGACGAATACTCGCCGGACATGGATTTCGCCAGCAATTCGGAACTCTCCAAGTTCGGCTTCGCGCTGGCATGGCAGGAACTGACGGCGCCGCAGACGGTGAGCTGGCTGCCCGGAGACGAGTTCGAGGCGAAGCGCAAGCAGCACTAGCCTCGCGAGAAGCAAGCGTCGCGAGGAACCCTCACCAGGAACACCTCTCATGCAATTCGAAGAATGGATTGAGCAAGCCTACTCGCTCGGCGCCAGCGATCTGCACCTCGAGGCGGACACGCCGATAGTCGCGCGAATTCGCGGCGACCTGCAGACGGTGGGCGGCGTCGTTTCCGGCGCGACGCTCATGCAAGTGGCGCGCGAGCTGTTGGGCGCCGAGCGCTGGCCGGATTTCGTCGATCGCGGCTCCGCCGATGTCTCCGAGTCCGTCGGAGGCATCCGGTTGCGGGCGAACTTCTTCCAGACGGTGCGCGGACTCGGCCTCGCCATCCGGCTGTTGACTCCGAGCGTCAAGGATTTGCGCAGTTGCAACTTGCACAAGGATCTACGCAAGCTCATCGAGCCCTCGAGCGGCCTGATCATCATTTCCGGGCCGACCGGCTCGGGCAAGTCGACCACTCTCGCGGCTCTGCTCGAAGAGATCAACGCAAGCCGGGCACGCAACATCATTACCCTCGAAAGCCCGATCGAATACCTGTTCTCCAACCGGCAGTCGTTCATCCGGCAGCGCGAGATACCCACCCATTCGCCGAGCTTCGAGCAGGGCATCGTCGATGCCTTGCGCGAGAACCCGGACGTGCTGGTCATCAGCGAAATGCGCACGCCCGAGGTGATGCGCCTGACCTTGAACGCCGCCGAGACCGGACATCTCGTGCTCGCGACCATGCACTCGGCGAATTGCGCCGAGGCGCTTTCGCGCTTGTGCATGTCGTTCCCGTCCGACATTCAGCCGAGCGTACGCGCGCAGCTCGCGGACTGCCTGGTGGCGGTGTGCTGTCAGCGCCTGGATTTTCTCGGGGCGTATCGGCTGCGTGTGCCTCGATGCGAGATTCTGCTGCCGACATCGGGCGCCAAGGGAACGATTCGGGGAGGAAACTTCAGTCAGATCGCCACTGTGCTCCAGTCGGGCGGCGAAGAGGGCATGTGGACCTACGAGCGCTATCAGCGGTGGATGGACCAGGTCACGGACTGGGTGCGGCCGCCCACGGCGACCGCACTGCGCGGCGCGGGAGACGCGGGCCTGGCTCGTCCGGCACCGGGGCTCCGGGCCGCGAGGCCGCCCGCCGCCAAGGCGATGCCGAGCGTGGGAGCGCCGAGCCCGAGCGCGCCCGCAAGCACGTCGACTGCTTCGCGGCCTTCTCCGGCGCCCGCCGGCACGAGGCCGGCGCCGGCCGCCAAGCCGCCGTCGGAGGATGTGATCGAGGTTCCGGCGGAGGAGATGGATCTGGCGGCGCTCGCAGAACTCGCGAAGAAGGTAGTGGAGAGAAAGCCGTAGACGGCTACGATTCGCCCTCATGGACCTCTCCCCGCCGGCGGCTCCCCAACAGGTCTGGGTTACCTATCTCGAGCTTCGCGAAGCGCCCGCCCGCGCCGCCTCCCGAAGCGGCCCGGAGCGGTTGTGTCTCGAAGAGATGACCGGCGCCGACTACCTCGATCTCTATCGGCGCGTCGGCGAGCCGTTACGCTGGGATACGCGGCTCAAGATGCCGGGCGGCGAACTCGAATCACTCCTCGCCGGCGGATCGCTGCACATCTATGTGTTGCGGGCGGGAGAGGTGGACGGCGGTTCGCGGCCGGGGCCGGCGCTCGGATTCTGCGAGTTCGAGCGACAGGCGTTTCCCGAGATCGAACTCAAGCATTTCGGCCTGGTGCCCGAGGCGCAGGGCCGCGGACTCGGGCCGTGGCTGTTGTCCACGGCACTGTGCGGCGAGTGGGCGGCGGGCGCGAAGAGGATCTGGCTGCATACCGACACGTGGGATCATCCGGCGGCGCTGCCCGTCTATCGGCGCGCGGGCTTCAAAGTGTATGACGCCCGGTATCAGGCGGCGGAGGGATTGTAAGGCCGCGCCGGAGGCGGCCTCAGCGCACCGTCGCCACCGCCTCCTGCGGACGCGCGAGAAACGCGCCGATGATCGGGTTCAGCCATTCCGGCCGGCTCGAGAACGTGCCGTGATCCGTTCCCGGCAACACGCAAAGCTCGGAATTCGGCAACGCGTGAAAAATCTGCAGAGTGTGCTCGAGCGTAATCACATCGTGGTCGCCCGACACCAAGAGAACCGGTTGCTTGATCTGCGCGAGCAAAGCAAGGCTGAGCTCATCCGCCGTGGGCGACGTTGCCCAGAGGTGACCCAGCTTCTCATCGATGGTCTTCGGCGTCGGGGTATCGTCGGCGCGCAGCCCTTCCAGATTCTCGGTGACCAGGCCTTCCGGAGAAATATTCACCCCGCTGATCACCAGCCGCCGCACCAAATCGGGGTGACGGACCGCCAACATCAGCCCGAGAATTCCGCCGTCGCTGAATCCCACGACATCGACATGCTTGAGCTTGAGTTGCTGAAGCAGCGCCGCCGTATCCTGCATCATCGCCGTGTAGCTCAACGGTCCCGGCACATCGGGCGTGCGTCCCTGGCCGACTTGGTCGGGCGCCACGATGTGGTGCTGTTCCGAGAAGACATCGAGCTGACGCACGAAAGAGTGCTCGCCCGAGTCGCCGCCGCCGTGCAGGAATACCAGCGTCGGACCGCTGCCGCGCGTGGCATAGAACATACGATGGCCGTGAATCTCGGCCGAATGCCACTCAGTGGTCGGAGTCATGGCTCGGGACGCATCGGCGAGAAGAACCAGCGAGAGAAGCGCCAGCGCGGCCACGCCCCGAGTCAGGACCGCCGGAGCGCCGGCGCAGCGTGGGACCCCATGAGCCATTGATGTTTCGCACTCGAGTTATTTACACGAAACAACGCGGTTACCGCAATCGCGTTGACAGCCGGATCGCGACGCGCGCCGATCTGGATGGCGCGGTTATACTCCAACGCACGGGATCTCGACATCAGCCGAGGAGCGAAGATGAGATCAGGGGATACGGCCTCGGCCAAGGAGGCCACACACTCGGGCGGATGCCTGTGCGGGGGCGTGCGCTATCGGATTCGCGGGGAGTTGCGCGATGCCATCGCGTGTCACTGCACGCAGTGCCGCCGCACCAGCGGTCATCATGCCGCGATGACCAGTGCGGCCTCCGAGGATCTCGTCCTGATCTCCTCCCGAACTTTGCGCTGGTATCGATCGTCGGCCGCCGCCGAGCGCGGGTTTTGCCAGGTCTGCGGCAGCAATCTATTCTGGAAGCCGGAGGGAGAGGGCAGGACCGCCATCACCGCGGGCACGCTCGATGCACCGACCGGCATCAAGCTGATGGAGCATATCTTCGTCGGCGATAAAGCCGACTACTACTCCATCGACGATGATCTGCCGAAAAGACACGGCTGGAAATGACCGGCGGGGCCTCGAGTCCCTTACCCACAGGCCCCGCCCCTGGGCGCGCGGCTAGGGCGTGTATTTCCACAAATCGTCGAGGTCTCCGGAGTTGTCGTTCGAGTCGACGCCCAATCCGCCCAGGAGCCATAGATTGCCGCTGGAGTCGACCCAAGGAGCCGCTGCCTGGCGGGCGCCCGGTGCGTTCCCGAATGTCCCGACGCCCGGGGCACCGTAGATTCCGGGATCACCGGCGACGTTCGAGCCGTCGATCCATGTCCATAGGCCGGTCGCCGGGCTGAATTCCCATAGATCGCCGAGGTTGCCAGCCGGCAAAGTGTTGGACGAATCGAGCCCGTCGCCGCCGAAGAGCCAGAAATTGCCGCTCGAATCGACCCAGGCCGTGGCGACATCGCGTCCCCCCGGCAGGTTGGACGCCGCAGGAATCCCCTGCTGTCCGTAATTCGAGTTGCCGTTGCTGGTCGCGGAACCGGCGACCCACGTCCACGTGCCGGCGGTGGGGTTGAATTCCCACAGGTCGTTGAGATAACCGAAATTGCTGGCCGAGTCGACGCCGATTCCGCCGAACAGCCACAGGTTGCCGAGCGAGTCCACCCAGGTGCTGGCGCTCGTCCGGCCGCCCGGCGCGTTGCCGATCGCGGCCTTGCCCTGCGCGCCATAGGTGCCGGCTTGGTTGCTTAGTTTCGAGCCGCTCACCCAGGTCCAGATGCCGGTCCCCGGGTTGAATGTCCACAGATCATTGAGATAGCCGAAAGCGGACGCGGCATAGCCTTGCCCGCCGAACAGCCATAAATTGCCGGCCGAATCGGTCCAGGATACGGCGCCGGTGCGGGCGCCCGGCACGTTGCCTGCCAAACCCACCCCTGACGTGCCATACGTCCCGTACTGATCCACGGTATTGGCGCCGCTCACCCAGGTCCACGCCCCGATTCCCGGACTGAACCTCCAGAGGTCGTTGAGCACACCGGGATTGCCGCCCGAGTCATAGCCATGGCCGCCGAACACCCAAAAATTACCGAAGCGATCCGTCCAGGCGCCCGGCTGGGCGCGAGCGCCCGGGACGCCGGTCGCGGGGGGGGGGCCGAGACCGCCGTAGTTTCCGCTGGCGCCGTTGACGTTCGAGCCACTGATCCAGGTCCAGACGCCGGACCCGGGATCGTAGGTCCACAGGTCATTAAGATCGCCGGGGAACGTGCCGGCGGAATCCCAGCCAACGCCGCCGAACAGCCAGAAATTGCCTGACGCGTCGGTGAATGTGGCTGCTTCGGAACGCGCCCCGGGCATGTTGTTCGGCGAGGGGTTGCCCTGCGTTCCATACGCTCCAGGCTGGCCGTCAACGCTCGGTCCGCCCATCCAGGCCCATGCGCCGGTGCAGGTGACGAGAACCTCCGTGATGCTCGCCGCGACGATGGTTCCGCTGCCGTCGGTGATCGCGCAGGTCTCGCTCGCGGGTTGCGTCAGGATCGTGACCGAATAAGCCGATCCCGTCTGCAGCGGCGTATCGAAGTTGAAGACGCCATTGCTCGACACGGTGAAGGGGTCGGCGCCGTTGTCCTCCAAAATCAATCCGGTGCTCAGGAGGCCTCTGACCGTGAAGCCGACGTTATAGGTATTGTCCGAGCAGCTGATCGCGACGTTGGCGACCGCGGCGCCCGACACCGTGCCGCTGCCGTGGGTCAGCGAGCACGTCTGTCCCGCCGGCTGAGTGAGCACCGTGACCGAGTAGCCCGAGCCGCTCGCAATCGGCGTCGAGAAGGCGAAGCTGCCGTTCGCGGAGAGCGTGGTGCTGTTGGAGCCGTTGTTCTGCACGACCAGGCTCCGGCCGGCATAGAGACCGCTCAAGCTGCCGCCGATGGAATACAGGTTCGGAACGCAATCGACCGCCAGGGAGACATTGGCGTCGGTCACGGTTCCGCTTGCATTCGCAACGCTGCATACCTCGCCGATGGGCTGGCTCGACACTGTGATGTCATAGGCCGAGCCGCTCGCGATCGGCGTGTCGAAGTTGGCGCTGCCGTTTCGAGAGATCGAGAGCGGGTCGCCGCCATTGTTCTGCAAGATCAGGCCGGCTGCGTTGAGGCCGGATACAGTGACGGCGACGTTGTAAGTGTTGTCCGAGCAGGCGACGGAGATACCGAGAACCGGTCCCGCGCCCATGGTGCCGGTGCCGCCGCTGATCGCGCAGCTCTGCCCGTCCGGCTGCGTCCGCACCGTGACGGCATAATTCGAGCCGCTGGGCACCCCGGTCGAAAAGGTAAAGGCTCCATTGGCGGAAACCGTCGTGCCGTTGCCGCCATCGTCCTCGAGCACGAGGCTTCTGCCGGGAAGCAGTCCGCCAACGGTCCCGCCGACGGCATACACCTCCGGGGTGCAGACGACCGATACGCTGGCGATGCTTGCGCCCATGATGGTGCCGCTGCCGTTGCCGACCACGCAGTTCTCGCCTGCCGGCTGCTGGAACACGGTGATGCCGTAGGTCGAGCCGTTGGGCAGGGCGGCGGCGAAGGCAAAGATGCCGTTCACGGAAACTGTGGCGCTATCCCCGTCGCTGTTCGCGAGTTCGACGCTCGCGCCAGGCACGAGTCCGGTGACGACGCCGCCGACCGAGAATGCCGCCGACCCACCGCTGTTGACGACATCGTGGCAGGCAGCGGCCAGGAGAGCGGCCGCGCACAAGGTCGCTGCGCGCGCGGATGCGCGCGCAATACGGCGCAAATCATTCATGGGGGTGAGCACTCACTCGAAGGGTGTGTCAAAAGCTTACAATCGCGACCCTGCGTCATCGTTGACCGCAATCACAGATGCGCGCGAGTCGCGCACTCGCGCTTGGGTGACAGCCTGCGTTCGGGTGACGGCTTTCGCTTGGGTGACGGTCAGATGAACCGCGACCGCCGCGAAAACGATGGAGCCGCCGATGAAGGTGCTTCTGCCGGGCATTTCCCCGATCGCCAGCCCGACCCAGAGCGGGGCCAGGGGCGCTTCCACGGAGCCCAAGAGCGCGGTCTCGATCGCCGGCAACAGGCGCGCACCCGCGGCGAACAGGGGAACCCCGATGCCGAAATTGAGGATTCCGAACAGGGCGATCAAGCCGAGGTCGCGGCCCGACACCCCGGCGGGGGCGCCGAGCGGCCAAGCCAGAACGGCGCTGAGCAGCGCGGACAGGCAGGCCGTCGGCACTATCGGCAGATCCTTCGAGAACCGCGCCACCACCGTCGCGACCGCCATCGAGAGCGTCATGCCCAATGCGAGCAGATCGCCCGCCCAACCTCCGCGCGCGCCGAATCCCACCATCACCGCGACACCGGCCAGCGCCGCGGCGCTCGCGCCGAGCGCGCTCGTGGTCGGCCGCTCGCGCATCATCGCCCAGCCGAGAGCGGCCGTCATGAAGGGCGCAGTCGCATAGATCACCGCCACGTTTGCGACCGACGTGTTGCGAAGCGCGGCCAGATAAAAAATCATGCCCGCGGCCGACTGCGCAACGAACAGCCAGCCCAACCATCCCATGGCCGCGAGCGAGCGCAGTGCTCCACGGTCGCGCTGCACGAGCATCACCGCCGCGAGCCCCGCGGCGCCGAACAAGCCGCGCCAGGTGATCATGGTCCAGCTGTCCGCCCTGATCAGGCGGGTGAGCAGGCCTCCGAAGCTCCATGCGGCTGCGGCGCAGCCGACGTACAGCAAACCAAGACGGTGATCTGATTTCGTCATTCGAACGGGAAGATGTCAAGCGGGCGTCCATTATGGCAAACCTCGCGCAATATTCCCGTCGCTTCGCAGCGACGTCTTTCCGCGAGTCTCGCCAACGTCATTCAATAGCGTGCAGCGCGTCGCATCCCGCGTCGCCCCGCAGTCGATAGGCTGACCGCGTTTTTCAACTCTTGCCGGAGCGAGCTTGCATGGTCGACAAATCAATGACGGGAACTTTTCAGATCAATTTGCCGAAGGATCTTCTGTCCGAGGCGCGACGGCAACCGAAGCCGAAGAACGAGCAGCTCAAAGTGGAAGGCTGGCGCTCGTCATGGTTGTCGAAGGTGTCCGAGATGCTGGTGGGCAAGGACTGACGGAGACCGGCCGGCGGTAGGTTCGCCTGGACCTGCCGTCATATTTCGTGGGTGCTTAAGTCAAATAGCCCCGGATTTCGCGCCGGCGCGGTCTTAACATGCGCGCAGGGGTTACAACCATGCGCCTATCTCGTCCCGTTTATGAAACCTTGCCGCTGATCTACGTGGCAATCGCCGCGGCCGCCTGGCTGATCGCGTACCTGGATCCGATCGGCGCGCGGTCCGCCATTGCATTCGTCATCGGCATCGTCGCGGCAGTCGCCGCGCTCACGATCTTCCTGCACCGCCAGGATTACCGTGCGCAGAGCCGGGAATACAACGGCGAGACCATCGACCTCCCGTCGACGCTGCGAGGGTGGCGGCCCGGCCCGCAGTAGTCCTCATTCGTCGTCCTCTTCCCGGACCTCCTGCACGTTGGGGGCGGCGCCGGCATCGGCGGCGGCGTGCCGGATTCGAGGCGGGGCACGCTCATCGATGTACATGATTTCGTGCTGGCCCACGAGAACCACGTCGCCGTCGTTCAAATTGTGGCGGCGGACCCGCTTCGATTTCACGTAGATGCCGTTCGTGCTGTTCAGGTCCTCAATCAAGCAAGAGTGGGATTGAGTCACGATCTGACAGTGATGCCGGCTGATGAATTTGCTGTCGATCTGCAGATCGTTGTCGGGCGTCCTGCCGATGACCAGCCGCCCCGGCCGAAGCTCGCGCTCCAGCACCGTCTTGCCGCCGCTCGCGAGCAGAATCCGTCCGACGGGAGGTCCGGCCTCGGGCTGCTGAGCGGGGTGCTCGGGGTGCGCGGGCTGCGCCGATTGCAGCGCCTCCATCGAGCGGATGTGCATCCGGTTGGTGTGCGAGGCGAACTCGGACCACTGCAGTTCCTTGACGGCAGCCTCCACGTCCTCGGCGCCGACCGACTCGCTGTCCCGGCCGAAGGCGGACAGCATGCTCGTGTCGCAGAGCGTGTTGACGAGGCGCGGCACGCCGCCCGTGTATTTGTAGATCAGCCCGTACGTGTCGTCGGCGAAGATCCGCCGGCCCTGCGAGCCCGCCACTTCGAGCCGATGATCGATATACGCGGCGGTTTCGGCCGCGGTCAACGCCGTGAGATGGAACCGCAGACGCACGCGTTGCACGAGTTGGATCAGGTCCTTGGAATTGAGCTTGTCGTTGAGTTCCGGCTGTCCCGCCAAGATGATGCGCAGCACCTTCTCCTTGGTGGTCTCGATGCCGGACAACATGCGGATCTCCTCCAGGACCCGATAGCTCAAGTTCTGCGCCTCGTCGATGATCAGAAGGACTTTGCGCCCGGCGAGGTGCTGTTCCGTCAGGAACTGATTGAGCGTCGCCAGCACCTCGGGCTTCTTCATGTCGTACGGTGTGAAGCCGAACTGCACCAGAACCGTCTGCAGGAAGGCGGTCGGCGAGAGCTGCGTCTGATTGATCTGGGCGACCACCACGTCCGGCTGGAGCTCGCGCAGGAACGTCTCGATCAAGGTGGTTTTGCCGGCGCCGATCTCTCCCGTGATGATCACGAAGCCGTCGGTGAACCAGATCGTCGACTCCATGTACGCCTTGGCGCGGGCGTGCTGCTTGCTCAGGTAAAGGAACTGCGGGTCCGGGCTCAGGCGGAAGGGTAGTTCATGCAGTTTGAAGAGTTCTAAGTACATCGCGTCATGCCGTGCAGGAATTTCCACGGGGCGGAGCAGGAACGCAGCTCAGGACCACTCGATCGATTTTAATGCATCCGCGAGCGCGCGATCGCGCTCCCGCGCCGTGGCCTTGAGTATGGTGCAATGGCCCAGTTTTCGGCCCGGCCGCGGCTCCTTTCCGTAGTCATGGAACCCCAGTCCCTCGATGCCCAGGAGCCGTTCCCGGTCCGGCATCTCGCCCAGAAAGTTGATCATGGCGGTGTGGCCCAGCGGCCGCGTACTGCCGAGCGGCAAGCCGCAGATGGCGCGAAGATGGTTCTCGAATTGGCTGGTGATGCAGCCCTCGATGGTCCAATGGCCGGAATTGTGAACTCGCGGCGCCATTTCGTTGGCGATCAACCGTCCCTTGACCACGAAGAATTCGATCGCGAGCACGCCCGTGTACTCGAGCGCGGAGAGGACGCGCTTCATGTAGATTCTCGCCGTACGCTCGAGTGCTCGATTCGCATAGGGCGCGGTCCCGAATCGAAGAATTCCGCCGCCGTGGGTGTTCGCCGACAGCGGGTAATAGACGATGTCGCCCGCGGGAGATCTGGCGGCCACGATGGACAGTTCCATGGAGAAGCTCTGGAACTTCTCGTAGATCAAGCCCGGCGCGCCGATAGCCGCCCACGCGGCGTCGAAGTCCTCGGAACGCCCAATCACGAATTGCCCCTTGCCGTCGTATCCCATGCGCCGGGTTTTCAGCACCCCGGGGATGCCGAGCTTCTCCGCGGTCTCGGCGAGATCCTGCCGCGAATCCACCGCGGCGTGTTCGGCCACGGGGATCTTGAGGCGCTTGAACAGCGCCTTCTCGTGCAGGCGATCCTGGGATATCTCCAGCGCCGCGCGCGGCGGACGAACCTTGGTGAGCGATTCGAGCGGAGCCAGCGCCCTGCCCGAGATGTTCTCCCAGTCGAATGTGAGCACGTCGCTCTTCGAGGCGAGCCGTTCGAGCAGCACCGGGTCCTCGAGGCCGCCGGTGAGAATCGGCGCAACCTGGGCCGCCGGTGCGTCGGCGCTTTTGTCCAGGAAGGAGCAGCGGATCCCCAACGGATATCCGGCGAGCGCCATCATGCGCCCCAGCTGTCCCGCACCCACGATGCCGACGTTCAAGGGCTTCAAGACTGGCGCGGATCGGGTTTGTTGAGCACCGCCGCCGTCTGTGCGGCACGGAACGTATCCAGAGCCACGCGAACCTCGGCAAATTCATTGGCGAGCAGCGCCGCCGCGAACAGCGCGGCGTTGCGGGCTCCGGCGGCGCCAATGGCGAAAGTCGCGACCGGAATGCCGCTCGGCATCTGCGCGATCGACAGGAGCGAATCGATGCCGCCCAATGTCTTGGTCTGCACGGGCACGCCCAGCACGGGAACCGAGGTTTTAGCCGCGGTCATGCCCGGCAGGTGCGCGGCCCCTCCGGCTCCGGCAATGATGGCTTTGAGCCCTCGCTCTCGTGCGGAACCGGCGTATTCGAACAGCAGATCCGGAGTGCGATGCGCGGAGATCACCCGCACTTCATGGGGAATGTTCAGCGAGTCGAGGGTATCGGCCGCCCCCTGCATCGTCTCCCAGTCGGACGACGACCCCATGATGATTCCGACACGGACCTTCATCCGGCTAGTTTACCAGCCTATCCGAGCAACTCTCTCAGAAAGGCGAAAAGTTCCCGTGCGCCGGCCGGGGAGCGCTGTTCCTGGCGTTCGCGCTCTGCCTTCTGCAAGAGCCTCATGAGCGCCGCTCGGTCCGCCGTCGGATACTCCTGCAGCAGCTCCGGAACGGCACCGGCGGGATCGGACAGCAGCCGATCGCGCCAACGCTCGATCTTCTGAAAGCGCCTGATTTCCGAATCGTGGCGGAGCTTCTTCTCGGCCAGCTTCGCGAGCACCGGTTCCGGATCGATGTTGCGCATCAATTTGCCGATATATTGACGCTGCCGGACCTGCGCTCCGTGGGACGGCAGGCGCTTCAAATCGCACAGAGCCACGAACAAATTGTCCGGCAAGTCCAGCTCCTTGATCTCCTGATCCGGCAGAGCGGACAGCTTCACGCCCAATTCCTGCAGGGACGAGGCTTCGCGCTTGAGAGCGCTCTTGCTGGGGCGTCCGGACTCGGTCTCGCCGGAATTTTGGGGTTCTTGCTCCATAGGCATGCGCCCCATGCTACCACCCTTGAGGTACGGTCTGGATTCGGCCGACAGAATCCGACCCGGAGTAGAATAGGGCGCACCCCTTTGGATCGTGCCGGAGATCATGATGGCCGTTGCGCCCGCGCATTCTTTACGTCCCAGCCAGGAAGACCTCAAATCGATCATCGAGCGCGCGCTCGGAGAGGCCCGCTCGCGCGGCGCCTCCCAGGCGGAGGCCGCGGTCAGCCAGAACACCGGCCTGTCGGTCGGCGTGCGGCTGGGAGAGGTGGAGACCCTCGAGCACCAGCGCGACCGCAGCATGGGCATTACGGTGTATTTCGGCCAGCGCAAGGGATCGGCGAGCACCGCCGATTTCTCCCCGCCGGCCGTGGAGGCCACGGTCGCGAAGGCCTGCAGCATCGCGCGATTTACCGCCGAGGACGCCTACGCGGGGCTCGCCGATGCAGCGCTCATGGCGGACTCGCAGCCGGACTTGGATCTCGATCACCCCTGGGATTTGAGCGCGGAGCGCGCCATCGAAATCGCCAAGTCGTGCGAGGCGGCCGCCCTGAAGTTCGATAAGCGCATCAACAATTCCGAGGGTGCGTCGGTCAATACCCACCAAGGCCTGCACGTCTACGGGAACACCCATGGATTCGTGGGAGGCTATCCGACCACCTCGCACACCGTGAGCTGCGTGGTCTTGGCGGGCACCGGCGAGGACATGCAGCGGGATTATTGGTATTCGACCTCGCGCGACTGGCGGGACCTTCAGGATGGGGAGGCGATCGGGCGGGAGAGTGCGCGGCGCACCATCGCGCGCCTGAGCCCGCGCAAGCTCACTACGCGGCGCGCGCCGATATTGTTCGTGCCCGAGATGGCGCGCAGCCTCATCGGTCATTTCACCGCCGCGATTCGCGGCAGCAGCCAGTATCGCCAGTCCTCGTTCCTCCTGAACGCGGCCGGCCAAGCAGTTTTTCCGAAAGGCTTTTCGATCGCGGAACACCCGCATATTCCCAAGGCCATGGGCAGCGCGCCGTTCGACGAAGAAGGCGTGGCGACGCGTGATCGCGAGCTCGTCAGCGACGGCGTGCTCACCGGCTACATCCTATCCAGCTATTCGGCGCGGCGTCTGGGACTGAAGACCACCGGCAACGCGGGCGGCGCGCACAACCTCGTGGTCGCCCCGACTACGCCGGGCGGCAGCGCCGCGATGCTCGAGCAATTGGGCGAGGGGCTGCTCGTCACGGAACTCATGGGCCAAGGCGTGAACGGAGTGACCGGCGATTATTCGCGGGGTGCGGCGGGCTTCTGGGTGGAGCGCGGCAGGATCGAATATCCGGTGGCCGAGATCACCATTGCGGGGAATCTGCGCGACATGCTCAAGGACATCGTCGCCGCCGGCGACGATGTGGATGCGCGCGGCGGCATCCGGGTGGGATCGGTTCTGCTCAAGGAGATGACCATCGCCGGTGAGTAGCGGCCCGGCTTCACGGAGGCTGCAGCCGCGCAGAGGCTGCGGCTGCACGGAGGCCGCGGCCTCCCGCGCCTCAATGGGTGCCTATCAACTCCTGCAGCGACCGGTCGCCGAGGCTGTCGACGAGCGCCGCGTCGACCTCCCTCATCACTCGAGCGGCGGGGGCCGCGGCGCGGCCCGCGGGAACCAAGTGTCCGCTCTCCGGGGCGCGCACCGCCTCGAGGATCGAGGCGATCCGGATGTCCTTCGGGTCGCGGCCCGGCCGGAAGCTTTCGGATTCCGTGGAGACGATGAGCCCTGCTTTCTCGAGACTGGCGACCACCGGCGCCAGCGAGACGCCGGGCAAGTCGAGCTCGGCGATGAGGCGCTTGGCGTTCCAATGCGTGCCTCCCTGGGCGTGGTCGCGCGCGATCAGGTACATCACCGACAGGGCAAGCTGCTCGCGCACGCTGCCTGAGAGGTGGATCGATTCGCGGCCATGCGGCAGATACTGCGGAAACTGCACGTAGAAGGCGAAATCGGCGCCGATCAGGAGGATGAGCCAGCTCAAATAGACCCAGACGAGCGTGGTAAGGACGATGGCGAAGCCGGTGTAGACCGCCATCATCTGCGAGGAGTAGAGAATGAACGCTGTGAACACCTGCCCGACCACCGCCCAGATGATGCCCGCGGTGATTCCGCCAATCAGCGCCGGCCGAAACTCCACGCGGGTGTTCGGAATATAGGCGTACATGAAGGTGAACACGACGGTGATGAGGGCGTAGGGCAGCAGCCGGCCGATTCCATGCATGAGCCAGCCCAGATGCGCGTTCGAGGCGAGCCACAGGGCCAGCGAGCTATGCAGCGCGGAGCTCAAGAGGCCGAGCGCGACCGCCAGCAGGATCGGTCCGACGATCATGATGCCCAGGTACTCGATGAAGCGGCGCGCCCAGCTACGGGGCCGGTCGACTCGCCACACGAAGTTCACGCTCGCCTCGATCTTCTGGATCGTGCTGATGCCCGTATACGACAGGAATATCAGGCCGATCGAGCCCAGGACATCGCCGCGCATGTTCGAGACGAATTGCAGCACGCTGTCCGTGAGCTGACTCTCCGCCGCGCCGAGCGGCCGGAAGAACTCCTTGAGGATGAAGTGCAGATCGATGCGCGCGCCAATGCCCTTCAGGACGGCCAAAGCGAACACCAGCAACGGGACCAGCGAGAGAAGCGTGGTGTACGCGAGGCTCATCGCCCGCACGCTGATCTCGCCCGCCGCCCAATCCCGGGCGATGGCCACCGGGAAGCGCAGCGCGCGCAGCACCGGTCCCCAGGGGGGCTGCATGCTCCGCGACTTGTGGAAGATTCCCTCTTGGAGGCGGTCCAGCGCCGTGGCCATGCCGCGACTTGCCGTCAGGCCGTCAGCAACTCGAGCGCGTTGCGATAGTTGTCGCTGGTGCGCGCGATGATGTCCGGCGGCAGATGCGGCGCCGGCGGCTTCTTGTTCCAGTGGAGCGATTCTAGATAGTCGCGCACGAACTGCTTGTCGAAGCTCGGCGGGCTGATCCCGGGCTTATACGAGGCAATCGGCCAGAAGCGCGACGAATCCGGCGTCAGCACCTCGTCGATCAAGATCAGATTGCCGGCCTTGTCGGTGCCGAACTCAAACTTGGTGTCCGCGATGATGATGTTGCGCGAGCGCGCGTGCGCGGCGGCGAAGGCATAGAGCGCGAGCGTGATTCGGCGGATGCTTTCGGCATACTCCCGGCCGACGGTCCTGACGACGGCATCGAAGTCGACGTTCTCGTCGTGCTGGCCCGCAGGCGCCTTCGATGCGGGCGTGAAGATGGGCTCCGGCAGCGCCTCCGCCATCTTGAGGCCCGGGGGCAGCGGGATGCCGCACACGGAGCCCCGCGCTTGGTAATCCTTGTAGCCCGAGCCGATGAGGTATCCCCGGGCGACGGCCTCGACCGGCAGCGCGTTCAGCTTCTTTACCACCATCGAGCGGCCGCTGAGGGATGCGCGCTCGTCGCGGTCGGAAACCACCTGCTCGACCCGAAGGCTCGTCAACTGATTCGTCACGATGTGCCGAGTCTTCTCGAACCAGAAGGTGGAGATCCGCGTGAGCACTTCACCTTTGTGGGGTATGGGATCCGGCAGCACCACGTCGAAGGCCGATAGCCGATCGGTGGTGACGATGAGCAGATGGTCCGCATCGACATCGTAGATGTCGCGCACCTTTCCCTGGTGGATCTTCTTCAAGCTGCGGATTCGACTCTCGAATAACGGCGGCGATTGCGACAACGGTTCCATGCGTCCGGACTGCTACCATTGTGGATTGGAAGGCCGGCGATTGTGGCGGGGCGAAACGGATAGGTCAAATGGCGTGGACAGGAACTTTCATCGGCGCGTTGGCGGGCCTCTTGATCTCCAGGAGCATCTGGGGAGCGGTGGTCGGGGCCATCATCGGGCAGATGTTCGATCAGAGCGGCGTCTTCCGGGTCGTCTCCCCCGGCTCGGCCGCGAGCGGCTCGGTCTCCGAAGTGTTCTTTCGAACCACATTCGAGCTCATGGGGCACGTGGCCAAATCAGACGGGCGGGTATCCGAAGCTGAGATTGATGCGGCGCGGCGGCTGATGCAGGAGCTCAGGCTCGGGCCGGGCGAGATCGCCGCCGCCATCGATTGCTTCCGGACCGGCAAATCCGCTTCCTACGATGCGAATTTCGGGGTCGAACAATTGCGCGAGGCCTGCGGTATGCGCCACGACCTCAAGTCCGCCTTCATCGAATTGCAGCTGCGCGCCGCGCTCGCCGGCAACGGCATCTCCCCGCCCGCGCGCACCATCCTGATGCGCGCGGCCGGGCGACTCGGCTTGTCGGGGCTCGAATTTGCGAGGATGGAAGCGGGTGTGCGCGCGCGCAGCCGGGGGTATTCGAGCTACGGCGGCCGGCCTGCCTCCGCATCGCCGGAGCGGCCGCTGTCCGAGTGCTATGCCGAGCTCGACGTGAGCCCACAGGCAAGCGATCAGGAGGTCACCAAGGCCTACCGCCGACAAATGAGCCGGCATCATCCGGACAAGCTGGTGGCGAACGGGCTGCCCGAGTCGATGGCGGAGTGGGCGAAGGAAAAGACGCAGCGCATCCAAGAAGCGTATGAGGCACTGCGTGCGGCGCGCGGCATGCGTTGATAGAGTGGCGCATGGCTACGATCATCTCGCCCTCGATTCTGTCCGCTGATTTCGCCCGGCTGGGCGAGGAAGTGAACGCCGTGCTGGCCGCCGGCGCGGATTGGATTCACTTCGATGTCATGGACAATCACTACGTCCCGAATCTCACCGTGGGCCCGCTGGTGTGCGAGGCGTTGCGCAAGGCGGGAATCAAGGCGACCATCGACGTTCATTTGATGGTCTCGCCGGTGGACGCTTTGGTGGCGGATTTCGCCAAGGCGGGGGCGACGAGAATCAGCTTCCATCCCGAGGCGACGCTGCACGTGGATCGCACCATTCAGCACATCCGCGACGCGGGATGCTCACCGGGATTGGTGTTCAATCCCGCGACCCCGCTCAATTGGCTGGATTATGTGATCGACAAGATCGATCTGGTGCTCATCATGTCGGTCAATCCCGGTTTCGGGGGCCAGAAGTTCATTCCCGAAGCCCTCGGCAAGCTGGCCGAGGCGCGCCGCCGCATTGATGCGACGGGGCGCGACATTCGTCTGGAGATCGACGGCGGAGTCAAGGTGGAGAACGCCGCAGAGATCGCCCGGGCGGGCGCCGATACGTTCGTGTCGGGTTCGGCGATCTTCGGACACCCGGATTACGCCGCGACCATCGCGGCGCTGCGCGCAGAGATCGAGCGCGGCAAACGCGCGGCGCGTTAGCGAAGGTGCGCGCGCGTTAGCGCGCGCACTGGGTTATTCGTCGTCGTCCTCGTCGTCGTCGTCCTCGTCATGCTGCTCGGCGCGTGGTCCCTTGCCGGGGGCCGTGCCGGCGCCGGCCTTGACCGGGACGACGAGCGGACGCGTCTTCACCTTGGGGCGGGCGTTGAATACGACGATGGTTTTGCCGGTGGCGCGCAGCAGCCCTTGCTCTTCCAGCACCTTCAGCACTCGTCCGGCCATCTCGCGGGAACATCCGACCAACCGCGAGAGTTCTTGGCGGCTGACCTTGATCTGCATGCCTTCCGGATGCGTCATGGCATCCGGCTCGCCGCAGAGGTCCATGATGGCGTGCGCCACGCGGCCCGTGACATCGACGAACGCAAGATCGCCCAGCTTGCGGTTGGTGCGATCGAGGCGCGTGGCTAGCTGCGTCGCCAACTCGAAAATCAAGCCCGGGCTTTCGGCGGCGATTTGCCGGAATCGAGGATAGGTCATTTCGGCGAGCTCGGATTGCTGCCTCGTGCGAACCCAGGCGCTGCGGGTCGGCTGCTCGTAGAACAATCCCATCTCGCCGAAGAATTGCCCTTTGTTCAAATAGGCGAGCACCATTTCGTTGCCGTCCTCATCCTCGATCATGACCTCGACCGAGCCCGAGATGATGTAGTAGAGGATGTCCGGCAGATCGCCCGCATGGATGATGACGGTCTTGGAAGGGACTGTCCGGATACGGCAGTAGCTCAAGAAACGATTGATCGCGGGGATATCGCTTAAGGCCTTTGCCACTTCTTCCATGGTCTCTCCCGAAAAGCTGAGGTCTTGAAAACGCCTGTTCTGGCGCATCTTTTATTACATAAGTCCCGGAATCGCAAGCACTCGGGGCATTTGCCCTACGCCCACCGAGAGCCGCCGGTCATGACTCTGGAGGCGAGATGCATCGCTCCTTGGATCCAAATCGGCGGCTCGCGCCCCCCCAGCGAGGCGGCTTTGGCTCCATGCCGTATCTCGTCGTGAGTCATTTGCTCGATGATGGCCCGGCTTTGCAGATCCGCGGCGGGCAAACGGTCCAGGTGGCCGCGAAGGTGCGACTCGACCTGGCGCTCGGTCTCGGTGATGAACCCTAAGCCGGTGCGCTCCCCGGAGAGCCCCGCCGCCGCGCCGATGAGGAAGGAGCCGGCATACCAGAGGGGGTTCAATACGCTGGTGCGCCCCTTCAATTCCTTGATTCTGATCTCGCACCAGGCCAGGTGATCGGCTTCCTCGTCGGCCGCCTGGCGCATGGTCTCGGCGTTGGCCTCGTTCCGGGCCGTCAACGCCTGCCCGCGATAGAGCGCTTGGGCAGCCACCTCGCCGGCATGGTTCACGCGCATGAGCCGGCACGACTCCCGGCGATCGGCCTCGTCCGGCGCCCATTCAGCCCCCGGCGAGCCCGGGAGGGGGCGTGCCGAGTGGGCAGGGCTGCATAACACATTGATTGCCTTGTCTATTTCTCCGATCAGGCGGTCGGCGAAGCTAAAGGTGCGGGTACCCATGCACACATTATATTATAGGCAACCCCCGGTACGCCGGGCTGGTATCCGAGCGTAGGGTTCTGTACACTTTCGCGCCTTTCGTCTGGGGCGCGAGTCGAGTAATTTCCATGCAAACTGTATTTTCCAAGCCTGAAGAAACCCGCGGCGACTGGTATGTGGTCGACGCATCGGGCAAAACCCTAGGTCGTCTGGCGTCCCAGATTGCTCACCGCTTGAAGGGCAAGCACAAGCCCAACTATGCGCCGCATCAGGATCTGGGCGACCACATCGTCGTCATCAATGCCGGTACGGTACGGGTCACGGGCGCCAAGCTCACCGACAAGTGGTATCACCAGCACACCGGCTACGTCGGTAATCTGAAGAGCATCGCGCTCGGCAAACTCCTCAAGGAGCATCCGGAACGCGCCGTGGAATTCGCGGTGAAGGGCATGCTGCCCAAGGGCCCGCTCGGCCGCCGCATGTACAAAAAGCTCCACGTATTCGGCGGCAACGCCCATCCCCATCAAGCCCAGCAGCCCAAAGCGCTCGCGCTCTAAGAGTCAGGAAATCAAGCCATGGCATTAAGCTCCGCCAGAAACAACACTTTCTACGGCACCGGCCGCCGCAAGACCTCGAGCGCCCGGGTCTACCTCAGCAAGGGCACCGGCAAGGTCTCGGTCAACGGCCGGTCGCTCGAAGAGTTCTTCGGCCGCGAGACGGGTCGCATGATCGTGCAGCAACCTTTCGGCGCGGTTCAGCTGGAAGGCAAATTCGATGTGGATGCGCACGTCGAGGGCGGCGGAATCACCGGCCAGGCGGGTGCGATCCGTCACGGCATCACGCGCGCCTTGATGTCCTACGACGAGACCCTGCGCTCTCCGTTGCGCAAGGCGGGATTCGTCACTCGCGACGCACGCGAGGTCGAGCGCAAGAAGGTCGGCCGGCGTAAGGCCCGGCGCGGAACCCAATTCTCCAAGCGCTGATCCGCATGCCTGCAGCCTTCCGGTACACGATCGATCGGATTTGGGGGATCGTCTAGCGGTAGGACAACGGTCTCTGACACCGTTTACCTAGGTTCGAATCCTAGTCCCCCAGCCAAACAAGGGCCCACTCCGGTGGGCCCTTTCAACCGCGGATAACCATGTCTGGCGAGCGCAATTCGAGTGGACGCATCGCGCCTCTGGCGCTGGCAGCACTCGGCGTCGTGTTCGGCGACATCGGTACGAGTCCGCTGTATGCGCTGTCCGCATGCTTCACGGGGCCGAACATCCAAGTCACCCCCGAGCACATCTTCGGCGTGCTGTCGCTCGTCTTCTGGGCCCTCGTCCTCGTCATCCTGCTCAAGTACGTGGCGGTGGTCTTGAACGTCGACAACAAGGGCGAGGGCGGCGTACTGGCGCTGACCGCCTTGGTCGTCAATACCGAGCGCGCCAGTCCGCGCAAGCGGATTTACGGAATGCTCGGCATTCTGGGCGCCGCGCTGTTCTTTTCCGACGGCGCCATCACGCCCGCCATCTCGGTGCTGAGCGCCGTGGAGGGTCTGCACGTCGCGGCGCCGGATGCACAGATACCCATACTGCCGATCACCATCGTCGTGCTGGTGGGCCTGTTCCTGATCCAGAGGCACGGCACCGGATCGGTCGGCAAGGTATTCGGACCGGTGATGCTCGGGTGGTTCGCCATCCTGGCTGTTTTGGGCGTGAGCTGGATCGTGCGCGAGCCGCGCGTGCTGGTCGCGGTCTCTCCCGTGTATGCGCTGCAATTGATCGGGCAACATCAGATCAGCGCGCTCGCGGTGCTCGCCGGCGTGTTTCTCACCGTGACCGGCGGCGAAGCGCTATATGCCGACATGGGGCATTTCGGCAAAACGCCGATCCGCTTGAGCTGGGTGGTGATCGTGATGCCTGCGCTGGTCTTGAATTACTTCGGCCAGGGCGCGCTTCTCATCGAGAATCCGGGCGCGATCTCGAATCCGTTCTATCTCATGGCACCGCAATGGTCGCTCCTGCCCCTCGTGGTCATCGCCACGGCGGCGACCGTGATTGCCTCGCAAGCGGTGATTTCGGGAGTGTTCTCCGTGACCACGCAGGCGGTGAGCCTCGGCCTGTTCCCGCGCGTGCGGATCGAGCATTCCTCCGCCGAGAACGCCGGGCAGGTCTATGTGCCGACCATGAACTGGATCATGATGCTGGCGACCCTTGGTCTCGTGTTGGGGTTCGGCAGCTCCGCCGCACTCGCGGGCGCCTACGGCTTGGCGGTGTCCGGCGCGATGACCATCGTCACGCCGCTCATCTTGAGCCTGATCAAGTCGCGGACCGGGAAGAAGAGCCGGTGGCTGCGCGCGGGACTCTCGCTGCTGTTCGTCATCGACCTGGCGTTCCTGCTCTCCAACTTGACCAAGCTTCAGGACGGCGGCTGGCTGCCGCTGTCGTCCGGCCTCATCATCTACTGGCTGATGCAGACCTGGGCGAGCGGACGGGCCGCGGTGATGGCGCGTCTACTCAGGGAGCAAAAGCCGGTCCGCGACTTCTTGGACGACTTGAAGCGCGACCCGCCGGTGCGCGTTCCGGGAACGGCGATTTTCCTGGACGCCAAGGCGTCGGGCGTGCCGCGGGCGCTCCTGAACAACATCAAGTTCAACCGCGTCATCCATCAGCAGGTCGTGCTGCTCACGGTGGTCACGCGGGAACAACCGCGCATCCTCGAGGCGCAGCGTTTGACGGTGACCCCCGTGTGCGAGGGGATCGTGCGGGTCGTCGCCCAGTTCGGGTTCATGGAGAAGCCCGATATCGTCGAGATTCTCCGGGATGCGGAAGAATTCGGCATCAAATTCGAGCCGGAGCGCACCACCTATTTCCTGAGCCGCGAGGAGCTCTTGCCGGGACAGCGCTCCGATCTGCCGCCGCTGCGGCGGCGGGCGTTCATGCAGATGGCGCGCAGCGCCCAGGTGATTGCCGACTACTACGGATTGCCGTCGGGCCGGGTCATCGAGATCGGCACTCGGTTGGAGATCTAGGGCGAACGGTCTTGCTGCGGCGTGAGCGTCTCGATGCCGCCGTTGCCCGCCACCAGGAGCACGTCGGCCCCCCGGTGAGCGAATAAGCCCACGGTCACCACGCCGGCGATGCCGTTGATGGCGTCCTCCATCGCCTTGGGGTCGGTCAGTGTCAGCCGACGAACATCCAGGATCGCATTGCCGTTGTCGGTCAGGACGCCCTCGCGCCAGACGGGTTCACCGCCCAGCTTGGCGAGTTCGCGCGCGACGTAGGAGCGAGCCATGGGTATCACCTCGACCGGCAGCGGAAAGGCGCCGAGCTCATCGACCAGCTTGCTGTCGTCGATGATGCACACGAACCGCCGGGATGCCGCCGCGACGATCTTCTCGCGGGTGAGCGCCGCGCCTCCGCCCTTGATCAGCATGCCGCTGCGAGTCGCTTCGTCGGCTCCGTCGATGTAGAGAGCGAGTTCGCCGACGGCGTTCAGATCGAGTTCCGCGATGCCCGCCGACCGCAGACGTTCGGAAGTCTGCCGCGAGCTCGAGACAGCGCCTTGGAGCCTTTTTTTGCGGGCTTTCAGCACCTCGATGAACTCGCCCACGGTGGATCCCGTTCCTACGCCGAGCAGCATGCCGTCCGTGACGTAGGACACCGCGGCCTCCGCCGCACGGCGCTTCTTCTCGGTGGCTGACAGTCCAGGTGAATTCATTTTTTCGCGTACCCCAGAAACAACTGTGCCCGCTTACGCGGGCACAGTTGATTATTTACGAAGGCCTATTTCTTCTTAGCGGCCTTTTTCTTAGCTGCCTTCTTCTTCGCCTTCTTTGCTTTCGCTGCCAT
>Ga0187887_10000365_pt1 | contig 45259 bp, 40 predicted proteins | sample June2016WEW_7_10_FD_132977 | JGI IMG/M metagenome (GOLD analysis project Ga0187887, IMG submission 132977) | Peatland microbial communities from SPRUCE experiment site at the Marcell Experimental Forest, Minnesota, USA - June2016WEW_7_10 | ecosystem: Environmental > Terrestrial > Soil >... | reverse complement strand
GCGATCTTCACCTATTTAGTGTAAAGCCGAGGTCAGCAGAGGCCAAGTTGAGCTCCGGACTAACGGGCGTGGACTGGCCCGACCGCGACGGTCACGCTCCGTCGGACCTCTTCGCGGCCTATAGCTAGGTCGGTAATGGGATTACACCGGCCTTGGGGCCGCGCCCACTGTGGCAGCGTCCGCCAGCGAAGGATGGGCTGGCTCCGGGCCCGGCCATTTCAAACACAGCTCCACGGCTTCTGACATGCTCTCGGTTGCCTGCTTTTTCATCGACTGCCAACCGTCGAAGGCGGCTTTCTCCCGCGCTACGCCATCCAGGTTGGGGGCGATGCGTGCCATGCTGATCGAAGCGCCATTGAATCATCCAGCTTCGATCCCACCCCGATCGGCGTGTTGACCCGTATACATGCCCCGCTGACAGACCTGTCCTCCATGGCGCGCGGGAATCCTTTTCAGAGATCCCCTTTCGTCCCATGACGCTTCGACCAGAATCATCACCGCAGACCGTAGTTCTCGCATAGCGGTGCTCATGACAGATCTATCGGCAAAAAGTGAAATTAGTCCACAACCGGTAGGTCCCAATTTGGCCCGCTGCTGTTCCCGTTCTGGGTCGAACTCGCACCGGGTGGCCTACGCATTTCCCAAGACGACGCATAGGCCCAATGTGAGTGCGTTACTTTACTGTGATCTCTTCTGTCCGAATGTTGATGACACCGATGTATTTCTCTGGCATGCCGCCGGGTTCGTACAGCGAGAGATTGTAGTCGTCGTTGGCTGCAATGATGGTCTCGGGATGCAAACTTGAAAGCAGATCAATCAACTTGCTTGCGGTGATCCATTCTGATTCACTTATGTTACTTCCCGCCATGACACGTCACCCTTCTCAGTGCAATTGTGCTCCACACCCGCGAGTGGGAGAGCCCTCCAGGGGGCTCATGAATTCAGCTAATCGCTTCCCGCCGGAAACACCACGTGCCTCGGCGTAGGTACGGGCGTATCGCCTTTCTGGTCACGCCACAGAACTTTATTGAGGCGCGCGGCTCCGGCGGTGTCGGGGCGCGAGAAATCCATTCTTGCCGATTCATTTGCGCCTTGGGCGTCGCGTTTGTTGGTCTCGTAGATCAGGGCATTTTTAAGGTTGCGATAGTCGGCCTTGAACGCGGGCTGGTCGCCTGCGCCGGAGAACATGGGTCCCATCGTCGGTGCGTAAGCGTCGTTCTGATTCATCGGAGGCAAGCCGAGCAGCATCTCCATGGTGTGGATCAGATTCACGGTGGTGTTGAAGCGGTGATCGACGTAAGGCTCGGCCGCGTTTCCGGGTGAATACTTGCTGACGACGAAGGCGATGGATCGATGGGCGTCGATGTGGTCGCCGCCGTCTTGCGCATCATCTTCAAGGATGAAGATGGCCGTGTCATCCCAGTACGGGCTGTGCGAGACGGCATCGACCACGCGGCCGAGAGCGAGATCGTTGTCGGCCACCGAGGCGGCTGGTCGCGGCCGATCAGGACGCGTGCCGCCAGTGTGATCGTCGGGAAGATAGAGCAGGACGAATTGAGGCAATTGAAAATCCTGGCTTTCGTTCGATTCGCGGGCGCGTGTGTAGGCGGCGAATTCGTTGAGGAATTCGTCGGCGCGGAGTTGGTCGGGATAGTCCGTGTTGAAATCCGGATAGAGCGGATCGAAGTGATCGCGCAGCACCGCCTTCGTAGGTTTAACGCCCTTGAACAGAGGCACGGTCCACGGGAACGGACTCGGGCCCCCGTGCGGGTCGCCGCCATTCGGAGGCAGAGGATCTCCCTGGTGAAGTTCGGAACGCGGGCAAGGCGATTCCTGCGCCGAAGGAGTTCCCTGTTTCGGCGAGGCGGCCTTACGGGTTTTGTTACACCACGCGGCATTCACGTATTCTCCGTAATCGCGGTAAGTCAGGCCGTGGTGAGCCACATTGTCCCAAAGAAAACCAGTGCCGGGATCATCGATATCCGGTTGCTTATGGTCTAGCGGAAATTCGTCGGCTACCGTGCCCTGGAAATCGTAAGTTCGTTCCTTCCCGCGGTATGCAATCTGCCAGGTTTTTTCGTTGTAGTCGCTGGTGATGGCCGCAGTTGACCAGAGATGTCCATCGCCGGAAACTTCCCCGCTGTCGTAGAAATTGTCGAGTACGCCGAATTGCAGCGCGAGTTTGTGCTCGTTGGGGGTAATGTCGGCGCCATAGAGCGTAAGCGACGGATCGCCGTCGCCCACTTTCAGGTCGCCGAGTATCTGGTCATACGTGCGATTTTCTTTGATCACGTAGATCACGTGTTTGATCGGATTCTTGCCGTCGGCGAATTGGATTGTTCCAGCATCATTGTGCAGCAGGTTGTCGTGCTCGACGGTGCGGGTGAATTCTTCCAGCTTGCCGAGCGTGGAGGGAATGTTTAGTCGCGCGATCGAGCCCCGCAGCAGTGTGGGGATATAGGGATGCTCATGGTGCCTGATTTCCCATGCAGTTTGGCCCGGGCCTTTGTTCGGGCCTGCGCCTTGGCCCTTGGCAGTGGCGATAAGCAGGTCATTGCCATGGACAGCCAGGGCGCTGGGATACCAGTCGGTCGGGATGAAACCCAGAGCGGGAGATGTGCCAGAGTCTGCAGTGGGAGGATTCGCCGTCAGTTCGATCGAACCATTTCTGAGTACGCTGGAGGTGTCAAACACCGCCACAGCGTTCAGCGAGGCATCGGCCACGAACAGCCGTTTTCCGTCAGCCGACTGAGTCAGGGCGCTGGGGTAACTCCCGCCATACTCTTGATTGCGGACCGCTGTGCTGAGTAGTGCCACTGTCCGGGTACTTCGCGTTGTAATTGCGGCAACCGCATCCACGTTCGATAGAGCCACGTAGAGCACGTTCTGATCCGGGCTTAACAGCAGCGCCGCGGGATGCGAGCCGGGAGCGATGGGATCTTCTGGTTCCTTCAGCTTGATCCAGCGGACGACTTTGCCCGTGACCAGATCCAGCTCGGCGACCTGCGATGCATTCCACAAGCTGCACCAGGCGCGGCGTCCATCGCGCGTGGCCACAGCGGTATATGGGAAAGACGATGGAACGAGGTCGTTCGTACTTAGGTCAAAACGGTGAATTACTTTGCCGCTTGCCACATCCAACAGCACAACGTTGTCGGAAAGGTTGTTCGCCACTAAGAGTCGATCGTGGCCTTCAGCGGAAATCAGCGCCAGCCCCGCGGGGTAAGGAAGCGCAGTTCCCTGCGGCGTCTTCCGTAAACTGATCGCAATTTTCTTTCCGGCCGCGAGCGCTTGTGGTTCGATGGCGATAAAGCGCTCGGGCGCAACTTTGCCGCTTACAAAGCTGTAGACTGCGATTCCGTTGCCGGTGTCTCCCGCCCTCTGTCCGGTGGGATCAGTGATCGAACCCACAGAAGCGTACAGATGTTTTCCGTCAGAGCTGAAGACCAAGCCAAGAAAGTAGCTTTGGTGCACTTCTTCGCCGAAGCGTTTGTCGGGATAGTCGGAGAGCTGGTTCGTTTTCAGATCGAGCACCGCGATCGACTGCATGGCCAAGGTCTCTTGGGTGCCATAGCCGTTGTTCAACAACGCGGCGTATCGCCCATCGCGACTGATCACGATGGTGGCGGGAAAGCTGTTGGTGCTGCCAATAAGGCCGGGCACAGGAGTTGTCAGAACTTTGCTGGTGGGCAGCGGGATCGATGAGGCCCCAGGCTTAGGGTCCTGCGCGGGCGCAACTGCAATCAGAAAACTAACAAACGCGGCCACGAAAACCATGTGCCAGGATCGAATCATTTGGGCCTCCGCGGAATTTAAATCTGCAACAGCAGTAGATGGGAGAATATGAGCGTAATTCAGCTCCGAAGCAGCGGTCAAAGGAGACGCAGGCCCGCCGACGGCAACTGGAACCGAACGCCTGCATTCAAGGAGACAGCCTATTCATGATGGCGTCGATGTGCAGCTGCGCGCAGTCGATAAACGGAAAGGTTGTGTTCGATTGGTTAAAAAGCAGGGCGAGATCGGTACCAGCGAAAACAATAGCGTCCAGTCCCTCACGTTGCATAAGGCTGTGCGCCAGAGAAGTCAGCGTTTGACGTTCTTCTTCTGCGCCTTCGCCCCTCAAAGCGGTGCGCACGTACGCCTCGTGGATTTGATCCACTTCGGTTGGTTGTGGACGGATAGTATTTTCCCCCCGCAGCGCGCCGAATAGATCCGTTTCAATCGTAAAACGAGTTCCGAACAAAGCAATACGCTTCCCGGAGATTGCTTCGTGCGCCACCTTTAAAAGGTCTATCAGCGGCAGCGGCGATCTTGGAACCAGCTCACCGACACAGACGTGTGGAGTCACCGCGGCGATGACCGCAAAATCTGCCCCGCCGTCCTTGAGCTGTCCGACAAGTGCGGCCAAGTACTCTGTCAAATCTCCGAACTGTTTGGCCTGGACATAGCCAAGAACTCTGTGCACGTCGGCATGCACCATCAAGAGATGAAGAGGCTCCCGGCGCTGCTCTAGGGTCTTGGCTAGAGCTTGGTAATAGTACATTGTGGCCCCGACCCCGAGGCCTCCGATCAACCCTAGGCAACTTCCGCCGCTCTCGCGCAGTATCAGCTCCCCTTATTTTTGACAACCGTGAGGGCCTATGGGGCTAGACGCCGGACGCGCGCGTGGATCCTTCGTGACCCGACGACGGCTCGGGATGCTCTTCCGCCCCAACGTTATGGCGGACGTCGGCGCCCTGCACCCAGAAGATGACGTCCTCGGCGATGTTGGTGGCGTGGTCGGCGACGCGCTCCAGATTGCGCGCTATAAGCAGCGCATCGAGCGCCTGCCGCACCACATCGGGACGCTGGTTCATTGTCTTCACCAATTGGATGAAAGCATCGTCCTTCATGCGATCCACCACGTTGTCCATTTCGAGCACGGCCTGCGCGAGTTCGACTTTGCCTTCGATGAACGACTCCAGCGATCGGCGCACCATGGCGCTGACGGCCGCACCCATGCGCGCAATGTCCACCGGCAAGTCCACCGCGGGAAGCTCTGCCATGTCCATCACACGTTCGGCGATGTTCACAGCCTGATCACCCACGCGCTCCAGGTCGGAATTAATCTTGGTGACGGCAAGGATGAAGCGCAGATCCACGGCCATGGGCTGCTGCATTGCCAGCAGGTCGAAGGCGGCCTCGTCGATCTCCCGTTCGGAGGTATTGATCAGGCTCTCGCCTTCGAGAACCATCTGGCAACGGGTGAGATCGCGGTCGATGTAGGCCTGACGAGCGCGATCCACCGCCTGTTCCGCCAGTCCACCCATGCGGAGCAACTTCTGGCGCAGATCGTCGAGCCCCTGCTGAAAGCGCGTGCGCATTATCCGAACCTGCCTGTGATGTAGTCTTCCGTCCGCTTGTGGGTCGGTTTGGTAAAGATTTTTTCCGTCTTATCGAACTCGATCATCTTGCCCAGCAGAAAGAATCCGGTGAACTCCGCGACGCGCGCCGCCTGCTGCATGTTGTGAGTCACGATTACGATGGTATACCGCTCTTTAAGCTGAAAGATCAACTCTTCAATTTTACCAGTCGAGATGGGATCAAGCGCCGAGCAGGGCTCGTCCATCAGCAGAACTTCAGGCTCGACCGCCAGGGCTCGCGCGATGCAAAGCCGCTGCTGCTGCCCTCCGGAAAGGCTGGCGCCCGACTTCTTGTGAACGTAGTCCTTCACTTCCTCCCACAGAGCGGATACTACGAGCGACCGTTCCACAATTTCGTCCAACTTGCGGCGATCGCGAAAACCATTCAGCTTCAATCCCGAGGCCACATTGTCGTAGATCGACATGGTGGGGAATGGATTCGCCTTTTGAAAAACCATTCCAACCCGGCGGCGCAGCTGAGTCGCCGAAGTGCCATTGTAAGCGTCTATGTCACCGATGCGGACACTGCCCGTGACTCGCGCCTCAGGGATAGTCTCATGCATGCGGTTCAGGCACCGGATGAATGTCGACTTTCCGCAGCCTGAGGGCCCAATCAACGCCGTCGCATGATTGGCCGCTACCGCTAATTGGACGTCGTATAGCGCCTGAGTCTTGCCATACCAAGCGTTCAGATTTTCGACCTGGATGCCAACGCCCATAGACTATGCGGCTCCGAACGTGCCGCGGCGTACGACGTAACGCACGGCCGCGACCGCAGTAACAATCAGAACAATGAGTACGAGCGCTCCGGCCCACGCTTGCCGGTGCCATTCGTCATAGGGTGAAATAGCGTAACTGAAAATCTGCAGTGGCAATGCCGCGGTGGGCTGGTCGGCACGAAGATTCCAGAATTGGTTACCGAACGCCGTGAACAGCAAGGGTGCGGTTTCGCCCGCAACCCGGGCAAAAGCCAGCATAATCCCGGTAATCACACCTGATGTTGCGGTGCGCAGCGTGATCGAGAGAGTTGTCCGCCAGCGCGGAATGCCCAGTCCATACGCGGCCTCCCGCAATGCCTGCGGCACCAGCAGGAGCATTTCTTCCGTTGTACGCGTGATGGTGGGAATCATCATGATGGCCAGTGCTACTCCCCCGGCCAATGCGGAGAAATGCTTCTGGTAGAGAACGACGATAGAATACGCCACGATGCCGATCACAATAGAAGGTACGCCGTTCAGCACGTCGGCAGTGAAGCGAATCACGTCGCCGAAACGGTTACGTCCGAACTCCGCGAGGTAGATGCCGGCGCCTACCCCCAAAGGAACTCCTAGGACGCTGGCCAATCCCAAGATGAACGCGGATCCCACGATCGCATTTGCCATTCCTCCGCCCGCTTCGCCCACGGGTTTCGGCGTTTGCGTGAGAAAGGCCCAGTTGATCGATCCCAGACCTCGATAGACCAGGTAGGCAAATATCGCGAACAACGGCACCAATACAAGGATAACTGTCAGCACGGCCACGCCCGTCATGACATGGTCGGTGATCCGGCGCCGCAAGGCGATCGGCGGAACCGTGTGCAGCGCGGAGCTTTTTTCCCTCTCAGGCATTGGACCTCGAAGGCTGGCCGCGAGTGACGGTCCAGACCAGAAATCGGGCCAACGCGTTGACCACGATCGTTACTAAGAACAGAGCCAGCCCAATCTCGATCAATGCTGCCAGATTCAAGTCGCCAGTAGCTTCACTGAACTCATTGGCTAGCACGCTCGCCATGGTATACCCCGGGGCAAACAGCGACTTTGCAATCTCCGGCCGGTTCCCGATCACCATCGTTACCGCCATGGTTTCTCCCAAGGCGCGGCCCAAGCCCAGGATGATGCCGCCCATAATCCCCGCTCTCGCGTTGCGCAGCACGCCGACGCGGATCATTTCCCAGCGCGTAGCGCCCAGCGCCAGTGCGGCCTCCCGTTGATGCTGCGGAACCACCATCAGGACTTCCCGCGCGATCGAAGAAATAATCGGAACGATCATGATGGCGAGGATGATTCCTGCCGCCAGCATGCTGATTCCGTATGGTGGACCTACAAAGAATCCGGTCCAACCCAAGGTTCTGGACAGGAAAGGTTCAACATAGTTGCTGAGGATCGGCACCATCACAAAGATCGCCCACAGCCCGTAAACAACGCTCGGAATGGCAGCCAGTAATTCCACGAAAAAAGATAGAGGCCCGCGCAACAGGGGGGGGCACATCTCCGTGGTGAAGACGGCGACCCCAATCGAGAGCGGCACCGCAATGATCAAAGCGAGAAGCGACGACACCAAAGTTCCGTAAACGAAGGGCAGCGCGCCGAATTTTTCGTTTACCGGATCCCAATCCCGCGCGGCGAAGAACTTGAATCCAAATGCGTGCCAAGAAGGCCCCGAGCGCAGCACCAACTCGTAGACGATCAGGCCCAGAGTTGCCAGCACGGCCAGACCGCAGAGAAGCATGGCGAATTTAAAGACTTGGTCGCCGGCTTCGCTGCTCACCCCAAAGAGCCGCGCGGCCCGCTTCCCATCTGAGGAGACATCGTTAACTTTCGTCGATTCAACGGGTTGCGGAGCAGGCATATCAGGCCGAGGTCGGGCAGCGTTGGCCATTCGTCTCTACCGTAGCAGAATCCTGTTAACAGGGTGTTAAAATGACGAAGCTTTTTGGTTGCCTTTTCGCAGATAAGCCTGTATTTTCTTGTTCCCATTTGCTTCTGCTTATGTCCATCGCTCCAAAGCGCAGCCGTGCGGTTTTTCAGAAGCTTGAGGAGGCCCTGATCAAGCTTTCCTCGAAACCGCGGCCGGAGAGTGTGCACCGCTTCCGCACCGGCACGCGACGCCTGCAGATATTGCTGGGTGAACTTTCTCCCAAGCTCGACCGGAGTGAAAAAAAACTGCTGAAACTACTCGGCCGCATCCGTAAGCGTGCGGGCAAAGTGCGCGATCTGGACGTCCAATCAGCGGCACTGCGCAGTTTGAAAATGCCGCGGGAGCCGCGACGCAAGACCCAACTCATCAATCACTTGATCGAACTCCGAAGGCAACAGGAAAAGAAGCTGCGCAAGGAGTTCGATGAAGCCACCGTTCGCGAGATCCGCAAGCGACTGAAACGCGCAGCCAAGCGCTTCAATCCGGAAGCGAGTTGCGATCCTTTGGCTGTCGCCAAAGCTATGCTCGATCGTCTCGACCGCGCCGGTGCGCCGCTCAGCGAAGCTGTGTTGCACCAATACCGCATTCTCAGCAAGCGAGCTCGCTATGCGGCAGAGTTTGCCAGCCCCTCGAATGAAGCTGTGCAGTTCATTGCCGAGACAAAGCGCATACAGGATGCTTTGGGAGATTGGCATGATTGGCTCACCTTGACGCAAACGGCTATTGAGCACCTCGGCGACGTGCGCGAGTCGCCCCTGATGGCGGAACTCCACAACGTCACGGGAGCAAAATTCCGCCATGCAGTTGCGGTGCTCTCGCGCACTCGGGGCAAACTACAAACGGATTTCAAGCACACTGCCAGGGGCACGGTTTCAGCAAACCTCGAGCCAGAACATGACGCAGCATCAGCAGCCTGATCGCCAGGAGTTTCGCCAAGTCACTCCTTATTTGCCCTGATGTTTCCACTGTGAATCCTGACCACGTACATCCGTGCCTCTGGTCACTGCATCGATCCGTCGCTCCCAATTAGGTGATTGTGGGCGGTTATGTGCAGGACTCGATGACCTTCCGGGCGCTTAACAGTCGAGCTCAGTGTGAGCTGTGTGCGGCCAATCCTGCTGTGCTCGAATTTGATATTCTATCCGACCGAGAAAGCTCACGACAGCGAGGCTGTTGTTGCCCTACCTGTGCCCGCAACCTTCTTGATGCCTTCTCGCAGATCAAACCGCAATTCCCCTAAACGAAATTCCGCGCAAAGCCGACCCGTCATGGCCTTCGACCAACTGATGACCAAGCGATACCAAGGCATGTAAACTGTTGGCCTTGCCTCATGCCGACCTTTGCCGCGGTTGATATCGGTTCCAACTCCGTCCGGCTGAAGATTGCCCGCCTTACGGGCGGTCATCTTCGCCCCGTTCACGAAGACCGCGAGGTTACTCGTCTGGGCGAGGGCGTGTTTCGGTCAGGCTTTCTTACGCCTGAATCGATGGCCGAAACGGTCAAGGTGTTGCGCCGCTTCCACCGGGCCACACAACAGGTAGTCACGGATCCTGTTCGAGTCGTCGCTACCAGCGCTCTGCGGGATGCCCGCAATTCGCAAGCCTTTCTGGAGTGGGTGCGCTCAGCCACCGGCTGGACGGTCGAGATTATCTCCGGATTGGAAGAAGCACGTCTGATTCACCTGGGACTGGTTTCCAACCTTCGCGCCGACAGTTCGCCCACGTTAATGATGGACGTCGGCGGCGGAAGCTGCGAGCTGACCGTTTCTGCCAGCGGTCACATTCGCGACCTTGTCAGTATGCCGCTCGGCGCGGTCCGTCTCACCGACGAATTCCTGCGCCACGATCCGCCGCGCAAGGGTGAGCTGAAACGGCTGCAAGGATTCGTCGCCCGCGAAGTGAACCGCATCGCCGCCCGAGTGGTGGCGGCGAAAGTTAAGAATGTGATCGCCACATCGGGAACCGCCGCTGCCTTGGCGGCCGCCGCCAGCCATCTGCGCAAGAATGGGACCCGCCAGCGGATGCTGGTCTTTCGCGCGGAAATAACCCGACTCGCCAAGCGCCTGGCTCACTTGCCCGTGGACGAGCGGCAAAAAATTGAAGGCATCGGCCTTCGGCGCGCGGAAATTGTGGTTGCCGGAGCCGTGGTCTATCAAGAATTGTTGGATCGCTGCCATCTCAAGGGATTTCGCTATTCGCCGTTGGGCCTGCGCGATGGCTTGCTGGCACAGATGGCGGCTGAACACGACCGCAGCACGCGCTCAGGAAGACAGATTGAATCGGAACGCTGGGAGTCGATCACAAAAGCCGTGGCTCACTATGGCGTGGATATGAAGCATGCTCTCGACGTGCGCGAGTCGGCAGTGTTTCTGTTCTCGGCGCTGCGATCCGTGCACGGCCTGGCGCCGGAGTTCCGCGAATGGCTGTCGGCCGCCGCCATGCTCTACGAAGTCGGAGATTACGTGAACCGCAACGGCCATCACCGGCACACTTATTACATCATTTCGAACTCGGAAATTCTCGGCTATACGCCGCAGCAACGCCGGTTGATTGCGGCCATCGCGCGCTATCTGGGAAAGTCGCGCCCTACCTTGGACGAGCCTCCCATGAAGGTGCTTGATCCTGCAGATCGCGCTGGAGTGCAAAAAGCGATCATGCTTCTCCGACTCGCGCGCGCCCTGAACTTGGGCCGGAGCCGCGCCGTGCAGAAAGTACGTGTCAGCCATCGAGCCGCCGAAGTACGCCTGACGCTCGTGCCACGCCGTCGCATGGGGGTGGATTTGGAATTGTGGGCAATCGAGAAAGACGCCGCTTACTTCCGCGAAGTGTTCGGACGCGAACTTTCCACCGCCGCTGCGTAAAGAGCGCGCAGCGCCTTCGGCGTCAAACACCACTGCAGCGTGCCAGAACTGCGGCGCATGTCGACTCGCGCGACGGCTCCCTTCTTCAGTTCGACGGAAGCCTCACAACCAGACTCGCTGATCACGGTGCCGAGAAACTGGCTCAGATTGGGATTATGTCCCACGACCATGATCGACTCCTGGCGCGCATACTTCTCCAGCAGACGGCGAAAGTCCGCGAAAGTTGCGCCCGGACGTAATCCAGCATCGATTTGCAGCTTGCCTTCGTAACCCATCTCGTTTCCGACCAGCGAAGCCGTCTGGGTGGAGCGTTTCAGCGGACTGGAAATGATCACGTCCACCTGCGCATCGGTTGCGGCCAATGCTCGGCCCACATAACCGCATTGTTCGATGCCTTCCTTGTCGAGAGCGCGTTTCTCGTCTTTTTTCAGATTTACCAAGGATTCGCCGGCACTCGCGTGACGCAGAAAATAAATAATCATTGCGGCTTATCGTTCCCTTCCCAGTAGAGCCTTGCGATTCCTCGCCGGCACTGGCGGTGGAGCAGAGTTCAACTGCTTGCCTTCGGCCACGCTGATCAGAAAATCCTGTGCGCTGAAAGCAGCCGCGCCGGTTGGAGGCTTGCGATTCCGTTTGCCATGCACCGGCTGCCACGCCCGGATGTACGTGCCGTCGCGCAGCAGGATGCGAGCCTTGCGATTATCGGCGAGATAAGCATCGAGAATTTCGCGGTGTACGCGCTCACGCAGGAATTCGTCACGCAGTGGCACCAGCACTTCCACGCGCTCGTAGAGATTGCGCGGCATCCAGTCGGCGCTGCCCATGTAGATTTCTTCCTCGCCCGCATTACCGAAGTAGTAAATGCGGCTGTGCTCCAAAAAGCGCCCCACGATACTGCGCACTTTGATGCGGTCGCTCAGCCCGCGCACTCCAGGACGCAAGGCGCAAATGCCACGCACAATCAGATCAATTTCAACTCCGGCCTGGGAAGCTCGATACAAGGCTTGGATCACGTTTTTGTCGAGCAATGCGTTCATCTTGGCGATGATCCGCCCCGGTTGGCCCTGGCGCGTGTGCTCCGCTTCGCGGTCGATCAGGGCAATCACCTTTTCCGCGAGGTCGAGCGGCGCCACCAGCAGCGGCTCGTAGCTCGGATTCTCGGCATACGCGGTCAGAAAACTGAAAACGTCGTGCACCGCGCGCGTAATCTCCGGATTCGCCGTAAACAAACTGAGGTCGGTATAGATTCGCGCTGTCGCGGCGTTGTAGTTGCCGGTTCCGATGTGGGCATAGCTGCGTGGCACGCCATCGGGGTCACGGCGCACCAGCAGCGAAAGCTTGCAATGCGTCTTCAGCCCAACCAGCCCGTGAAACACCTGCACTCCAGCATCTTCCAGATCGCGCGCCCACCGGATGTTGTGGGCTTCGTCGAATCGCGCCTTCAACTCCACCACCGCCGTCACTTCCTTCCGCGAAGCCGCGTCCATGAGTGAGGGGACGATCAGAGAGTGTTCGCTGGTTCGGTAGAGGGTCTGCTTGATCGAAAGCACATGCTCGTCTTCCGCCGCCGACTCGATGAAAGCCACGACGGCGTCATAAGAGTCGAAGGGATGATGCAGCAGAATGTCGTGCCGCCGCAGTTCCTCAAACAAGTTTTGAGACTTCGCCGTAAGCCGCAACTCGCGCGGGGCAAATGTACGGTCTTTGAGATCCGGGCGCTGCGTCTGCTCATAGATATTGAACAGTCGCGAAAGGTTCACCGGACCGTTCACGGGAAACACCTGCCAGGGATCCAATTCAAAGACCGTGCGCAGTCGCTCGATGATCTCCGGATCGGCGTCGGCCTCAATTTCCATACGAACCGCGTCACCCTTGCGACGGTTGTGCAACTCCGCGCGCACCGATTCGAGAAGATTGCGTGCCTCTTCTTCCTGCAGATAAAGATTGCTGTTGCGGGTCACGCGGAAGGGCGCGGACGCAACGATATCGTAGCCGTGATACATGCTCTGCGCGTGGTGGGCGACCAGGTCGGCGAGGAATATGAAGTCCGTCGTCCCCTCCGAAGGCAGCCGCACCAATCGGGGCAATGCCCGCGGCACGGACACGACACCTGTATAGGTGAGAGCGGAGCGCCGTCGCCGCCGCAAAAGCAGCCCCAGGCACAGCGCCTTGTTGATCACCCGGGGAAAGGGATGCGTGGGATCAACAGTCACCGGCGTAAGCAGAGGATCCAGTTCCTTCTCACAATATTCGTCGACGAACCGCCGCGCATCCGCGTCCAGTTCATGCAACCCCAGCACGCGAATGCCGCCCTCCGCCAGCGCCGGGCGCAACGTGTTCCAGCACTCGTACTGTTCATCCACGAACTTGTGCGAGAGGCGCGCCAGAACGTCGCGCCTCTCGGTCAGAGTAAGACCATCAGGCCCAGCCTCGTTGTAGCCGTCCTCGATCTGCTGCATCATGGCCGCTACTCGAATTTCGAAAAATTCATCTAGATTGCTGGCGGAGATAGCGAGGAACTTCAGCCGTTCGAGAAGCGGATTGCCCTCATCCTCTGCCTCTTCGAGCACACGTTTATTGAACGCGAGCCATGAGGTATCGCGGTTGAGATAATACTCAGGACTTTCGAGCGAAAGGCGAGCCATCTGCGAATTACTACAGGTTAAAATTTTTGACTTTGCTTTGTCGACTGGGATCCGGTCCGAACCAGGGGAACTAGCCGCTTGCACAGTATAAAACATCGGCCCCAAAGGCGCAGCATGGCGCGAATCAAGCCGGACAAGAGCGTGCGATTAGGTTTCACGCGAGAGAGAAAATCGGCGCATCGGGGGACAGCGAAATTCGCCGTCCCCGATGCGCCGATGGAACCGTAAAAGTAAATCCGTCTACGGCAGGTAGTAACGGAATGAAGTGAAAACCATTCCGTCCAGACCTTCCGGCTCCACTCCCGGTTCTCCCTTTCCTGCCGGTCCAACGCCGGACCAGGTCTGGCGAGTCACGTAGGAATACTGCGCACCCCACTGGAGCCGGCCTTTGGGCCCGCTATAAATACGGTGCCAAAAGCCCGCAGTACCCTCTATGAGCGCTCGCGTATCAGACGTGCAATTGGAAAGACCACCAGGAAAGAATCCGCCGCTAAGACTCGGCGCGGTTTCGCTGTAGCAGCCAGTGTTGCTGAACAAGGGTGCCCCGTAGCCCACATACTTGCCCGAGATCGGATCAAAATCTGCCGCGCGGGCGGCGTACTCGGCACCCGCGTTGAGGTAGATGTCCAGCTTTGGCCCGTGCCACTCCAGGGTCGTCAGCCCCTGTAAGCTGCGGACCAGGTTGAAGGTTCCGTTGGCATGGATCGAGGTATCGGGAAGGCCACCCGTCCCGTACCGCCCCACTCCACTGCCGCCAAAACCGTGCAGACCGAAGTCGATATGCTTGTGGTCAAAGGACCACCGGGCGTTGGCGCCGATGCCTCCACCATTTTTCGAGGCGTTATAGGCTCCAAGGGCGTTGGCTCCCGTGGTAGTGCTGCCGCCGCAGGGCGTAGTGCTGCTGCTGGCTACTTCGCCGCAGGGAAAGACGCGGTCACGGAAGCGGTCATATAACCCATATACCTCGTAGTGTCCGAACCCCGGTTCGAAGACGAGTTTCGCGATGATATCCGGGGACGGGTTGAAGGAATAGCTGGCCGCCAGGCTACAGGTGGTGGTGGCAGCCGTGTCGGTGGAGTTGAGGGCAGTCGTGCAATTGGTGATCGCGGCATTGTAAAGTCCGCCGCCAGCGCCCGCGGAACCGATCAGGAAATTGTTCCCGTTGTTGTGGCTTGTAACTGTGGCCTGCGCATTTTCCATTGACACACCGAACCAAACTTTGTTGTCAAAATTCTTTACTAGCCGCAGTCCATACTGCCGCGCCCAACTAAAGCCGACGGTATACTGCGGGTCGATGGTCATAGGGACGGCTTCGGTGCGGTTGTCCATGCCATGCTTGGTTTCCGTAACCAGGCTCCACATCTGACCTCCGGTAACCGACCAGCCGCTATCCAACGCCGCCTGCCCCCATGCTTGCCGCTGCCGCAGGGTGTAGCTGTTGCTCTCGTTGTTGTTGGAGGTCGTGCCGGATGACAGGAAGTCAGTCTCGACATAGCCGCTTAATTTAGCGTCTCTCAACCGTCCTTCCACTAGCATCGAGATACGAGACTGACGTCCCGATCCGAAGAACTCCGAAATGGCGCTTTGCGAAGCTCCCGGCATGGTCAGAGAGTTGAAGGGCGTGTTGATATCGGCGCCCAAGGCTCGCGACCGCCGCACAAATTCTGCCGCCAGGAATCCACCTGGCGTAATCGTGACCCCCTTGTAGTGCAGCGCGAGCGGGCTTTCGATCGCCGCGTTGACATTCTTCTGTGTCTCCTGCAGCGACAACGCCGTGTTGTTCACGTTGGTTTTGAGGTCCGTCACGTCGCTCTTGAGCTCCACCACGGTCTGCTGCTGCTGGCTGGCCTGGGCCTGCGCCGCATCCGCTTTGCTGGCAGCGTCGGTCGCCGCAACTTGGGCTTGGGTGACGGCTTGGTCCTTGCGATGCAGTTCATCCCGCAGTTCCTGTATCTGCTGTTGCTGCTGTGCCAGAGCGGCCTGCTGTGAGGCAATTGCGTCCTTCAATGCCTGGACATCCGCCGCGGTTAAGGTCGCGGGTTTAGACTTCTTGGCTTTGGGCGGCGTACTGGTTTGTGCCACCACGGTTGTAGCCAGAAACAAAATCGCACACCACTTCCAAACAGAATTCATCACACTCTCCTTGTTTTTCAAACTATGAGTGACAAATTTCCCTGCTGAACTATCGAACTTGCTTGATTGCCTCTTTCTCTTTCTGGACCACACTCTCCGGGAGTGGCGCATAAGAAAGGGCAGCCGTCATTTTTTGTCCATCGGTCACCATCCAGTTGAGAAAGTCCGCCAGGATTTTGCCTTTCGCGGCATCTTTCGATTGCGCAGGAATCAACAGCCAGGTAAAGCTGGAAATCGGATAGGCATCTTTTCCGGGCGCGTTCGTAATGGAGACTCGAAAGTCCGCCGGCATTTTGGGCGCCGTAGCCGCAGCTGCCGTTACTCCCTCCAGCGACGCCTTCAGGAAAGCACCTCCCGCATTTCGGACGCTGCCAAACGGTATGTTGTTCTGCACCGCGTAAATCAATTCCACGTAGCCGATCGATCCCTGTAACTGCCGGATCGAACCGGCAACCCCTTCGTTGCCCTTTCCGCCTAGGCCGATCGGCCACCTCACGGAAGTGCCACTGCCCACCTGGTTCTTCCAATCGCCGCTGATCTTCGACAGATAGTCGGTCCAAATGAAGGTGGTCCCGCTGCCATCGGACCGGTGAACCACGATGATGTCTTTGTCGGGAAAATTCACGCCCGGATTTGCACTCGTGATCGCCTTGTCATTCCACTTTGTAATCTTCCCCAGAAAGATTCCAGCCAGCGAATCGGGGGTAAACTTCACTTCCCCGCTCACTCCCGGAATGTTATAGGCCGGCACTACTGCGCCCAGCACGCTGGGAAGGTTGAGGACCTTTGTTTTCACCTTGCCTTGAGCTTCGGCGAGCTGCCCATCTGTCATCGGCATATCGCTTGCACCGAAATCCACTGTGCCTTCCGTCACCTGGCGAATTCCTCCACCGCTGCCGATGGACTGGTAGTTGACTTGAACGTCAGGATGCAGCTTGTGATATTCGCTGAACCACTTGGAATACATGGGATAAGGGAACGTAGCCCCCGCACCATTCAGCGTGGTCTGAGCTACTGCTGGCAAAGCAAGAAGCGCACACACGAAAAGGAGCGTAGTTCTTCGCATCACTCTTACGATTCCTCCTTAGAATAGACATTCTGTTCTAATGGCTTCGTGTTAAAGGATGGTTACAAACGAGTAAATTTCTGATGAATGGGGTCGGCGGAAAGAAATTTGGCGGGAAAACGGAGGCGCACTTCGACGCACTTGGATAGAACCTTGCGGCCTGTTGAAGCTTTTCAATGGCTAGTTCGCAATCGCGCAATTTCCCGCGGGAAAAGCGTGTTGCCAGGAAACTCAGAGCGCAGAGAAGCAAGCAGTTCGAGCGCGCGGGGCTTATTCTTGTCGCGGACGTAGGCAATCGCCAGCAGGATGCGGGCAAATGGCGCCAGATAGTGCCCGTGCTGAGCTGTCAGCTGCAAGTCGGCGATGCCCGCTTGTTTGTCGCCGGGTAATCCGCCCATGCGCAGAAGCCAGCGCACCGGCGCCGCCATACTGCCGATAATGTACTTGCTGAATCCCGTCGCCAACTGTGCGTCGTAACAGTTCGAACAAACCGCCAGCAGTTGCTGCGCCCAGGTGGAAGCCTCTTTGGTGTAGTGCAAGGAGGCCAGATTTCGTTTCTCAATCAGCGCGGCATAGTCGGCCTGCAATCCAGACCCTAGAGTCAGAGCAAACAATGCGTCTTGATCTTTGCCGTTCTTGCTGAGGCGAGCGTGGGCAAGTTGGTCCGCGTGGTCCAGTGCCGCCTCGAATTGATTGTGTATCGCCGGATCGGGGCTTAGTTTCGATCGCGCGGTAAAGGATCCGTCGTTCTCGTAGAACTGCCCCTCGAGAACACCCAGCCGGTTGAACTCCGAGAAAAGAAATCCAGCCGCCTCGCTGACCGGCCCCACCGGATCATCGGGATGCTGCGTCTCCCATGCGGAGAAATCTTTCTGAGCGCCCGCGAAATCGAGGTTGTAGAGCCCCAAAAATCCGCGGTCCAAAGCTGTGCTTGGAATGGCATCGGGGCCCGCCGCCGCGCGCGCCGACCCACAGAACGCCAAGCCGAGCCACAGGGCTGCTACCATACCCAAAGCTAAGGCACTCCGGTTTTGCTTGATCAACGGCATGGGTATCAGTTCGAGTCTGTTCATTATCACGTGTTTCTTGAGAAGCGCAACATTACTTTTTGTACCGCCTGCTTCGATGCAACTAATTGGACTTGCGCTCATCCCATTCTGGTGGCCCGGGTGCATCCGGAGGGTCCCCGTTCCGCAAATGGATCTCAATCTGGTTGTACTCCCCAGGACGAAAACTTCATGAGCAATTCTATACGCTATGCCCCCGGCTGGCCTGGAATTCCGCCCCGTTGGACCTCCAGCGCCAAGACGGCCGCCGGCACGGCCTTGAACCAGCATAGCAAGGTTTGGTTCACCCTCAGCCACGGCATTCTGAATGAAGTCTACTTTCCGCGGGTTGACCAAGCTTGCACCCGCGACCTCGGCTTCATCGTCACCAACGGACGCGACTTCTTTTCCGAGGAAAAACGCCACTGCACTTTCGAAAACAAACCGTTCGAGCCCGGCATCCCTGCCTATGAACTGATCAACACTGAGATTGGCAGCCGCTACCGCATTCACAAAGAAATCCTCACCGACCCTTACCGCAACGTTGTGCTGCAAAAGATTCGCTTCGAACCCCTGCAAGGCCAACTCTCGGACTATCGTCTCTACGCGCTACTCTCGCCCCACCTGGCCAACTGCGGATACCACAATACCGGCTGGGTGGGCGACTACAAAGGCGTGCCCATGTTCCTGGCAGAGCACGACGGCGCGGCGTTAGCTCTGGCTTGTTCCGCACCTTGGAAGAAGATGTCCGTTGGATTTGTCGGCGCCTCCGACGGCTGGCAGGACCTTTCAACTCACTTTCAGATGGAGTGGGAATACCAGCGCGCCGAGAGCGGCAATATCGCCTGCACCGGTGAGATCGATCTTAACGCTTGTAACGGAGAGTTCGTGCTGGCCCTCGGATTCGGTGCCATCGTAACCGAGGCCGGACAGCAAGTTCGCTCCACTTTACTCGAAGATTACGACGAACTTTGCTGGCATTATGTCTTTCACTGGAGGAACTGGCAAAATACATTGGTCAAGCTCGATGAACCGCAGCGAGAGTACGACCTCTATCGTGCCTCCACCGCCGTCGTCCGCACTCACGAATCCAAAGATTTTCTGGGCGGGATTATCGCCAGCCTTTCTATTCCTTGGGGCTTCAACAAAGGCGACGAAGATCTCGGCGGTTATCACCTCATCTGGCCGCGCGACCTGGTCGAGACTGCGGGTGCGCTCCTGGCCGCCGGCGCCGTCACTGACGCCGTTAGAGTCCTGCGTTACCTCGAAGCCACGCAGGAAGCCGCGGGCAACTGGGCGCAGAATCTTTGGCTCGACGGCCGTCCTTACTGGGGCGGCGTGCAGATGGACGAAACCGCCTTCCCCATCCTTCTGCTGGATCTCCTGCGCCGTGAAGCGGCGAAAGGCTTGGGCAAGCTCGAACGCTGGTGGCCGATGGTGCGCCAGGCCGCGAGTTTCATAATCCGCAACGGCCCGGTTACGCAGCAGGACCGCTGGGAAGAAGACGGCGGCTATTCTCCCTTCACGCTGGCGGCGGAAATTTCCGCTCTCCTGGCCGCCGCCGACGTCGCCGAACTCACGGGCCATAGCGACGCTGCCTCGACCCTTCGCGATGTGGCCGATGCCTGGAACGACAATATCGAACGCTGGGTCTATGCCACCGGCGGTGACCTTGCCCAGCAAATCGGCGTGGAAGGCTATTACGTCCGCATCGCCCCGCCGATCACCGATGCCGCAGCTTCACCGACGCAGGGCTTCGTTCCCATCAAGAACCGCCCTGCCGGCCAAGGCATGGAACGTGCGTTCCGCATCGTCAGCCCTGACTCGCTGGCTCTGGTACGATTCGGATTACGCGCCCCAGACGATCCCCGCATTCTGAATACGGTCCGCGTCATCGACGCTCTGTTGCGCGTGCAGCTGCCGCAGGGCCCGTGCTGGTACCGCTACAACGGTGACGGATACGGCGAACACCAGGACGGCTCTGCCTTCGATGGCAGCGGCATCGGCCGCCCTTGGCCGCTGCTCGCCGGGGAGCGCGCTCACTACGAACTTGCCGCAGGCCGTCGCGGTGAAGCCGAAGCTCTGTTAACCGTGATGGAGGCCTGCACCAGCGGTCACGGCCGCTTGCTTCCCGAACAAGTCTGGGACGCGAACGATATCCCCGCCTTGGAATTGTTTCGTGGCAAACCCTCCGGCTCGGCCTGTCCGCTGGTCTGGGCCCATTCCGAGTACATCAAGCTTCGCCGCTCCCTGCGCGACGGCAAGATCTTCGACCAGCCTCCGCAAACCGTACAACGTTATCTGGTGGAGAAACCTACCCGGCAAATCTTCGGCTGGAGATTTAATAACAAAGCCCGCTCCGTTCCGCGCAACAAAAAGTTGCGCATCGTCCTTCTATCTCCCGCAATGGTGCACTGGAGCATTGACGGATGGAAGAGTTCGCAGGACACCAATGCCCGCGATACTGGCCTGGGCACATACATTCTGGATCTGCCCACGGCTTCGCTGCCCGTGGGTAGCCAGGTGGTCTTCACATTCTATTGGCCGCAGGAAAACCGCTGGGAGGGTACGGACTACACCGTGGTTGTCGAATAGGGTGAGCGGATACCTGTCCCGCCCGGCCTACGTTTCCGCGCCCGCGTTCGAATAAATGAGCTCCACAACGGTGCAGTCGTCGTTGAGCGGATTCCCGGCGCAGAACTCCGACACCGCCGAAAAAATGCCTTCGAGAGTGGGCGCCTTGGCTGCAGCCGCTTCCAGCCTGGAGTCTTCGAAGAAATCGCCCATGGCGTTCTCCGCTTCGGTTACCCCATCGGTCACCAGAATGAAGCGGTCACCTGATTTAAGCTGGCACCGCGCGCTCTCAAACGTCGCGTCGGGCAGCAAGCCCACCGGCACATTGCCGTGCGGCGGCCGCATCACTTCCCCCCGGCAAACTAGCAGAGGCTGGACGTGGCCGCAGTTCACATACTCCAGATCCCCGTCCCGGCGCAGTCGCGCCAGCAGCACAGTGGCGTATTTCTCTCCCACCAGCTTCTCGGTGAAGAAGTGATTCACCGCCGTCACCACATCCAGCAACGGCATGCCCGAACTCAAATGCGAATAAATCATTCCCTGCAGCGTGGAAGCCAGCAGCGCCGCGGAAACTCCCTTGCCACTCACGTCCGCCAGCACCACCGCGAGGCCTTCCTTGGTGTTGACGGCATCGAAGAAGTCTCCGCCAATTTCTTTACAAGACAGATTCTTCCCGCGCAGTTTGGCAAACGGCACCTCGGGAATCTTCACCTGCATCAGCCGCTGCTGGATGCTGGCCGCGATGGTCAATTCCTGCTGGTAGCGCCGCGATTCCTCCTCGGCCTGCACCAGCCGTGCATTCTCGATCAGGGACGCAGCTTCTGTCGCGATCGCCCGCAAAATATCATGGCCCACACCGGAAAACTCGCGCGAGGCAAACCGCGAGTCCACGTACAACACTCCCGTCACTCCGGTAGCAGCATTCGGCGCCGCCGGCTGCGGCTCCCGCGTGGCCTGCACCTGCCGCTTGCGCAGCGGAATGCAAATCACTGTCCGGAGATCGTAGGCCACAATACTTTGCCGGCCAGCCAGGTCGGCGGAGCTTCCGGTGTCCGTAAGCAAAAACTCCGAATTCGACCGCAGCGACTCGTCCAGTGCGGAATGCGAAATCGTCTTATCATCCAGAAGCGCCTCGCCTTTGTTGTTTCGCCCCGCGGCCAGTCGCAGGTTGCCTTCGTCGTCTTTCAGAAAAACATAGCCGCGCTCGGCGCGGGTGAGGCGGAGCGTTACTTCCAGCATCGTCATCAGGATTTCGTCGAGCACGCCCGCCGTGTTCAGTTTGCGCGCCGCTTCCAGAAACAGCGTCAACTTTTCGAGATCGTTCGCTTCCTGCGAAATCTGGATACCGGAAATCTGGCTCAGAAATTCGCGCGCCGTGTTCGAGGTGCTGTGCGCTGGATTGAAAATCGCGTAAGTCGAATCGCGCGCCCCAAATTCCAGGCGATCATTGCGATCCAGCTTTTGCCGCTGAATCCGTTCTCCGTTAACGAACGTGCCGTGTTTGCTGCCTTGATCGACAAGAAAGAATCCGTCCTCTTCCAGCACAATAAGCGCGTGGTCGCGGGAGACCCGGGGATCGGCAATCACCAGATCCTTATCCACTTTGCGGCCCACGCTGAACGGAGTTCGGTTGAGGACGATATTCTTCTGCTCGTTTCCCTGCACCAACACCAGCGCCGGGAACACTCCCGAACCAGAAGACTGCGGACGGCCTATCGCATTTAGCACCATGAGGTCACGCCGCTTCCTCGAAAACCTTCCGGAACTGCGGCAGTTAAGAATAATGACAGGAATCATGCCCCGGCGGGAAGAGCCTTTGTCGGTATTCCTGTTTCCCTTTTGCTGAACCGCCCAGCACCCAGAGCCTGCACTTCCAGAAAGATCAGCAAGAAAGTGAGCACGGGAAAGGCAAAAGTTGCAACGAAGGGCCACCACCATCGGGCCAGCGCCCAGGTTGGTGATGCGAAATAAGCGGCGCTCAAGCTCAAACTTGCGATCCATTGCCACGTCAGCGCAAGAACCGCGACAAAGTACAAGAAGCGAACTCCCCGCGGCCGTGAAAGAAAAAATCTTCGATCCCGCGCCAGCGCCAGTATTGCAGGCAGAACGAGAACCTGGTTATACGGCGCGTACATGGGCACAACCATCACCGTTAAGGCCATCACCAGTGCCGTCGCGATACCAAAATCAGCCGTATTAGCGGGCTTGTCGCGTTGCTTCCATAGAAAAAACGCGCCGGCCAACACTGCGACTGCAGCCAATACCTTTCCCGAGTAACCCCACGGAACCAGTTCGTCCAGCACTGATTGGTTCTGGGTGTAGCGATGATACTTCCCTACCGCGCCGGCGAACATTCGCCACCACCCTGGCAAAATAATTTCGGCGCCGCCGAGCAAGAGCACCATCACCATTCCGAATCCAACCACCAACTTTCGACGCACCCTCCAGTCGCTCACTGCCCACACCGCAAACCACGCTACCAAAGGCCACGCCAACTGCGGTTTTATCATTGCCAACCCCAGCAACACGCCCCCGCAAAATAAAAATCCGCTAGCCACACAGGCCGCCGATCCCGCCAGCAGAGCCGCCACCAGCAGGCTCAATTGTTGCAGTTTGATCCCCTGCACTGCCGGGAAGCTCCCCAGCGCAAATATCACAGCCGCGGCAGTCGCCAATGGCGGCAATCGCCATTGGATCACCCGCAGCCACAGCAATACGCTTGCCGCCGTCAACCCCGCCAAAAGCCAGTAAAAAAATATGTGCACCGCATGAAAGGGAAAACCAATTAGCGGCGCCAGCAGAAGAACCACGTAGAGGGGATAAGCAAACCCTTGCTCGTCTCTCGGGTCATTTGGTCTTGCGGGGTCGAGCACGCGTCCGTAGTAGCCTTTCTGAATTTCCCCCGTGATGTCGTTAGAATAAGGATTTCGGTGGTGCAGCAGCAGTTCGCGCGCTCCCAGCCAGCGCGGATAAAGATCGGACAGATTCCCCCGCGGACGCTCGTGCGTTGCTGCATCAGCTTTTTCATAGGGGATGAGCACGCGCTGCACGTAGAACCACATACTGCCCGCGCAAAGCAGCGCAATCAACAGTCCGAGTTGAGAAATTTTGCGCAAGGTGTGGGAAGAAAATCCACTACGACTTCGGCTTTCGTCCAGACTCGGATGTCCGATTCCCCCGGCGTCCATGTTACAACTTAATGCTCTGACGGACTCTTCATGAAGCTGCGCGTCGTGGTTTCGGCCGCCGTAGGCTTGGCCAGTGGCATCTTCTGCTGGTTCCTGATGAAACACCTTCACCAGGATGCCGCCGATTTCCGCTGGGCCCTCCGCATCGCGCAACGGTTGCTTTTCCGGCAGAATCCCTATGACACGCCGCTGGAACAATATCCGCTGACGGCGGGCCTTATCGCGCTGCCCTTCGTCCGCCTGCAGCCGGAGATTGCCGCCGGTCTCTTCTACGGAATCAGTTCCGCGGCGCTGGCCTTTGGGCTGACTCGGTATAGCTATCGCGGCCTGCTGATATTTCTCGCCTACCCATATTGGGCCGGACTGCTCACGGTGCAGTGGTCTCCCGTCATCGCCGCCAGCGCCTTCTTCCCGCTTTTGTTGCCCGTGACCATGGCCAAGCCACAGATCGGCCTTCCAGTATTCCTCACACGCCTCAGCCGCCGCGGCCTCTTCGCCTGCATGATCGTCGCAGCGTTAAGCCTCATGGTCATGCCCAGGTGGCCCCTGCTTTGGATAGGGCAGCTAGGCCACTACGAACACTTCATCCCCCTTCTGGTCTTGCCCGGGCCGTTGCTGTTGCTCGCCCTGTGGCGTTATCGCGACCGCGACGCGATTCTGCTCCTGCTGGCAGCCTGCATGCCGCAGCGGTGGTTTTTCGACAGCTTCATTCTGTGGCTCATTCCCAGGTCACGCCGGGAGATTGTATGGACGGTCTTCTTTAGCTGGGGAGCTGGCTTATGGCGCTGGTACCACGCTCCACACAGTTTTACTGAAGTTGGACGCTGGACGGTTTTCTTCATCTATCTGCCGATGCTGGCCGTAGTCCTACGCAGACACCTCTCATCGCCAACGGACTCTCCGGCTTAGTCAAGGTTGAGGTCTAAGACGGAACTTCTGGCCGCCCGACGACTCCTTGCCGATCTCCCAGACCCACCACAGAAGTGGAATTGCCATCAGATTCACATCTCCCTTAGCGATCCAAAGCACAAGCCACAGCGGGCTAATCAAAAGGGGCACGATAGGAAGCAGCAAACCAAATCTCCTTCCCGATCTGCCAGGTTCTCCCGGAAGCGCATGCCGATAATAGTCAGCCATCAACACCAGTGGCAGAACCAGCAGACTGAGGTCATGCATATTGGTTTGCCAGGCGACCAACACGGATACGATGATGGCCAGAGAAAATCTCAGCTCAAGCTTCTCCGGCCGAATCTCTTCGCGTCCCCTCGTCGCCGCGAAAACAAACAGCAGCACTGAACTCACCAGGGCCACCGCAGTCCCAATCGTCCGCGAAAAATGCAAAGGCCATCCCAGAGCTAGTCCTCGCAGGTTCGGCGCAAACTCCGCCGCCACTCCTCCCAAGCTCGGTGCGTTCGCGATTTGCAGCGCAAACGCGGGATAGCTACGCAAGCTTTCCCACCCTGCCAATCCAACCGAAGTGAGCACAAGGAATATAGAAACCACCACAAACCCAATCGCCGCATGCCTGCGCTTCCAGATACCGATGAGGAGAACGATCGGAATCACGAACTGAAACTTGAACATACCCAGGGCAAACCAGCAGCCAGCCAGTAAATCGGCCCTATTCTTGAGCGCATTGAATCCCACCACGCAAAACAACAACAGCAAGATAGAATCTTGCCCTTGCAGAAAACATATAAAAACTGGAAAGAAGGCAAGACTCCCCATTACAAATTCCCAGGGCGGAATCAAACGGAGCGTGCTCACAGACCTCCGCAAGAGCAGGGCCACGCCAAAGAGCGCACCAAGGTTCAGCAGATCCCAGATAGCAAAGGCCCGGGGATAAGGCAAATAAGCAAGCGGTAAGAAGATCAACGCCTCAAAAGGCGGGTGGATGTAGGGCAAGGCACCATGCCGCGAGGAGATGAATCCCACGGACTTTTTTTGTACTTCATATTGGACATGCGCGTCATAAAGCTGATGTCCAAGTCCGTTGCGCAAGATTGTAGCCGCCGTGTAATAAACCGTGAAATCCGGATACCCCTGCTTGATGCGTTCTCTGAGATTAATGAAAAGAAACAGGTGCAAACACAACATACCCGCGATAAACAGCCGCACAAGGCGTCGCCTCGATGCGGTCCAGTTCGCCGGTATGGATTGTCTGCCGTTAGAAGGCACGGTCGATCGCGATTGTACCTCGTACCACAGCCACCCGCTATGATGGATTCCCTATGACGGGCCTGCTCAGAACAACGCTCAGCACAACCCGCGTCTTTCTTGCAGTCCTGTTTCTCGGCCTCTTCGCCATGGCGGCGCGCAATGTCACCGATCCAGATATCTGGTGGCACCTCAAAACTGGACAGTACATCGCCGAGCACAAGTCCGTCCCTCACACCGATCCTTTCTCCTACACTCGCGCCGGAGAGCCCTGGGTTGCGCACGAATGGCTTACCGATCTCCTGCTCTACCAGATTCAACGCATCACGGGATTTGGCAGCCTGATCTTGATCTTCGCCGCGGTCCTCTGCGCGGCATTTTTCTTGCTCTACTTGCGATGCGGTCCCGCTCCCTACATCGCCGGCGTCGCCACGCTTTGCGCCGCCTGGGCCACCGGGCCCATTTGGGGCGTGCGCCCTCAGGTTCTCTCGTTCCTGTTGACCAGTCTCTGGCTGCTGATCCTCGAGCGCTCCGGCCGCAATCCCAAACTCCTTTGGTGGACCCTTCCCATCACCCTCCTCTGGGTCAATCTGCACGCCGGATTCGCGTTGGGCTTAGCTCTGTCGGCATTGTTTCTCGCCGGAGCCCTAGTTGAACGCTTGCTCGGCCACTCCGCGCCGAACGCGCGTTGGCGGATGTCGGCATCGATTCTCTTCCTCGATCTCCTGCTCGTGCCCCTGAATCCCAACGGCCTGCGCCTGTTTTCCTATCCAATTGAAACTCTGCGCTCAACCACCATGCAGAACTACATCGCGGAATGGGCTTCGCCCAATTTCCATCATGCGCAGTACTGGCCTTTCCTGCTGATTGTGCTCGCCGCATTCGCCACGCTCGGTTGGTCTCAAGTCCCGGTTCGTCCGCGTGACGTAATCCTTCTGATCGTCAGCCTCTATGCCAGTCTTGCTTCAATTCGAATGATACCCTTCTTCGTTTTGATCGCGGTTCCAGTCATCTCCCGTCGGCTTGGCATTTGGCCTCAGACGGTTGGCCATCCGCGACGTCCTCCGCCCGCGTCTCGATCCTGGCTCAACGCTGCCATCATCCTCGCCATGGCTATCTTTGCCAGCTTCCACATCACCCGGGTGATCCAGCGCCAGCCACACGCCGAGGACGAGCTATTCCCTCTTCGGGCCGTCTCGTTTCTCCAGGCCCATCCGCCCTCCGGCCCAATTTTCAATCACTACGATTGGGGCGGGTACCTGATCTGGAAGCTTCACCCTTCCACCCCTGTGTTTATCGACGGCCGCGCCGACCTCTATGGCCCACAACTGTTTCGCGATTTTGCGGACGCTTATCAATTCAAAGGTCCGTGGCAGCAAATCCTGCAGCGCTGGCATATCCAGACCGTCATTGTCCCGCCGAACTCCGCCCTGGCGACCGGCTTGCAGAGTGCTCCAGGCTGGATCGTCTCCTACCGGGATTCGCACGCCATTATCCTTACGATGCTGCCTCCCGCATCGGCCCCAAGCCGTTTCCCCTCCACTCTGCCACCGCCCGAAGGTCGGCAATGACCGGGCCGAAGCTCGCACGGAGGTTACTCTCGGTATGCAATTAATTGCATCCCTTGGTTACTGGGGAGGGTATTATGGTTTATATTTTGGACAATCCTCCGTCAGGACAAGCAAGAAACAAACGGTATGATCGTGCCCCCCGGAGGCCAAAGGCGTTTGTCTGCTTCAGTGCCGTTAGAAAACTGTGTTGTTTGCTTTAAGGAGGCCACCACCTATGCACCACTTTTACAGACTCTGGCGCGACGACGAAGGACAGGACATTGCGGAATACGCCGTAATGCTCGCCGTCATTCTGGTAATCGTTGTCGGCACCATTCGACTGATTGGATCGAATGCCAACAATGTTTTCTCGAACGTAGCCAGCTCGATCCAGTAAGATTCTGCTCGGCGCAGTAAGGAAGGGCACCACTCGCCAGGTTTACGGTGAGCGACACCGTCTTTGTCCGTTCTAACGGAGTACTATGAACCGTACGCGTTTGTTGATGATTGGGGCTGTGGCCTTAGCCTTGGGCATCGTCGTCAGCCTCGTCGTCTACAGGAATTTGCAAGGCAGAGGCTCGTCGAACAGCGAGCCGGGCGCGGATGTCATTGTGGCCGCCGACGACATTCAGGTCGGAGCCCGGATCGAAGAGCATGATGTGCGCACGGTCAAGTATCCCGCGTCGGCGCTCCCCGCTGGAACATTTAGCGCCCGAAGCAAAGTGCTCGGCCGCGGCGTCATCCTTCCCATTTCAAGAGGCGAGTTCATCTTACCCAGCAAGCTCGCTCCGGAAAATGCCGGCTCCGGCCTCCCGTCTCTCATTCCACCAGGAATGCGCGCCGTTTCCGTCCGCGTGAATGAGGTAGTTTCCGTTGCCGGCTTCGTCGGTCCCGGCACTCGCGTCGACATCCTCCTTACCGGGACGCCTAACGGTAGCTCTGAGGATCAAACCACAACCGTATTGCAGAATGTTGCCGTCATCGCCTCCGGCCACACTCTGGAGCGCAATGCTGCCGGCGAGGCGCAAAGCACGCCAGTCATCACTCTTTTGGTTTCCCCCGATGATGCGGAACGTCTTACGCTGGCCAGTTCCGAAGGCCATATTCAACTCGCCCTGCGCAACCCCCTCGATACTTTGCAGGAAGAAGTGGCCGCAGCCAACGCGAAAGGACTTTACAAGGGTGGCACACCGACCGCGGCTCCGCCGCCGGTTCATACCCATTCCGTAAAACAACAAAAAACTCAGCAACCGACTGCCCCTCCTTCGGTGTTCAGCGTTGAGATTTACCAGGGTGATAAGAAAGAACCCGACGTGAAGTTTCCGGAAGCTAGTGAAGAGCCCAAATAGTTCGGAGAGAGTTTCGCCATACGCGTTCCATGTCTTGATCTTGCACGGCAAGGTCTTGATCTTGCACGGCAAGTTTCCTCATGTGAGAGGAATCACACGATGAAGTTTTGCTCGACACCTTTAATCGCTGTCGCCCTGTGGCTTTTAGTCCCGGTCATCACCTTGGCCGAGGCACGACTCCAACAGCCCGACACTCCTCCCAGCGGTTCCCCTCAGGAAGCGATCACCCACGCTGCTCAGACCACTCTTCCGCCGCAGTCCACCCAGCCGCAAGGCTCGGCTCCGCTGCGTGTCATGGTCGATAAGTCTCTGCTCATCAATACCACCGAGCGTCTCAAGCGCATCTCCGTCACCGACCCCACCGTCGCCTACGCCACCGTCATTACTCCCACGCAGATTCTCGTCCACGGCCGCGCTCCCGGTGAAGTCTCGTTGCTGATCTGGGACGAACTTGAGCGCTCGCGCAGCTTCGATCTCCGCGTCGACGTAGACGTCAGCGCCTGCGCCGAAGAAGAACGTCGCGTCTTCCCCGAAGAGCAGATCACAGTCACGCCATCCCGCTCTGCCATTGTTCTCTCCGGCCACGTCACCACCGAGGACGTTGCCAAGCGCTCCGGAGAACTCGCTGCCGCCTATTCCAAGAACGTAGTCAACGTGCTCACCTTCGGTCCCGTGGGCGCTCAGGAGGTTCTGCTGGAAGTGAAGTTTGCCGAGGTTGACCGCTCCGCCCTCACTCAGCTTGGCGCCAACTTGTTCTCCACCGGCGCTGGCAACACCATCGGAAGCACCACCACCGGCCAATACGGCGGCTTCTCCCCGCCCTCCATCAGCCAAACTGTAGGACAAAGCGCACCATTTGCAGCTACCCAAAGCATCAGTAATGTCCTTAACCTTTTCCTGTTTCGTCCCGACATTCACTTTGGCGCAGTCATCCAGGCCTTGCAGACCAAGAACCTTCTCCAGATTCTGGCGGAGCCGAACCTCATCGCCGTGAACGGCAAGAAGGCCAGTTTCCTCGCCGGCGGTCAATTTCCTTTCCCAATCGTGCAACCTGGAGCCGGGTTTACCGCCGTTACCATTTCCTTCAAGGAGTTTGGCGTCAAGCTCGAGTTCACTCCGGTGATCATGCCCAACGGCAACATTCACCTCACGGTGGCGCCGGAGGTGAGCACTCTCGATTTCGCCGACGCGCTTACCATTTCTGGATTCACCGTCCCCGCCTTGAGCACGCGCAAGGCTGAAACCGAGTTCGAATTGAGAGACGGGCAAAGCTTCGTCATCGCTGGCTTGATTGACAACCGTGTCACCGACATTTGGAACAAAGTTCCTGGCCTGGGCGATATTCCGATCCTAGGTGCTTTTTTCAAGAGCAAGAGTATTTCGAAGAGCAATTCGGAACTGATGGTTCTGTGTACGGTACATCGGATTTCACCAAACACCGAATCGCCGTCCGGCCCGACGAATCCTCAGCCATTTATGGACAAAGATAAGTTCGATGGAGGCAAGTCAGGGACCAAGCCGGCGGGCAAGTAACTCAGGCGGCGATCCAGCGAGGCGCGACACCGGGACGAGTGAAGAATACAAAGATGCAGTACCTGCAGTTGGAATTGGAGGAGTAGGAGAAGTAGCGGTTATGCCAGAGCTTTCAGTCGTCATCGTGGCCACCGACAATGAGCAGCGCACCGTGCTGCAAGTACTGGTCGATGGCACCAGCGTGGCCAGCACGGTTCATACGTGTGCCAGTTTCCCGATGGCTGCGTCTGATCCTATTATGCGCCGTGTCCAGGCTGCCAATCCGGACGTTCTGTTGGTTGATATCCCTGCCGACAGCCACGCCATGGCCATGCGCGCCATTGAACTGCTCCGCCAGGAACTGCCCGACTCGGCGGTCTTCGCCATCGGAAGTCTCAACCAGCCCCAGATCATCGTCAATGCCATGCGTGCCGGCGCTCGCGAGTTCATTGAGCGCCCCACCACCACCACCGACTTGCTCGAGGCTTTTGTTCGCCTCACCACCGCCCAGCGCCGCGTTCAAAAAGAAGGTCCGCGCGGAAAGGTATTCTCCATTGTCAACGCCAAGGGCGGCAGCGGAGCCACCACCGTAGCCGTCAACCTTGCGTTGGCCCTGCAATCCGCGCACGGCCACACGGCGCTTGTCGACCTCGCGCCTCTTGGACATACGGCGCTGCATCTCAACCTCAAGCCTCTGTTCAATATTTCCGACGCCACCCGCAATCTTCACCGCATGGATAGTTCCCTGCTGGAAAGTTTCATGACCCGGCATAGTGGCGGTCTGCAACTCCTGGCCGGAACCAACGCCCCGGCAGCCATCGAACCCTCCACCGCGGAGTTCGTTCGCCTGTTCGACATGTTGGTCACCCACTACCGCTATGTGGTCGTGGACAATTCTTCGCGTCTCGACGCCGCCAGCCGCCTGGTTGCCAATTTGTCGGAATGCGTTCTGTTGGTCGCCTGCACCGACGTGGCCTCCCTATGGAGTGCCGCCCGCGTGCAACAATACTTGGGAGAAACGGGAAACCGTGAGCGCTTGCGCCTGGTTCTGAACCGCTTCCGCAAAGTTCCCGGCTTCAGCGAGTCCGACGCTGAAAATGCCGCTGGAGTTAAACTGTTGTGGCGCGTCCCGAACCAGTACTTCGCCATCTCTTCCGCCATCGATCGGGGCTCGCCGGTTATGGAACAGAGTCACACCGAGATCGCGCGTTGTTTTTCCGGGCTGGCGCAAGAACTGACCCGCAACGACGTCGACGTGAAACGCACTGCCTGGTCGCTGTTTAAGACCGTATAACGTTTAGAATTGCAATAAGGCTTTATGGCGAATCTGCAGACCTTCGAGCGCAGCGAGTACCAGCAGGTAAAGGCGGATCTGCACCGCAAGATCCTCGATCGCCTCGATCTCGAAAAGCTCGGTCGCTCGACCGGCGATAGTGCCCGCGAAGAAGTTCTCGTTCTCATTCGCAATTCCGTCAACAGCGAGGTCGTTCCTCTCAGCTTCGCCGAGCGCGAACGCCTGTCGCGCGAAATTCTTGACGAAATCTTCGGCCTTGGCCCACTTGAACCTCTGCTCAAGGACCACACCATCTCCGACATCCTGGTGAACCGCTATGACCGGGTCTACATCGAGCGCGCCGGCAAGCTTGAACTGACGGGCTTGTCGTTCAAAGACAACCAGCACCTGATGCAGATTATCGAGCGCATCGTTTCCCGCGTCGGACGCCGCGTGGATGAATCCTCGCCCATGGTCGACGCCCGCCTGGCCGATGGTTCCCGCGTAAACGCCATCATTCCTCCTCTCGCCCTCGATGGCGCTTGCCTCTCCATCCGCCGTTTCGGACGCGATCCCGTCACCGCCCGCAACATGATCGAGAATCACACCCTGACCGAGGCCATGCTCGAGCTTCTCTCCACCATGGTGAAGGGACGTTTGAATCTGCTGATCTCCGGCGGTACCGGCGCCGGTAAAACCACGCTGCTCAACGTCCTTTCCGGATACATCCCCAACGTGGAGCGCATCGTCACCATCGAAGACGCCGCCGAACTTCAGCTTAAACAGGAACACGTTGTGCGCCTCGAAACTCGCGCCCCCAACATCGAAGGCAAGGGTGCCGTCCGCCAGCGTCAGTTAGTTATCAACAGCTTGCGTATGCGTCCCGACCGCATCGTCGTCGGCGAGGTCCGCGGCGAAGAAGCCTTCGATATGTTGCAGGCCATGAATACCGGCCACGAGGGTTCGCTCACCACGGTCCACGCCAACTCCGTGCGCGACGCCCTGGCCCGTATCGAGAACATGGTTTCCATGGCGAATCTCAATATTCCCGAGCGCGCCGTGCGCCACCAGATTGCCTCCGCGATTCACGCCGTCGTCCAAGTGGCCCGCTTGTCGGACGGCACGCGCAAGGTCATCTCGATTTCCGAGGTCACCGGCATGGATGACCAATCCATCACCATGCAGGATATTTTCGTGTTCGAACGCCGCGCCGTCGACGAAACCGGAAAAGTGCGGGGAGCATTTCACGCTACCGGCGTCCGTCCCCAGTTTGCCGATCGGCTGGCCACTTTCGGGGCGCGAATCCGTCCAGCTTTATTTGAATCGAGAACGGAAATTTGAGGATACTAGTCCACTAGGTTTGCGAAAGAAACACTTGCTATGGCAGCGCTGATTGCACTTCTCGTTTTTATCGTGGTTGCCCTCGCCGCCTTTGCCGCGGGTTCCCTGATTGACCAGCGCAATGCCCGCGCCCGCCTCATCAAAGACCGCCTCGCCACCGTGGAGAAAGAGCCCGAGCGCGAACCTAACGAAGAACTCGCCCTTCTCCGTGACGAGCAACTCAGCAAGATTCCCGCACTTGATATTCTGTTGCGCCGCTCCGCCCGAGTTTCCGCCATCCAGGAAGCTCTGCTGCAGGCGGGCATGAAATTCCGCGCCGGCAACTTCCTCATGTTGTGCGTTCTCTGCGGCACTCTCGCCGGACTCGCGGCCGTGCTCTACACGAAGAATCCCGCCATTGCCTGGGCTGCGCTCGTCATCGGCGGCGTCCTTCCCTATTCCGTCGTCTCCTATCGCCGCCAGAAGCGCTTCGAAAAATTCGAGGAGCTTTTCCCCGAAGCCATCGACACTCTGGCCCGCGCCGTCCGCGCCGGACACGCCTTCACCACCGCTCTGGAAATGATTTCTAACGAAATCGCGGAACCGCTCGCCAGCGAATTCCGCAAACTCTATGAAGAGCAGAAATTCGGCATGCCCGTGCGCGACGCCCTCATGAACCTCACCGAGCGTGTGCCCCTAGTCGACATCAAATTCTTCGTCACCGCCGTCATGCTGCAGCGCGAAACCGGCGGCAATCTCGCCGAGATCCTCGACAACTTGTCCTATGTCATCCGCGAGCGCTTCAAGATTCAGCGTCAGGTCCGTGTCCACACCGCCCAGGGCCGCCTCACCATGGCTTTGCTCATGGCCATGCCCCCCGCCGTGGTCGCCATTCTTGCCGTCTTCAGTCCGGATTTCGTCAAGCCACTTTTTTATGATCCCATCGGCCACGCCTTGTTGGTGGTCAGCATTGCATTACAAACAACTGGTTACTTCGTGATCCGAAAGATTATTAAGATTCAGGTATAACCATGGCGTTGATCTTGACCATCATCGTGTTTCTCACCGTCGTGCTCGTAGTATTCGCCTTTGGCGCGGCCGCCGTGACGCCCACTTCCGTGCTGGGAGCCCGCTTGCGCGCCCTCGGTGGCCAGCCCACGATGACTCAGGAAAAGCCTGCGCTCAAGGTGAGAGAGCGCATCGAGCAGGCCCTCGACCCTCTCAGCAAGGCCATTCCGCTTTCTCCCTCGGACGTCTCCCGCACCCGGGCATGGCTCATTCAGGCCGGACTCCGTGAGTCCCGCCACGTCAGCTACTATTTCGGAGCGCGTATTGCGCTGGCCTTCCTGGGTCTTGTCGGCGTCATCGTTTTTTCCGGCGTCGATAGCGTCCCCCTGCTGGTCTGCGTGCCCGCCTTGGGTTTCTTTATTCCCCGCTTTTTTCTCAAGCGCATGATCAAAGACCGTCAGCGTCGCATCCGCATCGCGCTTCCCGACGCTCTCGACCTCACCGTCATTTGCATTGAAGCCGGACTCGCACTCGACCAGGCCCTGATGCGCGTCGGCCAGGATCTGCATCACGCCCATCCCGACCTCAGCGACGAATTTCATCTGGTGAACCTCGAGATGCGCGCCGGCAAGCCCCGCGCGGAAGCTCTGCGCAACATGGTCGATCGCACCGGCGTCGATGACATCCGCTCTCTCGTCGGCACGCTCATTCAGACCGATCGCTTCGGCACCAGCATCGCTCAAGCTTTGCGCGTTCATTCGGATTCTTTGCGGACGGCCCGCCGGCAGCGCGCCGAAGAGCAGGCCGCCAAGACTACAATCAAGATGGTCCCTCCCCTCGTCATATTCATTTTGGTTCCGTTCCTCTTTGTCACCGTTGGTCCAGCGCTCATCCAGGCTTATCACTCCCTCGTCGCCAAGTAACCGCGGGGAGCGAAAAGCAGTTGGATTGAACTGAGTAAAGCAAGGAGAAATCCATGTCGGGATTCGTCCCGCACGGCCAGGCTTTCAACCAAACGCGCCAGCGCTATCTCGCCACGGAACTCGCCGTGGCCGAGACGCACTGGTCCCGCTTGCGTGGCCTGCTGGGGGCGTCCGAAGATGACTTCCGTAACGGGCGCGGCCTCTGGATTCGCCCCTGCCGAGGCGTTCATACTCTTGCTATGTGCTTCCCCATCGACGTCGTCTACCTTAACCGCGACGGCACTGTGGTGCACCTCGAGCCCAATCTCCAGCCTTGGCGCTTCGCTCCCGTCCGCCTGCAAGCCGCCTCAGTTCTCGAATTGCCGAGCCACACCGTAGCCGAAACAGAAACCGCGTTGGGCGATAGAATTGAAATCAAGATGAAGGAGGACGGCTAGGGGGTCGGTCCTGCACTCAACCGCATTCAACAATTTCTAAGTGACTTACACTCTCCAACTCGAAAGAACCACCCATCTCCACGACGCCCCCAAGCTCCTCGTCGAGTGGACGCCGCGCTGGCAGGAGTTCACCACCTCCATCCGTCCAGCCTTTGCCCGTTCCGGCGCGCGTCTGGCCGGAGAAGCTCCGCACGGACTTTTCCCCTACCGCGGCATGGTCGCATCGTTGATGCTGCAGGCATTTCTTGTCTTCGTCCTCATGGTTGTTCCGCGCGAGATTGATCGCCTCCGACCTTATGCCCCGCCCCGTCTGCAGCCCGTTGAAGTGATCTACTACTCGGCTGACGAACTGCCGCGCACCGAGGATTTAGGCGGAGCTCAGTCCGGCGCCACCGGCCGCGCCGGCGGCCACGAAGCTCATCACCGCACTCAGACCATCAAGGTTGCTCGCGGCGCTTCGCTCGCCCAGAAAGTCGTCGACGCTCCCAACCTCAAACTTCCCTCATCCCCCGGCGCCGTCGCCAACCTCCTCGCCTTCAAGTCTGTCCCCGGACCGCCTCCGGCGGAAGGCCTGCACTCTTCCCTGAATGCGCCCAGTCTTCCCGCCAACGTGATTGCTCCCGCGCCCGCCAACGTCGTCCGCGATCAATCCCGCAGCATCCTCATTTTCGAATCCGTCGTGCCCCCTGCTCCCAATGTTTCAGCCGACCGATCTCGCACTGCGCCTACTCTGAGTGCGGCGATCGTCGCTCCCGCTCCCAGCGTGGCATCCGAGCACACGCTCTTCGCGCCCAAGCTCGATTCCAGCATCATTGCCCCAGCTCCGAATATCTCTCCCGACCACAGCCGCGCCGCGCCCTCTTTGAGCTCAACCGTGATAGCCCCCGCGTCCGCGCATGTTTCCCGCGATCAGGCACGCTCGGCTCCCGCTCTCAACGGCAGTGTGATCGCTCCGGCACCTTCCTCCGTGACCCGCGAAGTTTCTCCATCGCGCGTACAGATGAATAATGTCGCCGTCGTGCCTCCCCCCGTATCCGCGCCCGAACGCGAATCCTCGCGTCTCGCAAAACTCAACCTGCCCGCGCCTTCCGTCGTCGCGCCTCCACCTTCTGCGGATTCGCCCCGTGACTTTCGCCGCCTCGAAAGCGGCGGCGTCCGTCCCTCCACGCCCAACGTGGTTCCTCCTCCGCCCACGCAAGCCGCGAACGGATCCTTCGTCAGCAGCATCATCGGCAAACTCTTCGGCACACAGGATGTTGTCCCGCCACCGCCCTCGGTTTCTTCAACAAGCGCCGCTGGCACATCCCGCAACTCCGCCGGCGGATCGGGTAGCTCACTCGCCGCGAATGTCATTCCACCTCCGCCATCGATCGGGAACTCCAGCTCAGGCATCGGTGGTTCTCCCTCCGGACGGTCTCAAGGCACATCGAACGTGATCCCTCCACCTCCGTCTGTGTCGGGCTCTAGCGCAGGCGGTGCCGGATCGTCTTCCAGAAAATATTCCGGGTCTTCGCTCAGCGCGGCGAACGTCATCGCTCCGCCTCCGTCCGTCTCGGGCGCAGGCACCGGACAGAACTCAGGTGCGGGAAATCAGAATTCCGGCGGTTCCATTAACGGACGTCTTCTCGCCAACAACGTTATTCCGCCCCCGCCCTCAGCAGGCTCCGGCCTTTCCGGCTCCGGCAGAAGAGGCAACGGCCTCGGAGGACCCGGCGACGTTGGCTCAGATCTCGCTCCGCCCACAGGCGCAGGCGGAAACGCAGACAATTCTGGAGTAGTTTTGTCAACCGACCCCGGCTCCACACCTGGCATGCCTGGCACCGGTGGAAAAGGATCGCTTGCCATGTCACCCGCCGGAGGCGATAAGCCCGGCCTTGGCGGCTCTGGCGGAGGTTCCGGTATCGGCAATGGCACTGGTCCCGGCAGCGGCATGACTGGCGAAAACTCTGGCGCTGGAAAATCAGGCGCAGGCCGCGGCTCCGACCCCAACGCGCGTGGTGGAATCTCTCCCACACCGGGCCCCGGCGGCTCCGGCTCCGCGCCCACCGGAACACCCGCTGCCCCGGGTGTGGACGTTCGCGGCGGCAGCACCGTCGTCACGCTGCCCAGTTTCGATTCCGGTAACGGCAATGCCCCGAGCCTTCCCAGCCGTTCTTCCGTAAAAGGTGACCCCGGCCCCGCCATCACCATCGTCGCCACATCGCGCTCCGGCGGCGCGTTTGATTTCTACGGCAAGCTCCCGGGCGACAACTACACCGTCTACGTCGATACGACAATCGGCACCGTCGTAATGCAATTCGCCGAAGTCGATCCGGCATCGAATCCTCACGCCGGAACAGTCACCGGACCACAAGGCCTTCGCACCGATCTTCCCGCAAATCTTCCCCGCGCCCGCGTCGTAATCAAATGCAAGCTCGACGCCTCCGGCAACTTGAGAAATCTGCAAGTGCTCGAACCCGGCCCCGCCGCCATGACCGACAAGATCATGCTCGCCCTGCGCAGTTGGAAGTTCCGCCCCGCCACCCGCGGCGCGCAGCCCGTCGAAGTCAATGCCATCCTCGGCTTCAACATCGACACCAACGACCGCTATTAAACGCTGGCACAAAGCAATTTCGGGAAGGGCAGTCGTGCCGACGCACACTCCAAATCTTGTCATCCCGAGCGCAGCAAGATCATTCGCGAAGCAAATGATCTAGCGGAGTCGAGGGACCTGCTTTTCGCACGCAAGACTTGAATGTTTGCAGCACTGAGGAACGCTTGAGGCAACCGTGGAAGAACGGTGCTTCAGCGCCGCAAAAATCGTCCGAAATCGATGGGGCTTTAGCCCCTACCCCTACAGCCGCAACCGCGCCATCATCGCATACTTCTGCCGAGACCACATCCGCTCCCGCCGCCGTACGCTCCTGCTACTACTGAGCAAACTCGACAAAGAGCGCGACCCAGTCGTCCGCGCCCACAACCCGGAAGGTATGGCCTTTGCCCGTCAGGTCCTCGGGAAGGTAGATCCGTCCGGGCTCGGCGAAAATCTTTTGACCGCCTGCCACCTCGATCTCTGCCCGGCCGCTGATCGGGATCACGTACCGCCGTGCGTCCGCGTTGTGCCAGCTTTGAAAAAACCCCGGAGCCAGGCGCACCACGTAGGAACTGCTGACCTTGACCGGCTCCGACTCTTCCACCGACGCCGGCGCTCCCGCTACAGGAGAAAGCTTCACGTTGACCTGCTCGACATGGGTCAGCTCATCGGCGCCGGTGAACAGACGTGTGGCCGTAACCGGGGCATGCTGCTGAGCCGCCACGATGCTTTGCCCGCGATGCCCATACCACGTAAAGATGAGAGAACAAGCAACGGCCGCCAGAACGACTCGGCCCGCGACGGATCTCATGACGTGCTCCTTCCAGCCTTGGTTACCCACCTACAATCTCAGCCGCGCCATCAATGCATACGCCCGCCGAAACCACACCCGCTCCCGCCGCCGTTGATATCCCGGCATCGTCGCCCGCTTATCAATAATCTTCTGCACCCATTCCCGCGCTTCATCCGCTCGCCCCTGCGCCTGCAGAAACGTCGCGTAGTTGTAGTAAGTTTCCGAACTCGTAGAAATCTTAGTAGCCTGCTGAAAAAGCTTCTCAGCTTTTTCCGCTTGCCCTGTCTGCGCATAGGCATGCGCCAGCAACCCTGCACCCCGGTGGAAGTCATAGGTCGGATCAGCCCCCACCGCGCGCTCCAGATCCGGCACCGCCGCCGCGAAGTCCCCTAGTTCAACCTCCGCCACTCCCCGCCGGTAGAACGGATCCACCGAATCCGACCGCTGCGCAATAGACCGGTCATAACATGCACGCGCCTTCGCAAAATCACCATCATCCAGGTACAGCAACCCCAGCTCTTCATAGTTCCCCGCCGACGGATTATCCAGAATCGCCCGCTCCAGCTCATGAATCCTCCGCCGCCGCGGAAACATTTGAAACGAGCCGCGCAGCAGCCCCGCATCGGGAATCACTTCCGCGACAATATAAACTACCGCCCCAATCCATCCCAGAAACAGGATGATAAAAATCCAGTAAGTATCTGGCCGGCGGCGAATGAAGTGCACAATCGCCACTGCCATCAGAACCAACTTCCACCACGAAATGAAGAAGAAAAAGAGTGGACCCATGCGAAGCGCAATATATCACGACGACGGACAGCAACAACTTCCGGCTGATGCTCGCTGCAGAACTCTGCTCGAGCAGAGGCCGTAGGCTACCTACGCGAACCACCGTAGACCATTTCCGCAGACTTTCTGCCATCCTCCCACGAAGGAAAAAGGCTAGGACAGTTCCGGAGCTTCCGGCTGCGACACAGCGGTCGGAAATCATTCTGCTGCCCGCAACTCCTGCAGCGTATGTGACAATAAAGAAGTGATAGAAATCGCGAGTTCTTTGCTGAGGCCCGAGACTCAAAGCCCGAAGCTCGGTCCCATTCGTCTTCTGGCCTCCGATATTGACGGCACGCTGCTCAATCCACAATTCCAAATCTCTCCCGATGATCTCGCCGCCCTCCGCCGCGCCCACGCTGCCGGCATCGAAATCGTTCTCGTAACCGGACGCCGCCACACCTTCGCCCTGCCCATTGCCCGACAACTCGGCTTCGATCTCTGGCTGATCAGCTCCAACGGCGCCGTGACCCGTTCCCTCTCCGGCGAAACATTTCATCGCGACCTGATGCCCCGCCAAGTGTGCCGCGAATTATGCACCGCCATGCAAGACTTCCGCGGCCACACCGTTCTTACCTTCGATAAGGAAACCAAGGGTGCCATCGTCCTCGAACACCTCGACGACCTGAATGCCAGCATCCGCCGCTGGCTCGAAAAGAACATGGAATACATCGAGTTCATCGTCCCCATCGAAAACGCCTTGGTCACCGACCCCGTGCAAGCCATGTTCTGCGGCTCCATGGTCCGCATGACCCAGGCCCTGCGCGCTCTCGCAGCCACTGGCATGGGCAACCGCATCACCGTCCTCCGCACCGAATATCCCGAGCGCGATCTCTCCATGATCGACGTCCTGAATGCCGGTTGTTCGAAAGGCCACGCCCTCGAACGCTGGGCCGCCCACCGCGGCTACCGTCGCGAGGAGGTCATGGCCATCGGTGACAACCACAACGACGTGGAAATGCTTGAGTTTGCCGGCCATCCGGTTATCATGGGGAATGCCTGCGAGGAACTCCGCGCCCGCGGCTGGAGCGTAACCCTAGGCAATGACAAATGCGGCGTCGCCGCAGCCGTGGCGAACTTGGTTAGAGGCTAGAATAGAACGGCATAGTGCTGTGAACGTGCCCTTCGGAACGTGCACTTCGTGAACGTGTCTGAAATGAACAGACGCATCCAACTCGGACTCTGGGCCGCCCTGCTGATCGCGCTAAACGCGCTCCCTTGCCCGGCCGCCGACTCCGCCATCCTCCGCAACGGATTCTCCATCCGCCACGAGCGCCGCCGCATCATCGGCGACGTCACCCGTCTTTACATCGACGGAGATCAATCCAGCTTCGTCGACATTCCCACCGCCGAGATCGACCACTTCGAATCCATCCCAGACACTCCCACGATTCCCGCTCCACGGCCCCAGGTGCTACCCTCCGCGGCCATCACACCGCATCCCTTCGATCTCAATCAAGCCGTAAGGGACGCCAGCGGAACCTACCAGCTCGATCCCGATCTCGTCACCAGCGTCATCCGCGCCGAAAGTGGATTCAACGTCCGCGCCGTCTCTCCCAAAGGCGCCCAGGGATTAATGCAGCTCATGCCCCAAACTGCCTCGCAACTCGGCGTCCACAACGCCTTCGACCCGCAAGCCAACGTCGACGCCGGCACCCGCTATCTGCGGGAGCTTCTCGAGCGCTACAACTTCGATCTCATCAAAGCCCTTGCCGCCTACAACGCCGGACCGCAGCGGGTCGAACAATACAACGGAGTTCCTCCCTACTACGAAACCAAAGCCTACGTCGCCCGCATCGTCCGCGACTTCAACAAAAAGAAACTCGCCGCCAAGCCCGCCACTCCGCCCGCGGTGAAAAAGACTTCCACGCCCAAGGCCGTCCCCGCCCACACTCAACCCAAACCAACTCCCGCTCCATCCATCGCGCAGAACTAGCACGGAACGCGTGTCACGAACATAAAGTTTGCGGCGACGTTGCCGGAGCGGCCACGATTTGCGATCTTGCGCCAAAAAATCGGGTATGCCCCCTCCCCCCTGCCTATTGGAATCATCGGGGTGTTGGCAAGAAATTCCCCGCAAAATCCGGATGTCAAAGAACTTAGATACTAAAATCCGTGAAACAAAGGGCTTAGCGCGCGGCGATTTTCTAAGTAGCAGACCGTCACGGCCTCGACCATGATCGCCGATTGAAATTGGGGAGGCAAGGTTAGATGTCACAGAGGGGCTGTGGAGATATTGGGAGCGAGCGATGTTCTCACGGTGGATCGTAGCAGGTGCAGGAACGTCATAATCCCCGCCCAAGCGAAGCTTGAGCGGGGCACCCTCCAGTTGATTTAGGCCGGGCCCCCCGATCTCATCCGCGGGTGCCCCGTCCTTGTCCCCGCGTTCTTTGCAGGGACAGGGCGGGGGATTTTGATTCTCACTCTCCCGCCGCCGCCTTCTTCACAACCTCGAACTGATTAATCTCCACAGTCCCCTCGGGAAACTGCGCCGTGATCTTCAGTTCTCCACCCATCGCCTTCACAAAACCCTGCAGCGTGCTGACGTACATATCTGTGCGCCGTTCCAACTTCGACACCGCCGCCTGATTCACACCCAGGATTTTCGCCAGATGCACCTGCGTCATCTCTCTCGCCTCGCGGAGTTCGTCCAGTGCCATTTCCGCGATCATCTTTTGGGTTTTGGCATCGGAGCGTGCTCGTGACTCCGGCGACATTTTTGCTTCCAATTCTCGAAGGTTCCTGGCCATCTTGTTCTCCCTCATTGCTATCAACTTCCTTCTTCTGCAATCTCCTTCAAATGCTCAGCGTAAAGGCCCGTGGCACAAATCCTCATACCACCGCTTGTTCCCCGTTTTATCGCCGCCGATCAGCAGGATGGCAACTCGCCGCGGATCGAACGCGAACAAAGTTCGATAAGGTCGTCCGGCATGTTGCGTTCCCAACTCCTTCATGTTCGGATACCGCGATCCCGCAATCACATCGACGTGCGGACGCCCTAGCCTCGGGCCATATTCACGGAGTAGGATCACGCTCGCTCGAACACTCTCCTGTTCCGCTTCGCTGAGCGACTCCCAGCAGACCTCGAACTCATCGGTGAACTCGACTTCCCATTCCATTTATAGAATATAACTCACAAGGAATATTAGTTCGGTCGAAACCACCCAGAAACGCTTGTCCGACGAAACACGTCCCCTTTTCCCTTCAATGACTTACCTCAGCCCAATCCCCCAAATCCCCGCTAAACCCCATTTTTCTCCCGTTTGTTGTCTTAAGGATGCGCCATCCCCTTCGCTTCCAATAGGATGGCTTCAGCTCAACACCCAGGGAAGCGTGTATCAACTCAGGTTCAATTCCCGGGGAGAGCCACAAGTTGCTGGGTTTTGTGGGCCAGGATCTCAGGTGAAGCGAAGGCAAAGTTCCGCCAAGTTTTCCTAGGACCGAGCACCCAAGACCCAACACCGATTAAGCTAAAAGCTAAGAGCCAGGAGCTAAAAGCTAACATGCGCAAGCCGATCAAGTACGTAGAAAAAGCAGTCACCGTCGCCGCCAAAGGCGCTTGGGTTGTGTTCGACCGCTTGAATCGCATCAAGCCCAATCCTTCGCCCACCCCGAAATGGTCCGACAAGCCTCTGCTCAAGTCCTACGAAAAATCCAAGCCGCCCCTCGGCTGGCCCCGCTCCACCGATTCGCTTTGCCCCAAGTGCGTGCCCGAAATCCGTCAGCAGATTCTCGACGGCAAACTGCCGCACGAAGTTCTGATGAACGAAAAAATCGGCGAGATCAAAGCCACCATCGTCGAGCGCGACGGCAAGATCCTGATGGTGAAAGATTGCCCGAAGCACGGCCACTTCGAAGACGTGATGTCGATCGATAGCGAATTCTCGAAGCATCTCGAAGACGTTTTCCCCGGCCGCGACATTGTTGCGCATAACGACGAGAAGCTTCACCATCACGGCTCTTCGACCGTGAAGTATGGACGCGGCTCGGTGCTGACCATCGATCTCACCAACCGCTGCAACATGATGTGCGATCCCTGCTTCATGGACGCCAACCAGGTCGGCTTCGTCCACGAACTGACGTGGGAAGAAATCAAGACCATGCTCGACAACGCCATCACCATCAAGCCGCGTCGTCAGATGAGCGTGCAGTTCTCCGGCGGCGAACCGACGTTGTCGCCATATTTCCTCGACGCCGTTCGCTACGCCCGCAAAGTCGGATACAACTCCGTGCAAGCCGCGACGAATGGAATCGAATTCGCAAAAAGTTTTGAGTTTTGCCAGCAAGCCGTTGAAGCCGGCATGCGCTACGCCTATCTGCAATTCGATGGAATCGGAAACGCCGCCAACGCTCACCGCATGGTCGGCAACCTGTTCGATGTGAAGTTGAAAGCAATCGACAATCTGCACAAGGCCGGAGTCGAAATCGTTCCGGTCATCACCATCGTCAACGGCATTAACAACGAGCAAGTAGGACGCATCGTCAAGTTCGCGTTAGACAATCCGAAGACGATCAGCTTCCTAAGCTTCCAGCCAGTAAGCTTTACCGGCCGAGACGAAGCCGTCACCGACGAACGTCGCCAAGCGCAACGCTACACGCTCAGCCATCTAGCCCACGACGTGAAAAATCAAACCGGATTAGGCGAACCAAGCCGCGACTGGTTCCCGATTTCTTTCATGGGCACCTTCAGCGACTGGGCCGATTTAATGCACGCCAACGACGTCAAGAACGACTGGGGGCAACTATCCTGCGGTTGCCATCCGAATTGCGGGACTGGCATGGCGGTGATGATTGATAAGGAAACCAAGGAAGCGGTACCGGTTACAGCTTTCTTGAAGGGAGATCAGCTGGCGAAGGATATTGCCAAGGTGAACGATGGGGCGCGCGGAAAGTTTTTGACGGCGTTTGGGATGGCGTTGTGTCTGATGAAGAATTACGATCCGTATCAGGCGCCGACGCATTTCAAGATGATGGATCTGTTGAGCAAGTTCGACAAGAACTACAACGTGACCGGGCGCAATTACGGCAAGGTTGGTCCGGACCGGACAGTAGACGATGTGATGAAGCGGCGGCAGGATCGCTGGAACTTCCTATTCATCGCGGGAATGTGGTTCCAGGATCTGTTCAACTACGACTTCCGGCGGACGGAGCAGTGCATTATTCCGTACGCGACGCAGGAAGGCGAGATCAGCTTCTGCGCGTATAACACGGGCGTGGGCTGGCGGAACATCATCGAGAAGATGCACATGACGGCTACGCTGACCAAGTGGTATGAAGAGCACGGACGGCACGAAATCTTTGCGGGCGGCAAGAAAGTGAAGATGGACGACGAATTTCACACGTTGCTGCTGCGCGATGATCTCGTCACAAACGAATTGCAGCACGATCTGGATAACCTGGGGATCGCGAAGACTGCGCGGGAGGAGAAGAAGCGGGCGCGGGATGCGAAACAGCAGGCTTCGGGCGTCGGGCTGCAGGCGTCGGCTGCCGACGATGACACCGTTATCGCGGAGCATCGCGGGCCTCAGAAGAATGATGAGGCTTACAACGCACGCATGGCTGCTCTCTACCGCGAGGTGGTGCTAAAGGAGAAGCCGGCGGTGGCGGAGAACGGATTTATTCCACTGGGAGCGCTCGGCAAGGCGAATGGCAACGGTCACGGAGCGCATGCTGCCAAGCCGGAAGTTGCGGAACCGGTGGCGGGAGACTGAAGACCAGATGCTAGCTTCTAGCTCGAACCAACGGGCCGCCTGCGGGCGGCCCGAATTGTTTTTGGTGGGCAACAGGGTACCGCTTGTGCTAGAGCCGGGCTTCCTCACTACGTTATGCGCTGTATTAATATGGCCGGCGCGCGGGGTCAAGGCTGATCCGGTGACGGATGACAGCGTGGCTGCGGGTGAACCGGCTCGTGGAAATGATTGTGTCGGGCGATGTGATTGGAAATCAG
>Ga0187887_10000363_pt1 | contig 45380 bp, 54 predicted proteins | sample June2016WEW_7_10_FD_132977 | JGI IMG/M metagenome (GOLD analysis project Ga0187887, IMG submission 132977) | Peatland microbial communities from SPRUCE experiment site at the Marcell Experimental Forest, Minnesota, USA - June2016WEW_7_10 | ecosystem: Environmental > Terrestrial > Soil >... | reverse complement strand
GGACTCGAGCGCACTCCGATGCGGTGGCTCCGGTGGTGTACACGTCGTCGACTACCAGCACTTCGCGCTCCTTTACTTCTACTTCTTCGGGCTGCGCCACTGCAAAGGCGCCGCGGAGGTTCGCGGGGCGCCGGTGGGCGGTGAGGCCGGTCTGCGAACTGGTATCGCGTTTTCTTACCAACCCGTTCTCGCAGAGACGAAAGCGATTTGGCACAGGATTGATTTTCATAGCCGCACGGGCGATCAGTTCGGCCGGGTTGTAACCGCGTTGCCTGAACTTGGTGCGGTGCAAGGGAACGGGGATCACTGTGATCGCGCTTGAACCCATCTCCGGCTCGAGTGCGGCAATCGCCTCCGAGAGCATGCGGCCGAGCACGTTGGCTGCGGGGAGGACGCGACCATACTTGAGAAGATGAATCAGTTCGCGCAGTCCACCTTCGTAGCTGCCATACGCCAGGGCGCGCGCAAAGGGCGGTTCGATGCGCCGGCAAAATCCGCACCAGGGCTCGATTTCAATCTCCTCGAAAGCGTAGGGAGAAAACAAGCGTCCGCCGCAAATTGAGCAGGTGCCGCCCTCGATGGGCTGCATGGCTTCGAGGCAGGGCTGGCAAAATGGCAGACGGGAGATCTTGACTAGAGGCACGCCGCACATGCGGCAATCGGAAGGGAATAAAACCGCGAAGAGACCTTCGGCAATCTGGCTGGTGGGGCTTGCCAACCGCGAAGTTTCAAAGCATGAAGTTACAAGCCATGGCGGGCTTGTGCGCGAAGCAATAGAAGGCCCTGCCACTGCAGCTTTGGCCTGGGCAGCCCGAATTCGGTCTCCACTACTGCTGAAGACGGCCTCCCTGATGCCCGCAAGAGATCCGTGCCGGGCGGGCGAGACTTTCCTTGCCTTAGCAAAGAGTATAGCGGCCTGGGGGCAGGCTAGGCAACGTTCCGAAAGTTATCGGGCGGCAGAGCGGAACCTGAGGCTCTGCCTCTCGAGTGCGGAGGATGCTCTCTGCCGGGCCGATCCTGGCCCGGTCGATCTTTGACGGGAACAAAGAGCAGGCGATGATCCCGGCGGAAGCATTCGCCGCAGCGCACCGGTTGGAGAAGAAAAATCGGCAGCAGAAAGCGCTCGGAAAAGTTGCGCCGCCGCGAACGATAGGCGGTGTCACTGCCGCAATCGTTGCAACGAAATTCGAAATACCGCTGGAACCACGGCTCGTCGGGGGAAGAATTCTTCACACTGCACCTCCGGGAACAGCTGCGAAGGGGGCACGGACCAAGTGGGTTCATTTTACTATGACGGCGCGGCACAAGCCGGTGGAGTGCACGAAAGACACGGGGAACTGTGTCGGTTTCTCGGAAATTGCCGCACCGGTAGGGGCGCGCAATTCTTGCCGACTGTCGCAAGAGCGTCTTGAACCTCGGCGCGGCAGGCGGGACGCCCGCCACTTCGGCTTCGCTCAGTGCAGGCTCCCAGCCGCCGGGACGGCGGCGCAGCGAAATTAGGATACTGCATATGGGCGGCAGCCCAGGCAACCCACGTCCCCCTTGTAATGCGGCGGCCTCGCGTGCTAACGTGCGCCGTTCCCTTGGCTTTGCTGAGTCGTTGCTTTCATCCCGTGCCTTGCGAGGTTTTTATCTATGAGTAGTCGCGTCCCCGGCGAAGCGGGACCCGCCGTCAAGAAACACGTGCCCTTCGTTCCGGAGCACATGGAGATGAAGGAATTCACGCTGCGCGCCGTCTTGCTGGGGCTGCTCATGACGATTGTTCTGGGAGCGGCGAACGCATACTTGGGCCTGCGCGCGGGCATTACGATCGCGGCGACGTATCCGGCCGCGGTGATTGCGATGGCGGCGATGCGGGCGTGGAAAGGATCGCTGCTGGAAGAAAATATCGCGCGGACGGCGGGTTCCATCGGCGAGTCGGTGGCGGCGGGCGCGATCTTTACCATTCCCGCATTCCTGATCGCGAAGGCGTGGCCTTCCTTCGAGCCAGGAGTCGCGTACTGGAAATCGACGGCGCTCATCATGGTCGGAAGCATTTTGGGAGTGCTGTTCATTTCCCTGGTGCGGCGCGGCATGGTGGAAGATCCGGAACTGCCGTTTCCTGAATCGCTGGCAGCGTCCGAGATTCACAAGGCGGGACAGCGCGGCGCCCAAGCCGCCAAGTATCTGTTCTGGAATATTGGCGTCGGCAGCCTGGTGTATCTGCTGGGACGTTTTGGTCTGTTCGCCGCAGACAAGGACTTTTACTTTGGAGTTGGCTCTCTCGGCCGGAGCCAGGTCCGGCTGGGCGGGGTGGGAAGCAGGAATGTACTGGCGACCGGCGCGGCCAGCATGGCTTCGGCTCCGAGCGTGAGCCCGGCATACTTGGGCGTGGGATACATCATCGGGCTGCGGTTGGCCGCACTTCAGTTTTCCGGAGGCGTACTGGCATGGGGTCTGATGGTTCCGCTACTGATGTACTTTCTCGGTCCACAACTCAAGCAATACATTCCCGCGGATACCGCGGCGGACTGGGCGACGATGGCGATGGCCGTGTGGCGATTTATTGTGCGGCCAATTGCCGTTGGAGGCATGTTGGTAGGGGCGGCCTACACGCTCTACAAAATGCGCGTGAGCCTTACCGCGGGATTAGGAAAGGCGTTCTCCGACCTTGGCCAAACCGCCGAACAACAGGCCAAGCTTTCGCGCACAGAACGCTACATGAGTTCGAAGATCGTGTTTGGTTTGATCGCGGTTATGTTCGTGCTCATGTGTTTTTTGTATATACATATTTCGGGACTGCTGTGGCCGGCGGTGTTGGCGGCGGTCGTGATGCTGTTGGTGGGATTCATCTTTGCGACGGTCTCGGGCAACCTCGTCGGTTTCATCGGCTCGTCCAATAACCCCATTTCAGGGCTGACGCTCTCGACTCTAATTGTTGCGGCGCTCCTGATGGTCGCTCTGGGAGTTCACGGAATAAAGGGCGTGGCTACGGTTCTGGGAGTGGCGGCCGTAGTTTGCGTTTCGGCGGCGGTTGCGGGCGAACTGTTGCAGGATTTCAAAGTCGGCTACATTCTTGGCGGCACGCCCAGCAAAATCCAGAGCGCCGAACTGATCGCCGTGGTGGTGGCGAGTTTGGTCATGTACTGGCCGCTCTACCTGCTCCACACTGCGTTCGGTTTCGGCAGTCGCGATCTTTCGGCGCCCCAGGCCGGGCTGATGGCCACGCTGGCGATTGGCATCGTGGGTGGCGACATGCCATGGCCTCTGGTGGTGGTCGGCGTATGCTTCGGGATCGCGCTGATCATGATGCAGGTGAAGAGTCCGATGCTGGTGGCGGTGGGCATGTATCTGCCATTCGAGACCACGTTCGCGATTTTCCTGGGCGGAGTTTTCCGGGCGATCGGGGACTGGATCGCCAAACGTCGTGGCCTGAACGCGGCGCAAACCGCGCGGGCAGAGAATGCCGGAGTTCTTACGGCCTCGGGCTTGATCGCCGGCGAAGCCATCTGTGGCCTGCTCTGGGCGGCGGTGATCGCATTGTCGTTTGCGCAGCAACCTTGGCTGCACCTGGCCTCGGCATGGGCCGCGAAAATTAAAACGGCGCAGGTGTTTGCGCACCCACTGTATCTGAGCGGAATTGTTGTCATGGCTCTGTTGGCCGGCCTGCTGATCTTCCTGCCGTTATCCAGTGCGGGAGATCCAAACGAGCCGGCGCCGCCGACGGCGATGATGTAGTCCTTGAGGCGCGGCAGCGCGATGCCCTGTGTCCTATGGGTTGAAGGTCTTGCCTTTCGTAGTGCGGCGTAGGGCATAGTCCGATATCCTCATGTCGATTTCCGACAATATTGCGGTCGTGCGGGAACGCATCAGCGCGTCTGCGCGGCGGGTTGGACGCAAAATCGAAGATGTGACTTTGATGGCCGTGAGCAAGACGCAGCCAGCAGAGCGCATTCGCGAAGCTTATGCAGCGGGGCTGAGAGTATTCGGAGAAAATCGCGTCCAGGAATTTGCGGGCAAGAGAGAAGCTGTTGGCGATCTGGATGACCTCGAATGGCATCTGATCGGGCATCTGCAGAGTAACAAGGCCGCAAAGGCGGTGGAGTTATTTCGTGCGGTCGACTCGATCGACTCATTGAAGGTTGCGGAGAAACTGGATTTGGCAGCGCAGAAGATCGGTCGGAAGCTGGACGTGCTGATTGAGATCAACGTGGGCGGTGAGGCGGCGAAGAATGGAGTCGCTCCGAATTCAGCCGCACTGGAAGAGTTGTTGATCTCCGCGGCGCGTTTCGAGGGACTCGTGTTTCGCGGACTCATGACCGTGCCTCCGTTTACAGAGGATCCCGAGGATGCACGGCATCACTTCCGCAAGCTGCTGGCATTGCGCGAGGAGATTGCCGCTCGCAAGCTGCCGGCGATCTCGATGGAGCGGCTTTCAATGGGCATGTCGCACGACTTCGAAGTTGCAGTCGAGGAGGGATCGACCTGCGTGCGGGTGGGGACGGCTATTTTCGGAGAGAGAACATAGGCTTAAACACAGTGGACACAGGGGTTCACAGGGGCCTTAACCTTGATTCCGATTTACGAAGCGGCGGGCGGCGTGACGTTTGCGGTTAAGGTTCATCCCCGCGCCAAGAAAAACGCCATCACCGGCGAGCTGGGGGATGCGCTCAAAATCTCGCTCACCGCAGCGCCGATCGATGGCAAGGCCAACGAAGCCTGCGTTGAATTCGTGGCAAAACTCTTAAAGGTGCCGCGGGCTTCCGTTACCATTGCCTGCGGGCACAGCGGCCGGAGCAAAACCATTCGTGTGGCTGGAGTTTCGGCGAAAGACGTACAAGACCGCATTCTGCTGTGGAGAAAACCCGCGCCCAGGAGCCACTCTTGAGCTTTTCCGAACGCTTGCAGGAAATTCGAACCGGGTTCGAGCGGCCCTTTTGGGTCGCAAATATCAGTGAGCTTTTCGAGAGGCTTTCTTACTACGCCGTGTTTGCCGTGTTGGCGCGGTATCTGCACGAGGGCTTGCACTTCGGAGTGGAACAGGCCAGCAGCTTGACTGGAATGTTTGGCGGTTGGGTGTGGTTTCTCGCCGTGGTGGGAGGAGCAATCGCGGACCGGCTCGGCTTCCGCCGCGCGCTTTCGCTCGCTTACCTGATTCTGAGTTTTTCGTATTTTCTGTTGGGATCGCTGGGAGCGCCGTGGTTCGCGCCGGTACGCAATGCCTTCCCCCTGGCGTCGTTGGTCGCGTTCGTGTTGATCCTGCCCGCCCTGGGTGTGGCCTTGGTGAAACCCAGCGTGGTGGGAACGACGGCGCGAGCGTCGAATCCCAACGTTCGCTCGGTGGGGTACTCGATTTACTACACGCTGGTCAATGTCGGGAGCACGCTCGGACCTTTGCTCGCGGGTTGGGAACAGGATCATGGCAGTGCCGCAGGCCTATTTCATATTGCGGCCTGGAGCGTCTTTCTCATGTTTTTTGTCGTGCTCCTTTTTTTTAGGGAGCCGCGACGAGCGGAAGCGGGAGAAGCGGCCAGCCTCGCCCAGGTTGGAAGAAACTTCCTGACGGTGCTCTCGAACCCGCGCTTCATGCTGTTCCTGTTGATCTTTACGGGATACTGGATCGTATTCTGGCAGGAATTCATCGCGCTGCCGCTCTACATTTCCTCGTACATCGATCCGAAGGCCAACACGGCGCGGATTCTCGCGACCGACCCGATCGTGGTCATCGCCTTCACCATGGTGATCGGCTTTGTGACCAAGCGCATGCACGCGTTCCACGCGATTGTTCTGGGGACTCTGATCTCGAGTTTGGCCTGGGTTCTGTTGATCATTCACCCCTCGGTGTGGATGGCAGTGGCAACTTTGGTGGTGGTTGCGATTGGAGAAATCACGCAGCAGCCGCGATATTACGATTATATTTCGCGACTCGCGCCTGCGGACCAGCAAGGGACGTACATGGGATTTGCGTTTCTTCCGCTGGGCATCGGTTCGTTTATCGCGGGCAAGTTCAGCGGCTGGCTGATGCAGCACTATGGCGAGGAATTACACCGGCCAGAGATGGTTTGGTGGTGGGTGATTGGCGTGGGACTGGCGACAACTTTACTGCTCTGGATTTATGACAAAGTCGTCCGGGCGGAGACGGTAGACAAGTCATGAAGAGGCAACCGGGCACGCCTGCTACAGTTGCGGCGCAGATTCGCCGCGCGCTGAAAGACGGCGGATCCGCCGCGCATGCCGCGGGAGCGCAATGGTTTTTCCAAGATGAGATTAAATCGCGCGGATGGTATACGGCTGATTTGCGGCGAGCGGCGAAGGGTTTGCGACGGGAGATGCGCAAGGAGTTCGGACTGGATTTTCTGGTGCGGGTTGCGGATCAACTTTTTGCGGGACCCGTGTTGGAAGAGAAAGCGGCCGCTGTATTTCTTCTGGAGAGACTTGATGGTGAGTTCGGCGACCGTGAGTTCAAGCTGTTCGAGTCGTGGCTGGAACGCATCAGCAGTTGGGCCGACCACGATGGGCTGGTGCACTGTTTGATCGCTCCCATGATCGTGTCGGAGCCTGCGCGAGTGAGAAATGTGTTTCGTTGGGCAAAGTCGCCGAATCGCTGGCTGCGCCGCGCCGCTTGCGTAGCGCTGATTCGTGGGGCACGAGCCAGAATGTTTTTTCCTGAGATCACGAAACTTTCCGATTCGCTTCTCACCGACGAAGATGACATGGTGCAAAAAGGATGGGGATGGCTGTTGCGCGAAAGCGCGAAGTTCGATGCGAAGCGAACGGTGCCGTATCTGATGAGAATTCGGGGACGCGCTCCGCGCCTGGTGCTGCGCACGGCTTGCGAGACGCTATCTGCGGACGCGAAAAAGCGGATCCTGGCGACCGCGAAGCGGCAGAGGTGATCCACGCTGTTTGGCTATTCGCTCAATTCTCGGGCATTGTTTACAATAGACGTTTGCCCATGGACCTGGCTGCCATTCAGTCTGCGCTGCGCGAACGCAATATCGACGCGTGGCTTTTTTACGATCATCATCATCGCGACCCCATCGCTTACCGCGTGCTGGGCTTGCCGGCGGGTTTGATGGTGACTCGGCGCTGGTTCTATCTGGTACCGGCGCAGGGCGAGCCGGTGAAGTTGGTCCATAAGATTGAAGCGGGGCATCTCGATTCACTGCCCGGAAGCAAGCGGCAATATTCGGGATGGCAGGAGTTATTCGACAGCCTGAAGGCGATGCTGTCGTCATATCGCGATATTGCGATGCAGTATTCGCCGAATAATATTGTGTTCACGATTTCACTGGTCGACGCTGGAACCGTCGAACTGCTGCGCGGCTTGGGCAAGAATGTTGTCAGCTCCGCCGATCTGGTAGCTCAGTTCGAAGCTACCTGGAGCGAAGAGCAGATCAAGTCGCATTTTGCGGCGCGCGACAGTGTGGATGCGATCGTGGGCGCGGCGTTCCCGGAGATTGGGCGGCGAGCGCGCAACGGCGGAACCACCGAGCACGAAATACAGCAATGGTTGATGGAGGCGTTTCGACGGGAGAATTTGCTGGCGGAAGATGGACCCATCGTTGCGGTGAACACGAATGCGGGTAATCCGCATTATGAACCGCGGGCCGATCGTCCCGTTCCGATTCGCGCGGGAGATTTCGTTTTGCTCGACGTGTGGGGAAAAAAGAACACTCCGGACGCAGTGTACTATGACATTACCTGGGTGGGATTTCTGGGAGCGGCGCCATCGGACCGGATGCGCGAGGTGTTTGAAGTTGTGCGCGACGCACGCGACGCCGGAGTGAAGACTGTGCTCGATGCGGTGAGCGCGGGCCGGCGCATCGCGGGATGGGAAGTGGATCGCGCCACTCGCACCTACATCAAGAAAAAAGGGTACGCCGATTATTTTATTCATCGCACCGGACACTCCATCGGTACTGACGTCCATTCCAATGGGGCCAACATGGACGATCTGGAGATTCACGACGAGCGCCAGATTCTTCCCAACTCCTGCTTCTCGATCGAGCCGGGGATTTACCTTCCGGAATTCGGAGTGCGCAGCGAAGTCAACGTGCTGGTGCGGTCGAAGTCGGCGGAAGTCACCGGCAACATACAACGCGAGATCGTAATTATCTAATGGCAAATTCAACTACAGCAAAAGCCAAGCCCACGGCCGAACCGGCGCAGCCCGCCAGCATGATGGCGATCATCGCTCCCGCCGTGGGCTGGTTGATTCCCGGTGCTGGGCACATCATACAGAGGCGCTGGATTCGCGGCGCGCTTCTTCTGGTTTCCATCGGTAGTTTGTTCGTCCTGGGATTGATGATGCAGGGGCACATCTACAAAGCCAATGGAGGCGACATTCTCGACATTCTTGGATTCATCGGCGACCTGGGCGCCGGAGGAATGTATATCCTGACCCTCGCCATGAACTGGGGCCAGGGCGCGATTGCGTTTGCCATCGCGGATTATGGGACCAAGTTCATGATCGTTGCGGGACTGCTGAACTTCATCGCGGTGGCGGACGCGTATCACATCGCCATCGGAAAGAAACGATGACGCCGCTCTCAGCTATCAGCCGTCCGCTAACAGGTTCGACTCCCGCGGGGAAACGATGACGATTCAACTCACCCACTTCAGCGCGGCATTTGTGTTTGCGCTCTTCGCCTCGATTGTTTTTGGCATTACTCATCGCGAGACCTCGCGCGATATGATCCGCTACGGTTTGTATTGTTTTGCCATGTTTCTGGGCGGTGTTTTGCTGGCGGGCTGGGCGATGTGGCTGGTGCGGAGATAGCTTTCAGCTTTCAGCGACAGCAGCGATTCAGAGCAATTCTCCAGTTTGATCAGCTTGGGTTTGGCAATGCATTCCACGAACTCGAACTGCCTGCAAGCTAAGAGCTAACGGCTAAGAGCGAGAAGCTTTTCTACCCCGTCCACACGAAGGCATCGAAAACGCGCTTCGATTCAAAGTTCAGCCTACGATAAAGAGCAACGGCTCGAGCGTTGGCTTCCGTGACCGTCAGTGAAAGCATGGAAAAGCCGCGCTTGCGGAGACTTGCGGCCGTCGCGGCGAGCAGCGACTCGCCGATGCCATGCGAACGATACTCCGGCAATATGCAAACCTGGGTAACGTGGCCTACGTCGCCGCGAACTCGGGAACAGAGAATTAATCCAATCAGATTTTTCGCTTTGCGATCCAGCGCTGCGAAGGACGACTCCGCGTCGAATAGGCCGCATCCCGGAAAGCGCACGATGTTGTTCAGGAAGCGCAGCGATCCGCTCAGAGTGTGGTACTGGTCGTTAATCTGAGCGTCGACGTGGCCGCGATAGGCCGCGGTGATTACGGCGGCTGCGGGTTGGTAGTCCGCTTCCGTCCAGCGGCGAATTTCCACGTCCGGATGCGTCGGCCGCGCCTGCGGTACTTTTTCGGTCAGCCCGAGCCCCATAAACAGCCTGGGATGGCGCTGAAATCCCTGATCGAGAAAAGGTCGCGCCACGCTTCCAGTTTCGTGCGCCAGCAGTTGCGCCTCGACGCGGTGGATTCCCGGCGACTGCTGCAGGGTCTCGATCACGTGGGTCAGCAGCTTGATTTCAACCTCGCGCGCGTTGGGCAGGCGGCTGCTGTTGGCGACAAAAAGATCTCCGACTACTCCCTTGCTGCCTTCGTAGACGAAGAAGCTGTAACCGAAAATCCGGCCGCGCTCAATGGCGGCGTAGCCGGGAAGAATTTTAGCGTCCACGTAGCGCAGGATCATTTCCGCCGAACCGCTGTAGTCCCAGGAGAGCAGGCTCGCCCAGACTCGAGCTTCGTCGTCAAGCAGCGGGCGCAAGTCTACGGAGGAAAAATGCCTGAGGTCGAGAATCTCCACGGGGCTCCTGCAAAGTCAGTCGGAACAAAACCTGCGGCTTCTTTCGAATGCAGAAATCAGAGTTTAGTTGGTTTTCGGACGAGAGGCAAACCGGCAAAGACCCACGAAAAGGCGCTTAACCGCATGCCGCCGGATTTATTTGTCCGAGCTTTCTCGTGAACGGATCGACTTCTCCGCTGAGTTTGTTGACGAATCGATCGTAATCAACCTGCAAGGTCGCGCTCGACGCGACTATGGACGGAGCTCTATACTCACGGATCCGCAGCTCTGCTTTAAGAAGCCGAGGGGTTCCCGCTGAGTTGCAACACCATCATCTCACCGACGTTCTTCAGCCCGGCCTCTGGGCTTACTCCTTGCTGCATGGCTCGGAGTTCCTGCGAGAATTGAGCGAAAGGCTTCGGGTCGAAGCAAAGGTCACTTCCGAAGTAACCAAGAGTGCCTGTAGGATGGCACAGATGATACTCGACCTCAAACAGATATTCGGGAAGACCGATGCCGGCATAGTCGCGCATCGATGCGAATGCGATGCGGAGATGGAAGACTGGATCGTAGTTGATCATTAATTCCGCTCCCTCGGGACGATTGGTCATGGATCACCCTTAGTTTCGTAATTTGATTGGCTATGAAGTGAGTCCGCAGCAATCAGCGCCGTTGGCTCGCTGCCGCGGCCACCCAGAAATAGTCCACGCGCTGCGGGGCGTAATGGCCGAGGTAAGAGACGCGGCGGCCGGGCACGAGCTGTTCAATTTCGCTTTGCGAATTCTCCGGGGCCACCAACAAATGCTCTTGCTGTGGAATCCTGCCGAAGTCGTAGTTGAAGGCTAACTGGTTGCGATAGAAAGTCAGACCGTACTCCAGTTCGCGGGGGACGTGAGAAACGGCGAGCGGCAGTTGGCGCATTTCCACGGCGGCAATCTCCCGCGCGAGAGGACGTGCCGAGAGGGTGAAGTCGAGTGCCGTGGATCCCAACTTCAGGGCCGCTCCTACGGTAAGCACTACGGGAATCAGAGTGACGAAGCGCAAAAGGCGCAAACCTGCGCTGCGCATGAGGGTGAGCGCGATTCCGGCGCACAGGATCAAAGCGATTGCGAGTGCTACGAAAGTGGGTTGCGCTGCGGGAATCGGATGCTGCGCAATCAAGTAAGCGATCAGCAACCCGGGAACGATTGGAGCCGCGGCCACGAGCGCGTGAGTGACGGCCAGCCATTTCGCCACAGGCTCGACTGCGTCTTGCCGCAAGCGCTTTCGCAGATCGTCGGCTAACAGCAAGGTTGCGGCCGGCAGCGCGGGCAGAATATACCCCGGCAATTTCGATCGCGACAGAGAGAACAATATCAGCGGTACTACCAGCCAGCAGGCTGCGAAAATTTTGAAATGATGCTCGTAGTGGGTTGGGCTGGCGTCGGTGTGATCTTGGCGGCTTCGCCATTCGCCGGCCGATTGCACGAGAGCGGCGATCGTGAAAACCGTCCACGGAATCAAAGCGATTGTGGTTACAGGCAAGTAATACCAGGCTGGCTCAGTGTGGTGATAAAGATTTGTGGAGAAGCGCTCGAGGTTGTGCTGGACGATGAATTCGTGAAAGAACCCTGGATTGCGCATTTGCACTGCGAGGTACCAGGGCAGCGCGATCGCGCAGAATAAGAGAATTCCCGGCAGCCACAGTGTTTTCCAGACCGGAGTGAGTTCGCGCGTCGCCACGGCACAAGCCAAGATCACGATCAGGGCGAGAAAGGGCGCGACCGGACCTTTTGCCAGCATGGCCAAAGCGAGGAACCCGTAAAATGCAGCGAGGTATATGTTCTTCGCACTCTCGCGCCATGCCCACCAGGCGAGCATCGCGATGGTGAAAGTCGCGGCCAAGGGCATATCCATGGAAGCGGCGCGCGCGTAGCCGATGATGCCGGCGCAGGATGCCGTAATCAACGCGCCGTCAAGCTCAGATCCTCGGCGAAAGCGGCGCAGGAAGAAATACACCGCAAGCACGAGCAAGGTGGCGTCGACTGCCGAGGGCAATCGTGCCGCCCAGTCGCTCACTCCGAACACAGAGTTGGCCAGCATTGCCTGCCAGTAATAGAGCGGCGGCTTCTCCAGCCAGGGCTCGCCACCGAGCGTTGGCGTAATGCAATCGTGGCGATCAAGCATTTCGCGCGCTACCTGCGCGTAGCGGGGCTCATCGGCGCCGATCAGGCCGAAATGCGCCAAGCCGTAGAAAAACAAGAAGCCGCAGAATCCGGCGAGCAACAGCACGTCAGTGCGAGTGCGATTCGTCATGCGGCGTGGCTTCGGGCGGCGGAGATTGATGGGTTACCGATGGATAAGCGCGGCGATGGATTTTGTGAGGTCGTCGTCGGCATGTAGCAGTCAGCACTCAGCGCTCAGCCATCCATTCTTATTGATGTTGATGTTGATGTTGATATTGATATTGATATTGATATTGATATTGATATTGATATTGATATTGATATTGATATTGATATTGATATTGATTGCCGGTATTGATTACTGAGTGCTGTGTGCTGAGTGCATTTTCATTGTACGGACGGCCCGGCACGCAGGAGCAGAAGAACTTCGCGGACGGCGTCGTCCAGTGGGCCATCCACGGAGCAGCCGCTGGCGCACTGGTGGCCGCCTCCGCCGAAGCTTTCGGCGACGCGCGCGACATCAAGCTTGCCTTTGCTGCGCAGGCTCACGCGAAAACGGCCGTCGGGAAGCTGGCGAAAAAAAGCTGCCACCTGAATTTCTCCGATGGAAAGGACGTAGTTCACCAGGCCTTCGCAATCTTCTTCCTTGGCTCCGTAACGCTCCAGTTGCGATTGCATCACCCAGGTCCAGCCTACGTGGCCCTCGGTGTTGAGGTTGCGCAAGGCTTCGCCGAGCAACCGCATCTTGGCGACGGAATGGGCAAAATAAATGCTGCGCGCGCAGTGGGAAGGATCGGCGCCGGCCAGCACGAGCTCGCGGGCCAGGGCGAAGGTGTGCTCGTTCGTGCCTTGAAACATGAACGATCCGGTGTCGGTCATCAGCGCGGTGTAAAGGCAGGTTGCAATCTCCGGAGAGAACGGCGTTCCCGCTTCGCGCGCCAGGCGAAATACCATTTCTCCGGTGGCGACGGCATGAGGATCAATCCAATTCACGTGGGCAAAAGGCCTCCCGCTGACGTGGTGATCGATGCTGATCAGAAAGCGGTCTTCGAGACCCTCCAGCCGGGTGCGGTGGATGCTGTCGCACTCCAGAATGATCGCGGCTTCGTAAATGCCGCCGACGCGATCGGCCTGCAGCACCTGATCGGCGAAGGGCAGAGCGCGATAGATGCGCGGAACGCCATCGTGCAGCACCACGTCCGCCTGCTTGCCCATGGCGCGCAGAACCTGGCAGCAGGCGAGCGCCGAGCCGATGGCATCGCCATCGGGCCGCGCGTGCGAGGTGAGCACGAAGCGGTCGCGCTGCTCGATCTGCCGGAGAACATCCTGCAACATGGTTTAATTTCTCTTTCTTTACTTTAGCGTTAGCTTTACGCTTTCTTCTCGCTCTTCGCAGCTGACGCAGCATGCGCCTTCATTCTTTTTTTGGCTCGCGCCAATAATTCTTCCACGCGAGCTTTCTCGCGCTCCGAGCGGTCTAGCCGAAAATATAGTTCTGGAGCTCGCCGCAACCGCAGGCGCTCTGCCAATTCGTGCCGGATGTATTCCTTGGCAGCAATCAGGCCTTCGAGGCTTCGGTCGGCTTCGCGATCGTCACCATCCACATCCACCAGGACCTGCGCGGAGCGGCCATCATCGGCTACATGGACCGCGGTCACGCCCACCAGGCCGATACGGGGATCGGCCAGTTCCCCTTCCACGAGGGTTTCGATCTCTTCGCGCAAGGCCTCACCCAAACGTCCACGATGATATTTCACCGCGCGCTTTTCCATGATTCCCCTCGAAGTAAAACGCATGAGAATATCAGAAAAACGGGCGCAGGTGTTGGCCTGGAAGTGCTATTGTCGCGCACAAACGAGGGGGCGCGGTAAGTACAGAGGTAACAATGGGATGGGACGCGTCGGTCTGGGAGCATGGCTGCGCCGCGGTTAGGAGACGCTCGCTTGGCTGCCGCAAAACACGGACCGCAGCTAAGGTCGATGAACGCAATGGCCTGACTACTACACTGCGACATCGCTGCGCATATGTGCGTTGCACTGATGGCACAGCTTAGGCGGAAAGTGTACGCGCCATCTTCCAACGTGCAACTAGCAGGGCCAAGCTCACGTAATCGGATAGATGGACAGAACTGCGAAAGGAGCGATTCCCACATTTCCTACTCCGGTTGCAGCCGCGATGCTACTCCCAATCCCTCAGCCCGCAAGCCAAAGCATACCGGTTACCACGCAGTACCCAATGAGCAGCGCGGATGTTATCGCATGCACGACGACACCAGCCTCTCTTGGGCGCAAAAGCTGAAATGCAGCAAGAAGAAACAACCCTAGAAAGGCATCGTGGAGCACTCTCATGACGACGAACGCAATTCTGAAATAGGGAAATTCAGTGTGACGTCCAACCGTAAACAGAACCCGTATTGAAGACAGCAGCAAGCAAACACCAAGGGCTGCGCAGCCTGCATTCAGCGTGCCGATTGTCCTCAACACGGCTTTGATCCAAGCCGGCATTCTACTCTGATCGACGATTCTACCCCATTGTCTTCAGGGGGGATGTCAGCGTAACTGCGCCACTCATTTGGCCACGACTGACGAGGCGAAAGCGCCTCTAGATGTATTCCACGAACGAATCAGCAATCTCCGCCCCACGGTTGTTGGCGATGCGGGTGGCTTGGCGCTCTACGTTTTTCATCAATCCATCGAGATAATCGCGCGAATTGGAGATCGCCACCACTCCGACGCTAGCGCGATTCCAGACGGGGCTAGGGTCTAGCTCGGCGACGGAGACGTTGAAGCTGGCGCGCAGACGGTCTTTCAGGCTGCGCAGCACTTGGCGTTTGTCCTTGAGCGATTGCGCCGCTTCGATGTGGAGTTCAAGGGTGAGGAAGGCAATCATGCCGGTCGTTGGTCGCTGGTCGTCAGTCGTTGGCAAAACCGCCCGGCCTCACGGTTCTTGGCTGACGACCAACGACCAACGACCAACGACTAGTCGTTACGCAATTACTTCCGCAGCAATTCTTTCGGTGGCAAAGGCTTCGATCACGTCGCCTACCTTGATGTCGCCGTAGTTGGAGATCGAGATGCCGCACTCCATGCCGTTGGTGACTTCTTTGGCGTCGTCTTTGAAGCGGCGCAGCGATCCGACCTTGCCTTTGAAGATCTGCACGTTGTCGCGCAGCAGGCGGACTTCGGAGTCGCGCTTGATCTGGCCGTCGCTCACGCGGCAACCGGCCACGGTGCCGACTTTCGGGATACGGAAAACGTTGAGCACGTCGGCTCGGCCCTGATAGTGCTCTTTGAACGTAGGCTCGAGCAGGCCGGTCATGGCGCGCTTGATCTCATCCTGCAATTCGTAAATGATCGAGTGCAGGCGAATGTCGACTTTTTCCTGCTCGGCGATTTCCTGCGCCTTGCGCTCGGGGCGGACGTTAAAGCCGATGATGATGGCGTTCGAAGCCGAGGCCAGCAGCACATCGGTTTCGGTGATCGCGCCCACGCCCGAGCGCAACAGCTTCAGGCGCACTTTGTCGTTGGAAAGCTTCGTGAGCAAGTCGGTGATGACTTCCACCGAACCTTGCACGTCGCCCTTGAGAATGATGTTGAGTTCCTTGGTGCCGGCGGCTTTGATCTGCTCGGCCAGGCCTTCGAGCGATACGCGAGAACTCTTGGCCAGCGCGGCTTCGCGGGATTTCTGCTCGCGGTATTCGGAGATGCCGCGCGCTTTGTCGCGATCGGCTACGACCACGAATTGATCGCCGGCCTGCGGCAACGATTCCATGCCGATGATCTCAACCGGGGTGGAAGGCGGCGCGATTTTCAGCTGGGCGCCGCGATCGTCGAACATGGCGCGGACTTTGCCGTAGACGTTGCCGACCACGAAATTGTCGCCAGCGTTCAGGGTTCCGTTCTGCACTAACACCGTCGCGACGGGACCGCGGCCGCGGTCGAGTTTGGCTTCGAGCACTACGCCGGTTGCTGCGCGCTCGGGCGTCGCTTTGAGTTCGCCGAGGTCGGCGACCAGGCAGATCATTTCCATCAGCAGATTGAGGTTGGTTTTCTTCTTCGCGGAAACATCCACGAAAACGGTTTTGCCGCCCCACTCTTCGGGGACCAGGCCGCGATCGGCCAACTGCTTTTTGACGCGGTCGGGAAGGGCGTTTTCCTTGTCGATTTTATTTACCGCGACGATGATCGGGACTTCGGCGGCGTGGGCGTGATCGATGGCTTCGAGCGTCTGCGGCATGACGCCATCATCGGCCGCTACGACTAGCACAACGATGTCGGTCGCCTTGGCGCCGCGCGAACGCATGCGGGTGAAGGCTTCGTGACCGGGGGTGTCGAGGAAAACGATTTCGCGTCCGAAGGCCGGCGATTCTTTATCGGTGATGCGGACTTTGTAGGCGCCGATGTGCTGGGTGATGCCTCCGGCTTCGCCCCCCGCCACATTGGTGATGCGGATGGAATCGAGCAGGGTCGTCTTGCCGTGATCGACATGCCCCATGATCGTGACCACGGGCGGGCGCACTCCGGTTTCCGGCACCAGCTCTTCGCTGGCTGCAGCCGCGTCGATATCTTTCGCGGTCTGCTCTTCGAAGGTGATGACGTTGGTATCGGCGCCGAAGAAGCGCGCCATTTCGCTGGCCAGTTCGGCGTCGAGGGTTTGGTTGATGGTGGCGAAAACGCCCTTCGAAAGCAGGCGAGAGATCAGATCCTTGGCGCGAATGTCAAGTTTCTCCGCCAAGTCTTTGACGCTGATGCCTTCGGCAATCGTGATGCTGCGCGTAATGGGTTGCGGCTCATTCGACACCGCCATGCGCGGCGGCGGCGTGTAGCCCTTCATCGGCCCTTCTTTTACGCCGCGCGGAACGTAGCGCTGGCCGGGACGCCGCGCAGGACCGCCGGGACGCGCGCCAGGACGAGTCGTACCGGGAGGCGGAAGAGCGGGACCGACGCCGAGGGGACGCGCACCGGCTGGGGCCTGGCGCGTGGGATGCATGGGACGGCGCTCGCCGGGACGAAGCGGCGGACGCGGCGCACCGGGAGCTCCGCCGGCCATGGGTGGACGGCGCTGAAAAATGGGCTGGCCGGGTACGGGACGGCCAGGCGCAGGGCGCGGCGCGCTGGCGATGGGAACTCCGGGCTGCACCGTCGACGCAGGCGGCGCGGGACGCACGGGCGCTTTGTAGACTGGACGCGGCCCGGTCTGCGGCACGATCATGCGCGGCGGCGGAGGCGCGGCGGTGGGACGGGGAGCCACCGGCGCAGCGCTCATCGATGCTGGCGGCGCGGTCGCCGATGCGGATGGAATATTTATGGCTGGAGGCGGCACTGGCCTTGCGGGCGGCGCAGTTACTGGCGTCGATGCATTCGGCGATACGTTCACCGGCGGCGCCGCCGGAGGCGGAACTGCCAGCGGCCTCTCCACCGCAGCCGCGACGATCGTGCGCGGAGGAGCAGGAGCCGTGGGCGCAACCAGCGGGCGATTGATCGAAATCGCAGGAGCTGCGGTCTTTTCTACCGGCGGATGATCGACTGCAACCTGGGCCGGAGGCGCAACTGGAGTTGGCGCAGGACGTGAAGGGGCCGCAACTTCTTTGCGCTGCGTGATGGCTTTTAGCACGTCTCCGGGACGTGAGATGTGCGACAAATCAATTTTGGTTTTGATTTCCTCTTCGCCGCGAGGGCCGCGCGAAGAGGATTTTCCCGCTTGAGACAAACCTTCGCCCGAGGAGCGGATGTAGACGCGTACTTTTTCCGCTTCGTGCTCTTCCAGAGAGCTGGAGTGCGTTTTCTTCTCGGTCACCCCAACCAGCGGTAGCGTATCCAGAATAGCTCTGCTCTTTACTTCCAGCTCTCGTGCAAGATCGTTGATGCGAACCTTACTCATCCGGCCTTTCGTTTCTCCGCGTTGTAGTTAGGTCTTCATTGCGACCTCACGGAGTCAACTTCTTCTGTGCCACGCCCTCGAACGTATGCCAGCGGGTCATGATTACTCGGTCTTCTCGGAAGCGGAACTGGCTTCGGGGGCGCTGCGCTCTTCGGAAGCTTCCACTTGCTCTTCGTTTTCGTCCCCGGCAAGCGTATCCGCTTCGACGGTGCCTTCATCGCTCGCGGCAACTTCCGCACTCCCCGCAAACTCGTCGACGGACGCCGCTTCTTCCGTTGCCGCCGAAACTTCTGCGGTGATGTCTTCCGCACCCGGCTGAGGCTCGGCGGCAGGAGCATCGCCTTCGACCGCGGCTTCACCTTCGGCTGCGCCTTCGACCGCAGCGCCCTGCTCCAGGCTGGCAAAGTAATTATTCACCGCCAGACTGATTTTTTCCACCGTCTTGGGGCCGATGCCTTCGATGGCTTCAAGCTGCTCCGGCGTCATATCGGCCAAGGATTCGACCGTGCTCACGCCGGCAGCATTCAGCTTCTCGACCAAGCCTTCGCCGAGGCCAGGCACGCTCTCAAGCGGGGTGGAGCTTTGCGGGACCATCGCCGACATCTGCTGTTCGACTTCCTGGCGCTTCTCTTCCTCGCTCTTGATGTCGATCTTCCAGCCCAAGAGCTTCGCGGCCAGCCGAACGTTCTGGCCCTTTTTGCCGATTGCAAGGGAGAGCTGGCTGTCGTCGACTACGACTTCGAGGTGCTTGCCTCCGGAGTCGACCACCGTCACTTTGCTCACCTTGGCCGGCTGCAGCGCTTTTTCCGCGAAGGTGACCGCATCTTCGTGATACTCGATGATGTCGATCTTCTCTCCGTGCAACTCGCGAATAATCGACTGCACCCGCATGCCCTTCATGCCAACGCAGGCGCCGACCGCGTCCACGTCTTTGTCTTTGGACATGACCGCGATCTTGGTGCGTTCGCCGGCTTCGCGGGCGATGGCGCGAATCACCACCGTGCCGTCGTAAATCTCCGGTACTTCGGTTTGGAACAAGTGCTGCACCAGGTCGGGCACGGCGCGGGAGACTACCACGCCAGGTCCTTTCGAAGCTTTTTCCACGCGCGCGATAACAACCCGCACGCGCTCGCTGATGGCGAACGATTCGAGCCGCGACTGCTCCTTGCGCGGCATGCGCGCTTCGGCTTTGCCGATGTCGAAGATCACGTCTGGACCTTCGACGCGCTTCACGGTTGCGTTTACGACTTCGCCGACGCGTCCGATGTACTCGTTATAAACCGTATCGCGCTCGGCCTCGCGCACCTTCTGGAAGATCACTTGCTTGGCGAGTTGCGCCGCGATACGGCCTAGAATTCCCTCTGTCACTTTCGGGATGCGCAGCTCTCCGCCGACTTCCAGATTAGGATCGGACTTGCGCGCATCTTCGACGGTGATCTGCAGCAGAGGATCTTCCACCTGCTCCGGCGTTTCCACCACCGTCTTGACCGCGTAGGCATTGATTTTGCCGGTTTCTTTGTCGAGTTCGGCGCGCAGGTTTTCCTGCGTCTTGTAGTATTTGCGCGTCGCCATCACAATGGCGTCTTCGACTGCGCTCACCACAATCCGCGGATCGATACCCTTCTCGCGGCTCAACGCGTCAATCGTGTTGTAAAGCTCACTAGCCATAGGAACCCATTTAGTAATTGGGTAATTTAGCAATTTGGTAATTGAAAACTTAGGGCTAAGCCGATTCTAATTTTCAAATTACTCAATTCCTAAATTCCCCAATCTCCTAGATTTCCGGCACCAGATTCGCCTTTTCTATATTGGCGAATTCAACTTCCATCTTCTGGCCTGGCTCTGCTGCCATTGCCCCCATTTTCTTGCGCGATTTCTTGCTGGCCACGCTCAGGTCCAGCGTCAAGCGCCCGTCGCGAAAACTTTCCAGCCGTCCCTCGAAGTGGCGGTTGTTGTTCACCGGATACCTGGTCGTCAACTTCATCCGGCTACCGACGAAGCGCTCAAACTCCGCCGCCTTGGTCAGCTTGCGATCCAAGCCCGGCGACGAAACTTCCAACGTGTAGCTACCCGGCATGGCGTCCTCGACATCGAGGATGGTGCCGAACTCGCGGCTGAAGTTGGCACAGTCGCCGTGCGTCACCCCGGCGAGCGGGTCGCCACTCGCCGCTCCAGGCTTGTCCAGGAACACACGCAGCATGCGGGCATTGCCGCTGCCGCGAAACTCAACCTCAACTACCTCAAGTCCGCTGGAGACCGCTACCCGCTCCGCGATTTCCCGGACACGATCAAGATCAAGTGCCATGCATCCAATAACTTACGGCTCAGCTTACCGGGCAGACCCCTCCGCAACGAAAAAGTGGGCTTGCGCCCACTGGTGTGCTTCGCCAAACGCCGGTACTACACAACAGTTCTCAGTTTTCTAATATACGCCGGACCACCGTAAAAGACAAACGCCGGCCGTGGAAATGCATGGAAATGGAAACCGATCCCCCGCCCTGCTGTGTCCTCTTTTTTCTAGCGTTTCCCGGCGAACACCTCCAAAGAGTTCCACCCGATGAATTAATATGACGCAGTTATGCCCACTCGTTATCCTGTCTTCCCGTTGCTCTGTCTCTTTCTATTTTGCGCCTCAGCCTGGACACAAGCCGGCGACATTTCCACACCTGGTGCTCCGGGCGCAAGCGACCCTGCGCTGGTACCTTTTTCAAACCCGAGTGTCGGCGTCGAGAAAGCCCCGGTCAGCACAGGCGACCAGGAAGGTAAGATCAATTTTCGCACGCAGACAATTCTTATTCAGGTTCCGATCGTGGTCACGGATAAATCTGGTAACCACATTCACGATTTGACCAGGCAAGATTTTCACGTCTATGAAAATGGAAAAGAGCGGAAGCTCGCTACCTTCGAAGAGATCGTCGCCGCGAATTCAAGACTCACTGTGGTTGCGCCCAAGCAGGGAGAGTTCACCAATCTCACGCTGTCCGATCAGCAACCGCGCCCTATCACCGTCATCGCCCTCGATACCATCAACACTCCGTTTCTCGATCAGTCCACTGGCCGCCGGGCCTTGGTTAAATATCTCGCCGAAAATCTCGATTCCGGGCAGGTGCTGGCGCTGATGATCTTGACGAGCCGCGGTGTCAGGGTCATCCAGGGTTTAACCAGCGACTCCGATCAACTGATTCAAGTGCTGAAAAAGGCCAGCGGAGAACAGACGGGCATGCAAGGGCTCGGCTCGGATACGCAGGCAAATGCTGCCCTCGGTGATCTTCCTGACCTTCCCACCGGCCCCGCTGGCAACCCCTTCGCTAGGGCAGCCGCCTGGGTTGCATACGGTGATACACTCACGGCGCAAGTCCAGCAGCAGAAAGCCATCGAAGAAACCCTGAGTGGTCTCTTGGGAATTGCCTGGTATCTGTCTGGCGTTCCCGGACGGAAGTCACTGATCTGGGCCACTGGGGGTTTTCCTTTGGGAATCTCCACCGCCGCACAGCTTCCTAGCGGATATCTCTCTCCGCTCTACCAGCGCGCCATGCAGGCCCTCGATGCCGCCGAAATCTCTGTGTATCCGGTAGACGTTCGCGGCTTGGTAGGAAATACTTCAGCGGTTATGGCTTCAAGGGTTGGGTCCACATTCGCACATCAAATCAGCAACCGGAACGAGTTCCAACAGTCGACCATCGATACCCTCAACACGTTCGCCGACATGACGGGCGGGAAAGCCTTTTACAACACCAACGATCTCGTCTCCAGTTTCAAACGCGCCGCTGACGATGGCTCTTCCTACTACCTCGCCGGCTACTACCTCGACACGCACAATAACAACGCCGGCTGGCGGCCGCTCAAGGTCAAAGTGGATAAGAACGGCAGCGAAGTTCGCGCTCGCGAAGGCTTCTTCGTGACCAATGCGACCATGAATCCCGACGCCACGCGCAGCTCCGATTTAACCTTTGCTCTCAGTTCTCCCATCGAAGGCACCGGCGTGCCCCTGAGCCTGAAGTGGCTGGAGGCTTCCGGCCACGGCGCTAAGAAAAAGATCGAGTTCATCGTGCATCTGCCAGCCGGCGGAGTGTCCATCCAGTCCAGCCATGGACAGAACCATCTCAACTTCGACTTTGCCGCAGCCGCCTACCTCAACCACAGCAAGAACGGACAATCAGCCGTAACCGTCGGCAGGCCCGTCACCATGTCTGTCTCCGACGCGCAGATGGCATCCTTAGGCGCCAACGGGATCGATATGAAGAATGCCTTGGAACTCCCTGCCGGAAACTACGCGGTCCGTGTGGTTATCCGCGACAATGTGACTGGCAAGATCGGCAGCGTAACCGCGCCTCTGACGATAAACTAGAACGCAGCGCTGCCGCGCCGAGTTCGGCTCCAGGATCTCAACGCGGTGATCGGCTCGATTTGCCTGAATCCCGGCGTCTCTCTAGAATAAAGGTTCACCCACGCGGCTGGGAGAGTTTCCAAACCTATGATTCATTTTCCCGTACCCGAAGCCCTCACCTTCGACGACGTTCTGCTTCTCCCGGCACGCTCCGATGTAGTTCCTGCCACAGCCAGTACGCAAACGCAGCTCACGCGCAACATCACGCTGAATATTCCCATCGTCAGCGCCGCCATGGATACTGTCACGGAATCGCACATGGCGATCGCGCTGGCGCAGCAGGGCGGCCTTGGCATTGTTCATCGCAATCTCTCCATCGAGCAACAGGCCAATGAAGTCGATAAGGTGAAGCGCTCGGAGAGCGGCATGATCGTCGATCCGGTCACTATGTCGCCCACCGACAAAGTCAGCGACGCACTCGAGGTCATGCGTAAATACAAAATTTCAGGCGTGCCTATCACTGAGCATGGGCGCCTGGTCGGCATTCTTACCAACCGTGACCTGCGCTTCGAAAGCCGCTTCGATATTCCCATCGATCAGGTGATGACCAAGAAAAATCTCATCACCGTTCCGGTGGGGACTACGCTGGAAGATGCGGAAGAAATTCTTCACGAGCACCGCGTGGAAAAGTTGCTGGTGGTCGACGACAAATACAATCTCAAGGGACTTATCACCGTAAAAGATATTCAGAAGAAGCTGAAATATCCCAACGCCGCGAAAGATCCGCAGGGGCGGCTGCGGGTAGGCGCGGCCATCGGCGCCACCGGAGACTTTCTCGAACGCGCTCAGGAGTTAGCCGCAGCGAAAGTGGATGTGCTGGCCATCGATAGCGCTCACGGGCACTCCAGCAAGGTGCTTGACGCGGTGAAGGCGGTGAAAGCGAAGCTGCCTGAGGTCGAACTGCTTGCCGGCAACGTCGCCACTTTCGACGGCGCGTGTGAGTTGGCGCGCGCCGGCGCCGATGGCATCAAGGTCGGCATCGGTCCCGGTTCGATTTGCACCACGCGTGTGGTCACGGGCGCGGGCGTGCCTCAGATTACTGCGATCGCCGAGGCCTTCCGCGCCGTGAAAGACTCCGGCGTTCCCATCATCGCCGACGGCGGCATCAAGTATTCTGGTGACATTACCAAGGCGCTGGCCGCGGGCGCGAGCGCGGTGATGATTGGCTCGCTTTTCGCCGGCACCGATGAGAGTCCTGGCGAGTTGATTCTGTATCAAGGCCGTTCTTTCAAGTCTTATCGCGGCATGGGATCTCTGGGCGCTATGGCACAGGGATCAAGCGAACGTTACTTCCAGAGCGCCGAAGGAGATTCCTCCGCCGCGGTTTCTGCGCGTGACGGCGACTCCAACCGGCTTAACAAGCTTGTCCCTGAAGGCATTGAGGGTCGCGTGCCCTACCGCGGTTCCGTCGCCATGATCGTGCATCAGATGGTGGGCGGATTGAAGTCCGGCATGGGCTATTGCGGATGTGCAACCATTGCCGAACTTCTCCAGAAAACGCGCTTCGTGCGCATCAGCGGCGCGGGACTGCGCGAGAGCCACGTCCATGACGTCATGATCACCCGCGAGGCTCCCAACTATGCCATCGAGTAAGCCGCGCATTTGAACACCGAAAAACACAATCTTGTGATGGCGTGGACCGCGGCGATCCTGTGGCTGATTCTCATCGCCATTGAGTCGAGCGCAATGCTCTCGGCGGCGAACACCAGCCGCATTCTTTATCCCGTGCTGCATTTTCTCTTCGGCGTGGGCTGGGATCGCTTCGCCATCTGGCATTTCTACATTCGCAAAACCGGCCATGTCGTCGGCTATGGCATCTTGAGCGTTCTGCTTTTTCGGGCGTGGCGGGCCACACTGCCCGACATGGCGAGCGCCAATTGGACGCTGCGCTGGGCCAACATTGCCATTCTCGGGACGGCATTTGTCGCCAGCATGGACGAGTGGCACCAGAGCTTTATCCCCTCACGCACGGGCACGATCCGTGACGTGATTCTCGATACCTGTGCCGGGATCGGAGCTCAGGTGCTGGTTTTCTTGTGGCTGAACCGGCGAGGAAATCGTATGCGGCGGGATTCATTTCACTCGATTTCTGACTGATGGGTCATCGGGAGGTTTGGCGATCGGGCGATTTGGCGATTTGAAATCTTTTGGATTCGCGTGCGGGGCTGGCTTTTTCAATCGCACAGTCACTCGGTCCTTCAATCGCTCAGTCTTTCTGTCTGGCTCCCTGCAACAGTGCCGCCGCTACTAACGCTAGCGCCGCCGAGAAGTAAAACGGAATTGGCGCGCCGTAGTGCTTCCAGAGTTGGCCGGTGATTAGGCTTGCGGCCAGAGCTGCTACGCTGGTCGCGAAAAAATAAATGCCCAGAGCGCGGCCGCGTACCTGCTCGCCAACTGACTCCACCACCAAGGCCTTCAGCACTGGCTGCGTGAGCGCGTAGTAGAAACCGTAGACAGCCATTGCGACCCAGATTGCCAGAGTCGAAGGCGCTCGTCCAAAAACGAAATAGACAGCGGCGAAGATTACATACCCAACGGACGCTATTAGCCGGCGCGAGACTCGGTCGCTGAACCATCCGGCGGGCCATGAGGCTAGCGTGTAGGTGATGTTGAAGACCAGGCCGAGCAGCGGCGCGAGGGCCACGCGGATGCCAACGTTTTGCGCACGCAGGACGAGAAACATGTCGCTGGAGTTGCCGAGAGAGAAAAGCGTTGTTGCAAGGAGGACAAAGTAAAAGCTGGCGGGCAAAACGATCCGGTCTGACGACGAGGCTGAGCTTTTAGATGTGGGGACAGCCGCCGCCCTCGGCTGTCCGCCGGGCCCAGCCCGGCGCTTGGCTTCGCGAATGCCCAGTAGCGCCACCAGCACGCATAATGCACCGGGGATGGCGGCGGCCCAGAACACGCTACGGATTCCGAAGCGCGCGAGCAGGAGGAGCGCGGCCAGAGGCCCGGCGATTGCGCCGGCAGAGTCCATCGATTGAATCAGGCCGTAGGCGGAGCCCAGTTCGTGGCTGGTCACGGATTCGGCGACCATCACGTCGCGCGGCGCTCCGCGCACGCCTTTGGCCAGGCGATCGGCGAAGCGAATCAGCAGAATCTGTGGCCAGGCGTTCACAACCGCGAGCAGTGGCTTAACCGCATTGGCGACGGCATATCCGGCGACCACGACTGGCTTGCGACGATGGATATGGTCGGTAAGATATCCGGAGAAAAGCTTGGCGAAGGACGCCACGCTTTCGGCGACGCCTTCGATCAATCCCAACTGCGCTGGCCCCGCTCCCAGCGAGGCCAGAAACGCCGGCAGCACCCAGTACGCCATCTCAGTCGCCGTGTCGTTCAGGAATGAGGTGACGCCGAAGACGTAGATGTTGCGGGAGGAAGGCTCACGCTCGGTGGAGTTCTCGAGCATCGATACTTTTTATCACAGAGGCGAGAGACAGGAACTATTTCGGCGGAGTGCGTTGCCTTAACGCGGTCAGTCCATTTCTGAATCTGCGGTCGAGAATGGCGCCAGAAAGAAAGCACACGAGGGCAACAAGACTCAACCAGATGAGTGTCGACGGTTCCGTCCAATCCAGAGACACGATATGGCCATGATTGTTAACCGAATAAACGCGGCCAGACAGCTCGTCGGCCACGGTCGGGCGGGTTTCGTCATTGTGATCGTATAGATGCATGCAACCGAACCAAATCAGAACACCGGAAGTCCCCAGCAAGCGGGAAACGACTTTCGTTGGGAACCACGAATCGGACATACCAGACGTTCTCGTGGAGACGCTCCCAGTCCACAGAAGATCGGCGCAAAGATGAAGACCTCGAATAACAACCCAGTTGTCATGAGGATGATCCGAAACACGGTCTTCGACCGTCTAATACATCGCGTCGTACTTAGTCACAACCCACTGCCCATCTTTATTTTCGGTGGTAACGGTGAATAGTTCGTGGTAAGTGCTGGACTGGCTTGGGCTGTTCAGGCGCTTGCCGCGGTAGTGGAGGATGGTGAGGGGCGGCGCGGTCTCCCACTCGGCCAACTCCCAGGAGAGCAGCGGATGCTGTTTCTCGGAGTCACAAATGAAGTGAGCATACTTTTTGCGGTAGTCGTGCTCCCAGTTGGAGAGAACTTCGTCGCAGTGGCCATCGCGCAGCTCGCGCAGAAATATGTTGGCGCTGTGCTCAATGGTGCGGTCGCGCAGCGGATTCATCTTGATGCTGACCGGCAGTCCGGTGAGCGGATCGTGATCTTCGGAGCGGGCCAGCACCGGCCCCTGATTGCTCAGCCACCAAATGTAGCCTAGAAACACCAGGACCAGCAGCGCGCCGGCGCCGGCGGCGATGGCAAGCTGGGTGCGGGTGAAGCCTGTGCGGGTTAGATCCATCCTGAGAGAGAGTGTATCGGGATGGCTGGATACCGCAAGATTACTGGCGTGAGCCGCGGAAGTACATGTACTGGGGGCTGAAGCCGAGACCCGCGCCGTTTATTGAAATCGAGCGCACGACCTGCGCCTCGCAGCGCTCGGCTGGACAGCCGAGGCGGCCGTCCCCACATGGTTCTTGGCCTTGCCGGTTCTTGCCGCGCCGGCCTACTCTTTCTTGTCTTCTTCTTTTTCTTTCACCGGTTCTATGCCGCCGTCGTGCTGGGCTTGGGCTTCGGCGTCTTGCATGGCTTTGCGGGCTTCGGCGGCTTTCTTGGCGCGGTTTTCGGCGCGCTTCTCGCGCTTTTCGTCGAGCACCTTTTCGCTGCCCAGCAGTTCGAGGAAGGCTTTGTCGGCGCCGTCGCCTTTATTCCAGCCCGTGCGGATGATGCGGGTATAGCCGCCGTTACGGTCGCCGAAGCGCGGGCCGACGGCGTCGAACAATTTCACTACGGCTTCGTCGGTCATCAGGTAGGCCGATGCCAGGCGGCGGGCGGCTAGGTCACCGCGCTTGCCGAGCGTGATCATCTTCTCGACGATGGGCTTCGCGGCCTTGGCCTTGGGAACGGTGGTTTCGACGCGCTCTTCGACGATCACCGAGGTGACCAGGTTGCGCAGCAGCGAGCGCCGGTGCGAGGTGTTCCGTCCGAGTTTGTAGCCTGCTACTTTGTGGCGCATGGTTTGCCTCAGGGGCTAAAGCCCCACTTTCATCTCGGCTCGGATGGCACGGCTGAAGCCGTGCCCTGATACGAACCTCTGCCTAAAGGCGCGGCTGAAGCCGAGCCGCTTCAAAGCCGGTTTTCTCTCGCCGTTCCGGTTGAGAGATCCTTCGGCGGGCAAAAAGCGCCCGCCTCAGGATGATAACGTAATTCTTACAGCTGGTCGTCAGGTCCGTAGGCCGAGGCCGGAAGGACCATGTTCGACGTTGGTCCGGGCACGGCGTTGCCGTGCTCGTCGATCTTCATGCCCAGGCTCAAGCCCATCGAGGAAAGTATTTCCTTGATTTCGTTCAGCGACTTGCGGCCGAAGTTTTTGGTCTTGAGCATTTCCGATTCCGTTTTCTGCACCAGTTCGCCGATGGTCTGAATGTTCGCATTCTTCAGGCAGTTGTAGCTGCGCACGGAGAGCTCGAGTTCTTCGACGGAGCGGTTCAGATTTTCGTTGTGAATCTCGGGCTTGCGATCGTCGGACGACGACGTGCCGGTTTCGATTTCCTCCTCGAAGTTGATGAAGATGTTCATGTGATCCTTCATCAGCTTGGCCGAGAGGCCGATGGCATCGGCGGGAGTAATCGAGCCGTTGGTCCAGACTTCCAGCGTGAGCTTGTCGTAGTCGGTGATCTGGCCGAGACGCGCCGCTTCCACGGTGTAATTGCACTTGCGCACCGGCGAGTGCACCGAGTCGATGGGAATGAAGCCGATGCCGAGATCCTCGTCGAAATTCTTGTCGGCGGAGGTATAGCCGCGGCCGCGCTTCAGGCGCATTTCCATATCGAGCTTGCCGCCTTCACTGACGGTGGCGATGTAAACGTCTTTATCCAGAACCTCGACGTCCCCATCGGCCTCGATCATGCCGCTCGTTACAACCCCGGGTTGATCGGCGCGCAGGTAGATCGCCTTCGGCGCATCGCCCGCTAGCTTGAACGGAATCTGCTTAAGGTTGAGGATGATGTCGGTGGCATCTTCGACCACGCCGGGAATCGACTGGAATTCGTGCAGAACGCCTTCCATCTTCACCGCGGTAACGGCGGCGCCTTCGATCGAACTCAACAGCACTCGGCGCAGGGCGTTGCCAACCGTGGTGCCGAAGCCGCGTTCAAAGGGCTGCGCCCAGAAAATTCCGTATTTGTCGGTGAGGGTGGAGGTGTCGACCGCGAGACGTTTCGGTTTTTGAAAACCCTTCCAAAGCATTTGTTTCTCCTTCGGCCGTTTGGCTCAATCCGGGCTCGCTGAGTGGTCCAACTCAGGTCAATGCCGGGAAGGGCTGATCTGGCTCGAAAAGCGGACCGGACTATCGCGTAACTTTGCGATTGGGTGACCGGGTGATTTTAAAATCGCCCCATGACCCGATGGCTCGATCACCCGATGAAAGCTACTTGCTATATAGTTCTACGATCAACTGCTCGTTTACGGGCAGCTGAATATCTTCGCGCTTGGGCAGCGAGAGCACGCGCGCTGTGTAATTGTCGCGATTCACTTCCAGCCAGTTGGGCAGCGTACCGTGGCTGGCGAATTCCTTGGCCATTTCCAGAATCACGAGCTTCTTGCTGTTCTCGCGAATAGCGATTTCTTCTCCGGCACTCACTTCGTAGGAAGGAATGTTGACCTTGCGATTGTTCACGGCCACGTGTCCGTGGCGCACCAACTGCCGCGCCTGACGCCGTGATTGCGCGAAGCCCAGGCGGAAGACCACGTTGTCGAGACGCCGCTCTAGCTGTTGCAAGAGCAACTCGCCGGTTACGCCCCGGGTGCGCGCCGCCTTCTCGAAATAGTTGCGGAACTGGCCTTCGAGGGTGAAGTAGATGCGCTTGGCTTTCTGCTTTTCGCGCAACTGCAGGCCGTAGCCGACGATCTTGGCTTTACGGTCCTTGCCATGTTGACCGGGAGCGAAGTTGCGCTTCTCGATGGGACACTTATCACTGAAACACTTTGCGCCTTTGAGGAAAAGCTTCATGCCCTCGCGGCGGCATAGACGGCAAACTGCATCGGTATAACGGGCCAAGTTGTTCTCCTTTTCGATGACCGGTTTACGGGTTTGGCTTCACCCTTCGTCCCGTTCAGTTCTCTGTTCTCAGTTGTCAGTTCTCAGTTCGACCCAAAATCCTTTGGCTGGGATCTGAGAACCGCCGCTTACACTCTACGCCGCTTCGGCGGACGGCATCCGTTGTGCGGGATGGGGGTCACGTCGCGAATGGAGCGCACTTCAATACCGGACGAGGCCAGGGCGCGCACCGCCGATTCGCGGCCGGAACCGGGGCCGCTGACGCGTACGTCTACGCTGCGGACGCCATGGTCGCGCGCCATGTTGGCGGCGTTCGAGGCGGCCTGCTGGGCGGCGAAGGGCGTGCCTTTGCGCGAACCCCGGAAGCCCAGCGATCCCGAACTCTTCCACGAAAGAACGTTGCCGTTCATGTCGGTGATGGTCACGATGGTGTTGTTGAAAGAAGCCTGCACGTAGCACAGTCCGTGGGGAACGTGCTTACGCTCCTTCTTCTTGAAGGTCTTCTTCTTGCCTTTTTTGTCCGGTGCGGCCGCGCCGCCGGCTGCTGCTGGTTTTGCCATTTTCCAGTTCTCAGTTCTCAGTTCTCAGTTCTCAGTAAAACCCGGTTCTCAACTGAGAACTGGGAACTGAAAACCGAGAACTGGTTTCTACGTTTTTGCCGATGCCTTCTTTTTCTGCGCCACCGTTCCCTTGCGCGGGCCTTTGCGGGTGCGGGCGTTGGTATGGGTGCGCTGCCCGCGAACAGGAAGGTTGCGGCGGTGGCGGAAGCCGCGATAGGAGCCAATTTCGATGAGCCGCTTGATGTTCATCGAAACTTCCTTGCGCAGATCGCCCTCGACCATCCCCTGCTGCTCGATCACGGTGCGGATGCGGTTAACTTCTTCCTCGCTGAGGTCCTGGACTTTCTTCATGGGATCCACTTTGGCCTCGTCGAGAATCGCACCCGCGCGCGGGTTCCCGATGCCGTAGATGTAGGTCAGCGCGATGTTAATGTGCTTCTGGCGCGGTAAGTCGACGCCTGCGATACGTGCCATGTGTTCTTGACCTCTCCCAGCTTTTAGCTCTTAGCGCAAAGCCAAGAGTTAAAGGCCAAAGGCTCCTTTTAGCCCTGGCGCTGCTTATGTTTGGTGTTGACGCAGATCACCCGCACCACACCTTTGCGGTGGATGACCTTGCACTTGTCGCAAATTTTCTTTACCGACGCTCGTACTTTCATATTAGTTCTCAGTTCTCCGTTCTCCGTTCTCCGTTCTCAGTCGCAACCTGTATTCGACTTAAAACTTAGTGGAGAACATCATCCTCGCAATCTCTATTTATAACGATAAACGATCCGGCCGCGATTCAAGTCGTAGGGCGAAAGCTCTACCGCTACTTTGTCGCCGGGCAGGATGCGAATAAAATTCTTGCGCATTTTGCCGGAAACGTGCGCCAGCACCTGGTGTTTGTTTTCCAGTTCGACTTTGAACATGGCGTTGGGCAGCGGTTCCAGCACCACGGCCATCACTTCAATCGCGTCTTCTTTACTCATTAAGAATCGGTTCTCAGTTCTCGGTTCTCAGTTCTCAGTGACCAGCACCCGGTCCTTTCACTGGGGACCGAGAACTGAGAACTGCCTTTCATTTCGTCAAAATCACCGGCCCGTCTTTGGTCACGGCCACGCAGTGCTCGAAGTGGGCGCTGAAACTGCCATCCACCGTCACCGCGGTCCATTTATCTTCGAGCACTCGGGCTTGCGGCTTACCGTAATTCACCATGGGCTCGATCGCGAGCACCATGCCTTCGCGCAACTTGGCGCCATGGCCGCGGGCGCCGAAGTTCGGAATCTGGGGCTCCTCGTGGAGCTTGGTTCCAATGCCGTGCCCCACGAAGTCGCGCACCACGCTGAAACCGGCAGCTTCTACGTGCTCCTGCACCGCCGAGCCCACATCGCCCACCGAGTTGCCGATGCGGGCCTGCTCGATGCCGCGATAGAGCGATTCCTCGGTCACGGTCAACAACTTCTGCAACTCCGGCTTCACCGCTGCGCCGACCGGGACCGTGATCGCCGCATCGCCATAGTAGCCGTCGAGGACCACGCCGCAATCGATCGAAACGATGTCGCCTTCTTTCAACTCGCGCTTTTCCGACGGAATGCCGTGCACGATCTCTTCGTTCACCGAGGTGCACAACACGCAAGGATAGTCGTAGTAACCCTTGAACGCCGGCTTCGCGCCCATCTCGGCAATCTTCTTTTCGGCGGCGCGCTCCAGATCCATCGTGGTGACGCCGGGCGCCACCAGCGAGCGCACATGATCGAGAACTTCGCGGACGATGCGACCGCTCTGCCGCATGCGCTCAATTTCCGCCGCCGATTTGCAAACAATCGCCATGCTGTATCGAGAAAACGCTATTCCTGACGTTCCTCGGCATGATGGTGCTCGAGGACGCGGAAAATCTGTTCTGTGACTTCGTCCATGGGCAGATCGCCGTTCACCGGGATCAATCTTCCGGTGCGCTCGTAAAACTCCGCCACGGGAGTAGTCTGCTCCTGATAGGCCGCGATACGGGGCTGAATCACTTCCAACCGATCGTCATTGCGGGTCACCAGCTTGGTCCCGTCGACATCGCAGAGTTCGTCGGCGCGGGGCGGCTGAAAGTGGACGTTATAGATCCGCCCACAGGTGGGACAAGAACGGCGTCCAGTAATCCGGAGCAACAATTGATTATAATCCACGTGCAGCTGGATCACAATTGGCCAAGCCCGAGTGGAGCGCGAGTTTTCAAAGAGCTTGTCGTCGAGCAAAGCGTCCAGCCATCCGGCCTGAGCCGTGGTCCGGGGAAAACCGTCCAGAATGTAACCCCGCTTGCAATCCGGCTGAATCAACCTGCGCCGAACCATTTCACAAACCAAATCGTCGGAGACCAGTTCGCCTCGCGCCATGACCGCCTTGGCAGCCTGGCCGAGTTCGGTACACTGGACCACGTTCAGCCGCAGGATGTCTCCGGTGGAGACCTGCGGAATCGAATACCGTTCCATGATGCGCTTGGCCTGAGTGCCTTTGCCGGCGCCCGGCGGACCAAGCAGGACCACAGGACCTACATCGCGTAAGGTTTCCTGCGCCATCGAGTTCAAAATCAAGTCATTGGGTGATTGAGTCATTGAGCGATTGACAATCTCCCGCAGAGATCATAAATCCGGTTTTCTCAATCAACTCATCCCGCAATCGCACAATCACCCGATCGCACAATCGCTCAATACCTACGACCAGTTGCGGCGGCCGCGAATGCGTCCGCTGCGTGGGGTGAAGCCGTCGTAATGCCGCATGATCAGCTGCGCCTCGATCTGCGTCACCGTATCCATAGCCACGCCGACGACGATCAGCAGCGAGGTTCCACCAAAATAGAAATTCACTCCCAAGCCGTTCGTCACCCACACCGGGAGCCGTTCAAACATAGTCCCACCCAGCCAGAAGGGCAAGTGGTTGAGATGGATACCGGTGATCATCCACTCGGGAATGAAAGAGATGATGATCAGGTAGAGGGCACCCACGAGCGTGATGCGAGTGAGAACTTCGTTGATGTAGTCGGCGGTGCGCTTGCCCGGACGGATGCCGGGAATGAAACCGCCATACTTCCGCATGTTGTCGGCGACTTCGCTGGGATTGAAAACGATGGAGACGTAGAAGTACGCAAAGAAAATGATGCCGACTGCGTAGAGCAACGTATATAGTGGCTCGCCCCACTTCAGCGCGTCGAACAGCGATCCGAGATAGCGGTGGTTGCGCAGGCCGTAGCCGAGAGTCTGCGGCAAAGTCAGAATCGAAGAGGCGAAGATCACCGGCATGACGCCGCCGGCGTTCACGCGCAAGGGCAGGTGCGTGGATTGGCCGCCCATGACTTTGCGCCCCACGACGCGCTTGGCGTATTGCACGGGGATGCGGCGCTCGCAGCGCTCGACATACACGATAAACGCCACCACCGCGATCATGAATACGATCAGTCCAGCCATTAAAACCGGCGTGATCGCGCCCCAGGTTCCATTCTTCGCTTTTTCGAACAGATCCTGCACGCCGCGCGGCAGGCCGACGACGATGCCGGCGAAGATCAGCAGCGACATGCCGTTGCCGATGCCGCGGTCGGTGATCTGCTCGCCCAGCCACATAATGAAGGCGCTGCCCGTGGTGAGCGTGAGCATGGTCATGAGGATGAAGCCGGGGCCGGGGTGAAGGACGAAGTCTCCCGCTTTTTCGAGGCCGATGGCGATGCCGAACGATTGCACCGCGCTGAGAATCACCGTGATGTAGCGGGTCCACTGGGTGATTTTCTTGCGGCCCATCTCGCCTTCTTTTTGCAGCTTGGCCAGCGGTTCGTAGACCACAGTCAATAGCTGCAAGATAATCGACGCCGTGATGTACGGCATGATGCCGAGGGCAAAGATCGTAAGGCGGCGCAGGTTGCCGCCGGAAAATAAATCGACGAAGCCGAGAAACGATCCCGCATTCTGGTTGAAGTACTGCTCCAGCTTGAGGAAGTTCACTCCCGGCGTGGGCAGGTGGCCTCCCAGCCGGTAGACCGCGAGCATCGCCAGCGTGAAGAGCACGCGCTTGCGCAGATCGGGGATGCGAAAGATGTTCGCCAGCTTTTCAAACATTACTGCAAGACCTCAAACTTGCCGCCCGCGGCGGTGATTTTTTCCTGCGCCGATTTGGAGAATTTGTGCGCGTGTACGGTGATCGCGACTTTCAGTTCGCCATCGCCGAGAATCTTTACGGGATGCTTGGCTTTGATTACACCGGCCTTGCGCAGCACGTCGGGAGTGATGGGCGAGGCGTGCAGCTCCGCGCCCAGCGCGGCCAGTCGCTCCAGGCTGACGATATTGAATTCCTTGCGGAAGATATTGGTGAAGCCACGCTTGGGCATGCGGCGGTGCAGCGGCATCTGGCCGCCTTCAAAGCCGCGGATCAAGCGCATACCGGTGCGCGAGCGCTGGCCTTTGTGTCCGCGCGTGGAAGTCTTGCCCATGCCGGAGCCCATGCCGCGGCCCACGCGCTTGCGCTTTTCCGACGCCTTCTTCGGTGCTCGAATGCTGGATAAATTCATATGTAAGCTCGTCGCTCTCAGCCGTCAGCTTTCAGCCACGCGCTTCTGCGCCGACGGCTGATCGCTGAAAGCTCCTATTTCAAGATCTCGACCAGGTGCGGAACTTTCGCTACCATGCCGCGAATCGCAGCGTTGTCGGGGCGCTCGATCACCTGATTCAGGCGCGTGAAGCCCAATCCCTTGACCACCAGCTTTTGTTTCACCGGGGCGCAGATGGCCGAAACCACCCACTTCAGGTGTATCTTTCCGGCAACCGCCTTCGGTTTCTTCGTCGTCATCTTTAATTCCTCAATCCCTTATCTCAGGGCCTCGGTCCTCGTTAGCAGGACTAAAGTTCCTGCACCGACTTGCCGCGCATAGCGGCGACGCTCTCTCGATTCTTCAGGTGCCGAAGCGCGTCGAAAGTCGCTTTGATCACGTTGTGCGGATTCGTGGTGCCGATGGATTTGGTCAGCACGTTCTGAATTCCCACGGATGTCATCACCGCGCGCACTGCGCCCCCGGCGATCACGCCCGTGCCTTCCGGAGCCGGCTTGAGCAATACTTTGCCGGAACCATACCGTCCCAGCACCAAGTGCGGAATCGAAGTCTGGGTCAGGTTGACCTTGATCAGATTCTTCTTGGCCGACTCGATGGCCTTGCGAATCGCCTGCGGAACTTCTTTGGCCTTGCCGGAGCCATGACCGACGACGGCTGCGGAAGGGTCTCCCACCACCACCAGCGCGGCGAAGGAGAGATTCTTGCCGCCCTTGACCACCTTGGTGACGCGATTGATGGCGACCACTTGGTCTTTCAGTTGAAATGAATTGGCGTCGAGCTTTTTGATGACAGTTGGCATTCTTTGAACTCTCGTTTCATTTGGCGATTGGGTGACCGGGCGATTTGCGATTGAAATCGAACTTCGCTTTTTCAATCGCCCGATGACTCAATCACACAATCGCTCAATTCCTAGAATTGCAGTCCAGCCTCGCGGGCGGCGTCGGCCAGGGCTTTTACGCGTCCGTGATAAATGTAGCCGCCACGGTCAAATACAACCTTGTTTACGCCCTTGGCCTGGAGGCGCTCGGCGACGATTTTGCCGACCGTTTTCGCGGCCGCCACGTTGCCGCCGCTGCGCCGCTCTTCTTTTTTCTTGCCTTCGGCGGAGCTGGCCGAAACCAGCGTCTGGCCGTGCAGGTCGTCGATCACCTGTACGTAAATATGATTCAGCGAGCGGTAAACGTTCAAGCGCGGACGCTCCGAGGTGCCCTGCATCTTCTTGCGGATGCGGTCGTGGACGTGCCCGCGTTTCTGGTTTTTCGAAATCTTCGTCAGCATTGCTTTCGCCCTCAGCGATCAGCCATCAGCCATCAGCCACCCCTTCAGCCCCCATTTCAATGCGAGAGCGAATGGCCGACGGCTGAGAGCTATTTGGCTCCGGTCTTACCGACCTTCTTCTTCAACTTCTCGCCAGCGTAACGCACACCTTTATTCTTGTACGGGTCAGGCGGACGCAGCGAGCGCATTTCTGCGGCGACCTGGCCTACCTGCTGCCGGTCGATTCCGCTCAGCGAAATTTTGGTCTGCTTGGGATCGACCGCCGCGTCGACGCCGGTGGGCAACGGGTATTCGATCGGATGCGAGTACCCCAGGTTGAATACCACCATGCCTTTGCCCTTCATTTCGGCGCGGTAGCCGATGCCGACGATTTCTAGGTCGCGGCTCCAGCCTTTGGTGACGCCCTCGACGGCGTTGTTTACCAGCGCGCGCGCCAGCCCGTGGACCGCGGCCTGCGAATCGTTCTCGCGCACAGCGACCAGGTTCCCGTCCTTCTGCTCGACCTTGATGCCGGCGGGAAGAGCCGTGTCCAGCTTGCCCTTCGGCCCCTGCACCAACACGGTGTTGCCTTCGACTTTGACCGTCACCCCTTTGGGGATCGGGATCGGTTTTTTTCCAATTCTCGACATAGACTTTCAGCTCTCAGGCTTCCGCTCTCAGCTTCATTCGCCGCGCCTTGACTGAAGGCCGATGGCGGATGGCTGAGAGCCGCTTCTCTACCAAATCTCGCACAATAATTCGCCGCCCACGCCTTCCTTGCGGGCCTGGCGACCGGTCATCACGCCGCGCGGCGTGGTCAGGATGTTGATGCCCATGCCGCCGAGCACGCGAGGAATTTCGCTGCGGCGCACATAGACGCGGCAGCCCGGGCGGGAGACGCGCTCCGCCTTCGAGATCGCGGCTTCGTTGTGCGCGCCGTACTTCAGGTAAATCCGGATGACCTTGTGGCCTTCTTCTTCCGCGGCCTTGAAGTTCGAGATGTAGCCCTCTTCTTTCAGGATGCGGGCAATCTCGACCTTCAGCCGCGAGGCCGGGATATCCACCTTCTGGTGCCGCGCCTGCAGCGCGTTGCGCACTCTCGTCAGCATGTCTGCGACCGGATCGGTCAACCTCATCGTTTGCTTCTCCTCTCGCCACCCGTTCGCTCCGCTGGTGCGGAGAACCTGCGGCAGCGTGTTCACGGCTTGTCATCCTGAGCAAGACGCCTTCTGTCTCGCGAAGGATCTCTCACCCCACTGGCCCACGGGCGGCCTTGCTACCAAGACGACTTCGCGACTCCGGGAATTTCCCCGAGCAGCGCCAACTGGCGGAAGCACAGGCGGCACAGGCCGAACTTGCGCAAGTAAGCCCGCGGCCGGCCGCAGCGCTTGCAGCGGTTGTGCCGGCGCGTGGAAAACTTCGGCCGCTTCTCGCCCTTGCCGCGCGCCACTTCAAACTTCTTTTCGATCTTCGCGTCTTTGACTCGTTTCGCTGTAGTCATGCCATCCTTAAAATTTTGCTTCGAACGTTAATCTTTGAAACCGAAACTTTTCCAACTCAAGCCGTGCAAACCACGCTAGGCTCGGAACGGCATGCCCAGATGCTTCAACAGGCTGCGCGCCTGGTTATCGTTGGCCGCCGTGGTCACGATGGTCACGTTCATGCCTTTCAGCTTGTCAACCTTCTCGTAGGAAATCTCCGGGAAGATGAGCTGGTCGTGCAAGCCGAGGGTGTAATTGCCGCGGCCATCGAACGATTTGGTGGAGACCCCCTTGAAGTCGCGCACGCGGGGCAGCACGATGTTCAGCAGCCGGTCGAGAAATTCATACATGCGGTCGCCGCGCAGCGTGACCATGGTGCCGATGGCCTGGCCCTCGCGAACTTTGAAAGCCGCAATCGACTTCTTGGCCTTGGTGACGATCGGCTTCTGCCCGGTGATCTGTCCCAGTTCGTTAACCGCGGGATCGAGGATCTTCGAATTCTGCGTAGCCTCGCCCATGCCCATGTTCACTACGATCTTGTTGAGGCGCGGCACGGCCATCGCGTTCTTAAGTTCCAGCTCTTTGAGCAGCGCCGGCGCCACTTCTTTTTCGAAGCGAGTGCGCAACCGCGGCCGCTCCTTGGCGCTGTGCTGCGCCTGCGCCGGAGCCTTCTGCTCCTGCGACGAATCTTTCGAGGACTTCTTGTCTTTCTCTTTTGCCATCGCGTCTATTCCACTCCCAGCATTGAGCGATTTTGCGATCGAGTCATCGCGCGATTGAGAATCGGAAATTCATTCACCGCGAATTCCAATGGCTCAATCACCCGATCACCCGATCACTTATCCAGCGTCGTTCCACACTTCCTGCACACCCGCACCTTGCGGTCGCCGCGCATTTCGTGCCCGATGCGCACCGGGCCGCAGGTGGGGCAGACCAGCTGCACGTTCGAGATCGCGATCCGGCTCTCCTGCTCGGCGATGCCGCCCTTGATGTTGCGCTGCGGGTTGGGGCGCACGTGCTTTTTCACGATCATGACGTGCTCGACCAACAGCTTGGCGTCGTCGGGAAACACGCGCAGCACGCGCCCTTCCTTGCCCTTGTCCCGCCCGGTGATGACTTTCACGTTATCGTTGCGGCGGATATCGACTCGCTTGTGTACGGTGCTGACAGTTCGCATTCTATAAACCCATTTCGTGATTTTGCGATTGAATCATCGGGCGATTGAAAAGCACAGACGCTTCGGTCTGGTTTTGCAACCGCGCCATCGCCCCATCGCTCAATTCCTAGATCACTTCCGGCGCTAACGACACGATTTTCAAAAACTTTTTTTCGCGCAGCTCGCGGGCCACGGGACCGAAAACGCGCGTCCCGACCGGCTCGCCGGCGTCGTTGATCAGCACCGCCGCATTTTGATCGAAGCGGATGTAGGTGCCGTCGCGGCGGCGATGTTCTTTGCGCGTGCGCACGATCACCGCCTTCACCACTTTGCCCTTCTGCACCTGCCCGTCGGGTGCAGCTTCCTTGACCGCGGCGGTGATTATGTCGCCGAGGCTGGCATTCAGTCCGGTGGAGCCGCCAAGCGGCAGAATCATCTGCAGCTTGCGGGCGCCGGAGTTGTCGGCTACCTCCAGCATGCTTCTCATCATCACAGCCATGGCATCAATCTCCCTCGGTCTTGCTTGTCATCCTGGGCGAGACGCTTTCGGTCTCGCTTTGTCATCCTGAGCGAGACGTTCTTGGTCTCGCGAAGGATCTCGGACTCGCCGGAACCCGCACGCCTTACTTGCCGTCTTTGTCCAGCACAATCTCGGGCACCAGCGCGGTCTTGCGCACGATGTCCTTCAGCTTCCAGCGCTTCAACTTCGAGAGCGGGCGCGTCTCTTCGATCCGCACCACGTCGCCCACGTGCGCTTCGTTCTTCTCGTCGTGGGCGTAAAACTTTTTGTTGCGCGCCACCACGCGGCCGTAAAAAGGATGCGCCTTCTTGCGCGTCACCTTGACCACGATCGTCTTCGACATGCGGTTGGCGACCACTTCTCCGACGACTTCTTTGCGCCGGCCCTGCGCCTGCTCGGCGGGCGGGGTAGCGGACTTTGCGCCTGCGGTTTCCACCATCAGCGTTTCTCCGATGCGGCGGCGCGAGTGCGCTCGCCTAAAATTGTTTTGACCCGGGCAATGTCCTTGCGCAGGCCGCGCATCTTCTTCAGGCTCTCGGTCTGGCCCATATTCAGCTGAAATTTCAGCTTGAAGAGCTGGTCGGCGAGGTCGCGCTCCTGGTGCTGCAACTCGTCTTCGGTTAAGTTTCTGACTTTGTCTGCTTTCATAAATGAGCCTTCAGCTTTTAGCTCTCAGCCTTCAGCTTTCTTCGCCGCCGCTTTTCCCGATCGCTGACGGCTGAAAGCTGATCGGTCGTTTCCTAGTGCGCCGTTTCGCGCTTGACCAAAGTCGTGCGCAGCGGCAGTTTGTGCGACGCCAGGCGCATGGCCTCGGTCGCGTCCGCGATCGTGACCCCTTCCATCTCGAACAGAATCTTTCCCGGCCGCACCACCGCGACCCAGTGATCGGGCGCGCCTTTGCCTTTGCCCATACGGGTTTCGGCGGGCTTCTTGGTGACCGGTTTGTCCGGAAACACGCGAATCCAGATCTTGCCGCCGCGCTTGACGAAGCGGGTCATGGCCACGCGGCTGGCTTCGATCTGCCGGTCGGTGATCCAGCCCGGCTCGAGCACTTTCAATCCGAAGTCGCCGAAGGCCAGCGTGCTGCCGCGCCAGGCTTTGCCGGTCATGCGCCCGCGCTGCTGCTTGCGGTACTTCACTTTCTTTGGCATTAACATAAATAAGCTCTCGGCCCTCAGCTCCCAGCCAGCCCACTGCGTCTTATGACGGCTGCGGGCTGACGGCTGACGTCTATTTCAAAACGCTCCCACGCCCGTCTGCTGCTCGCGCTTTTTCGCGGGGAGAATTTCTCCCTTGTACACCCACACCTTCACGCCAATCACGCCATACGTGGTTCGGGCTTCGGAGAAGCCATATTCGATATCGGCGCGCAGGGTGTGCAGCGGCAAACGGCCCTGCAGGTACCACTCGGAGCGCGCGATTTCGTTGCCATTCAAACGTCCGCTCACGCGGACCTTGATTCCTTTGCAACCGAAGCGCAGCGCCGAGTCGACCGCCTTGCGCATGGCGCGGCGGAAGCCGACGCGCTTTTCCAGTTGCAGCGCAATCGCCTCGGAGACCAGTTGGGCGTCGAGCTCGGGCTTGTGCACTTCCTGGATGTCGACAAACACCTCGCGCGCGGTGCGCTTCTGCAAGTCGGCCTTCAGCTTGTCGATTTCCGCGCCCTTGCGCCCGATGATGATTCCCGGCCGCGCCGTCTTAATAATGATGCGCAGCTTGTTGCCCGGGCGCTCGATCTCGATCGAACTTACGCCCGCCGACTTGAGCTTGTCTTTGAGTTCGCCCTTCAGCTTGATGTCTTCAAAGAGCAGCTTGTCGTAGTCACGCTCGACGAACCAGCGCGACTTCCACGGCTTGGTGTAGCCGAGGCGAAAACCATAAGGATGGACTTTTTGTCCCATTGCTTCTCCTAAATCAATCCCAAAACCGCCGAACGAAACCGAAAATCCTTGTCCTTCCGAACCCGCGCCCAGCGCGGATGAGGAACCTGCTGTCTGCGTTACTTCGCGGCAGCCTTTTTCTTTTTCCCAGCCGCTGCCGCCGACTTCTTCGCCCCCGGCGCGCGCCGCTTGACCGGAGCCGGAGCGGAGCCCGTCCGCGCTTCGCCAGAAACCCGAGCCGAATTGGCGCCGCGCTCGGCCAGCACCAGGGTTATGTGCGCAATGCGCCGCTGGTAGCGGAAGGCGCGCCCTTGCGGCGCCGGACGGATGCGCTTCAGGCGCGGTCCGTCGTTTGCGATCGCGCTCTTCACATACAGGTTGTCGAGCTCGACGTCCAGCCCCTTTTCGGTGCTGAGAAAATTCGCGTTATCGAGCGCCGACTGCAACAGCTTGCCAATGTGCGCCGCAACGCGCTTCTTGGTGAACAGCAGCGTGTTGCGCGCGTCCTCGACCTTGCGCCCTTTGATCAGCTCGAGCACCAGGCGCGCTTTCTGCGGCGAGACTCGCAAGTACCGCATTTCCGCTCGGAATTCCATAATCGTCTCTGTTCTAAGCCGCGCTCTTCGCCTTTGATCTTGGTCAAAAGCTAAAGAGCTACCGGCTAAAAGCTATTTACGCCTTCGGTGCCACCGGCGCCGCCGGAGTGATCGCTCCCGGCCCGCCCGGAATGCCCGCCGGCTTGGCCGCTGTTTCCGTCGCCGCCCGCATGGAGTGCCCCTTGAAGTTGCGGGTGAAGCTGAACTCGCCCAGCTTGTGCCCCACCATGTTCTCGGTGAGGTACACGGGAATAAACTTTTTGCCGTTGTGCACCGCGATGGTATGCCCCACCATCTCCGGAACCACGGTGGAACGCCGCGACCAGGTGCGCAGAACTTTCTTTTCGTTGCGCGAATTCATGCCCTCGACCCGCGACATCAGGAAGCCATCGACGAACGCGCCTTTTTTGGTTGAACGTGCCATAAAGTCAGCTTCTCGCTGTTAGCTCCTAGCTTTTAGCTTTAAAGCCAAAATCGTTTCGACCGTTGCCATGCCGACGTCGGCGCTCTTGCCAACGACGAACGACCAACGACTATTTACTGCGCCGGTTCACAATGAACTTGTCCGTGCGCTTGTTATTGCGCGTCTTGTAGCCGCGCGTGGGCTGGCCCCAGGGGGTCACGGGATGCCTGCCGCCCGAAGTCTTGCCTTCGCCGCCGCCGTGCGGGTGATCGACCGGATTCATCGATACGCCGCGATTGTGCGGACGCTTGCCCAGCCAGCGCGAGCGCCCCGCCTTGCCGATGGTGACGTTTTCGTGATCGAGATTCCCGACCTGCCCGATGGTCGCCATGCAATCCTGCGAGATTTTGCGAGTCTCCCCGGAAGGCAACTTCACCAGCGCGTACTCGGCTTCTTTCGCGACCAACTGCGCCGCTCCGCCAGCCGAGCGCACCATTTGGCCGCCCTTGCCCGGCTTCAACTCCAGATTGTGAATCTGGGTGCCCGGGGGAATGTTGCGCAGCGGCAGCGCGTTGCCGACTAAGATGTCGGCCTCGGGCCCGCTCACCACTTTCTGCCCCACCTTCAATCCTTCGGGTTGCAGGATGTAGCGCTTCTCGCCATCGGCGTAGGCCAGGAGCGCAATGCGCGGGGAGCGGTTGGGATCGTATTCGATGCTGACCACGGTCGCCGGAATGCCAGTCTTGTCGCGCTTAAAATCGACGATGCGCAGCTTGCGCTTGTGCCCGCCTCCGATGAAGCGCATGGTCATGTCGCCGGAGTTGCGGCGCCCGCCGGTGCGCGGCTTGGGCTCAAGCAGCGGCTTGTACGGATGCCGCGTCGTAATGTCGTCGTTGACGATGGTGGTACGGTAGCGCAACGTCTGCGTCGTCGGTCGGTATGTCTTAATCGGCATAGAAGCTCTCAGCTTTCAGATGTCAGCCCTCCGCTTCATACCGTCGCTTTTTCTGATAGCTGACGGCGGAAGGCTGATTGCTGCCCTACAAATTCTGCGCGTACTCCGGCATCTTCTCGCCGGCGCGCAGGCGCACGTACGCTTTTTTCCAGTCCGGGCGATAGCCGGCAAATTTTCCGCGTCGCCGCTCTTTGCCGGGATACATCGCCGTGCGCACGGAAAGGACTTTCACTTTGAAAATCGTCTGCACCGCCTGCTTCACTTCCGTCTTGGTCGCCCCCGGCGCGACCTGGAAGACCAGCGTGTTCTGGTTTTCCTTGATGGCCAGGCCTTTTTCTGTGATCACGGGACGGCGAATGATCTGGTATGCGGATTTCATGATGCTTAGGCCACCTCCGCCGCTTTTTCGTGGCGCGTGCGCTTGCGCGGAGAAGCTGCCGCCTTCTTCGCGCCCTCGTCCTCTTCCTTCGCCGACTTGCGCTGCCGCTTGGGCAAACTGTCTTTCAACGTGATCTGCAGCTTCTCAATCGCGGGGTGCGAAAAAATCACGCGATCATAGCGCAGCAGATGATAAGGATGAACCTCGTTGCCCGGAACCAATTCCAACCCCTTGATGTTTCTTGAACTTAGGGCAAGGTTCTTGTTGCCGGAGTTGGGGACGTCGACAATCAAAACCGTCTTTTCGACTTTTAGCGCGTCGAGCGCGGCGCGGAACTCTTTGGTCTTGACTTCCTTCACGTCGAACGCGTTCACGATGGTCAGCTTGCCATCGGCGAATTTGGCCGCCAGCGCCGAGCGCAACGCGCCCAAAAGCTTTTTGCGCGGGAAGGCGTAGTCATACGAGCGAGGCTGCGGCCCATGCACCGTGCCGCCGTGGCGCCACAGCGGCGACCGGATGGAGCCGATGCGGGAGCGGCCCGTGCCCTTCTGCTTCCAGAGTTTTTTGCCCGAGCCGGAAACTTCCCAGCGGGCCTTGGTGGCGTGGGTGCCGCGGTGCTGCCCGGCGCGGTAGTGTTTCACCGCCTCCCAGAGCAGGTCTTCGTTGACCGCGCCGAAAATCTCGTCGGCCAGATCGAAGGTCCCGACCTTTTTGCCGCTCAAATCGTGAATGTCAATCGTTGCCATATCGCTTCTCATCGAGTGCGGACGCCCACGTCCGCGACTTTCTTGCTGCATGCACCGCGGGCGGGGGCGCCCACACTACGCTACGCCTTCTTCGCCGCGCGCTTGGCCGCCTTCAAGGGATCGACCGTGGCCGAACCGGCAAATCCGCGGCGCTCTCGGGGCGGCTTCTTCGCTTTGACGATCACGATGTAACCGCCCTGCGGCCCGGGCACGCTGCCTTCGACCACCAGCAAATTTTCTTCCTTGTCCACACCTAAAACTCTCAGGTTGCGCTGCGTGACGCGCTCGTGGCCCATGTGTCCCGACATGCGCATGCCTTTGAACACGCGCGAAGGAAACGCCGACGATCCGATCGAACCGGTGATTTGGAACATCGAGCCGTGCGACTTGGGACCACCACCAAAGTGATGGCGCTTGACCACACCCTGAAAACCCTTGCCCTTGCTGACACCTACGATGTCGACGAACTTTTCGCCGTCGAAAATTTCGACCAGCACGCGATCGCCAACTTTTACTCCGCCCTCGCCGTCGCCGTCGGTTTCGAGCGGCACTTCGCGCATGAACTTTACCGGCGGAAGATTGTTCTTGGCCAGGTGTCCGCGCGCCGGCTTGGTCAGCCGCGACTCCTTCATCAATTCCACCAAGCCGATCTGGGCCGCTTCGTAGCCGTCGCGGGTCGCCGACTTGTGCTGCGTGACGACGCAGGGTCCAGCCTGCAGTACTGTGACCGGGCGCACGTCGCCCTTCGAGTCGAACAGTTGCGTCATGCCGACCTTTTTGCCCAGAATCCCCGTAACCTTCGTTGCCATTTCCTTCTCCATGCCCAACGTAGCTCGAGCCATCGGCTGGGGCTACTTATGCTCTTTGCCAAAGGCCTTAATCTCCACATCCACACCCGCGGGCAGATCGAGCTTCATGAGCGCGTCCACCGTTTGCTGCGTCGGCTCGAGAATATCGAGCAGGCGCTTGTGAGTGCGGATCTCGAACTGCTCCCGCGACTTCTTATCCACGTGCGGCGAACGCAGCACGCAGTATTTGTTCTTCATCGTGGGCAGGGGAATCGGCCCCGCGATCTGTGCCCCGGTGCGCCGCGCCGTTTCGACGATTTCTCCGGTCGACTGATCCAGAATGCGATAGTCGTAAGCTTTCAGCCGGATGCGAATTCTCTCTTTTCCAATCACAGTTTCATCTCTCTAACCCCTTCCGGCGTCTCCGGGAGGAAGGAACTGGCGGCGGGTTGCAAGCCGCTTCAAATCAGCTTCTAGCTCGTAGCTTCTAGCTCAAACATTGGTCATCCTGAGGCGGCGGATTCGTCGCCGAGGGACCTATGCAACTTGACCTGCAGTGGCAAACCGCTAATGGCCTCCTGCTCCCCACAACCTTTTACTGCACAATCTCCGCAATCGTGCCCGCGCCCACCGTGTGCCCGCCTTCGCGGATGGCGAAGCGCAAACCCTTCTCCATCGCGACCGGCGTGATCAGCTCGATCACCAGGCTGACGTTGTC
>Ga0187887_10000359_pt1 | contig 45605 bp, 38 predicted proteins | sample June2016WEW_7_10_FD_132977 | JGI IMG/M metagenome (GOLD analysis project Ga0187887, IMG submission 132977) | Peatland microbial communities from SPRUCE experiment site at the Marcell Experimental Forest, Minnesota, USA - June2016WEW_7_10 | ecosystem: Environmental > Terrestrial > Soil >... | reverse complement strand
TAGGCGTGCGCACGTAAACATCGATTGCAATAAAGTTCCGCCACGCCGTAAAGTGACACCACTCCGCGGGGAGAATCTCTTTGTTCTCTTACGACCGCTGAAGGCTATTTCGAGGGAGCTAGGGGCCGCTTAGCTCAATTCTACCCGTTCTGCGTATCGAATAACGAAGTCGAAGAAGTAGCCCACTATTCCTTGTAGGAGCCTTTCTCGTGAACTCAGCCAAGCGTCGCTTTCTTCTAGGGGCGCTGAAACTATTCAACCTCGGACTTATGGCTGTGGCGTTTGGACTAGCTACCGCTGTGCTTGTTTCCGAGGCGGGCGGAGGCACTACTCTCGCGGCGTTCCTTTCCATGAGAGTGAAACTGTCAAACATTGTGGTTTTTGCTGCGATACTCTTCGTGTGGCATACCATTTTTTCCTTTTGTCGTTTATATCAATCAAAGCGGCTAACTACGCAGCTGTCTATTATGATTGACAGTGTGAAAGCAACCACGTTTGCGACCATCTTCCTAATGGTCATGGTGAAATTGTTTAGCGTTACCATGGTCACACCTCGTTTTCTCGTCCTTTTCTGGGTATTTAGTTCTGGATTGATAGTAGCCGGACGGGTAGTCATTCGATATCTTCTCAAGAGGATTCGTCTCCGTGGCCATAACCTGCGTCACATGCTGATCCTTGGGAGCAACCCACGCGCTGTCGAATTTGCGCGCAGAATTGAGTTAAGGCCTGAGCTTGGCTATCGCTTACTTGGATTCGTGGATGACGAGTGGCCAGGACTGCAAGACTTCCTGACATCAAGATCCTCGCTTTGCTGCAATTTCGACGGTCTTTCCGAATACCTCCGGCGTAACATAATCGATGAGGTTGCCATTTATCTTCCGTTACGTTCCTTCTATGAGCACACTTCTCAGGTTGCAGCCCTCTGTGAACAACACGGAATCACGATGCGGTTCGCTGCCGATATGTTTAATCTGAAAATCGCCCGCTCTCGTGCGGATGACTTAGATGGCGACGCCCACATTGCCGCTTATTCCGGTTCGATTGACGGTTGGCCTATTCTGATAAAGCGAGCCGTCGATGTGACTTTTTCGTTCGTGCTGTTGGCTGTCTTAGCTCCGCTGCTCGGAATCGTCGCACTGCTGATTAGGCTTACATCGGGAGAGCCGGTCCTGTTTCGTCAAGAGCGGGTCGGCCTCAACAAGCGAAGGTTTGTAATTTATAAGTTTCGCACCATGGTCTTGAATGCGGACAAGATGCTGCCCCGGCTTGAAATGCTAAATGAGGTTGCCGGTCCTGTGTTCAAGATCAAGAATGACCCGCGCATGACGCCGATCGGAAGATTTCTTAGGCGAGCCAGTATTGATGAGCTTCCGCAATTGTTCAATGTCCTGAAGGGCGATATGAGCTTGGTCGGGCCTCGGCCGCTTCCGGTGCGCGATTACGAGGGATTCAATGAAGATTGGCAGCGGCGGCGCTTCAGTATTCGACCCGGTATCACGTGCCTCTGGCAGGTGAACGGTCGAAGCTCAATCTCGTTTGATAAGTGGATGGAACTGGATCTTCAATACATGGACGAGTGGTCGCTATGGCTCGATCTGAAAATTATGGCCCGTACCGTTCCCGCCGTGCTGAGGGGCTCAGGTGCTGCGTGAGTAACGCTCTTAAGGACGATCGAGATACATGTACCGGTTAGCAGCACCTGAGGCCTTTCGGCTGCTGATACTTCGCTAATGAGATCTAGGTGTGAGTTGCCAAGGAACAAACACACCAAACAGTGGGGTGAGCAATGCGTATAGCAGTTATCGGCTCTGGGTACGTGGGGTTAACTTCTGCTGTTTGTTTTGCAGAAATTGGACATGACGTGATGTCTGTGGACAATGACGAGCTAAAGATTGCTTCGTTGGAACGAGGATATGTACCGATTCATGAACGCTTTCTGCCTGAACTGTTGTCGCGTCATCGGGGTGGGCGTCTGCGTTTTTCCACGTCCGTGGCTGAAGCGGTCAGCGAATCTGAGGCTGTCTTCATCACGGTAGGGACTCCCCAGTCGGAAACAGGGGAGGCCGACCTATCCTTCGTTGAAGCTGTTGCCCGCGAAGTAGCGTCTGCCATTCGTAGCCCCGTAGTGATTATCGAAAAAAGCACAGTGCCGGTTCGCACCTGCGAATCATTGCGCAAGACGCTGCTGATGAACGGAGCACAACAAGCCTTATTTTCCGTGGCCTCAAATCCAGAGTTTTTGCGCGAAGGAACAGCAGTCACCGATTTTCTGTGTCCAGATAGAATTGTGATAGGTGTGGACGACGAAATTAGCGCCTCGGTGCTGCATGAGATCTATCTTCCTCTGACGACCGGTAGCTATTACAGGACCCAGGACGCGATTCTCTTTGAGAAGGGTGCAGTTCTGCGAGCTCCGATCATCGTCACCAATGCTAAGAGCGCCGAGCTCATCAAGCATGCCTCCAATGCCTTTTTAGCCATGAAAATATCGTTCATTAATGCGGTTGCCAATATTTCAGAGAGTGTCGGAGCCGACATTGAGCAGGTATGTGCCGGTATCGGATCCGATTCTCGAATCGGACCGAAGTTCCTGAATGCCGGCATTGGATACGGCGGTTCTTGCTTCCCGAAGGATGTACAAGCCTTCCAAATAGTTGCTCACCAGTGCAACTGTGACTTCGGACTGCTTACTGAAGTCATGCGGATCAATAATGAGCAAGGCCGCAGATTTCTGAACAAAGTCAGGAGCGCTCTTTGGACGCTTCGCGGTAAGCGGTTGGCTGTCCTGGGACTCGCGTTTAAGGGCGGTACTGACGACGTCCGGGAGTCACCGGCCATCGCGATTATCGAAGCTCTACTCAAGGAGGGGCGCTAGTGCGCGCGTACGATCCGGCCGCGATCCCAAAAGCGAGGGCCGTCCTCCCCGATAACAATAGTCTGGTTTATGCTGCCGATGCGTACGACGCGGCCGCAGAGTGCGATGCTCTGCTGATATTAACGGAGTGGAAGGAGTTCGCCAGTCTCGATCTTCACAGAGTACGCTCACTGTTGAAGCACCCGATTGTTATTGATGGGCGGAATCTCTATGAGACCACTCAGATGATAAATGCTGGATTAATCTATTATAGCGTTGGCCGTTCTGTTGGATTTCCGGTACACATGTCTTCGTTGGCATATCAGGCTGAGTCGGGATTACACCCTTCCATTCCGGTCGAGCGTCCAGCTTTCAGCCTTCAAAGTAGCCAACAATTCAATGTATAGATCACGCGTTTCTTCCGCGCGGCTACGGCGATGGCTACAATACGCACCAGCACACCTAAAAACTGTAGCGATGGCTTTTCGGTCTTCGACGATGAATTGTCCTCATTTCGCTCTCCTAGGTCGTCGCCTTTCAGAGAAGTTCACCTCCCGGGAGCAATGTTGTTCCGGTAACGGGCGTATTAATCGGGCTGAGCGGCTCTGGCTTGACATTAAAATACTCGATCTAACTCGACCAAACTATTCCCGTTGTGGTGAAAAGGGGCCGGAGTAGCAACATGAGCTGACCGCCGCCATCGGGTCGACTTTGAACAAATGAAGATCCTACTGATCCACAATTACTACCAGCAGCCAGGCGGAGAGGACGTCGTCTTTGAGCAGGAAGGTCGGCTGCTCCAACAGCACGGTCACGAAGTTATCACTTACCAGCGCAGCAATCACGAACTCGAGCAAATGTCAGCCCTCAAGAGGCTAGCACGGCTAAAACAAGCCGTGTCAGCGAAGGACAGCAAAAGAGATGTGCGCCAGCTTCTCCACAAGCACAAGCCCGACTTGGTGCACGTGCACAATACTTTCATGATGATCTCGACGTCAGTATATGAAGAATGCTGCGAGATGCGAGTTCCGGTCATTCAGACACTGCAGAATTACCGGCTCCTGTGCCCGGCAGCATTTTTCTACCGCGATGGCCACGTTTGCGAGGAATGTACCAACCATGGATTGGTAAGGAGCGTGTTGCACGGGTGTTACCGCGATTCCCGTGCATCGACGGCTGCCGTTGCATTAATGCTTAACAGGCAGCGTGTGGGCCGGAGAAGGAATAATGAGGTAAGTGGCTATTTGGTCGCCACTGAGTTCGCCCGGACGAAGTTCATTAACGGTGGGCTGCCAGCCGCGAAGATTCATGTCAAGCCAAATTTTGTTGACAACGATCCGGGAGAACGCGGTGGTGTCGGTAATTACGCGCTTTTTGCCGGCAGGCTATCCCCGGAAAAAGGAGTATTAACACTGCTCGCCGGTTGGAGTCAGCTTGGGACCCCGGTTCCTCTCATGATTGTTGGCGACGGCCCATTACGCTCGCAGTTGGAGGCAGAAGTTGCAAAAAGGAATTTGCCCCAGGTTACGTTCCGAGGAAGATTGAACATTAGCGAGACGCGTGCCGCAATGAAGCAAGCGGCATTTCTCATGTTGCCGAGCCTGTGGTACGAAGGGTTTCCGATGGTCATCGCGGAAAGTCTTGCATGTGGGACTCCGGTGCTAGGCTCGCGCCTAGGCGCCACTGAGGAGCTCATAGACGATGGCCGGACGGGATTGCATTTTACCGCTGGAGATGCTTCCGATCTGGCCAGGAAAGTTGAATGGGCATGGAGCCATCGCTCGGAAATCGCAGCAATGGGCCACGAAGCGCGTCGTGAATATGAAACGCTATATACACCTGAGAAAAACTACTCGCAGTTAATGGACATCTACGAATGGCTACTGAGTGAATGCGCTCACTCCACTGCGCCGATTGTATGTTAGAGCCCACAGTCTTTCCAGATTGACATAAATCGACCGGCTCGTGTTCTTTGACCCTATGACAGGAGTCCACATTTAGAGTATCGCAATCGCGCATCTCTCAGCTCTTTTCCCGCTGACAACCTCCTTTGTTGACGTGGTAGGACGCATATAAGTGGCACCGCAAAAGGCAGGAAGTGCTGGTACGAGCTGCGGGCTCTCCGGAGAAACCCCCTATGAGCACAACGACGCAGCTCCAGGAACTCTTGCCTATCCGGTCCGTTCTAGGGGTCAATGTTGCCGCCAGCAGCTATGCAGAGATCGTTCAGAAGAGTTTGCGCTGGGCCGAAGAGCGCCAGTCCCGTGCCCTCTTCTTTGGTAACGTGCACATGATAATGGAGGCCTATGACAATCCATGCTACCGTCGGGTTCTCAATGCCGCCGATGTGGTCAACCCCGATGGCATGCCTCTCGTCTGGGCGCTGCGAGCGCTGGGTGCAAGCGGCGCGCAACGAGTTTACGGTCCCGACACGACCGAAGCCTTGCTCCCCGCGGCCGAAGAGGCCGACGTTTCCGTCGGCTTCTTCGGCGGCAGCCAGACAGTACTCGATGCACTCGTCAGCACAGTACGTCTTCGGCACCCGAACCTTCGTATCGTCTTCGTCGAGAGCCCGCCTTTTCGGGCTCTAACCCCCGAGGAGGATGCAGCGACCGTCAAGCGGATGATTGCCTCAGAGGTACGTCTGCTCTTCGTTGGACTTGGATGTCCGAAGCAGGAGATGTGGATCATGGATCACGTGGGGAGAGTTCCCGCAGTCATGTTCGCCGTCGGGGCTGCGTTCGACTTCCTCGCCGGCGCGAAACCCCAGGCGCCTAGGTGGATGATGAGCTCGGGGCTTGAGTGGGTCTTTCGCTTGGTCTGTGAGCCGCGGCGGTTGGCTAAGCGCTATCTCAAGCACAATTCTCGTTTCGTCGCCTACTTCCTCCGGCAACTCGCCTTCGGGCGCACCGGGTAAGCAGGGGTTTCCTCTAACTTTGAGCAAAGGTCGTTCCGCAGCTGCAGAAGTTTTGCGAACGATAGCAGTAGCAAAGGGATGCCGATACTTAGTGTAGGCGCGGCATTCCCATTTCTGGCGGTAGACTGCCGCAGGCTCCTTCGTGGATGCAAGCCGCGGGTCTCGAATGGTTGTTTCGCTTAGCCTCCGAGCCGAAGACTTTGGTGCCGTTACGTTTACTTGAATCCGGCTTATGTGTTCCTAGTGACGCTCCAGACTTTTGGGCTTTCCCAGTTTTCTCCGAACGGACGGGCTCCCATTGGGGATATCCTTTATGGTCTAGTGCGCATCTGCCGAGACAGGCTTGTGTCAGTGATCTAACTAAACTAACTCATGGTCAAACCATTCGTAAGCATCGTAATAAGCAATTACAACTATGAACGCTTTGTCGGGGAAGCCATTGCGAGTGCCCTAAGTCAGACCTACGACCGAATCGAAGTAATTGTCGTGGACGATGGCTCGCGTGACAATTCCAAAAGCATCATCGAAAGTTACGGGAAAGATGTTGTCACGGTTTTTAAACCAAATGAAGGGCAGTCCTCAGCTTTCAACACCGGCTTCGCCAAAAGCTCCGGTGACATTATTTGCTTCCTCGACGCGGATGATTTGTTTTTACCGAATAAGGTGGCGAAAGTCGTCGACGCTTACGCGAACGAGCCCAGATGGTGGTGCTTCCATCGACTACAGTGGGTCGACGCTATCGCTCGGCCGATTTCTGGTTGTCCGGATATTCCGCACGCGACTGGCCGCTACGATTTACGTAGCCGATACCTCGGCGGAAGGTGCGATTTCTGGGCTCCGGCAACTTCGGGTCTCACCTTTAGCCGGCCCCTTCTTGAGAAGTTGCTCCCGATGCCACAACACATACGAATCACCAGCGACAATTACTTGAAATTCTCCGCGCCTGCTTTCGCGGCTGGCTTCTACATTTCCGAATGCCTTGGTTTACAGCGTATCCATAGTGCCAACGCATACACATCGAAAAAAGAAGATCCGTTACTTAGGGCCACAGTTAACGTGTCTATCGCAAGGGGGCTGCGCGATACTTTCCCGGAGCTCACACGAATAGCCAACAGGGTGTTCGCGAACGCCATAGCGGCGGAGTGGAAAGCCGGTGCCGATTGTCAGGAATTGTCGGCTCAACTTAGGCAGTATTTAGAGAATTGTACAGTGTCTGAGAAAATAGAGGTCTTCGTCCGGGCCGCCTACCGCATCTTGGGCCCTCGCCAGCCAAGTGTTTCGGGATTATCCAATCGGCCGATTCAACCGACCACAATTCTATGATCCAGCGCGCCACTTCGATGTTTCCGGTTTACAGGCAAAAGTCGGCTCGCCAGAGACATTGCGACGATGCTGCGGGGCAAAATAGTGACTTGCTTCCCCGGAGACGTTAGTGTCCATTTCCAAAGCTAAGACGTTTCGCAACATCATCTACACCAGCTTTACTAAGGGGATAAGCCTGTTTTGCATCGCCCTGACAAGTATGGTTGTTGCCAGGAACCTCACTCCCAGCGATTATGGAATCGTCGGGTTTGCGGGTATTATTATCGGCTTCTTGAGCCGTTTCAGTGACATGGGGATGGGCAGCGCTGTCATTCGGCGTCCGGTGGTTCAACCGCAAAGTCTTCAAACTGCGTTCACTCTTAAGATCATCCTCAGTTGCGGTGCGTTTGTGCTGGCTTTGTTGGTTGCTCCGTTCGCGCGGCATCTTTTTGATCATCCAGCGATCGGTAATGTGATTCGGGTTTTGGCATTGACCTTCTTGGCGAGTGCGATCGGGTTCCTTCCGCAGATCATGTTGACGCGCGAAATGAATTACCGGGCCTTAGTTATTCCAGGGGTCGTGAGCGCTGCCGTTCAGTGCATCCTGGCGGTCACCTTGGTTTTGTACGGGTGGAGCTACTGGGCGGTTGTCACCGCCAGCGTTGGCGCAACACTCGCTGGCGGGGTCGCCACCCAGATCACGAAAAGAATTCCCATCCGCCTCTATCTCGATTGGACAGATGCGCAGGAGTATTTACGGTTCGGTCTGCCTTTGTTCGGAACCGGAGTCTTAGTTTTTCTATTACTAAACCTAGATAACTTTTTGGTAGGGTCCGAGATGGGGAGCAAAAAGCTGGGCTACTATGCGCTAGCGTTCACCTGGGGGAGCTTCATTTCTGTACTTCTTAACGACACTGTTAACAATGTGCTGCTACCGACATTTTCCGCCATCCAGGATGACCCGGTCGCTATACGGCGGTGGTATCTCAAGACCATAGATTTGGTGGCCTTCATAGCCGCGGCCACCAACACTGCGTTACTAGCGAATGCGCCCTTTTTCCTGGTGACCTTCCTAGGCAAAGGCACTGACAAATGGCTGCCGGCGACATTAGCTCTTAGGATTCTCTGCGTATACGGAATCGTACGGGCTATAACGGTACCGATCGGCATCTGTATAACGGTTCGCGGGCAGACCAAAAGACTATTGCATGCAAATGCTTTTGGCGGAGCAGTCGAGTTACTGCTGATTCTTTTGGCATTGCACTCAGGAAGGATTGAGCTGGTCGCCGCCGCCGTGCTCGTCGCTTATGCGTGCGCGGCCGTCGCGTTATTGCCTTTCTTGCGCCGCGAATTGTCCATCGGAATTGGAGACATTGTAGCTCAAATCTGGCCGGTGGCACCGGCTGCGATTATGGGCTGCATGGTAACGTCTCTTCTGCCCGCTTCACTGGGAAGCACCATTATCACGCTCACCGGCAGAGGATTAATCACGGCTTCGGTCGTTGCTTTGACACACGGACTTTGCACGCGCTTCCGCTGCTTCCAGGAAGCGCGCGGCATGGTTGCGCAAAACTTGGCTCGTATCGGTGCGTGAGAATCAGTCTTTCTGTTTGCCGTTGAAGCGCTGAGCGATGCAGCACGAGGAGGTCCCCAGTGAGTTTTAAAAGCTGGCTGCGAGCGAATCTTCGTCCATCCGAGTACCAGCGTCTGGTGCGTATCGCCAAAGCTTTGCTGGGCTGGTGGTACAGAAACGATCTGAACCGCCTCGCTCGTCTCTTCGGCACAGACAAATGGGGGTCCCATTGGTACACGCAACATTACCAGCGCTACTTCGCGCCACTTAGAAACAAACGTCTGAACATACTCGAAATCGGCGTCGGCGGCTACGAATTCTCCAACGCAGGGGGCGGATCTCTTCGTATGTGGAAAGCCTACTTCCGCAAGAGCCGAATCGTCGGAATAGATCTCTACGACAAGCATCACTTAAGCGAACATCGAATCGACATCCGGCAATGCGACCAGACCGACTCCGAAGCGCTGCTTCGTTTGTCGAGCGAGTATGGGGGGTTCGACATCATCATTGATGACGGCAGCCACTTAAATGGCCACGTGATTAAAACCTTCCAACTGCTCTTCCCGCTGTTGCGGCAAAATGGGATCTACGTAGTGGAGGACACGCAAACAGCGTATTGGCCGACGTGGGGAGGCGGGATCAGCAACCCCCAGACCTCGATGGCATTTTTCAAGGGCTTGGTGGACACTCTAAATCATGTCGAGTATCCCATCGCAAATTACGAGCCTGACTACTTCGACCAACACGTCGTCGAGATTGCTTTCTTTCACAACCTGATTTTCGTTCGTAAGGGAAACAATGACGAAAAGGCAAACATACCGGAGTTGATTCAGCGAGAGCTAGCGGTAGTGCAGGGCGGCGGTACCAGCGTCAATCGGAGTTTACAACGTTTTGCCACCAAGCAGGCGGAATGATTTCGCAAAGCTTTGCTCGTTTTCGAGAGTTAGATCAGCGAACGTTCGTCGAGGAGGATATGCCGGAGAATACCAATCTCGGAACAGTTACCAAGCGGGCCGATGCCGTGGCGCTATACCTCGACATGGTCAAGCGATCCCTCACGGACAGCATCTATTGGGACGATCCGCTGGCAATTTACACTTTCTGTCGTCTGAACACCGGTACCGCACCATGGAAACGATACATCGTCGCATTCCTAGAAAGGCTTCTGAGTCGTTACAAAATACGCCTTGTCAGACCTTACTCTATCCCTTGGTTCGCAGATTACAGCCGATTGTCAAAAGACCAAATCCACCTGTCGGGCGATTATTGGCCTGTGCGAGCGCACACGATGATTGGGTTGAAGCGCCTCGACAACATTCAGTTTTGTGTCGAGACGGCAATCGAAGAGGAGATTCCGGGGGACCTAGTCGAAACCGGAGTTTGGCGAGGCGGCGCATGTATTTTCATGCGCGCGATCCTCGAGGCATATGGGGATAGCACGAGAACGGTGTGGGTTGCGGACTCGTTCGCTGGCCTTCCTCCGCCTAATGCAGCGGTTTACGATGCTGACGCAGGGGACAACCACCATACCTATAGCGATTTTCTTGCCGTCTCGCGCCAAGAGGTGGAAGAGAATTTCCGCCGTTACAACCTGTTAGACGGACAGGTGCGTTTTCTGGAGGGATGGTTCAAGGACACTCTGCCCACGGCACCAATCGACCGCATTGCAGTCCTACGGCTCGATGGCGACATGTATGAGTCGACGATCCAGGCACTGGAGGCGCTTTATGGGAAGCTTTCCTGCGGCGGGTTCGTCATCATCGATGACTACTTTCTAGGACCTTGCAGGCAGGCAGTCACAGATTTTAGGTCGGGAAAGCGTATCGATGACGCGATCATTGATATAGACGGCAAAGGAGTGTTCTGGCGAAAGTCGGGTGGTGAGGTGAAACTCGACACGGAATGGACCAACGTGAATACAGACGTGTTGGGAATCGAAACCGTTCACAAATACTGAAAAAAACCGCGAAGTGAATTAGACAGGAGCTTCGCAAAAGGCAGTGGCAGTGATCACCAATATAAAAGTCCCAACTGAATGCTTCGACCGCATCCTAATTTAAAAATGTACTCCAGTATCTCACATGTTTTGTCCGTAAGAGTTTGCAACGAGGTTTTGTAATGTCGGTAGACGAGCTCTCCGAAAGATCGGCACAACTATTAGCCGCTTGGCATCTCCCGGGTCTCGTCAAAAGTGCGCTGCCACAGGCCGTAATTGATGCCATGCGTCCAATAAGAGTGAGAGTGCTCAGCCGCGGTTTGCCTCGTAACAGGGTTTTCGAGCAGCCTCCTGAACACAGGCTGGCAAGCGCATCGATGTCGGTCGTTGTCCCGATCCATGATGCCCCGTTGGTCACAAAGCGCTGCCTCGCTAGTTTGGAGCGTGTCGCGGCCAAGTCTGAGATCATTCTTGTGGATGATGGCTCTAGGACTGCAGAGACGACCCACATAATCCGAGAGTTCGGGAGCCGGAACGGATGGAAAGTTATTTGGAACGCACAGGCAAGCGGACACGGCGCAGCCTGCGCGGCAGGGGCTCGCCTGGCAAGCCGTCCTTATCTGTGTCTCTTAAATTCCGATACAATAGTGACGCCGTGGTGCTGGCGGGCGCTTGAAGAAGCATTCGAAATGAATATTGCAATCGGCGTTGCTGGCCCCAGTACGAGCGATTCTGGAAATGAGCAGGCTCTTGATATAGCAAGACATTGTCGATTTTACTGGAATGACAGTCAAATATGCTCTTTCGCTGAACGATTGACGGCCGCTCCTCCCCAGCCTGTGATACTCGACTTGCCTTGGGTTTCAGGGTTCGCCTTCTTCATACGCCGTGGTCTGTGGGAGGAACTGGGTGGGTTTGATCGAAATTTGCCAGATTACGCAAACGAAACTGAACTCTGCAAACGAGTCATCAAATCGGGACACCGAACAGTGTGGGTCCGGAGCAGTTATATCCATCATCTGGGACGGCAGAGTTACGGGAAGGCAATCGGCGAGCACGAGATTCGGTCGCGAAAACTGGCAGGTGCCCAATACATTCGCCACAAGCACAATGCGAGCGAGAGATAGCTGAGCGGGGAATTGGCCTGAATTCGCCTGCACGGCGCGTCCTTCGGACGATTTACCATCAGCGCATATTTGGCGTATGAAACAGTTACTAACTCTATTTCTCAGGCCGGTTTCCCATCGCCGGCTGCAGTATCCGTCCTTCCGACTTATCCCACGGATCCGCCGGCTGCTACGGACGGCTATTCAAGAACGCATGTGGGCTAAAAACACAATCGATCGACTTCTGAGCGCACGACGTCTGAGCGATTCGCTTTCGACTGTTCGAAGCGAAGACTTATGAGGGTTCCACTCAAGGCTCTACACGATGTGTTCACCGTGGTGGTTCTGTTCTTGGCAACGGGGGCGTTCCAGACTTTGTTCGTTGATCCTACTGACCCGAGAGCTTCCGCCGGAGGCTCTCCATTCATGCAGATGCTCTGGTTTGTTGTATATGTGGTGGTAGTACTTCGTCTGATTCCTCAATACCGCCAGACTATATTGCTAATTCGCGCTAACAAGTGCCTCTTGCTGCTTGTTTTGCTAGCCATTTGTTCAATCATGTGGTCCGAAGATCCTTCTCTAACACTGCGTCGCGGTGTCGCCCTGCTGGCAACAACGCTCATTGGTATCGATTTCGTAGTACGTTACTCAGTGCGAGACCAATTACGTCTGCTTTATGTTGTTCTTGGTTTAGTTGTGTTGCTTGGAATTGTGTCGCAGTTATTTTTTCCTAGCCTTATCCCCAGCGCAGATTTTAACTCCAAAGCTTGGCATGGAGTGTTTGGCTTCAAGAACGATTGGGCACGAATCGTAGTTCTAGCGACGATTGCAGTTGTTAGTCGGTCACGCCGTTCCGTACGAGCCTTTCTGCTTATTGCATTCGTGATCCTGGTGGCGTTTGGCTTGATTGCTCTGGCGCACTCTGTCGGCGCTTTGGTCATTCTGGTTGCTATGCTCCTGCTTTCCAAGACATTTTCTGCCCTGCGATGGAGATCGATGATTCTGGCCATCGCGGGCCTCGCGACCGCCCTGATAGTATTGCCAATGTCCTATTTGGTCTTTCAGAACTTCGACAAAGCCACCGCCCTTCTGGGTCGTGACGCGGGTCTCACAGGGCGTGTTGATCTATGGAAGTTGACATTATCAAGCATAGCGAAGAATCCCATCCACGGTTACGGGTATAGTGCCTTCTGGGAAGCAGACTCCCAGAAGGCAATAAGGATACGAGAAGAATTGCACTGGGCCGCTCCTCACGCCCACAACGGCTACATCGATCTGACCTTGGGATTGGGTTTGGCGGGGCTTCTCTTGTTCGCTGCCAGTTATCTCATTGCTGCGCGACGGGCCATCGATTGCTTGCGGAGAAGTGTTGAACGCGAGGCGATGTGGCCGCTGGTCTATTTGAGTTTTATGTTCTTATATCAATTAACCGAGGGTTCTCTAGTTACAGGTAACACAATCTTTTGGATTTTGTACGTGGCTGCATGTTGCTCGGTCTCAGACCTTACTGCCACCGGTCAACCAGTGCTCACAATCGAAAGTGAATTTGTCGCGGCGTAGGAACAACCCAAGACCTATCTGCTCCTTCTGCGAACATGCAATCTCCTGAATTATTTGAGCGGATGTGGCTTATGTTACAACGGCAGGATGTTAAATACCTGCGAATTGGAATGAGGCGGCTGGCTCTCCAGAACAGGACGGCAACAAGACCGATCATAGCGTCGCGTGGTCCTATTGTTTCTCTGACCACGCATGGCAAAAGAATACGCACGGTACATTTAGCTATAGAGTCGATCGCCAATGGGTCCAGACTTCCTTCAAAGATTATTTTGTGGTTGGATGACGTGGTTGCGTTTAAGAATCGCTTGCGTTCGCTTCACAGACTCGAGGAAAGGGGCCTGGAAATACGACTGACCAGAAACTATGGCCCCCATGAGAAATACTATCCCTTTCTTGAGTCGACGGACACGTTCGATATCCCCTTGGTTACCGCCGACGACGATGTTGTATATCCGAAGGGTTGGCTAAGCGGTCTCGTAAGCAGCTTCAATAGAGATTGCACGGTGATTAACTGTTACCGCGCCCATGAAATACAACTTACCGATAGGACAATTGCACCGTACCTCAACTGGGGACCGTGCAGATCTAAAAAGCCCAGTTTTCTTAATTTTGCGGCGGGCAATTCGGGCTGCATCTATCCACCAGCTTTCTTGCGAGCACTGAAGGCAGCTGGGAAAGGGTTCGAACAACAGTGCCCAACAGCGGATGATGTGTGGTTGCATGTGAACGCGATTCGGGCTGGTTATATGATAAAACAAATCCGACAACGCCCGCTTAATTTTCCCATCTTGCCCGACACGCAAGACGTTGGGTTATTTCGCTCGAACGTTGGTATGGGGCAGAATGACGTTCAAATCAAGAAGACCTATCGCCCAACTGACATTGACGCTCTTGTTTCATGCCTAGCAACTTGTAATGGAAGTCTAGCGCTGAAACATCGAAATGACGTAGAGTGCGAGCCTCCGTCAAGAACGCAAGCTCAATAGTCACTCTGGGTGCGGCTTATATCGAGGCAGGGCGTCACACTGTGGACCAGGCAAGGAATAGGCTTAAATTGGCTTTGATGGTCAATATGATCGCTCCTGCCCGGATTCCCGTCTATTCGGGGTTGGCTCGCAATTTTGATCTGCTGGTGCTGCACGGCGGAACTGAAAGAAATCGAGATTCATGGCGCGATCTCGATAAGACGCTCTCGAATGCCAGGGTCAGAAGGATATGGGGCTGGCAGATTCGAAAAGCCAAGAAGGTGGGCGGGAGGATCTTTGATTATCAGTTCATTCATCTCAGTCCGGGATTGTTGTGGCACTTGCTCTGGTCGCGCCCCGACGCAGTGGTTACTATCGAGATGGGTCTTCGCACGGTGCTTGCGCTGAGCTACGGCACTCTGTTCCGAAAGCCTGTTTGGGTGTGGTGGGGTGGCACTCGGCACTCGGAACGTACGATTGGGCTAGCCCGGAGGATCTTGCGCCATCTGGTATCGCGTTGGGCGCGTCACTGGATCAGCTATGGAGAAACTTCGACCGAGTACCTGCTGACGCTAGGCATTCCTCGCCATCGCATTCTGCAGATACAGAATGCGGTGGATGAGCGCCGCTTTTGTAGTGACCCAGAGCCCGAATTCCGAATCCACCCACGACCTGTGTTGTTGCATGTCGGGCAGTTCATCCCTCGGAAAGGTATCGATCTACTCCTGAAGGCGGCTGCTGTTCTACAGAACGATGGAGAGCAATTCTCACTTCTCCTCGTGGGCAGCGGACCGGACAAGCTGACTATGGAACGGCTTGTCAAAGATTTGCATCTGAAGGAGGTGCACTTCTATCCTTCGCAAGCTCCTGAGAAAATGCCGTCTGTCTATCGCAGTGCAGATGTGCTGATTTTTCCTACGCTCGAAGATGTATGGGGACTTGTGGCCAACGAGGCAGTTCTGTGCGGGTTGTCTGTCTTATGTTCGAAGTATGCCGGGTGTGCTGAAGAACTGTTTGCACCCAACAGCACTTTTGACCCGAACAATCTTGAGGAGTTTGTGGCCAAGCTACGGAAAGCAGTTGCAGGCCGGCTCCCGAAACCCGAACCCTCTCGACTTAAAACCACAGCTGAGATCGTTGACCTGCTTGTTCGTGCCATAGAGGACTCAGTTCATAGCCAAACGGGACGTCTAGTCCCGGCGCAAAGTGAGACATCGAAATGAGAGTGCGGGCTTCCCTGAAGCTTATTGCCCGCCTTCTGTGTATGCTGGCTCTTTTGGGTGAGACTGTTTGCCAAACGACCAGCAAGTTATCTTCTCCTCCGCAGGAAATACCGGCCAGCTTCTTTGGAATGCATATCCACCACATGGTTAGCCCTAACGGGATGGATCCACTCACCCCGTGGCCTAGCGTAAACGTGCCGGAATGGCGCTTGTGGGACGCTCGGGTAACGTGGCCGGACCTCGAGCCAAGCAAGGGGCAGTGGCATTTCGACAATCTGGATAGATCTTTGGCGATGGCAGAAGAGCACCATACCGAAGTGTTAATGACACTCGGGCTTACGCCTCGTTGGGCTTCCGCGCGTCCAGAGGAACCATCGGCTTATCAGCCTGGGTTTGCTGCGGAACCCAAAGACCTGGAAGATTGGCGAATGTTTGTAAAGACAGTCGGCACGCGTTACAAAGGACGCATTCACGCGTACGAAATCTGGAATGAGCCGAATTTGAAAGAGTTCTGGTCTGGGACTACGGACCAATTACTAGCTCTTACGCGCGAAGCTCACAATATTATCAAGAGTGTCGATCCTGCGGCCGTCATTGTTTCGCCTTCCGCTACGGGCGCTCATGGAATCCCTTGGCTCTCTGAGTTCCTGAGCAAAGGCGGTGGTCGGTTCGTGGATGTCATTGGGTACCACTTTTACGTGACTCCGAATCCGCCAGAGGAGATGGTACCGCTGGTTCAAGCAGTAAAACAAATTATGGCAAACCAGAGTGTTGACGACAAGCCACTTTGGGACACGGAGTCGGGCTGGCTGCTTCACGCACATATTGAGACCGAGGAACTTGGCGCGGCATATCTCGCCCGATCGTATATCCTCCTCTGGGCTTCTGGCGTTCAGCGCTTCTATTGGTTTGCATGGGATAACCGCAAGATTGCGCTGGAAACTACCGAGAAAGATAACCGGACACCAACACCCGCAGGACGAACTTACGACACCATTCAGCATTGGCTCTTGGGCGCGCGTATGGATTGGTGCGAAGAGAACAAAAGCCACACGTGGACTTGCCAACTGAGACGTGACAGATACCTCGAATGGATCGCATGGAACCCCGACGGCACCAGACCATTTGCTTTAGCGCCATCCTGGGAAATCAACAGCATCACACCTTTACTCCAAGAGCCACATCCGCCTACCGGCTCCACTGTCGACATTGGTCCGGTGCCGGAGCTTCTGAGCGGGCAAGAACGCCAACATCCGGATCGACGCAGCCAATGAACTGAAGAGCTGCGCGCACAGAATCGTGCTTTCATGGTGATGGCACGTTTACTGGATAGTCGCAGCCACAACACAGGGCTTGATGTTGTGCGTTTCCGCACCATTGTTACTGAGTCGATGGACTTATGAATAGTATGTGGAGTTACGGTCAACATAAGAAGAGAGAGAAGGAGCTCTCGGAGGCGAGTGACTTGCCATTCTGTTACACACGCCCTAACTCCATCGATGCGTGGCGACACCGAAGAATGTTGGGGTCTATTCTGCCAATAGTGAAAGAGTTCCCGGATGTTCACTGGCTCACCGTGGGTGACGGCAAGTTCGGTACGGATGCGGCCTTCCTCCAGGCCCACGGCGTCGATGTGACTTCCACCAGTATTTCGACTTATACGCTGGAAATAGCACATTCTCGCGGCTATATACGCAAATATGCCGCCGAAAACGCGGAAGCCATGAGCCTTGCTGACAGCTCGGTAGATTTTGTGCTATGCAAGGAATCTTTTCACCACTTTCCGAGACCGACGCTAGGATTTTATGAGATGCTACGAATTGCCCGTAGGGGTGTTATTTTGATTGAGCCAATGGAGAGCAAAGTGAGAGCCTTGGCATTTCTCAAATCATTGATCAAGCGGGTACTGCGTGATGGGGCGTCCGATCAGTTTGAAGTCTCGGGCAACTTTATTTACCGGCTAAGCATTAGAGAGACGTCTAAGATGCTCACAGCGCTGGGACACCCGTGCCTCGCGTGGAAGGGAATAAACGACTTTTGGTATCCGCCGTTTGCTGCGGCTGATTGCGATAGGTTATCTCTGGCAGCGGTTGGAACACGTGCTGGGATCGCTGTGCAGGATCTGTTTGCTCGACTCAGGCTACTAAATTATGGCCTGGCCGCTGTGATCTGCTTCAAGGAACCGCCGGCACCAAGTCTTATGTCGAGACTGAAGCGGAATGGGTTCGCGGTCGTGGATTTGCCGGAGAATCCTTACCTCGATGGAATTGAAAACGTGCACTAACTGACTTGATCGGCTTGAAGAAGCGGTCGCTCAACTATGCATTTCAAACTAGCAAGTTCCTCCGATGAAGAGACTTATCTCGTATAGGTGGGATAAAGAGTCAAAACGTTCCCAATGCAGACTTTCGCTTCGTCTGAAAACTCCTTCTGATAGTTCTTAGTTAGGAATTGCAGCACAGTATTCTTTCCCAGCTGGTCACAGATTCACTTCTCTGAGTGTATCCGCCGCGCTGTGCGACGGGATTGGACAGACTTGTCATGGTCTATCTGAGTAACTATCGCCGTTTCACTATGTGTAAGAAACACAAGTCGCACGTGATTCAGGTGGAAAGAAGTCAAGTTGACATAACACGGGCGTAGCTGTGCATAGGCAGCACCGTCTCACGTGGAGCCAAGCTGCACAGTTTTATGTTTCGTCAGTTATCCCTTAGTTCCATTCTTCAATAGTGAAGCTGCATACCAACCCTTTCCCAGGCTGAAACTGTTATGACGCCAAATAGACGACGATTCATGAAATATCTGGCAAAGCTCTTTGATCTCTGTGCCCTAGCGGTATCGATCGTCGTTGCACTGATTATGTTCTCCTCGCCCCAGGGAATGACGGTCGCTGGTTCTATGGCGATGCGAATCAAGCTGGGAAACTGTCTGGTGTTCGCGCTCCTTCTGCTCATGTGGCACAACCTGTTCATCTTCTGCGGACTGTATGTTTCGAAGAGGTTGACGACACAGGTCACCCAAACTGTGGAAGCATGCAAAGCTACGACGCTCGCAGCGGTTTTGCTGCTTGTGTCAGCAAGAGCTCTTCATTTGGGAATCGTGAGCCCGAGATTTGTCTTGGTGTTCTGGCTCTCGAGCACCTCCATGATGGCTGCCGGGCGTGTTGCGGCCCGCTGGTTGCTTCTCGCACTGCGAAGTCGCGGCAGAAATAGCAGGTTTCTTCTCATCGTGGGCACCAACGAGCGGGCGATTGAGTTTGTCCGCCAAATCGACGGTCATCCAGAACTGGGATATCACGTCGTCGGCTTTGTGGATGATGACTGGGCCGGAATCCAGGCATTCGAGTCCACCGGTCAGACTCGCTGCTGCACTTTTCCCGGCTTGGCCGACTTCCTTCGCTTTAACGTGATCGACGAAGCGGCAATCTATTTACCGCTGCGATCGTACTATGAGCATGCGGCTGAATTAGTGTCACTGTGCGAGCAGCATGGAATCGTCATCCGATTCGATTCCCAGGTTTTTAAGTTACGTATTCCCCATTCTCGTGTTCAAGACTTGGAAGAGAACTCCCAAGTCTTTGCCGCGGCAGGATCGGCGGAAATAGTTCCTGCGATGATCAAGCGTATAGTGGATTGTCTGTTTTCCACGATGCTGCTCGTTGTTTTAGCTCCTCTATTTCTCGTGATTGCTGCCCTCGTCAGGCTGACGTCGCCCGGACCGGTTTTCTTCCGCCAGATCCGTGTGGGTTTGAACAAACGGAAATTCAGCATCTACAAATTCCGGACCATGGTCGCCGATGCTGAACAGCTCCAAGACCAACTGCTGGCCATGAATGAAATGACCGGACCGGCGTTCAAGATAAAGAAAGATCCGCGGGTCACCCCACTGGGGCGGATCCTGCGCAACACCAGCATCGACGAACTGCCGCAACTTTTCAATGTGTTGAAGGGGGACATGAGTCTGGTGGGGCCGCGGGCGATGTCGCTGCGCGACTACCAACTCTTTGACCAGGACTGGCAGCGGCGCCGTTTCAGCGTAAAGCCAGGCATTACCTGCCTGTGGCAGATTCTCGGACGGAATTCCATTCCCTTTGAAAAGTGGATGGAACTTGATATGCAGTACATCGACACGTGGTCGTTGTGGCTTGATCTCAAGATTCTCGCGCGAACGTTGCCTGCAGTGTTGCGGGGAACTGGAGCAGCGTGAAGGTGTCTGGAACTTAGCTTGGGACCACGTGAACCCAAGCCCAACATCAGCCAAATAGGTACCTCGATGCCAGAAAATCAACCGAGCTTAATTATCAGACCGCGTGCGGAACTGTCTTTCGCCTCACCTCGCACTCTGGAGAAGCGCTCTCCTGCACCACAGCAACTCTCGCTGGCCGATATGTGGGAAATGCTGGTCAGGCGGAGAGTTGCGATTCTCGGTTTTGCAGCAATAATCTTCTGCCTGATGGCAGCTGTCGCCTTCTTGAAGGCACCGGTTTTCGAGGGAGTCGCCCGTCTACAAATCGACCCCAATCGCTCTGCCAGTCTCGGACTGGACGACAGCGAGAAAACCTCGTCGGTCGACGTCGACGACCGAGTGAAAACTGAAGTTGCGATCATTCAAAGCGACACTGTGGCCATGCAGGTGATGAAGTCGTTGGGCCTTTATGCCAACCCGCATTTCGCAGGAAAAGATGCAGTGCAGGAAAGTATTCAGGACCTATCCCAGTTGAGTCCGTCGCAACGGGTGCGATTATTGGAGCGGTTCAATGGCAATCTGATCGTGAAAGTGCTGCCCAGCACACAAGTGGTGGAAATTCGATTTCGTAGCTCCGATCCTGTAGTGGCGAGTAACACCGCCAATTCCATCATCGACGAATACATGCAACGTAACTTTCATGTCCGGGTTAACGGAACCATGCAGGTCTCACGGTGGCTTTCCCTTCAGATGGACGAGATAAGAACGAGCACTACTGCAGCTCAACAGAAACTCGCCGACTTTCAGCGTGAGAACAACCTTCTGGGAACCGACGAAAGTGACAACATTGTCACAGACCGGTTGAAGCAACTGAACGAGGAGCTCACACAGGCCGAGGCTGATCGCATCGTCAAAGAGGGACGCTATCGACTGGCGCGTTCTGGCAATCCAGAGCTAATAGCTTCAGTGGTGCCCAGCACCACCCTACAGGTACTGCGCACGCAAGAGGCTGAGCTGCAAGCTCAGTATTCCCACATGAGTACCAAGTTTGGTAACGGCTATCCCAAAGTTCGTGAACTTCAGTCGCAGTTGGCACTCTTAGAGGCAGCAATCCATACGGAAGGCGGCAACATCGAAACCAGGCTGACAAACGAATACGACGCCGCGACGAAAGCTGAGGCCATGATCCGCGACGAATTCGAGCAGCAAAAAGGCGAGGCTTACAAGCTCAATGAGCACGTCGCTCAATATGCGATTTTGAAGCATGAGGTTGAGTCTGGCCGGCAACTCTACGATACCCTCCAGCTCAAACTTAAGGAAGCCGGCATTTCATCGGGTTTGGCGTCCTCTTACGTCAGTATTGTGGATCGCGCTCAGATACCCGACAAGCCGGTGGAACCTCGAAAGCTGTTCGATCTCGCGCTCGGCTTAGGCGGCGGATTATTCGGCGGCCTGTTGTTGGGGCTGATATTAGATTCGTTCGACGATACGGTTCGGACGTCGGAAGAACTTGAGTCAGTTACGGCTCTGCCGGAGTTGAGTTCGGTTCCTTTTCTTGCTGCCCTTTCTCGCAAGCAAACGAAAGGAACAAGCATCGCGAACCTACTCGCGCCTGAATCGACTCCTATTTCGGTTCGTGAGCGGAACTGCCCGGGGGGCGAAGCCTATCGTGCTCTGTGCAGCGGGATTCTGCTTTCCTCCCTCGACAATCCACCCAAAGTACTGGTCGTGACAAGCGCTTTGCCAGGGGAAGGAAAGTCAACTGTGAGCTGCAACTTGGCAACTGCCCTTGCGCAAGGGGGCAGGCGGGTCCTGTTGGTTGATGCTGACTTGAGATGTTCCTCGATTGACCGGCACCTGGGAATTAGCAAGGAACCCGGGCTGAGCAATATGTTTACGACAGAGCTGACTAAATGTCCTCCTAATCAACCCTTTGCAAAACTGCCAAATCTGCACGTGCTACCTGCTGGTTTTCGTCCCGCCGGCCCAACGGAAATTCTGGCCTCTGCGAAGATGCAGCAACTGGTGACGGCCTGGCGAAAGGAGTACGACCACATCATCGTCGATACACCACCCATGCTTCCTTTCGCCGATGCTCTGGTGCTCTCGGCACGGGCCGATGGAGTTATCCTGGTGACCCGCTCGGGGGTTTCCCGCCGCAAGGCTTTGATTCGTGCCCGTGAGGTGCTTGCACGGTCGGGTGCCAATGTCTTAGGGTTTGTTCTCAACGCTGTCCGGCGGCCGGAGTACTACTACGAATATCCAGAGGCTTACAAGGAATTAGCCAGTAACCACCGGAGCGCTTCCGCGAACAATAACTAGCTCAGGGATTAAACCAAAATGTCAAAATCATTGGTTGTATTCGCCTTGCTGTCGATCGGCGCCATGCCTTTGCCGGCGCAGAAAGCCCTGACGGGAAATTCCGTGCCGCCGGCCTCCGTGCCGTTTTCTTCTCCCGTGGTCCATGCTTTACAAATTTCAGCCGGAGATCTGCTGGACTTAAGCGTCTTCGACACACCAGAGCTCTCGACCAAGCTCCGCGTGGATGAGCAAGGCAGGATCACGTTGCCTGTGGCTGGAGGTCTTTCGGTCATGGGGCTGACTGCAGAGCAAGCCGGGCAGGTGATTGAAACTCGCTTTCATGATACAGAGGTTCTCAAGGACCCCCATGTCTCGGTGACCGTGCTCGAATATGCGACGCAGGGGGTCACGGTCCTCGGCGAGGTCAAGAACCCTGGCGTGTATCCTCTACTCGGAGCCCACGGGCTTCTCGATCTCATCTCGGCCGCGGGCGGTGTTACCTCGAGCGCCGGCAAAGACATCACCGTTACTCATCGTGACGATCCTGACCACCCTGCCATCGTGAAAATTGAAAGCAAGCCTGGCAGCACGGCCGCTTTCAAAGTCGATGTTCGGCCGGGCGATACCATCATGGTTTCGCACGCAGGCATCGTCTACGTGGTGGGAGACGTGGGCAAGCCGGGTGGCTTTCTCATCGACAATAATGACCGTCTGACAGTGTTGCAAGCCCTTGCCCTAGCGCAGGGAACGAACCGTACTGCCTCTTTAAACCACGCCAAACTTATTCGCAAGACCGAAGCTGGCCGCGAAGAAGTGCCGGTTCCGCTGAAGAAAATCCTGGCGAGCAAAGTCCCGGACCGGATGCTTGCCGACGGGGATATTCTTTTCGTACCAACGAGCGGTGCCAAGGATGCGCTACGCGACGTCGAGAGCATCTTGCCAGCCGCTGCCGGCGCCGCCATTTATCGAGCCCCGTAGTTAGACATTGGAGACATTGCTTTCGTGCCGCAGACTCAGCGACAACATGGTTACTTACATGCTGGCCATAACTAGAAAGAACTTCTATCTGCTGCTCCGGGTTGCTATTAGAGCGAGAATACAGACCAAGTGTTATAAGCACGAGGTTGATGAAGCCTGAAGTGTGACCTGATCTAAACAAGAACTGATTGTCATACAGATGTCTCTAACGCACAACCAGCTAACACTAGTGCTCGCAGTAACCGCACTCTACTTGATCGGTCAATTGTTGGTAGGCACCGATGCGGTGGTAGCCTCGCTATTTGCGGTCGCCATCCTTTTTGGACTGCTCTCTGTTTACGCGGGTGGCGGCTTAGCATCCGCGTTTGGCTGCCTGAATGCCATACTGATTGGAAAGTTCCTACTTTTCGGGATTGCCATTAAGATCCTCTTTATGCAGCCAGCTGATGATCGCTTGAATGCAGCTCCGACTACTGCATTGGTAATGGCTATAGGTTTTATCGGCCTTTTCGTAGGCACGCTGATACAGGCGCATCTTCCTTGTCCGCAGTCTTTATCGATGAACCGAGAGTTCAGCGGCGGTATGCTCCTATCCCTTTCGATTGTTCTGTTCGTTCTCAGCTATGCGGGATATTTCGCTTCGCTTATTCCAGCCGCAAGCGGGGAAGGCCTTCAGACGGGAGGTTGGCTGGGCATTGCCCGTTCGTTTGGATCCATGATGTCTTTGTCGATCATACCTCCGATGTTGTACCTGTGGCGGACGCGAGCGAAGTTGTGGATGACACACCCGGTAATACTGGGTCTATTAGCCTGGAGCAGCGTGATAGGAGTCTTCAGCACAGGAAAGCAAGACGCGATGGAGCCACTCATGTTTTATGTTCTAGTCGGTTTTGTGCGCTATGGCTGGCGCGATCTCAGACTCTGGTCACTCGTTTCTCTGGGCATGATTTATTACGCAGTTATTGTGTTTCCTTATTCGCAGTACGTACGCTATAACGGCGGCCGTCAGGGGACAATTGAACATCGCGCCGAAGTGACGCAGGACACATTTCTGCGAATCACTAGCGACCGGAGTTTTCGCTCGACTGTAACCGATCGGGTAAGCAAAGGATCTTATTTCGGCCCAGGACCGCTTTCTCCCTTTGGCCGGTTGGCTATGGTTAGCGAAGCGGATAAGCTAATCGCGGCTACCAAACGACAGCAAGCTTTTACGGGTTGGGCAACCATTGCGTGGGGCTTCAAATTGCTTACACCCAGTGTTTTATATCCGAACAAGCCGGTTTTTGAAGCCGGCAATTATTTGGCGCACATTGTCGGGGAAGTAGGTTCCTCTGACACCACGACGCAGGTTTCCTACGGAATCATGGCGAACCTGTACAACGCGTTTTCCTTTTCCGGCGTGTTGCTCGGTACGCCAATCTTTTTCGCGGTATTTTACTATTGGGTCAGAATATTCCTTGGGGATCCAAGGTGGGAGCGCCTGCCTACAGCATCTACGCTGTGGTTTATATGGTTCGTAGCTTCGTTCCACCACAGCATAGTCGAATCCGCTTTATCAGGAATTATCGCTTCTTTCTCATTCCCGGTGGTTCTCGCCTTGGTGTATGTGCTTTCCCGAGGGCTTTCCCTGTTCTTCCCAAACGAGCTTCGCCTAGTATGAGAGTTCTGCTGATAGGCAATTATGAGAGTGATGGCCAGGAAAGTATGCAGCGGTTTGCTGCTTTTATGGCCCAGGGTCTGAGGCAAGCAGGTCATGAGGCAAGAGTTGTAAAACCACGTGCGTCGCTTGGTCAGCTCCTTCCTTCGGGAGAAGGCTTTGGAAAGTGGCTCGGATATGTGGACAAGTTCGCATCATTTCCTTTTGTCTTAAAGTCCGAGATCAAGTGGGCCGACGTAGTTCATATTTGTGACCACTCGAATTCTCTTTACACGAAGTATTTATGGCTTGTTCCTCACGTCGTGACTTGTCACGATCTCCTAGCTGTTCGAAGCGCGCTGGGAGAGATTCCGCAGAATCCGACCCGGTGGACGGGTAGACAACTCCAGCGCCTAATCCTCAAAGGACTGACTGAAGCCCAGCACATCGCGTGCGTGTCCGACGCCACGCGCGATGATCTGTTGCGGGTCGCCGGTATTCGCGAGCAACGTGTCTCACGAGTTTACAACTCGCTTAACTACCCGTACTCACCCATGGAAAAGTACGAGGCCGTACGACGACTTGATAAACTCTCTGTCGGCTCCAGTCAACCGTTCCTTTTACATGTGGGCGGTAACCAGTGGTACAAGAACCGCCTCGGGGTCCTATGCATTTTCTCAATATTGCGCAAACTTACCCGAGATCAGACTCTCACGTTGGTAATGGTGGGCAAACCCTGGACTGCTGAGATGCGGCAATTCGTTGTGGAGAAGCGAATGAGTGACGTGACCTTAGAACTAACCGCGGTCGCCGAAGAAGATCTCCGAGCCTTGTATTCCACTGCGACGATGATGCTGTTCCCTTCACTTCAGGAAGGCTTCGGATGGCCCATCGTGGAGGCTCAGGCTTGCGGTTGTCCGGTTGCAACATCCAGGCGATCTCCGATGGATGAAGTCGGCGGTGATGCGGCCATCTACATTGATCCCGAGAACCCCGAGTCGGCCGCTGCCATTCTGCATCAGGCTCTCGTCAGTGTGGCGGGCATGCGGGAGTCAAGTATCGCAAATGCGGCACGGTTTCGTTCCGGCATGGTCGGCAGCTATCTATCGCTGTATGAGAAAGTACGCTGCGAGAAGGCAGCACAAAGGACCAGTGAACTAAACGAAGCGATAACCCGGCAGTCGACCTGCCCCAGGAGTGGTGTGCAGTGAACCTCCTTCACATCATCAGCTCAGTGGATCCGGCCGGAGGCGGTCCGATCGAGGGCGTCAGGCAGCTGGGAACATTTTTCCTATCCGCAGGGCATCGGGTTGAGGTCGCATCTCTCGACCCCCCGGATGCGCAGTATTTGGACAAGTACCCGCTGCCGATCTATGCTTTCGGTCCAGCGACGTCCGGGTATGCTTTCAGCCCTCGGTTTATCCCGTGGCTGCGGGAGAACCGAAGCCGATACGACGCCGTCATCGTGAATGGAATCTGGCAGTTTCACAGCTTTGCCACCTGGCGAGTCTTGCGCAATTCGAGCACGCCCTACGTGCTGTTCACCCACGGCATGCTGGACCCCTGGTTCAAGAAACAATATCCGCTGAAGCACATCAAGAAATGGATGTACTGGCCGTGGGCGGAATATCGCGTACTGCGCGATGCCCAGGCCGTGCTTTTCACCTGCGAGGAAGAGCGTGTGCTCGCACGCCAGTCCTTCTGGCTCTATCGCTGCCATGAAGTTGTGGTCAACTTCGGTACGCCCAAACCCACCGGGAACCCGCAACTCGAAGTCAATGAATTCTTCGATCGTTATCCCGAATTGCGCGGCAAGAAGCTGGCGCTGTTTTTGGGGCGAATCCACCCCAAGAAAGGCTGCGATCTGCTGATCGAGGCCTTTGCCGAAGTGCTGGCGCGGCATTCCGAATGGCACCTGGTAATCGCCGGCGCGGATCAGGTGGGATGGCAGAAAAAACTGACTCATCGGGCGGAGCAACTCGGCATAGCGTCACGGATTACCTGGACCGGAATGATCAGCGGCGCCATGAAGTGGGGAGCACTGCGCGCGGCGGAAGTATTCGTGCTACCTTCGCATCAGGAAAACTTTGGCGTTGCGGTAGCTGAAGCTCTGGCCGCAAGCACGCCCACGCTGATTTCCGACAAAGTCAATATCTGGCGGGAGATCCAGGCGGACCACGCCGGCATCGTGGCGGAGGACACTCTCTCGGGTACTTGCAGGTTCTTCCACTCCTACCTAGGCCTGCCCGAAGAGAAGAAGCTGGCCATGCGCCAACTCGCACGCCAATGCTTCGAGCAAAGATTTGAAATCAAGAAAACCGCCGGGATTTTGCAATCGGTCCTAGCCCGCATCACAGGAGCGAATTAGCCGGGCCTTTCACATGGACATAACGGAAGCGTTTCCGCGCGCACCAGTTGTCTTCCCCATGCATTCAGTCGAAGGTCTCTCCTGCTCTGGTCAAGAGACGGCGGAACAGCTTTCGGTAGAGGTGGCCGAAAGTTTACCGGCGGTCGAAGCGCTGAGGCCGATCTGGAGCGAGTGGGCCCATAGTCTGGAGGCCGACATCGATCATTACCTGCATAACTTGAAAAGCGACTCGACGATGCTGCGGCCTTACGTGGTCACAGTCTGCCAGGCTGGTATTCCTCAGGCCATGCTTGTGGGACAGATCAGAAGGCGTAGAGTTTCCAGCGTCGTTTCGTTTGTTAACATTCCTGGTCCCAAAGTGAATGCGTTGGAAGTGATCAACGGAGGCAGAATAGGCCAGCAGTCCGCCGCCATTGACAAGTTATTAGTCCGGCAACTAAGCCACTCTCTCCGGAATGCGGATATCGACTTGGTTTGCTTGCAACGCTTGCCTCTTCAATCACATCTGTTTCGCGAGCTGCAACAAGTGCCAGATCTTTTAATGAAAGAGCGCGTTCCTCATGTCTTCTGCTATTCGGTGGTTCCTCTGACTGCCCCGCCGGGCAAACGCGTACGGGCGCTTTCCGGAAAAAATAGAAGAGAGGTGCAGAGAAAGATCCGCATCCTGCAGCGCGCGTTTCCGGGCAGCGTCCGATTCCAGTGCTTTTCCGGTCTCGGGGAACTGGCCGCCGGTCTACGCGATGCCGATGCGGTGGATGTCACTACCTGGCAGCGCTGTCTTGGCTACGCTCCGCTCGACACGCCGCAAACTCACGAGAATCTTGCCTTCTGTGCCAAGTGGGGATGGCTTCGCATTTATGTCATGTACGTCGAAGATTCGCCAGTCGCATTCCTGATCGGTCAGCATTACCGGCGGACGTTTTACTGCCAGCGTGCCGGCTATCGTCTGGATTTTGCGCGTTACTCGGTGGGATCGTTGCTGACGGCGTGGGCGCTAGAGAGTCTGGCCGACGCAGGTGTCGAGCAGGTGGATTTAGGAGAAGGCGGACAGGAGCACAACCGCCGCCTGGGATGTGACTTTCGCCAGGAAGGCACGGTGCATCTGTACTCTCCCACGTTGCGTGGTCTGTGCGTGAGCGCGTTTTTCGCGGCAACCCAGCTAGTGCGCGCTTGCGGTCGCAGCGTGCGTGAGGGCCTGCGGCTGAATCGGGCGAGTGGAACGTGGTTGCGGTGCTTGTTGGCGCGGTGGAAGACCAGGCGCACTGCCGTTGGAGCCGCGGCGGAAATACCGCGAGCGGCATGACCAGTCCAGCGCTTCGGACAGACCTTGACCGAGCTTTCTCCAAACTACGTTTATGACAGCCAGTAGCAGCCCTGATCCTTATTTGGTACCGGCTTTTCCCCTCAGAAAAAGGCTCTTGCGGGCCGGATGGGGAGTCGTCTACGCGCTGTTCTTTCGTACATCTCCGCGACCTTGTCACCGCTGGAGAGCTTTTTTGCTTCGCTGTTTCGGGGCCAAGCTCGGGAACAATTGTCACATTTACGGCAGGGCGCGGATCTGGGCGCCGTGGAATCTGACCTGTGACGACCAGGCGACAATCGGCGACGAGGCGATCGTCTACAACCCCGAACATGTCACGTTGGGCAGTCATACAATCGTTTCCCAGCAGGCTTATCTCTGTGGAGCCACGCACGACTATGAGGATCCAGCATTTCCGTTCATTGCATTCCCTATTTCCATCGGTTCGTACGCATGGATCTGCGCTCGCGCAGCAGTACAGCCAGGAGTCTCAGTAGGCGAGGGCGCAGTGCTAGCGCTGGGCTCGGTAGCCACCCGGGATTTGGAGCCGTGGACGGTATATGCCGGTGTCCCCGCACGAAGAATAAAGCCGCGGATGCGGCGCGAAGCCCACGTTTGCGTTTCCCCAGTCGCAGAATGACCGTCAGACCGTGAAGTCTGCAGCTTCGCGTGCCTTCTTCTGCCTCAAAGCCCTCGCGGAGGTGTAATGAAATCGTCATCGTCTCTCAGTGAAGTGCCACTCTCCGAAAAGTTGCGCGAAGGGTTTAGGCTCGCGTCCATGCATTTTCGAAGCAGGCGCGAGATTGACTTTTGTGCTCTGGATAAATGCGTGGAGAACTACGATGCGACTCTTGCACGGTATGGCAGGCTGTCTGTCCGAAGTTCAAAGGTGCTCGAGATTGGGTTCGGTGCCCGTCCCTATCGGTTGGTATGGCTGTATGGCTTGGGGGTCGATGTTCTGGGGGTTGATCTAGACAAGCCTGCGCTAAAGCTGTCCCCGAGGTCACTACTGCAAATTGCGGAGCAGAATGGCACCGAGCGCGCGCTGAAGTCGATTTTGAGGTACTGCATTTCGGACAGCCACAGATGGCTGCAAATGGCATCTGAAATCGAGAGACGCGGTCGAGCTTTTAGGATCCCAGAGGATCGGCTAATCGTGGCCGACGCAGCGAGTACCGAGTTCTGGGCGCAGGTCGGACGGCTGGATTTCATCTATTCAGAAGACGTATTCGAGCACATTCCAAGCGACGACTTGGACGCCCTTATCGAACAAATGGCCAATGCTCTGCGCCCAAACGGATTGGCGCTAATTCGGCCAATGGTATTCACCGGAATCTGCGGAGGCCATCATTTGGAATGGTTCCCACACACGTTCAATCAGAAAATTAGTCGACGGACGGAACCGTGGGAACACTTGCGGCGGGATCGATTCCCGGCGAATACGTATCTAAACCGCCTCACGAGGAAGGACTACGTCGATCTTTTTGCAAGGCATTTTCGGATACTTGAGAACGAAACGATGAACCCAGATCTGGGGAGGCAATTTTTGACTAGCGAGATTCGTGCCGAGCTATCTCAGTACGGTGACGACGAGTTATTTTCGAATTCAGTATGTTTCGTTCTGGTGCCGAAGGAGATGCCCTAAAGGCGTCGTAGTCAACTCTACAAGGTGTCCATCCGAATGATTTCCGTCCTCATTCTGACCAAGAACGAAGAACAGGATCTGCCCGGCTGCCTCGAATCGGTGCGCTGGTCGGATGATGTGCACGTCTACGATTCGCATAGCACAGATCGGACGCTGGAGATTGCGGAGGCGGCTGGCGCCCGCATCACCGAGCGTCATTTTGACAACTGGGCTGCGCATCAGAACTGGGGGATCGCGAACCTTCCATTTCGTCATCCTTGGGTGGTTTACATCGACGCCGATGAGCGCGTAACCCCCGAGCTGGCGGCAGACATTCAGCAAGCAGTGCAGAATCCTGGCCACAAAGTTGCTTTTCGCATCCGGCGCCGGGACTTCTGGGGCGAGCGCTGGCTCCAGCACGCGGTGGCCTCGTCTTACTACATACGGATGTTTCGCCCCGAGAAGATGCGCTACGAACGCCTGGTCAACCCGGTTTCAATTGTGGATGGGCCCGTGGACGACCTTGCCGGTTACCTCGACCACTATCCCTTCAGCAAGGGCATCACTCATTGGCTGAACCGGCACAATTCCTACAGTTCGCTCGAAGCGGAGCAGATCATTCGCAACCGCGCCGCCAACTTGCGCTTCAGACCGATGCGGGCTTTCCTCGGGGAAGGCCGCAACCAGCGCCGCTTTCATCAGAAAGAACTGTTCTACCGCATGCCGGCGCGGCCGCTGCTCAAGTTTTTCCTGCTCTATGTGGGCAAGAGCGGATTTCTCGATGGCCGCGCGGGTCTGAATTACGCCTTGCTGCAGTCGTTTTACGAATTCATGATTGTGCTGAAAACGAAGGAGCTGACCGCGAAGTCAGCCAGATTCGCCGGGGCCATGGAAGCCCTTTCAGAAACTCCATCTCAATCCGGCGCGAGCCGCGCCAACGTGAAAGGTTTCCATGCGAATTCTGGTTCTAACCATTAATTACTGGCCGGAGCAGACCGGGATTGGCGCGGTTGTGACTCGGCGTTGCGAGTATCTCGCCTCGCTGGGACACGAAGTTACCGTCTGTACCGGGATGCCTTACTACCCCGAGTGGCGGGTTGATCCGGATTACAAGCGCAAGCTGTTTCATCGTGAGGAGCGCAAAGGTGTAAATATTCTTCGCTCCTGGATATGGGTGCCTAAGAAGGTGACATCCGCCAAGCGTGTGCTGTTTGAAGCATCTTTTCTGGCCAGCTCGTTGCCGCGAGCGCTCGGAAGCCACAAGCCGGAGTTACTGCTGGTGGTCTCGCCGCCTCTGGGACTGTCAGTTTCGGCAAAGATTCTCAGACGTTGGTCGGGAGCGCCATACGTTTTCGACGTGGAAGACTTGCAGCCGGACGCCGCAGCCGATCTGGGGATGCTTCCTCGCCCGGTCCTTCCAGCGCTTTATCGGCTCGAAGCTATGGCCTATCGCAGTGCCGCCCTGATCACGACCGTGACGGAAGGCATGCGGCAAAAAATCATAGCCAAAGGAATCCTGCCGGATCGTGTTGCGGTGGTTCCACCTCCAGCAGATAGCGCGCTGTTTGGCGTGAGAAACGCGGAGCAGGGGCAGGCTTTTCGCCGCAAGCATGGATTGGAGGGCAAGTTTGTTGTCGCGCATTCCGGCAATATGGGCGTAAAGCAGGGCCTCGATCTGGTGCTCGACGTCGCAGCGCAGCTAAAAGGGCGCCGCGAGATCGCATTCTTGCTAACTGGCGACGGAGCTATGAAATCTCAGTTAGAAAGCCGCTCAGAGACGCTACGCTTGGGCAATGTGCAGTTCCTGCCTCTGCAAGAGCAAACGGAATTCCTGAAGATGCTGGCTGCCACTGACTTGGCGCTCATCATCCAGCAGCCGAACGTCTCGGACATCGCCTTTCCCTCGAAAACGGTGACTTTGTTGTCGGCAGCGCGGCCGGTCGCTGCCTCGGTGAGCGCCAATAGCGAAGTCGCGCGGGTGCTCTCCCGTTCGAATGGAGGACTGGTCACTGAACCCGGCCAAGCGGAGGCCTTGGCCGTGAGCATCGTGCAGCTATTCGAAGATCCGAAGAAAAGATCAGCCATGGGCGAGTGTGGCCGGCGGTATGCTCAGCAACATTGGGACGAAGATCTTGTTTTGCCCGAGCTTGAATCTCTCTTCCTAAGAACCGTCGGAGAATTGGAACCGGCCGCGCTGGCAGGGGCCTCGGCGGCGGCATGATTCGAGCAACGCTGAATGCGCTTATGTCCGCTGCCATCTGCCTGGCTGTGGCTTTTGCCGCCCTCGGCGCTCAAGCGCAGTTCAACACAGAGGTCTCGGCGGAAACCAATCCTGCAATCAATGCGGTCGATGCCTCTGTCCATGCTGAGGTCGATGGGCAGCCGCACGAACCGACTCCCGCCGATGCTTCACACGAGCGGCCTACTCCTTTGCATAACACAAAACGGCATCCGGCAACTGCATTTTGGCCTGCCCGCGCGGACCCCTCTGCTACAGGTAGCGACGACAAAAGTAGTTCTCCCGGAGTCGGGATGTCTTTCTTCCGCCCGGACACAGAATGGGGACGGCCCAGCGCGTGGCAGTCCAGTGCATCTGCTACATCCACCGGCGCGACGAATGATGATTCAGGGCAAGACCATTTTCAGCTCTCGAACGCTCCGCCCTCTCATCTTTTATCCTTTAGCACAAAGACCTCTTCGAGTCCGAGAACAAATGTTCCACCGGTTTCTGTGTCCGATGAAACTACGGCGTTGAGCGCTCCGTTTGGCCGCGCAGTATTAGGTCTCGGTGCGATAACCAACCCTTTTCCGAAGAGAGATCCTTCCAAGTATAAGAATCGGACCGGCACGAAGCGACACCAACATCATTCGCGCCTGAGTGTTCCCGCCACCGCGACGAGTTCTTCATTCGACTCGCTTGCCACCACCGGGCGCTAGCGTCTTCAAGCAAAAGACACGCACAAACGTCAGTCTCGCAATCTCACAAGGAGGCACTCTTGTCAAAGCGCGCATTGATCACAGGCATTACCGGCCAAGATGGGTCGTATCTGACGGAACTGCTGCTTGGCAAAGGCTATGAAGTTCACGGAATTATCCGCCGCGCCAGCACTTTCAACACAGACCGGATCGACCACATCTATGAAGATCCGCAGGCCAACAACCGGCGTCTGCATCTTCATTACGGTGATCTATCAACCGCGGAACAGTTCACGAACCTTATCTATAATATGCAGCCCGATGAGATTTATCATTTGGGGGCGCAGAGCCACGTCCGGGTGAGCTTCGACGTGCCGGAGTTCACCGGCGACGTTACTGGCTTGGGGACGACGCGGATCCTCGAGGCCGTGCGCAACAGCGGTATCACCTGCCGCTTTTACCAGGCGGGATCTTCGGAAATGTTCGGATCAGCGCCGCCGCCCCAAAGCGAGTTGACCCCGTTTCATCCGCGCAGCCCTTATGGTGCGGCCAAGGTATACGGTCACTGGATGACCGTGAACTATCGTGAGGCTTACGGAATGTTCTCCGCGAACGGAATCCTCTTCAATCACGAGAGCCCGCGGAGAGGAGAAACCTTCGTCACGCGCAAGATTACCCGGGCCGTCGCTCGTATTTTTGCCGGTAAGCAAAGCAAACTATACTTGGGAAATCTAGACGCACGCCGCGACTGGGGCTACGCTCCTGAATACGTGCAGGGTATGTGGCGCATTGTGCAACAGGAGGCAGCTTCCGACTATGTGTTGGGGACAGGAGAAGCACACTCGGTGCGCGACTTTCTGGAGGAGGCATTCGGCTATCTCAACCTCGATTGGAGAGAACACGTCGATCTCGATCCTAGATACATGCGTCCCGCGGAGGTTGAATATCTTCTGGCGGATGCCAGCCGAGCGCATCGGGAACTGGAATGGGAGCCTAGGATCAAGTTTACAGAACTGGTTCGCATAATGGTCGATGCCGATCTGGAAGCCATCGGAGTAACTCCGAAAGGCGCAGGCCGCGCGATCTTGGAAGATAAATTTGGAGATTGGCACCAGTGGGCGGGGTCCGTGTCGAGATGCCTGGAGGCTGCCGCGGGTACTGCGCTCGGCGATTAACTCACGTTGAGGGGGAACGGGATGAATTCTGAGGCCAAAATCTACGTAGCAGGTCATCGGGGCCTAGTGGGCTCAGCCATGGTTCGAGCGCTGAACCGTGCGGGCTATAACAACCTGGTGCTTCGAACCCATGCGGAACTGGACCTCACGGACCAGGGTGTCGTCCGCCATTTCTTCAGTCGAGAACAGCCGCAATATGTTTTCCTCGCGGCTGCGAAAGTCGGGGGCATTCTAGCGAACAATACCTATCCAGCGGAATTCATATTTCAGAATCTGCAAGTGCAAGCGAACATAATCGAAAGTGCGTATAGAAGCGGGGTTGATCGCCTGCTTTTCCTTGGGTCGAGCTGCATCTACCCGAGATTTGCGGTTCAGCCCATAAGAGAAGATTCTCTTTTGTCGGGCCCGCTCGAGCCCACAAACCGGCCTTACGCTGTAGCCAAAATCGCGGGCATAGAGATGTGCTGGGCCTACAACCGGCAATACGGCACGAGATATCTGGCGGCGATGCCGACCAATCTCTACGGCCCGGGAGACAACTACGATCCGCAGACCTCTCACGTGATCCCAGCGCTCATTCGCAAAACGCACGAAGCAAAAACCAGCCGCCAAGAAGAGGTGATGATCTGGGGAAGTGGGACGCCTCGGCGTGAGTTTCTGTATAGCGAAGACCTCGCTAATGCGTGCGTATTTCTGATGGAACTTAAACACGACGCATTTGACTCTCTGGTTGCTAGCGAATGGAATGCACCCTTGGTCAATGTTGGTGCTGGTGAAGATCAATCGATTCACGAACTGGCGGAACTCATAGCAACAGTTGTGGGGTTCGACGGTGTGTTGCGATTCGATCCCACGAAGCCAGATGGCACGCCGCGGAAGCTCCTCAATGTCTCCCGACTGAATTCGCTGGGGTGGAAACCGAAAACGGGGCTTCGTGAGGGCCTGGAACTTGCATATCGAGATTTTCTGCATTCCGTTACTGTTCAAGATGCGAGTCCCTCAGCTTTCCAGCGACTTCTTGAGGCTGACCCGTGAAACAAGATATTAAATTCTATGATGGCCTTGAAGGACCTTGCCCCCTTCTCACCACTCCAACACTAGACTCATCCAGGCCACACTCCTCTGTTTTACCCTAGTGACTCCGTCTTCTCCAGCTGTCCGCAGGTTATCGAAAATTAAGACTGCTTTCCTGCTTCTAGCACTAGCTTTTGTTTCCGCCGAATTGTTCTGACGTTTTGTCATCGGACTCGGAGACCCTCCTACACCCTTAACTTACTGCTTTTGATCCGCGATCCGTCTCTTTCGCGACGACTGCTGCGGGTAACCTACCTCTTAATATGAGCCTACGTCGCATCCTGAACATGTTGGCTGCTTTCTCAGCAAGTCAAGGTGTCTCAGTAGTAAATCAGTTTCTCGTGCCACCCATTTTCCTGCACAGGTATGTGAATGGTCTCGAATTATACGGCGAGTGGATAGCCCTTAGCGCTGCAGTTAACTATCTCAGTACCATCAACTTTGGAATCCAGACTTACGCTAACAATCAGATGACAATTCACTACAACCGCGGTGAGTTCACTCAGTGCAGAAGCGTTCAGTCATGCGCGTTGCGGTTGCTGCTGATTCTAATGTTGCTGTTGGCGCCTCTTTGCGGCATGTGTATGACGCTCCCGATCGCTCGCTGGCTCGGACTGCAGCACGTATCGCAGAAGGAAGCAGCTTTGACTCTGTGCCTGCTGGTCCTACAGATTCTTGTCAATATGATTTTCTCTCTTTTGGCGAATTCGTTCCTCGTGGTGGGCAAAGCACACAAAGGGGCAAACTGGACCAATGTTCTCAGGCTCGCCAGCACATTAAGTCTTGGCGCACTTGTTTGGGAACACGCGTCGTTTCCCTTGCTCGCGCTGACTCAGTTGCTACTCAATGTTGTTTTTATATTCTTGGTTGTGGCAGATATTCGATGGACCGCACCCGTTTTGTTTCCGTCCCTCCGTCACTACCAACCTGACGTGATGCGTTCCATTATCAGGCCGAGCGCTCATTTCGGCCTGCTGGCTGGGGCAAGCTTTCTCACCTGGCAAGCCCCGCTCTTGTTGATGCAAAAGTTGCTGGGTCCCACCGCAGTTGCTGTGTTCGCCTTGGTTCGCGCCATCTACACAATGTCACGGCAGGCGCTGGCAGTGCTAAGTCTCTCGATTGGCCAGGAGATCACTCATCTCGTGGGCCGAAGCGATTGGAAGCAGCTCCATCGACTTTATGATTTATCTGAGCGGGTGGTCCTGTTATGTACTCCGATCATCAGTGTTGGAACCTTGCTCGGAAGCCCATTCTTGCTTGCCGTCTGGCTGCATAATCGAATGCTCTATCGTCCAGGGTTGTGCATTTTGATGGGACTCACGTCGGCGGTCATGGGCATCAAAGAACACAAGTATCAATTCCAGTCCGCCAGCAATCAGCATGAACAATTGTCGGAGGCGGTGCTAGCAGGTTACGGGACAATGATTGTGGCTTCTATATTCACAATCAAGGTTTTCGGAGTGTCGGGATTCATGGTCACTTGGTTGCTGACCGAATGCGTACTTACCGCTCTGATTCTGCGCATGAATATGAAGCTGTTTCCCGACGGTCGCACGATTGAGCTGAATCAGATATTCCGTTTGGTAGGCGTTCTCTTGGTTGCATTTGGCTCCGCAGGTTGGCTTGCATATCGTGCAGTGTACGAGTCGGTGCCTGTCACGCTAGAAATAGCTGTCGCATTCGTCTTCGTCGTTTTCATGATCTCTTACTATCTCTTCGGTGTGGACGAGGTAAGGTCGGTTGTCATGGCACGGCTGCGGAGTCGGACACGTTACGAGCGTTCCGTGGCCCTTGAAGGAGGCTCGCTAGGAGGATAATGCGTGCTTTATCCGCCCGCGAAAGACTGTTTTACAAGTTATCAATCAGAGTCCAATCATGTGGAAAAAGATCAGGATAGTACGACTCGGATTTACGGAACCAAAATTTTGGGGAAATTACGATCTTCTCTGGATTCCGATTCAGCCAGGCAGCCCACCAGGAGAAGGAACTGTTTGCGATGATATTGTGGCTGCAAGCGGACATGAGACGTAGATCCTCGTATGCAGTCAGCGCACTGTTATGGTCGACGAACACTCCGCGGATGTCGTCGGGCAAGTTGTTGCGGGCGAATTCGACGTCATCGGAAAAAACGAAAAAGCACGGACTGGATGTTTTCTGCCGAATTGTGCGGACAGCGGCGTGGTAATAAGAGAGTGGAAGTGCAAGGCTCCCTTGCTTCGCCAGCAAGTAGTCGCCGCGGCGCACGTGAATAGAGACTGCATCAGAGTTATTCTGTATTTCTTGCAAAACTTCCTGATTTCGGCCAGAGGGCGCATTGCGCAAGACAAGATCGGACCGAAGCCGGGTCGCCACGGCTTCGGCATACTGGGCCGCCTGCCAGTACCCGCGGATGTATGACTTGTCAGCCGTGTTCCTAAATGGTAAGTCTGGGCAAAAGCGATATGGCTGTGGTTCTTCGATGAAATCGACATTCAGAAGCGTGCGCAGCAGATAGGCCGCCGGTTTCAACTTAGGATTCCAACTCTGCATCAATTTCTCGAGCGGTCTCACAGGCCGAGCAGGTACAGTGATCGCGAATAGTGACAATTGGAATGGCCTAGGGAGGCCATGCGAAAAGGCCTGGAGTGGAGGGTCGATCGCAATTTGCAAATCCGCATGATATTTCTCCGCAAAATACAGGCCAGCAGCATACTGAAACAACTGATTGCCTAGTCCACTCATTTGACGTACAACGATCCGCATGTATTGCGATCCCAGGAAAAATGTTTCAAGCGTACCATATTTAAACATTGCCGGCCGTTGAAATGTCGGACGGTCAATTGCGCCATGAACTCCAGGTCCATTCTTTACATCGGCTCGAATACTGGCACATCTCGCCATCGGGCGCTGGCATTGCATCGACTGGGGCATGACGTTTTCATCGTCGACCCGTTCGCATTCCTCTCTGGGAGCCCCTTTGCCCTCGGGTGGGCCTGGAAAACCGGCGCCCTCTTCCTGGAAGACTTCATACGGCGGCGGGCGCTAGCAAGCATTCCAGACATTCGTTTCGACCTCGTCTTCGTCGATAGCGGTGATCTGGTGGGACCGTCTTTGGTGCAGGAACTGAAGCGGCGCTTTGGGACTGTGGTCAACTATAACGTTGACGATCCTTACGGCCCTCGGGACGGGAGGCGATGGAGACTCTATCGGAGGTCTGTCCGTTTCTATGACCTGGTTGTCGTGGTGCGGGACTGCAATGTTCCAGAGGCCTTTCACCGTGGCGCACGAAATGTTTTGCGAGTGCACAGATCGGCCGATGAGGTCTCACACGCGCCGAGACAAGTCAGCGAAAAAGAACGGCGACGCTGGGCCAGTGATGTGGTGTTCGTGGGGACCTGGATGCCGGAGCGCGGACCCTTCATGGCGCGCTTGATTGAGTTGGGGGTTCCATTGTCAATTTGGGGTAACCGATGGCAGAAGGCCGGGGAGTGGCCTGCTTTACGCTCGTGCTGGCGCGGAGCGGCTCTGGAAGGGGAACAGGACTATGCCATGGCGATACAGTACGCGAAAGTAAGTCTGGGACTACTCTCCAAGGGAAATCGCGACCTGACTACCCAACGCTCCTTCGAAATACCACTTTTGGGCGGAGTGTTGTGCGCAGAGCGTACTTCCGAGCATTGGAATCTTTACCGAGAAGATGAAGAGGCCGTTTTCTGGAGCAGCCCGGGGGAATGCGCCGAAAAGTGCATGCGGCTCGTAAATGATGAAGAACGGCGGAATCGCATCGCAGTGAACGGCCGCCGGCGGTGCCTGCAAAACGGTACGACGAATGAGAAAGTAATGGCCCAGATCGTTCGCGAGGCCGTCAGGCCGGGGCAGACTGTCTGGAGCGATGTGACAACTGTAAAAGAAGCTCTGGGTTCTGCCGAGCACAAGAGGCGGCGAGGATTCGGCCTGCTTCACGGGTAGACACTCCCATGAGAATTGGCTTGAAACACAACGCTCTTCGCGTCTTTGGCCACCAACATTACATTTTGCATGGCCGCGACTGGGTCATCCGTATGCTTTACCCCCCGGAGAAATCGCAATCCATACCGTTCGAAGTCCCATTTTTCGGGATGCGCTATCCCGGAAACTTGAATAGCCTTTTGGACTGGAGCGTCTTCTTCTATGGAGCATACTGTCGAAACGAGTTATACATCCTTCGCGACGTGGCTGCGGTTCTTAGGAAAGAGCAGTCGCGGCCGTTCAGCTTCTACGATGTTGGGGCCAATATAGGACACCATTCGCTTTTCATGGCTCCGCGTGTGGATCGGGTCTTCGCCTTCGAACCGTTTGAAACTGTCCGCGCCAAGATTCACGAGAAGATTGAGCGCAACAGGCTGACCAATGTGACGGTCTTCCCCGTCGGCTTCGGTGACGCGGATGCCGAACTTGATTTCTTCGAGCCCAAAGGTGCGAACGGTGGTGCGGGAACTTTTATGGCTGGCCCCGGTGCCCCGTCCAGGAATGTACGCAAGCTGTCCGTTCGGAGGGGCGACGATTTCTGCGAAGGGAGGGGCTTGCCTCCCCTCGACCTGTTGAAGATGGACGTAGAAGGATTCGAGATCCGCGTGTTGCGAGGCCTCAAGGAACGCATCCGGCAGGATCGGCCCGTAATCTTGATGGAAGTTTCGGACCAGACGAGGGCTGAGATGAAGTCCGAGGACGAATTCCGAAAGTGCCTTTACGAGAATGCCCGCGTCTTTGAGGTCGGCTGCGTCAGCATTTCGTCTTCCTATCGATTGAAATCGTTTCGGTTCTCCACCAGCGGGGAAATTCTTGTGGTTCCTGAAGAGAAGCTGCCTACTCTCGAAGGAATTATTCCCGCTGCGCGAAGGTTCTAGCGCTTATCTGCGGCCCGACCAGCTGTCACGGGACGGGAGCCGAGGGGGTGACGCACGCTTGCGTAGCATGGGGCAAGAAACTGGAGCCGAAAGTAACCGGGGTGCTCAGCGTATTGCTCCAAGAATTTATGCTTTGGAACACGGTCGTTACCGGGTCCTTGACCAAGGCAGGCCCGTACAAGAAGCACGGGAAAAATCCTTCCCGGGTCAATTCGTTCGCTCCAGGAAGATAGGTTTTATTGGGGTTCGCGGAGTAAGGACTCACAAGATTGTTTCCTACCTGGACATTCATTATTCCCATTCCGCGATACGTGTCCGCAAACGCTTCGGCATCCAATGCAATGTAGGCGGGCCGGATGCCTGAAATATTTGAGACAGTGTTATTTACAATTTTGGCATTTATTGCCACTTCATGGGTGCGCCTAGTCTCGGGGTATGTTGACGTGCTCACCGAGATGTCAACCGTGCGCAACAGGATACCTCTCGAGTCGGTTAGGACATTATTTTGCACGACGCAGTTATAGCACCCGTCGTACAATTCGATGCCGTTCGGATTGCCAATCAGCGTATTGCGATTGATGGTCGCGTTCATGAGAGTCCAGCTAAAAATGGAATACAAACTGCCGACTTCGGGAACGGGATTCCAGGGCTGTGTTACCGTCAGAGTTTTCGTGCCAGTGGTAAACGACTGGATCGTACGTACTTCACCGGTGGCGGATCCCGATAGTATCGCAACCACCGTGTTCGGATATTGTGCAAGCCGCGATACAGTGACAGAACCCCATCGGGCATTCGTGTCGGTCAGAGTAGTCGCCGTAATCGCGGTAGAGCTCCCGGCGTCGATAATATCGGCGGTCTTGCCAAGTTGGCTCATAATCGCTTCGCCGTCATTGGCCTCGTTAGAAGGAGCGTTGACGGTTTGGATCGTGTTATTGAGCACCTGAACATTCGAATCAAACGAGATTTGTACTCCACCGCTTTCGATGGCCGTGCCATCCTCCATGTCTCTATTCTGCGCATCACGGATCAACGTATTACTCTGCATAAGCACATTCGTATCATTCCAAAGTTGTACGCGGCCGAAATTATACGTAAATGTGTTGCCGAGAACCGAAACGTTCGTGTTCCCCACGATAAGGACGGGGCCTACTTGGTCCGCTTGAGGGTTGTCTTCGACGCTGTCGATGCTGCTGTTTTTCAGCAGAAGATCATTCACACCATTGAACCAGAAGGGTTTACAGTTATTCAATTCGATGTTCATATTGTTGAAGAACAATTCGCTGACCCCTGTGGACCCCGTGTTCCAGATCGCCGCACAGGGACTAGTGGATGAAGCCTCCGCCACCGCCGTCACGCCGAGGTCGGTCATGCCGCTCAAACTCGATCCATAAAAGTCAATGCCGCCCCACGTCCAATTGCCGACGGTTTTACTTGTGGAGTTTGAATCATTCACGAAAATAAGGGACGTTGTTGAGCTGTCACCTCGCAATATGACGCGTGAAGGCACCACGAGGGGACTCCCCTTGGCGGAGCCTGAGGGTGCGACGATTTTGTACCTGCCTGCCGGGAAATAGACCGTCCCTCCGCCGGACGAGGAGGCCAATTGGATTGCCGCGCGGATGGCGCCGGTATCGTCAGTGACGCCGTCGCCCTTCGCCGGGGGCTTCAAACGTGAATCGGTCATCACGTTAATCTGCTTTGCAGCAATGGGTACGAAATCGCTGGCCCACGGAACTCCTAACACGGTGGGATTCCAAGTTGTCACGAGAGGCGTCCCCGAGGCCGGGGCGGCCATTATCGTGACCGCTGCGCTTGCTGAGCTGGCTGCATCGTACGTACTCGCTGCGGTTATGGTCACTGAAGGCACAGCCGGCGGGCTTAGTGGAGCGGTGTAGCTGCCTGCAGAAGATATCGTACCGACACTAGAATTTCCCCCCTGATTGCCGTTTACAAACCAGCTGATTCCCTGATTTGTGGTGCCCTTTACGGTCGCTATGAATTGCTGAGCTTGGCTTGTGTATAGGCTTGCCACACCCGGTGCTAGGGAAACTGTTATCGGGGTAAGCCCAGGCATGACTGTTACGGTGGCAGTGCTGCCTTTTGCCGGGGCGACTTTACTGCTTACCCCAATAACGATTTCGGCATTCGAGGTAAGTTGTTGCGGAGCTGTGTAAAGACCGGATCGCGAGATCGTGCCCGAGGCCGAATTGCCTCCCGGAACTCCGTTTGCCAGCCATTCGAGATCAGCCGCTGGCAGTCCAGACGACGTAGCTGTGAACTGCAACGAATTACCGGCGCCCAGTGCCGCTGTTTGGGGGGAAATGGAAACGGAAGCAGCTCGAGCAGATCCGTTCGACGGCAGTGGAAGGGGTACCTTGACAGGCAGCGAGCCTCCGCAACCAAGGGAAATCAGATATAAACAGCAGAGAGCAAGAAGAGGCACAGCGGGGGGAAGTGTAACACGGTACATCGCGCTTGTCCGATCTCACCAAAAAAGTCCGACGTCGTGGCCTTACGAACAAATATTAGGACGCATCGACAGTGAGAGGAAGGTGCCAGAAGTATACGGCCAATTAGACATGTACCTGAGCGGACTCGGAACAGTTACCGGGACGGCTGCTGCTCGATGCATGGGACTTTTTCTCATTCCCCTAGCCGATAATTTTCAGTGTGGCTGCCATGTAGTTTTGCATGGCAGCCTGCACACAGCGTGATGAGGTTAGAATCCTCATCCGAGCCCTGCTGGCTGCGTAGTTGCTGGTGATGAACCTGCAGATTATTTTTTGAGCCGCAGACTTGGCATCTCCAGTTGTCTCGGCTCAGTACCTGGCGACAGAGCCTCTTTTACGAATCGGGATCCAGCCGTAGGCGTGGGCGCTTGGGAAGAATTCCGGTCATGAAGCTTTCTGCTCCAGGCAGGACAGGAACTTCTTCCGCTGCTCTTCGGGCAGGAATCTGAAGAATCTCGTCATCGAAAATAGCAACGTCTCCGGATCTCCATTGCCAGGTTCGCGCCCGCCAAGAAGTCCGCACAGATCGTTTCCAAACAGTAGCCTCGAGAGCGGTCGCTTCCCATCAAAGCCGCCGTCTCGATCGCCCGCTCAATGACCGGCATTTGGCTCTGGTACAGTTTGAAGTAGATAATCTCCCACGGTTCCGTTCCCAGCCCCGTCAGTTCCTCCTCGACCTCCTGCTTGAACTGCTCCTTGGCAATTTCCCGTGCCCGGTGCAAGCAGGTTGCACAATCGAAGTGCTGCCTCTCCCTTCTGGTCAGCTTGGCTAGCTCCAGCCCCTTCGTCCAGCCCACTTCCTGCAGCTGTTTTCTCGCCTGCGGCGGCAGGTGCGTCGATTCTGTACCATCTTGACCGAGAGAAGAGAGGAAGAGAGTTCGGTGAGTGCCTTCCTTAATGTCTATGGGTAAGCGTCCGACGGTGGCCGTCTGGACAAAGGCGTAAATGGAAGTCATGCTCGCGATGTGGACACAAGCGATAGTGTCCACTTGGAGCGATGATGGACACAAACACTCAACCGGTCATAGCGAAGAGGCGGTACCGAGGGTTGGAAGAGAAGCGTCGGATTGTTGAAGAGACTTTTGCGGACGGTGCGTCGGTAGCGTTGGTGGCGCGAACTCACGGAGTCAACGCCAACCTGGTTTTCAACTGGCGCAAGCTGTATCAAGCGGGACGACTGGGAGGACGCGACAGGGCCAACCTGTTGCCGGTCAAAGTAACTCCGGAGAGTGCGCCGCGGCTAACAACTCCATTGCGCGAACTTGGTTCATCACCCTCATCCTCCGCGGGCGCGATTCACATCCAACTGAAGCATGCGCAAGTGAGCATAGAAGGTAGCGCCGATCCGGTGTTGTTGCGTGTTTTGTTGGAGTGTCTACAGCGATGATCGCGCCGCCGGCCAACACCCATATTTGGATTGCCGCAGGCGTGACGGATCTGCGGCGCGGTTTCACCGGGTTGAGCGCCCTGGTACAGAGCAAGTTGGAACAGACGCCATTTTCGGGGCAGGTATTTGTATTTCGTGGAAGGCGCGGCGACTTGATCAAGGTGTTGTGGTTCGATGGCGATGGGCTCTGTCTATTTTCGAAACGTTTGGAACGCGGGCGCTTTGTGTGGCCGCAAGCAAGCAGTGGCACGGTAGGGTTGACGCGAGCGCAGTTATCGATGCTATTAGAAGGTATCGACTGGCGACGACCGGAGCGCACGTGGACGCCGCAGATGTCAGTGTAGGTGCACTGTGGATAACATCGATAATTTTGTCGTCGACAGAAGCAGAGACCATGGCATACTCCCGGCATGGTTGTGCCGCACGCGATCCTTCCTGATCTAAATACTCTGGATGCAGATTCGTTACGGGCGCTGTTGGTGGAAACCCACGAGCGCTATTGCAGGACGGCGCAGCGGCTGCAGTCGCGGGAGAGTGAGATCGAGCATCTGAAGCTGCTGCTGGCCAAGCTGCAGCGGATGCAGTTCGGACGCAAGTCGGAGAAGCTGCAGCGGCAGATCGAACAGTTGGAACTGCGACTGGAGGATCTGGAGCAAGCACAAGAGGCGGAGAGCGAGCCGGCGAAGGAAAGCGCACCGGCTCAGACAGCGGATGCGACTCCGGCGCAGAAGAAAGCGGCGCGGCGACGGCCGCTGCCCAGCCACCTACCGCGTGTGACGCGTACCCATGCACCGAAAGAGCAAGCGTGTCCGGGATGCGGCGGGAAGCTGCGTCCGCTGGGCGAAGATGTCTCCGAGATGTTGGAGTATGTGCCGGCACACTTTCATGTCATCCGGTATGTACGACCGAAGCTGAGCTGCGGGAACTGTGAACAGATCGTGCAAGCGCCGGCGCCGAGCCGGCCGATTGCGAATGGGCTGGCCGGGCCGGGACTGCTGGCTCATGTGTTGGTCTCAAAGTACTGTGATCATCTTCCGTTGTATCGCCAGGCCGAGATCTATAGCCGTAGCGGAGTCGAGTTGGAACGGTCGACGCTGGCCGATTGGGTCGGCGGGAGTAGTCGACTCCTCGATCCTCTGGTCGAAGTACTGCGTCGCCATGTCATGACCGCGAGCAAGCTCCATGCCGACGACACGCCGGTACCGGTGCTGGCACCGGGCACCGGCCGAACCAAGACGGGACGATTGTGGACTTACGTGCGAGATGATCGCCCGTGGGGTGATTCCTCGGCAGCGGCGGTTTGGTTCGCGTACTCGCCGGATCGCAAGGGCGAACATCCCCAGCGGCATTTGCGGGAGTTTGAGGGCTGGCTGCAAGCCGACGCCTATGCCGGATTCAATCAGCTCTATAAAGAGGATGGCCGCATTCAGGAAGTCGCTTGCTGGGCGCACGTTCGGCGCAAGTTCTACGACTTGCAACAAGCGCACGCATCGCCCATCGCCGGCGAGGCTCTGGAACGAATCGCAGCTCTGTATGCCATTGAGAAAGAGATCCGGGGCCGACCACCGGACGAGCGGCAACAGGTTCGTACCACCCGGGCGCGACCTTTGCTCCAGACCTTACAGGAATGGTTCGAGGTCTCGCTGACCAAACTGTCCCGCAAATCGGATACGACGGCAGCCATCCGCTACGCGCTCGGACTGTGGCCGGCACTGACACGGTATTGTGATGACGGTCGCTTGGAGATCGATAATAACGCGGCCGAACGGGCTTTGCGCGCCGTCGCGTTGGGTCGCAAGAACTACTTGTTCGCCGGCTCCGACGCAGGCGGCGAGCGTGCTGCTGCCATC